>Ga0308163_10000064_pt1 | contig 320311 bp, 294 predicted proteins | sample PhyTR1_FD_201037 | JGI IMG/M metagenome (GOLD analysis project Ga0308163, IMG submission 201037) | Phyllosphere microbial communities from UC Gill Tract Community Farm, Albany, California, United States - DLSLT.R1 | ecosystem: Host-associated > Plants > Phyllosphere > Unclassified | place...
GGGTTTTGTCATTCCAGATCGGCTTTGCTGAAACCAGGCCAGGCTGAACCAGGGCTGCGGGACGCCATACAGAACGCCACATTGAAAAGAGGCCCCTCATGCAGGGGCTTTTGCTTCTTGGCTGCGAGTATCCCGCCCACCTATCTTGGGTTTCCAACATCCGCATGGCAGAGGGTCCTCAACACATGTTGGCATTACGTCCTGACTGGACGAATTGATCATTTAGGTGGGATCGGCCACGCTTGGTACAGGCAAGCCGCTTTTCCCGCGCCGGGTGTTGAACCCGGTATTGCTGCTTGCATCGGTTCAGCAGATGGGGACGGGCATGGTCGAATTGCGGTACGAGGTGCAAAAGCACACGCTTGCTGGCGATGGCGGCACATCGCCTGTCGCGGACTGAGCTGCTTTTTCAGCTGTTCGATACCGCTTTTGCCCCGATCTCCGCATTGATCACTCCCATGAATCGCGCCAGCGTGGGCGATGAATCGTCGATTCTCGTGGCCAGGTATAGCGGCGCGCACAGCTCGGGACAGTCACTCAAGGCCCGATAAATCACCCCGTCTCCTCGCAGGCGGGCCATCGATGCGGGAACGATCGATACGCCCAAGCCTGCGGCCACCAGGCTCATGGTGGCGGTCATGCGAGGGGCTTCCTGGGCAACCCTTGGACTGAAACCCGCGCTTTTGCACGCGGCCAATAGCGCGTCGTACAAACCCGGTCCCGCCGGTCGCCGATACAGCACAAAAGCTTCGTTCGCCAAGGACGCCAAGGATATGGGTGCGGCTGGCAGCTTGGCCATGGGGTGATCTTCCGGCAGTGCCAGTACCATCGGTTCGGTCAGCAGGGTCTCGACGCGGAGTGCCGAAAGTCCGCTCAACTGCGATCGTACGAATGCAGCGTCGAGTCTTTCTTGCATCAGCGCGTCGACGAGCTCGGCGGTGCCCGCCTCGTCCAGGACCACCAACACCCCCGGTACTGACGTGCGAAAGGCGCGGATCACCGCCGGCACGAACGGGTGGAGCGCCGACGAACTGGTGAAACCCAGGGCAAGTTTGCCTTGCTCGCCGCGCGCGGCGCGTTGGACTACATCGCCGATGCCCTCTGCACGACGCAGGACCGCGCGTGCTTCATCTAGCAGTGCGGCGCCCGCCGCGGTAAGACGCACGCCCTTCGGAAAGCGCTCCATCAAAGGCGCAGCAAATTCCCTCTCAAGTGCGTGCAGCAGGCGGGTCAATGGCGGCTGCTGCATACCCAGCCGTGCCGCTGCGCGGGTGATATGGCCTTCTTCTGCGATCGCAACAAAAGCGCGCAATTGGCGTAGGTTTGCCATCGAATACCTTGCAGGTATGGGAATGTGCATATTTTGGCATTTGAAGTCATGTCGTGCTGGACGTACGCTTTGGGTATGCCATCGCAAGACAGCGCGGTTCTCCTAGCAGCGCCGCCCGGCTGGATGCGCAATCCCTCATGCATGCAAAGGAACGCCGCTGTGACCTGGTCTGCCAAGCAATATTCGACTTTCGAGAACGAACGCACCCGTCCCGTGCGAGATTTGGTGGCGGCGTTGCCGTCGCAAGACGTGAAACTAGCCGTGGACTTGGGCTGTGGCCCGGGCAATTCGACTGAAGTGTTGGCGCAGCGTTTCCCCGGCGCCACGGTCACCGGCCTGGACAGCTCGGAAGACATGGTGTCCGCAGCCCGAAAGCGCTTGCCGCAACTGAACTTCGAGGTGGCCGACATTGGTGCGTGGTCACCGTCGCAGCAATACGACGTGATTCTGGCGAATGCGTCCCTGCAATGGCTGCCTGATCACGCGACGCTGTATCCGCATCTGCTCGGCAAGTTGGCCCCGGGCGGGCATCTGGCGATCCAGACGCCGGACAATCTGGAAGAGCCTGCACACCGCTTGGCGCGCGAGACTGCGGCCAACGGACCGTGGGCGAGCAAGATTGGTGAAGTGAAGCTTCCGCCGCGGCATAGCGCGAGTTTCTACTACGAGTTGCTGCGCGCGCACGCCAGTCAGGTCGACGTGTGGCGGACCACTTACTTCCATGCCCTGGCGGGCGCAGCAGCAGTGGTGGAGTGGTTCAAGGGCTCGGCGCTGCTGCCGTACCTGGAGAAACTGGATGCGGACGAGCGCTCGGCTTTCCTGGCTGCCTATCAGGCGGCGATTGCCGAGGCCTATCCGGCGCTGGCCGACGGGACGGTGTTGCTGCCCTTCCCGCGCTTGTTCATCGTGGCGCGTCGCTGATCGCGTGCCGATTGGCACGGTGCGCAGGTCGGTGCCCATATGCGCAACGCCTGCCCTCGCCGCTCAACGCTGGAACTCACCCTTGTCGATCGCCGGCGTCATGTCGTCCAGCCACAGCACGCGGTCGGAATACGACTGCAGGTCGGTGGACAAGGTGGTGGTCGCGCCATTGAGCCAGAACTGCTTGTGCAGGTCGGACTTGATGTACGAGATGGCGTCCTCGAAGTCGCCGTCGCCGGCCGACAGGATCAGGCGGTCGTAGACGTTCTGGACCGCCAGCTTGATGATCAGCGTGGCAATGCCCACGTCCACGCCTTTCTGCACCGGCCGGTCGAACTGGTGGCTACAGGCGGGGCACTTGTTGTGCAGGTCTTTCAGCTTGTAGAGCTGCACCCGCATCTTGGGGCCCTTGGGCGCTGCAGACTTGATCCACGAGTGGAAGGAGTTCTGCGCGTCGTTGAGCGGCTCCGAGATGGAGTTCAGGTAGTAGGCCTCGTGGATCGGCTCGCCGTTGGCACGTTCCAGTTCGTTCTTGAGCTTCAGGTAGTCGATGCCGCCGGGGCGGCTCTTGCCGTAGTTGAAGAGATAAGCGGCGTCGGCAATCCAGACTGTTTTCATGGGGACTTCCTGTTGTTCATCCCGCGTCCGGCGTGGACGTGGTTTTGCGCGGACGACGACTGCGCGCCGCGGTCTTGCGTGCTGCGGGCTTGGCATCGGTGGCTGCCTCGCCATCCGTTGCTCTGTCCGACGCGTTGTCCGCCACCTTGTCGGCCGGCTTCTTGGTCGGGGTGGCGGCAACCGGGACATCGACCGTCGAGGGCTCGGCGGCGACGGCAGGTGTCGCCATGTTCTCTGCGCTTGCCTCGGCCGGGTCTGCGGCGCGGCGACGACGCGGTGCGCGGGTGACGGTGGCCGCTTTCTTGGTGCTGGGCGCCTGTGCCGTCTCGGGCAACAGGAAGGCGTTGCCGATGAAGGGCTTCGGGGCTGCGGGCGCAGCGGGTGTGTTCACGACAGGCGCTTCAGGGGCACTCGATGCCGCGGGTGCAGCAGGTGCAGCGGCGTCGTCGAACGGCGATGCATCCGCGCTGGTGGCCGTGCTGCTCTTTGCGCCACGTCCACGATTGCGCCCGTTTTCCCGCGTGCGGCCGCGAGCAGGGTCACGAGACTCACGCGTTGATGTGCGGCCCGCACCTTGAGCCGCACCTTGCCCCGACTCTTGCCCCGATTCATCCTGCGATTCACGCGCGTCAGCGTCAGCCTTCGCATCGCGCGCCCGCGGTGCAGGCTCGAAAGGATCTGGCTGCGGACCTGCTGCCGAGACGGCAGGCAGTTCATCCCAAGGCGCCACGGGGGATTCGTCTTGCGCAACAGGCCAGGCTTGGTCGCCGCCCTGGCGGGCCTCGGCATTTTCGCGGCCGCGGCGTCCGCCCCGGTTGCGGGCGCCTCGTCCGGACTTTTCGCCGCTTCGTTTCTCGTCGCTGCGTCCGGCCTGGCGTTCTGCTGCCGGTGCGGCACTCACATCATTCGACACGTCGCCCTGTGCGCTCCCGCGTACGTCGTCCTCGGACTCATCCTGGACACTCATCCACGTATCGACGCCGCTGTCGTATGACGGCTGTTGCTGTGCCTCGACATGCGCGTCGTCTTCATCCTGATCTTGCGCAAATCCGCTGCGTCCTTCCGCACTGGCCAGCGGCAATGCCGCCTGTGCATCGCGCGGGGCTTCTGCTTGCGAGGAGGCCGCATCGCGCAGACGCGAAGCACTGTTGCGTCCGCCGCGCTGACGAGGCTCGCGGCGACGGCTGGTGGGCGCCGACGTTTCCGATTCCGCATCTTGTGCGGGGCGTTCGGCTGACGGCTCGGCATCGCTCAAACCACCGTTGCCGCGGTACACGTAGGTGCCGGATTTTTCATCGCGGCCGAATTCCAGCAGGCCGCGTGCTTGTGCTTCTTCCAGCAGGTTGCCGAAGGCGCGGAAGCCGTAATAAGACTCGTTGAAGTCGGGCTTGCGGCGCTTGATGGCTTCCTTCAGCACGGATGCCCACATCTTGCCGCCGTCGCCGCGTTCCAGCACCAGCGCGTCGAAGGTTTCGACGGCCAGCTCGATTGCCTTGCTGCGGCGGCTGGCCACGTCGTCCTTGCGGCGCTTTTCTTCTTCCGGCGAGCGGTTGTTGGCGGGCTGGGCTTCACGCGTGCCCGGGTTGCGCTTGGCAGCGCGGCGCTGGTTCTCGCGCACCAGATCGTCATAGAAGATGAATTCGTCGCAGTTGGCGACCAGCAGGTCAGACGTCGACTGCTTCACGCCGACGCCGATCACCTGCTTGTTGTTCTCGCGCAGCTTGGACACCAGTGGCGAAAAGTCCGAGTCGCCGCTGATGATCACGAAGGTGTTCACGTGCGACTTGGTGTAGCAGAGGTCGAGCGCATCGACCACCAGGCGGATGTCCGCCGAATTCTTGCCGGACTGGCGCACGTGGGGGATTTCGATCAGTTCGAAATTGGCCTCGTGCATGGGCTTTTTGAAGCCCTTGTAGCGATCCCAGTCGCAATAGGCCTTCTTGATCACGATGCTGCCCTTGAGCAGCAGGCGTTCCAGAATCGGCTTGATGTCGAACTGTTCGTAGTTGGCGTCTCGCACACCGAGGGCGACGTTTTCGAAGTCGCAGAACAGCGCCATGCTGACGTTGTCTTGGGGGGATGCCATATGTCTTTCCAGATAAGAGAGCTTGCAGGCGCGCGCCGGCGATCCGGCGACAGGCTGCCTGCTTAGCGGTAAGTCTGTGCTGCGGTCGACCACTTCAGGCGTTTTGTGGTGCCTTCCACCTTGGATTTCAGAAGCAGGTCGTAATAACCGTCGGTGGCTTGTTTCTGCACCACCAGAATCTTGGCGTCTTCACTGATGTCGTGGTTGCGCGTCTGATCCGCGTTCCAGTCGCCGGCAATGTTCTGGAAGGCAGACATGGGCTCGGCCAATACGACTTTGAGCTTGTCGCCGTCCATCACAAACAGGTAAAGCGCCTCGAAGAACGCGCCGCCGCCCGAATAGCCTTCGGACCACGTTGCACGCAGGCCGAATGCGTAGGAGTCGGCTCGGATCTGATAGGGCGCCAGGTCAAAACGTTCCCAGCGTTGCGGGGCCAGCATGCCTTTGGGTGCGTCTTCGGCCACCATGGGCGAGGCGGGCAGATCGCTGTTCTGCCAACTGGTCTTGCGCGATACCGGTCCGCTCGCAGCCACCAGTTTCGGTATGCTGCCCGGTGTCCATTCGACCACCCCGACATACACCGTGGGCTGTCCGGCGTTTCCGCCGGTGTCTTCACATTCCTGCTCACGCGGCGCAGGTTCGCCCGGTGCACGCGTGCAAGCAATGGCGACATAGCTGTTCTTGCGGTGCGGCCAGGGCTTTGCGCCTATCAGGGACACCTGGGTTGCGTCTTCACTGGGTACCAGCAGGCCGATCAAGTCATCGCGGCTCAGGCCGGCAGGAAGCTTCACGCCCAGGCCGTCCGGCTCGGCCTTGCCCATCATCTGCTCGTTCCACTTGGCCCGGCCTTCCGGCGTCTTGATCAGGCCGGGCACTTCGCTCAAGGATTTGGCGGTGCTTTGTGCCAGCGCAGGAGCAGCGGGTGCCAGGGCGAGCAGACACAGCAAAGCCAGGGTTTGTTTCATACGCATAAGGGAATATGCCGTGAGGCGCTGATAGAAAGGAGGTGACGCAGGCGAGGCGGCAGCCTTTGTCTACGCACGAGCTTACCGCGCTGACGAAAAAATAAAGGTATCGCTGCGTGTCAGACCTGGGGCTTGTGCATTCCCGTCTGATCGGAGAAAACGAATGCGCTCGCCGACGCAAAAAAACGTCGGATCAAGCTCAGTCGACGATGAACAGCGTCGCACCAATCGTGGTGGACGAGCGATGCGCTTCGGCATTGTCCGCCACCTGGTAGCTCATGCCGGGCGTCAGCACGAAGCGGCGGCCGTCTTCCAGTTCGGTATCCAGCTGGCCAGCAACGCAGAACAGAATGTGGCCCTTGCTGCACCAGTGGTCTGCCAGGTAGCCGGCGCTGTAGTCGACCATGCGTACCCGGATGTCGCCGAACTGCATCGAGCGCCAGTGGGCGACGCCGGTTTCGCCTGCATGCGGCACACGTTCGAGTGTGGCCCAGTCCGTGGTGCCGAAAGGAATATCCGTCAAACGCATGCTGTCTCCTGATGAAGGGCTGGAGCATACTCCGCCGTCGGCCGGGAACGGGCGATGCCACGCCGGATTCCCATGTTCCTGCGGTGCTCAGGAAAGCGTCTGGTCCAGCACACCGACCGCTGCGGGGCGCGTGCGCATGCTTTCGTACCAGCGTTCCAGGTGCGGCCAGGTGGCACGCGGCTGGGGCAGGTTGAACCAGCGATGGGCTTCGCAGGCGATGGGGATGTCGGCCATCGTGAAGCAATCGCCAAGCATGTACTCGTGTGTGGCCAGGTGATTGTCCAGCATGGCCAGCAGCGGTTCGGTCTCGGCCACCGACTGGGCGATCACCGCGGGGTCACGCTCGGCGGCCGGTACGCGGATCAATTGCAGGAAAGCCATGCGCCCCGCCTTGTTCAGCGTGGTCTGCTGCCAATCCATCCACATCTCTGCCTGGAACCGCGCCGTCAGGCTTTCCGGGTAGAGCCCGTTGCGTGGATAGCGTGCGCACAGATACCGCACGATCACGTTCGATTCCCACAGCACCACGGCACCGTCGTCGTCTTCCAGCATCGGCACCAGGCCGTTGGGATTGCGGCGCAGGTAATCGGCGTCCTGCGTCAGGCCGAAGGTGCCGCCCGCGTCGGTACGCGGCAGGTCCAGGCCGAGTTCCTGGCCGGCCCACACCACCTTGCGCACGTTGATCGAGGTAATCCGTCCCCAGAGATGGGTCATGCGCGCCTCCGATGGCGTTGGAATCAACAACGGCGTGCTGCCGCGAATGCTCGGACTTTACCGGCGCGCATCACCCACTGCCAAGCATTCTTTCCGGACGTTTTTGTTCTGCTTACCCCGTGCTGAAACGGCCGGGTGACATGCCCTGTCGCATGGGGCCCTGGCCCGCACTTATGCAGGCCTTGCATCGCGCATAATGGCGGCGCGAATGGCGCGAAAGTGCTTTCTTGTGCCGGCACTTCCGCGCGGCGCGCACCACGCATCAGCAACAGGCAGGGACAGTGCATGACCTACGAAGAGTATCTGGACGAAGTCACGACGGTGATCTACGAAACCTATGACGTGACCGAGTCGGGCGCAGTCAAGTTCGTGGTGAAGGCGCAAGCCGCCGGCTTTTTTGTCGCGCATGACGAAAACGAAGCCATGCGCACGCCGGAACAGGCGGTGATCGACGCCGACGCGATCATGGAAGCACGGGCAGAAGCCAAGGCGAACAAGCCGAGCTGAACCGGCTTGCGCAGCGCGGGTCTTCGCGCCCTCGCAGCGCCGCTTGCGCAGCGTGCTCGGCGCCGGCCCGACCGTGGCCCGGCGCCGTCGATCCTTGCCTTCAGTTGGCTGTCTTGCCCGAGAACCGGTCCAGCACATTTTTCGTGATGGTCTCGGTGTAAAAGTCGCCCTGGATTAAGCCGTTCACCCACTCGCAGGTGCCGGCTGTGTACACCTCGCCGGCGCCGCGGGTGAAATGCACCACCATGCCGCTGCCGCGGCTGTTTTTCGCCAGGCTTGCCGCTGATCCGTCGCCTAACAGCGCGTCGCGGTAACGCGCATCGCCGTCACCCAGCATGAAGGAATACGCGTCTTCCGCGCGCCCGGTTTCGGCCAGCGTGGCCCAGCCCATCGCCAGGATCTGGATGCCCTCGGGTGCACCATCGGTGTAGGTGGGGACCGGCAGGCCGTCGGTGAAGGTGTAGTCCAGGCCGTCCATCTCGTAGCCGAAGATATTCGCCTCGTCGCCGAACATGTCGGCATAACCCAGGCCGGTGCCGACGAAAGACCAGTGGTCCGGGCGGAAGGTGTTGAAGCCGCGTGCCGCCCGGCTGGCCATGGCGCCGAAGCCCGCATACACCCCACGCAAGGCGTTCACGCCGAAGGTGGCTGCACCGGGGTAGCCCACCAGCGGGTCTTCCCAGGCTGAGGTGATGGTTTGCGGCACCGGGTCGGCCTGCGCCAGTGGGTCCAGGCTTCTGGCATCGTACTTGTAGGCAAGCTGGCGCTGCTGGTCTTGCTCCAGCCGGATCTGCCACAGGAAGTTGCCGGCAAAACGCGCCACTCGGCCACCGGCATCCACATAGCGGTCGACCGCCTCGCGCATCTCCCAACTCCAGTATTCGTCGTGGCCGACGAAGACCGTACAGGCGTAGGTGTCGAGCACGCCGGGCTCGGCGTGCAGCTCGTCCTGGGTCAGGATGTCGAAGGCGTAGCCCTGGCGTTCCGCCCAGTGCAGGAAGGGCCGTTCGTGCGTGGCCCAGCCGGCGAACGAGTAGTACTTGGTGTAGCCGTTGAGGAAGGCCCATTCGACGGCTTCGTAGCGCGCGGGGCCGGGCTTGGTAGGGCGCTGAGCGTTGACCGTGCGCGGTGCGCCTTCGGGTAGCCAGATCTGCCCGCGTGCCCATGGGCGATTGGCCGCCAGAATCGGCGAGCGTCCGCGCGGGTTCGGCGTGTTCAGGCCGTAGTAGTGGTTGGCGCCGCCCCAGTCGTTGTAGGCCGCCCAGGTGGATGTCGCCAGCACGAGTGCCATGGTGCCGGGTTCGTGTTTACGGGCGCGGACCACGAAGAAATGGTGGCCGATGACGGTGCCGCCGGCCTGAGAAATTTCGACGATGTAGCCACCCGATGCCAGGTCCGCCGGAGTCTGCCAGCGCAGGAATTCCGGCCAGTCGCAGCCCACTTCATAGGCCCGATCGGGCACTGGCTGAAACGCCGCGGCCATCACCTCGGACACATGCACCACGTGCTTGTCCAGGGCATCGCGATAGATGCGAATCGTCACCTGGTCGACATTGGCCGACAGGTAAAGGAGGACCTCGTCACCGCTGCGATAAGCACGTCGGTCCGAATAACACCAGGCGCTGGGCAAGCCTTCCGGGCGGGGCACTTCCACCCACACTTCACGCGCAGCATTGCGCGGGCCGGAGATCGTGCCGGGGATGATGTTGCCGCCGGGACGTATGCCGCTTGCCGGAGGGACGGTGGCCTTGCTCGCTGGCCGCTCGCTCATAGGCCACCTGCATCCACACTATCCGCAAGCGGTCGCACCGGCGTCACATGCTCACCCGCTTGATGCAGTCGCCAATACGCATCGCGGATCGCCGTGAACACCGGCCCGGCCTTGCCATCTCCGAGCTGCTTGCCGGCCACTTCCGCGATGCGCATCGGCCCGCCGGCAGTCGTGGTGGCGAACACCTCGTCGGCGGTTTCCAGCAGGGCGCGAGGAATGGCCGTGACCGAGGCGTCGATCTGCATCGCCTTGCACAAGTCCAGCACCGTGGCGCGCGTGATGCCGTGCAGGCTGCCCCGATCCGGCGTGGACACCACGCCGTCCTTGACGATGAAGATGTTGAAGCCCGGGCCCTCGGTCACCAGGCCATCGGCGTCGCACAGCACGGCAGTGTCGTGGCCGTTGTCATGGGCCTCGAACAGGCCGGAGGTCAGGTCGCTCCATTGATAGTTCTTCACCACAGGGTTCACCGAGGCGTCCGGCACGCGCGGCGTCTCGGCGATCCACAGCTTGGCGCCGCGATCCTGCACCGCCTGGGGAATCACATCCACCCAAGGCACGGCAAAGGCCACCAGGTGATTTTCGCAATCCTGCGGGCGGCGCGAGCCGGCTACCGTCGGGCGGCCGCGCAGGGTTGCCATCGACACATAGGCATCCTGCAGGCCGGCCAGGCCCACGAGCTTGTGCAACACGGCCTCGATCGCGGCCCTGTCTTCGGGGATGCTCAGCCGGCGCGCCTGCATCGAGGCCAGAAATCGGTCCAGGTGGTCGTCCAGGCGGAAGAAACCGCCGCGAAACACATGCACCACGTCGTAGACCGCATCCGATCGGGTCAGGCCCCAGTCGGTGACGGGAATCGTGGCCTCGGCAATCGGGACGAACTTGCCGCGTACGTAGGCTGCGCCATGGCTGAACAAAATGCTCTCCGGGAGGCTGGGAGGAAGCAAACAGTCTAGAGGGGACGGCGGCGCTTGCCCAGGCGCCGGTACAGACGTTTGCATAAGCATTTGCATGGACATTCGTCCGGATACACCGCGCATCCTGGTTGCTCACAGGGCGAGAGCGTCATCACGCCTGGCATCTCGCGCGATGAACTGACATACGCCTGCGCTACCCTGTCTGCGCAAGTCCCCGGAGACGCCCGTCACACCAAGGGCTTCGCGGACGATGCTCGGAAAAATTGCCGCGCGACTTGGGCACGGCGTTGATGTCAGCGCCACTTACCTTTACCTGTTCCAAGGCGAATCACCGGTGACCTACGTGGCGAGTTCCCCCTTCCCGGGTCGCAAGGCAAAGACCCTTCCCCGATGGATGCTGATCGTCACGACCGTGCTTTCAGTCGCCGTCGCGCTGGTCTCGCTCAGATACTTCTTTCCGGCGGTGCCCATGCCGCCGTCCATCAAGGCAAATGCCTTCCGCAATCCGTGGCTGTTGATTCACGTGGTCGGCGCGGCCACCGCGCTGTTGCTGGGACCGGCGCAGTTCTTTCCGCGCTTGCGTGCACGCTTCCCTGTTCAGCACCGGTGGACAGGCCGTGCGTATGTGCTGGGCTGCATGGTTGGCGGGGTCTCCGGCCTGATGCTGGCCGTGGGCACATCCACCGGCAACATCAGCACCGTGGGCTTTGCGAGCCTTGCGCTGGCCTGGTTGGTGTCGACCGTCCTGGCATGGCGGCGGGCGGTGCAGCGCCGCCTGGTGGACCACCAGGCATGGATGATCCGGTCTTTTGCGCTGACGCTGGCTGCCGTCACGCTGCGGATCTATCTGCCGCTTTCAGGCTTGTTGCCGTTCTCTTTCGAGACCAGCTACCAGGCCATCTCTTTCCTCTGTTGGGTGCCCAACATGGTGCTTGCCGAGCTGTACCTGCGCTGGCGTGGCTGAGCATCGCATTCCCGCTCAGCGGGACTGCGCCTGGCTCATCGGCGAGCGGTATTCGCGGTGCTGTTCCGACCAGATGAAGTGCCTGGCCTGCCCGCTGGCTTTGCTCTTGATCTGCAGGTTGTAGTAGCCCTCGGACGCGTACTTGCTGATCACCAGGATGTTGCTGTCCTGCACTTCTTCCATGTCGCGCGGGCCATCCGACTTGAATTCACCCATGGTGAACGTGCGCGCCATCATCGGTTCGGCCAGCACCAGCCGCAGGCTGTCGCCATCCAGATCGAACAGGTACAAGGCCTCGAACTCACCGCTGCCGTTGCTGTCGTGTTCACTCCATCCCGCGCGCACACCGAAGGCTGCCGATTGTGGGCGCAACCGGTAGGGCGCCAGGTCGAAGCGTTCCCAGGTTTGCGGCTGCGCGCGCAGATGGCTGTCCTTGCGCGCTGCGGCAGGCGTGTCGGGCAGGGTGGTGTCGGACCAGGACGTCATGCGCTCGACCAGGCCGCTGCTGGCCACCAGGCGCGGCGTGCCGCCGGGTTTCAGTTCAACCACGCCCACGTAGATGCCGGGCGCAACCTGATCGGGGATGCTGGGCCGGCATTCCTGAAGGCCGGGCTGCCGGGGGCCGTTCTGCATCAGGCACAGGATGGCCACGTAGCTGTCGGGGCGATGCGGCCAGGGCTTGGCGCCGACCAGGGTGACCAGGTTTGCATGGGCCGGCGGCAGCTTGAACAGCGCAATCAGCGCGGCACGGTCCAGGCCCTTGGGCAGTTGCGTGCCCAGCCCAGCCAGCGCGCCCGTTGCGGCGGCGGCAGGCTTGGCGGGCCGGGTGGGGGCAGCCGGCGCAGCGCTGGCTTGTGCACCGGCCTGCAGCGGCGCCAGCACCGTCATGGTCAGCGCAAGCAGCAAGGCAAGATGGTGTTTCATGGCGGTGTCCGGATCGATGCGATCAGAAGCCTGCATCCAGGGCGACAGCATCGAGCACCGGTATCTTGCTTTTGTCGCCGAAAGGGTAGGTGACGAGCCCGGTGACCCGCATCGACGTCTTCGCCGAGATGCGCTGATAGTCGTCCGCCACGAAGGTGGTGGTCTCGTTGTCGATCGGCTCGGCGACGATCATCAGATTGCGCGGTCGCGGGTCCAGTGAAAACAGGCCGGACCGCGTGCTTTTTTCATTCCCGATCTTGATCTTGGCCTGCGCCACCCGCGGGCTGCTGCAGTCCTGCTGCGCATGGATCTCGACATGCGCCACGTCGCCAGCGGCGTGGTTTGCGCCCAGGCTGCACAGCATCGGGTAGCCGGTGACAGAGACCCGTCGGTTTTCCAGGCTGCGGTCGGCGTTCAGACTTTTCAACTGCTCGGGTGCAAGCGTGATGCCCGCCTCGGACGGCGATTCGCGTTGTTGGCCACAGGCGCACAGGGCGCCGGCACTGACCAGAATGAGGGTGGCTCTTTTCAACAGCATGGGGACTTCCAGACGGGTGGCGACATCCAGGCTTGGCACGGTCTCACGACACGCAGTTCGTGGCGATGCCAGGCCCGCTTCAGTTGCGTCAGTGCGGGCAACCGACCGGCGCTATGCTCGCCGATTCGGCGTTTTTTCGTCTCATTCGTTTGAATGAATAAGCGCGGTTGCCCAGCGTGTCATCTGCATATTGCGCCGTGATGAACATGCATTGACAGTCAGTCTTAATCTGGACAAAATGTCCAGATGACAAAAGCACCCCCGGCCCGAACCGACACGCAGCGCCTGCTGCTGGACCAATTGATGCAGGTCGCCGAAGGCTTGGGCGCAACCTTCGCCCCTTTTTGCGAAGTGGCTGTGCACGACTTGCTGGACCCCAAGCACGCTGTCCTGGCCATTCATAACAACCTGTCCGGCCGCGAAGTGGGCAGCCCCGCCACCGAGCTTGGGCTGATGCGTATTCTGGACCCGGAGTATGCGCAGGTGGTCGCCAATTATCCAAACCGTTTCTCCGATGGCCGTCAGGCCAAGAGCACGTCCATCGGCATCAAGGACGAAGACGGCCAATACATCGCGGCACTGTGCATGAACGTCGATCTCAGTCTGTTCCACAGCCTGCAAAGTGCGATGGGGCAGTTCGTGGCCATGGACGCCAACGCCGTGCCGCGCGAGTCGCTCGACCCGGCTGGCGCCGATGCCATTCGTGCACGCATCGACCAGATCGCGGCGCGCATGGCCACCACCCCGCGCGCCTTGAAGGCGGATGACCGCCGGGCGCTGTTGAAAGAACTCAAGGAGGCAGGCTTGCTGGACGTGCGCAAATCCATGGAAACCGTCGCGGCCCATCTGGGCATCTCGCGTGCATCCGCATACAGCTATGCCAAATGACGCGCGCTTGCTGTTGGTAGACAAAGCATCTGTCGAGGCTGTGCTGCAGCCCGACCAGGTGCTCGATGCCGTGCGTGAAGCCTTTGTGCTGCACAGCCGCCGCGAAGGGCGCGTGTTTCCGGTGGTGCGCGAAGCGCTGTCCACCGGCGGCATCTTCGGCATCAAGTCGGGCGATGTGGCTTCGCAAGGCTTGCTTGGCTTCAAGGCTGCCGGCTTCTGGCCCGCCAACCGCGAGGTGGGCGGCGAGCCGCACCAGGCCACCATCATGCTGATCGACCCCGCCACGGGCCGCCCCACCTGCATCATCGATGGCAACGCCATCACCACCGTGCGCACCGGTGCGGCGGGCGGACTGGGCTTGCAACAGCTGGCGCGCCAGGACAGCACGCGCCTGTGCATCTTCGGCACCGGCGTGCAGGCATCCATCCAGCTGGACTTCGCCTTGCGTGCCTTGCCGGCACTGACGGAAGTCCGCTACCTGACGCCGGACCGCAGCCGCGACGAGGCCTTCGAGGCGCGCTTTGCCGGCCGATGCACGCTGATCTGCGCGACCGACCCGAATGCGGCAGTGGCGGCCAGCGATGTGGTGATCACCGCCACGCCGGGCGGTGGCGCCTTGTTTGATGCAGATGCCGTCCAGCCCGGCACGCACCTGAACTGCGTGGGGGCGGATACGCGTGGCAAGCGAGAACTGCCCCCCGGCCTGCTGACGCGTGCCCGGCTGTTCGTCGACGACCGCGAGCAGGCCACGCAAATCGGCGAAACCCAATGGGCGCCGGACACCGCCTGCGACGAGTTCGGTGACGTGTTCACCGACCATATCAAGGTGGACCGAAAACCGGCAGACATCACCATTTTCGATATGACAGGACTTGCGCTGCAGGACCTGACCGTCGCGCGCCTCATTCACGAACGCGCATCCGCAACCGGCCTGGGTACCAGCATTGCCTGGCCTTGGTAACTCACTTCAGTCCACGTCATGAACACACGCACCGCTCCCACCTACGACGACGTTGTCGCCGCCGCCCAACGCATTGAAGGCCACGCACATCGCACCCCGGTGCTGACGTCGCGCACCGTGAACGAAGCGCTGGGCGCCGAGGTCTTCTTCAAGTGCGAACACCTGCAACGCATGGGCGCCTTCAAGTTCCGCGGCGGCTTCAATGCTTTGTCGAAGTTCGACGCCGGCCAGCGCGAGCGCGGCGTGGTCGCATTCTCGTCTGGCAATCACGCGCAGGCGATTGCGCTGTCGGCCACGCTGCTGGGCATTCCCGCCACCATCGTGATGCCGGAAGATGCGCCGGCGATGAAAATCGCCGCCACCAAGGGCTACGGCGGCAACGTCGTGACTTACGACCGCTACAAGGAAGATCGCGAACAGATCGGCCGCGACCTGGCGGAAAAACACGGCATGACGCTGATTCCGCCCTACGATCATCCGGACGTGATCGCCGGCCAGGGCACCGCCGCCAAGGAACTGATCGAAGAAGTCGGCCAGCTGGACGCCTACTTCGCGCCGCTGGGTGGTGGCGGACTGCTGAGCGGCTCCGCCCTGGCCATTCGCGCGCTGTCGCCGGCCTGCAAGATCTACGGCGTTGAACCGGCTGCCGGCAACGACGGCCAGCAATCCTTCCGCAGCGGCAGCATCGTGCACATCGACACGCCCAAGACCATTGCCGACGGCGCGCAGACCCAGCACCTGGGCAACTACACCTTCGAGATCATCCGCCGCGAAGTCACCGACGTGCTGACCGCCACCGACGAAGAATTGGTGGAATGCATGCGATTCTTTGCCGCCCGCATGAAGCTCATTGTCGAGCCCACTGGCTGCCTGGGCTTTGCCGCAGCCATGCAGATGAAAGCGCAGCTGCAGGGCAAGCGCATCGGCGTGCTGATCAGCGGCGGCAACATCGACATCGCGCGCTTCGCGGAACTTGTGGCGGGCTGAACACACTGACTGTCACGGGCGTGCTTGCCGCGGGGGCTTACCGCTCATCCGCAAGCACGGCGAAAACGCAGGCAGGGTATGGGTAACAGGCTGCTCTCGGGCACAATAAGGATTGTTGTTTTCCGGGTTCGTCAGAGCCGCCCGCCTTGCCCATGTCTGTGATCCACGCGCTGTGACCTCGTCGGCGCCCCCCTTCGTATTTGTGGTGGATGACGACGACGCCATGCGTCGCGCCATCCTGGCGCTGCTGCGCTCGGTTCAACTGCCGGCGCAAGGCTTCGCCTGTGCGGCGGATTTCCTGCTGGCTTCGGAGCCGGACGGACCGGCCTGTCTGATCCTGGACGTTCGCCTGCCCCAGTCCAGCGGCCTGGACTTGCAGAAGCTGCTGCGCGAGCGGGGGTGGGACCTGCCGATCATTTTCGTAACCGGTTTCGGCACTATCCCGATGACGGTCACCGCCATGAAGGCCGGCGCCGTCGAATTCCTGACCAAGCCGTTTTCTGACGAGGAACTGCTGGACGCCGTGCAGCGGGCCCTGGTCCTTGACGAATCCCTGCGGGCCAACCGGTCCGAAACGCGTTCGCTGGCGGCCCGCTACGCAACGCTGAGCGCCCGCGAGCGTCAGGTCATGGATCACGTGGTGCGCGGACTGCTGAACAAACAGGTGGCCGGCGAGCTTGGCACCAGTGAGATCACCGTCAAAGTGCAGCGGCGCAAGGTCATGGACAAGATGCAGGCCGGATCGCTGGCCGACCTGGTGCGCATGGCCGAACGCCTGAATCCGGGTGGTTTCGACGCCACCGGCGCGCCTGACTGACCGTCGCCGCTGATACATATCGCGCACAACATATACGAAGGGTGAATAGCCGCCATGGCGCGAATCGCCTAGCCTGCCAAGCGGACGAGGCCACTGTGCGCCTTGAATCGGGACCTTATCTGGCGAAGGCGGCTGTGTGATCTGTGTGGTGGACGACGATGAGTCAGTGCGTACTGCCATCGTCAGGCTGTTGAAATCGGTAGGCGAGGACAGCCGCAGCTTTGCATCCGGCGAGGCGTTTCTGGCCGCCGACATCGCGCGCAGCAGCCGCTTGCTGATCATCGACGTGCGGATGAAGGGCGCAAGCGGCCTGGACGTGCAGGCCGCCTTGCAGCGCCAGGGGCTGCAGATTCCGCTGGTGTTCATCTCTGCCCATGCCGACGTGGCGCTGCGCGATGCTGCGCTGGCTGCGGGCGCAATGGGGTTTCTGTCCAAGCCATTCAGTGCCGATGCCTTGCTGGCCTATGTCCGGGCATCGTCCTTACCCAACACTCCCCCGGAGGTCTCGTGAGCTCCACGTCAGCGTCTGCTCCGTCATCCGGCCATGCGTCGTCGTCAATGGCGCGGCCGCCCCTGTGGCTGACCGAGTTGCTGGGAGTGGAACATCTGGCGGCCGCGTGGACGCTGCTGCGGCACGATGGCAGGCTGGCCGTCTACCGCAGCCTTGACGCGGACAGCCACACCCTGCTGGTGACCAGTGTCGATGGTGCGTCGGCGACGCCGAACGATGTGGCGCAGCTGGAACGCGAGGTCGAACTCGCTCCCTCGTTGGATCCCGGCTGGGCCGTCATGCCGATGGCCGTACACCGTCGCCTGGATCGCGCGGCCTTGATGTTGCGAGATCCGGGTGGCGAGTTGCTGGACGACTTGCTGGGCAGCGCGTGGCGCATCGGCGATTTCCTGAACCTGGCGCGCGCAATCGCTCAGGCGGTATCGACCATGCACGCCGCCGGCATTGTCCACACCGCACTGAAGCCGTCGAATCTGCTGGTCGACATCCGCGATGCCAGGATTCGCATCACCGGCTTCGGCCGCGCCGCGCGGGTCGCGGACGGACCGCTGGCGCCATCGCCTGCCGAGCGGATCGGCGACGACCTGCCTTACATGTCGCCGGAGCAGACCGGCCGAACCACACGCCTGGTCGATGCGCGCAGCGACCTGTATGCGCTGGGCATGATCTTCTACCGGATGCTGAGCGGCAAACTGCCTTTCGCCGCCCACGACCCGATGGCCTGGGTGCACAGCCACATTGCCCGGCGCGCCGTGCCCCCCAGCGAGCTGGGGCAGGTACCCGAGGTACTGTCGGCAATCGTCATGAAGCTGCTGGCCAAGACGCCGGAAGAGCGTTATCAGACCGCGGCCGGCCTGGCCTTCGACCTGCAGCGCGCCCTGATGCAATGGGATGCCGCCAGCAGGATCGACGACTTTGCGCTGGGCGAACGCGACACCAGCCCGCGCCTGTCCATTGCCGATCACCTGTATGGCCGCGAGGCTGAAGCGGCGCGGCTGGCAGCGGCGTTCGGGCACGTGGCGGACACGGGCGCGTGTTACCTGGTGCTGGTGTCCGGTCCCTCGGGTGCCGGCAAGTCGGCCGTCGTCGGCGCCTTGCAGAAAAAGATCGAGGCCGCCCGCGGGCGTTTTGCGGTGGGCAAGGTCGATCAGTATCGGCGTGAAGCCCCGTATGCGACGCTTGCGCAGGCGCTTCAATCGCTGGTGCGCGGCGTGCTGACGCAGCCCGAGGCCGAGCTGGCGGTCTGGGCCGGGCAACTGCGCCTGGCCCTGGGCGGCCATGCAGCCTTGATGGTCAACCTGGTGCCCGAACTTGAGCACGTGATCGGCAAGCAGGCCCCGGTGTCCGAGCTGCCGCCGGCCGAATCGCAGGCACGTTTTCATCGGCTGCTGTGCGGCTTCCTGGGCGTGTTCGCCAAGGCGACGCATCCGCTGGTGCTGTTCCTGGACGACTTGCAGTGGCTGGACAGCGCCACGCTGCAGTTCCTGCGCCAGGTGCTGACCGACGGCGAGCTGGCCCACCTGTTGTTGATCGGTGCTTACCGCGACAACGAGATCGGTCCTGCGCACCCGCTGACCGCCATCCTCGACGATATCCGCCTGGCCGCCCAGGCCAGGTTCGAGGAACTGGCCTTGCCACCCTTGCAGCATGCCGACCTGCAACAACTGGTGGGCGACGCGCTGCATTGCGCACCGGGCCCGGCGGGCGAGTTGGCCGAAGTCTTGCAGCGCCGAAGCGAAGGCAATCCCTTCTTTGCCATTCGGCTGCTGCGCGAACTGGTCGACGACCAGTCGATCGCCTTCGATGCAACGGTGTCTGGCTGGACCTGGGATCTGTCGGCCATCGAAGGGCGGACCTACGACCAGGACGTGCTTGGCCTGGTGGCCGGCGCCCTGACCCGGCTGAGCCCGGGCGCCCAGGGCCTGGCCATCGACCTGGCGTGCCTGGGTGGCACGCCCTCGTGCGCGGCGCTTGCGGCCATCACGGCAGACCAGCAGGCGCCACTGGAAGAGACGCTGCTGGCGCTGATCGATGCGGGGCTGATCGTGTGGACCATCGAGGGCGTGCACTTCGTCCACGACCGTATCCAGGAGGCCGCCTACGCGCTGCTGCCGCCCGAGGCGCGAGCCACCACGCATCTGCGCCTGGCGCGCGCGCTGCGGGCGCAGTCCGCGCCCCCTGGCCAGGCCATGCAATGGCTGTTCGACACGGTGGGGCAGTATCGTCGTGCCGGCCTGCTGGTGGTCGACCTGGACGAGCGCATCGACCTGGCCACGCTCACCATCGATGCCGGCGGCCACGCCAAGGCCGCCGCCGCGTACGAGAACGCCGCCGGCTTCCTGCTGACCGGCCTGGCCGTCTTGCCCGACGATGCCTGGCATACCCACTATGCACTGGCGTTTGCGCTGCACTACCAGTTGGCCGAATGCGAATTCCTGGCGGGCGATCTGCAAGGCGCAGCCCAGCGTCTGTTGATTTTGTCGGTGCGCGCATCCGGTCAGATCGACCAGGCGGCAGTCGCCTGGCTGCAGGTCACCTTGCACACCGCGATGGACCAGAGCGACCGGGCCATCGAACTGTGCCTGGATTATCTGCGGCAGGTCGGCATTGCCTGGGACGCACGCCCGACGCCGGCCCAGGCGCGAGCAGAATACGATGCCTTGCTGCACCGCCTGGGCGATGCCTCGATCGAATCGCTGGCCGACCGGCCGCAGTTGGTCGACGCATCCCAACGCGCCACCCTGGACGTGCTGACTGCCGTGTTGCCGCCCGCGTTTTTCCGCGACGAGAACCTGGTCTGCCTGGTGCTGTGCCGAATGGCCAACCTGAGCATGGAGTTCGGCAACGGCGACGCCGCACCGCTGGCCTATGCCTACCTGGGCATGGTGGTCGGTTCGCAGTTCGGTGATTACGCCGCCGCCTTCCGCTTCGGCAGCCTGGGCCTGACGCTGGTCGAGCGCAATGCGTCGAATCGCTATGCCGGGCGGGTGTTCCACACCTTTGGTGCACACGTCATCCCGTGGTCACGCGATATCCACACGGCGCCGCCTTTCCTTCGACGCGCTTTCCTGGCGGCGACCACCATTGGTGATGTGACCTATGGCGGCTTCAGTTCCTGCACGCTCATCACCAGCCGGCTTGGTGGTGGCGATGCCCTGGACAGCGTGCAATGGGAGGCCGAAACGCGACTGGCCTTTGTGCGCAAGGCGAAGTTTGGCCTGATTGATGACATCATCACCTCGCAACTGCGCCTGATTCGCGGCCTGCGCGGCACCTTGCCGGGCATGACGAGTTTTGACGATGCGGATTTCAGCGAAGCGGCATTCGAGGTGCATCTGGCCGCCAATCCGAGCCTGGGCATTGCGGAATGTTGGTACTGGATCCGCAAGATGCAGGCGTGTCTGTTCGGCGGCGACCCGCAGGCGGCGCTGCGGGCGGCCTGCAAGGCTGACGCATTGATCTGGACCTCGCCCGGCCACTTCGAATGGGCCGAATACCATTTCTTTGCGGCGCTGACCCGTGCGGCATGCCACGACACCTGTGCGCCGGAAGACCAGCCCGCCTTGCGCACCGCGCTGGCGGCGCACCATGCGCAGCTTCAGGTCTGGGCTGGCAACTGCCCCGAGAATTTCGGCGGCCGTGCTGCCTTGGTCGGCGCCGAGATCGCCCGCATCGAGGGCTGGCAGCGTGAAGCCATGAACGGCTTTGAAGTCGCCATTCAGGCCGCCATCGCCGGCCGCCGACCGAATGACGAAGCGCTTGCCAGCGAGACCGCGGCGCGCTTCTATCGCGAGGCCGGCTTGGCCATCGTGGCAACGGCTTTGCTGCGCAAAGCTCGGCGTGCCTACGCAAGATGGGGGGCGGCCGGCAAGGTCTACCAGCTGGATCGCAACCACCCTGGATTGGCGCAGAACGAGGACGGGCTGGACGCGCCATCTTCGCCCGGCACGGCAAACCTGACGCATCTCGATCTGGACACCATCGTGAAGGCGTCCGAGGCCGTGTCGAGCCAGGCCGGGCTGCCGCAATTGATCGATACCCTGATGGTGGCCGCGCTGGAACACGCTGGTGCGCAACGGGGCTTGTTGATCCTGCCGCAGGACGGCAGGCTGCGCATCGAGGCCGAGGCAAAAACCCGGGTCGAAGGCGTGCGTACCCAGCTGCGCCAGGCATCGGTCACGGCGGCCGATCTGCCCGAATCGGTGCTGCACTTCGTGATCCGCACGCAGCAAATGGTCTTGCTCGACGATGCGTCGACCTCCAACGAATTTTCCGGCGACCCGTATCTGTCCGCGCGGCGCTGCCGATCGGTGCTGTGCCTGCCGCTGATCAAGCAGGCCGAACTGATTGGCCTGCTGTACCTGGAAAACGACTTGTCGGCAGGCGTCTTCACGCCCTCGCGCGTGGCCGTGCTGCGCTTGCTGGCGTCCACCGCCGCGGTGTCGGTGCAGAACGCCTCGCTGGAAGAAAAAGAATCCTTGCTGAAAGAGGTGCACCACCGCGTGAAGAACAACCTGCAGCTGATCAGCAGCTTGCTCAACCTGCAGGCCTCACGCGTGGATGATCCCGCTGTCGCCGAACTGTTTGCCGAGAGCCGCAATCGCGTCCGCTCGATGGCCCTGGTGCACGAGAACCTGTATCGCGCCGGCAACTTCGCGCGGGTGCCGATGCTGGCGCACTTGCAAAGCCTGTGCGCGCAACTGGTCCGGGCCTACGACATGCAGGCGCGCAGCGCCGCCCTGGTGGTCGAGGGCGACGACGTGCAGCTTGATCTGGACCGTGCGATTTCCTGCGGCCTGATCACCAACGAACTGGTGTCCAACGCGATGAAGCATGCCTTCCCGCCCTCGCGGCGCGGCGGGCGTGTGGTGGTTGCCATGCGACTGGAAAAAGGCGGTCGGCTGGCGCTCAGCGTGAGCGACGACGGCGTCGGTCTGCCCGAACACATGGACGTGACGGATGCGCCCTCGCTGGGCCTGCAGCTGGTGCACGACCTGAGCCTGCAATTGAACGGACGCCTGGCGGTAAGCCGCGAAGGCGGCACGTCCTTCACCATCACCTTCGATCTGGGCGACCAGGCGCCCGTTTCATCATGACCCCAGCACGCATACTCGTGGTCGAAGACGACCGCATCGTCGCGCGCGACATCAGTCAGCAGCTGGCCCGGATCGGGCACAGCGTGGTTGGCATGACCGCATTCGGCGTCGAGGCGATCGACCTGGCGGTGGCGCACCGTCCCGATCTGGTCTTGATGGACGTGCGGCTGGAAGGGCCACTCGATGGCGTGGAAACCGCACTGCGCATCCGTGAACAGACGGGCATTCCGGTGGTCTACCTGACGGCGTATGCCGACGACGACACGGTCACGCGCGCCAGCATGACGGAACCCTTCGGTTATCTGCTGAAGCCCTTCGAGAATTCGCAGCTGCGCACCGTGATCGAGATGGCGCTGTACAAGCACAATGCCGAACGCCGTCTGCGCGAGAGCGAACGTCGTTACGCGGCAACCTTGTCGAGCATCGGTGATGCGGTGATCGCCACCGACAACGAGGCACGTGTCACCTTCCTGAATCCGGTGGCCGAGGCGCTGACTGGCTGGACGCTGGCAGAGGCCTCAGGCCGCCCGGTCGACGAGGTGTTCGTGATCGACGCCGCAAGCGACTCGAACGACGGCGAGTCCGTGAATGGCGAAGACGTCCACACGCATCGCGGCAGCTGGCTGCTGCGCGCGGGGGCGATGTCTGGCGAAGATACCCAGGCACGTCTGATCTCTCGCAAGGGCCGCGCCATTCCGGTGGATGCGCGTGGCGCCCCCATCATCGATGAGCAAGGCGCAGTCGCCGGCGCGGTGCTGGTGTTTCGCGACATCAGCGAGCGCCTGCGCACCCAGGAAGCCTTGCGCAATGCCCAGTCCGAACTGGCGCGCGCATCGCGCCTGAGCACCATGGGCGAACTGGCCGTGTCCATCGCGCACGAGATCAACCAACCGCTGGGCGCCGTGCTGGTCAACGCAAGCGCCGGCCTGAATTTCATCAATCACACGCCGCCCGACATTGCCGAGGTGCGCCAGATTCTGCATGAAGTGAAGGCTGACGCACGGCGCGCTGCGGATGTGATTCGCAGCCTGCAGGCATTGGCGCGCAAGTCGGACCCGGAGCCCGTGCGCTTTCGCCTGGACGAACTGGTTCACGAAGTGCTGGCGCTCAGCCGAGGCGAGCTGCAGCGGCACCAGGTGCAGGTACGCATCCGCTTCGACGCGGCAAGCCCGCTGCTGCTTGCCGATCGCGTGCAGATCCAGCAATTGCTGCTGAACCTGATCCTGAATGCGGTGGATGCGATGAGCCTGGTGGATGACCGTGCACGCATATTGACCATCGTGTCCGAGACCGCTGCTGACGGGCGTGTGGTGGTGATGGTCGAGGACACCGGCGTGGGCGTACCAGAACATGCCCAGGACAAGCTCTTCGACGCGTTCTTCACCACGAAAACCGATGGCCTGGGCATGGGGCTGGCCATCTGTCGAAGCATTGCCGAGGCACACGGTGGCCAGTTGACGACGCTGACCCAGTCATCCGGCGCGCGCTTCCGGGTCGATCTGCCGATGGGTGCCGCCGACTGAAGTTAGACGGCCTGACCTAGCCCGCGTGCTTCAGTCGATCCAGCAAGTCCGGGTTGGCAATGAAGGCGCGGCCGAATGCCACTGCGTCTGCCGCGCCGTCGTCCACCGTGGCGATCGCGTCCGATCGGGCAAAGCCGCCCGACACGATCAGCCCGGTCGGACACGCGGATCGCAGCAGGCGGGATGTGCGCTGCCATGTGCCGTTCAGGTCGTCGATCGGCTGACAGGTATCGGCGATGTGCACAAACGCAAAGGCGTTGTCGTGCAGCGTCCGGGTCAGTTGCGCGTAGGCAGCGATCCAGTCTGCGTCATCGTCGTCCTGCATGGGCGGCGACAGGCAGACGCCCACGCGATCGGCGCCCCAGATATTGGCGAGCGTACCGGTGACGGCATCGAGAAACTCGCCTGCGTATCGACTGATACGTGACTGGTCGGTGTGTGCCTGGTCGGCGTCGTCGCGATGCGAGCTGACTGACTCCAGATATTCCTGCATCAGCCGCTCTGGCAGGGCGCCGTGGGCGGCATGCAGTTCCACACCGTCGAAACCTGCATCGCCTGCGTGCTCGGCAGCGTTGCGGTAATCGAGCAGGGCCGCTTCAAGCGCGTCGTCGTCGATTTCCCGGTCTGTGTCTGCGGGCAGGTCGGCCCAATGAGACCCATGGTCGAGCTGCGCCAGCACGATGCCGCCGCGTGCATGCACGGCGCGTGTCACCTGCTGCCAGTGATTGACCTGCTCGGCCGTGTGCAGGCCTGCCATGCCCCGGCCCCGCATGCGCGCCGATACCGCACAGGCCTCACAGATGATCAGGCCACCTTTGCTTGCCCGGCTGCCGTAGTGCAGCACCATGGATTCGGTCGGCACGCCTGCATCAGTGGCCTGACCGCAGTTCATGGCCGGCATGACCACCCGATGCGACAGGGCAAAGGCGCCCAGGGTCACGGGTGTGAAGAGCTTTCCGGGTGATGCGCTTGTCATGCCGATGTCCGCCCTTCCTGCACTGCGTCGCGCCTGCTCACGGGCTGCTTGTGAATGGCGTCGAGGCTGTCTTGATGAGGCGCCGATGATGACCGCACCGTGCGTTGCCAGTCGAGAAAAAAGATGGGAATTGGCTTCCCAACTTTTCACAAGTCATAACTGGCTCGTGCGCGTGGCATCGCTGAATATTGGCTGTCAGTCGAGCGTTCGTGCACGCACGTGCGCATGGGCCAATGCAACATCCAACGCGGAATATCTATGAAAGCCAACCTCGATCCAATCACCGTCCTCGTGGCGCACGCCGAGCCGTTCATTGCGATCGGCGTGGTGGCCGCGATGCGTGAGCAAGCCGGACTGAACGTCGAACTTTGCGGCAACGTGGCGCCGTCGACCGAGCGCGCTCCGGCAATCGCGTCGCGCGCTGCCGATGTGGTGGTGACCGACTACGACAGCGGCATGGCGCTGTTGGCCAGCCGACGCGCCAATGCGCAGGCTGCCGAGTTCTCGACACCACGAGTCATGATGCTGACGCACCGGGCGCGCGAGCAAGACGTGCGCATGGCATTGGAAGCCGGTGCGCACGGCTACGTGCTGCTCGATTGCTCGGTCGAAGAATTTGCCGACGGCATGCGTGCACTGAAGTGCGGCGTGCGCTACCTGTGCGCGGCCGCCGCGCGCAGCATGGCCGACAGCCTGACGCGCGAGTCGCTGACCCCGCGCGAGCTCGACGTGCTGGCCAGCCTGGCGCGTGGCAACTGCAACAAGCTGATCGCCAGCGAGCTGGACCTGGCAGTAGGCACGATCAAGATTCACCTGAAAGCCTTGATGGCGAAGCTGGCGGCGCGCAGCCGCACGCAAGTCGTCACGACTGCCATGGCACGTGGCCTGATTCCGGCCCCTGCGCCCGAGGCCGCATCGACGGCATCGCGATCTGCATCCCGTGCGGCGGTTGGGGTCAGCAGCACGCAGGCCGGCCAACGCAGGCCGGCCTATGTGTCCACGCCGGTGCTTGCGTCGACAGACCGTGCGATGAATGGGCAGGGATTTGCGGGGAAGAGCATCGAGCCGGCGGCTACGCCGCCGAGGTCTGCCCGGTATGTCGCCGCAAGGACTCAGCCAGTTGCCTGGCTGTGATGACATCGGCGCTGCCGAAGCCCTCGGTCAGCGCCCCCAAGGGGCCGGCGAGCATGCGCTGCGCGTCCATCGTCCGGCCGTCGTCATGCAACAGCCTGGCCAGGCTGGTGGCGATTCGCAGGACCCACGCGTGTGAGCCCTGGTCGCGCGCAATCTTCAAGGCCTGCCGCAAGCTTGCCTCGGCCATGCGAACCTGGTCCGGACAAGCGGCACGAACGCGGTCTGCCGACACGCGCATGACTTCGGGCGCGCACCAGGTGTTCATCCCGGTGCTGGTGCGGTGAAGCACCTGCGGTGACAGATAGCCGTCGACCAGCGTCGGCAGCATGTCCACCAGACTGATCTGCAAGCAGCTGTCGTCGATCTCGGCCAAAGGTGTCCCGCGCTGGCGGGCCTGCAGAACCTGGTCGTACAGACGCGCCCAGGATGCCCAGAACACCAGCCCGTTGGTCTCGGCACAGGTCTTCAACTGATCGATGTAGCCGCGCGCCGCTACCAGGTCGCCGCGCCACAGGGACACCGGGCACGCAGCGTAGGCAAGTGCATAGGTGAGCGACAGCGAATCGTCGAATTCCGTGGCGGTGTCGACCGCGTCACGTACTGCCTTCGCCGCCTGATCGGCCAGTCCGTGCAGCCACAGCGTGCGCGCAAGCTGCGTGAAGGTGGCCGTGCGGTGATCGAACTGGAAGGGGCCGCCGTGCAGTTGCCGCACCACGATGTTCGCGGGAGCAAGCGCCTGACGCAGGTGCTTCAAGGCGGCCGACGGTTGCCCCAGCATCTGCAGGCAGACCGACTTGACGCGGTGATAGGCAAAGTCGTGTCGGCAGTCGTTGCTGGCGTGTGCCACGGCGCCGAAAGCCTCGACCGCATCGTGTGCCGCCGCATAATTGCCGCGATAGGTTTCCCAGGCAAACACGCCCCAGTGCGCGCGCAGTTGATAGTCCGTATCGCCCAGCGAGGCTGCGATGGCCGTGCTGCGCAACAGTGCGGTGCGTGCCACCGGTTCTGCGCCATGCATGGCAATACTGGTCTGTCCGAAGGCCAGCTGCAGGCGCATTTCCAAGGCCGACCCGATAGCGGAATCAGGCAGCTGTGTGATGACCCGGTCGACCCTGCCCAGATAGTGGTGCACCGCCCCGACCCCGAACCACAAGGAAGCCGAGTCTGCCGTCAACATGGCCTCGATCTCGGCGTCGCCATCGGGGCCCGAGGCCCACGTGAGTGCGGCTTGCACGTCGTCGATGGCGCGGGCGTATCTGGCGCGCCAGTGTGCCGGCAGCAGGGTGTCGAAATCGGCGGCCGCACGCAGCAGCCAGCCGTGACACAACAAGGCGTGGCGTCTGGACACGTGATGCAGCTCGCCGCTGGCGGCCAGCGCACGGGTGGCGTATGCACGCGTGGTTTCCAGCAGGCGGTAATACACGTCGCCGTCGTGCTTGTCGGTGGCGACCAGGGACTTGGCGATGAGGTTCATCAAGGCCATTTCCGACTCGTGCGCATGCACCAGCCCGTTGTCGGTCGTGCGCTCGCCGGGCCCGACGTTGATGGCCAGTGCAGCAGCGAGCGTGAAGCGTTCGCGGAAAACGGCCAGCCGCCGCAGCAGCGCCTGTTCGTCAGGCCCCAGCAAGGCGTAGCTCCAGTCGAGTGTGGCCTGCAGCGTCTGGTGCCGGGGCAGGGCGGTGCGCAAACCCAGGGTGGGCAGCGGCAGGTGATTGTCCAGCGCAGCCGTCAGGCTGGCCAGGCTGAAGGTGCCGGCGCGCGCGGCCACCAGTTCGATCGCCAGCGGAATGCCATCGAGCCGGGTGCACAGCTTGGTGATGCTGGCGACATCGACATCGCCGAAACGTGCACCATCGCCGTTGGCGCTTGCCCGCTCGACGAAGAGTTCGAAGGCCGGGTAGGCCAGTGCCGCCTCATAGGACGTCTGCGCGGTGGCGGCCGGGATCCCCAGCGAAGCCAGGCGCTGCACCCATTCGCCTTGCGCGCGCAAGGGTTCGCGGCTGGTGGTCAGCACGTGGATGTCGGGCGACTGGCGCAGCAGGAACTCGGCCATGGCCGCCGCTGCCTCCACCACGTGCTCGCAGTTGTCCAGGAGGATCAGCATGGCGGTCGATGACAGCTGTCCGCCGATGTCTTGCAGTCCGTTTGCCGTGTGCGTGCGGATCCCCAGTGCGGCTGCGACGGCGTCCGGCACCCGGTCGGCATCGGACACGGCGCCCAGATCGACGAAACACGCGCCGTCACGGTAGCTCGACGCCAGGCGTGACGCCGCCACCAGCGCGGTGCTGGTCTTGCCCATGCCGCCCGGTCCGACCAGCGACACGAAGCGCCGCACGGGCAAGGTGCGCACCACGGCATCCACTGCTTCATCCCGGCCGATGATGCGGGTCAGCACCGCAGGCAGTGCGCCCATCGACGCGCGGGCCGGCACGGATGGCGACAGACCATGGTCGAAAGGCGTGTTGTCGAAGACCGATTGCGCAGACGGCTGTCGTTGGCAGCGAACCGGGGTCACCAGGCTGTAGCCGCGTTGCGGCACGGTGGCAATGTGCCGCATGCCCGTGCGTTGCTCGCCCAGCGCCCTGCGCAAGGAAGCCATCTGCACCCGCAGCCCGCTTTCGTCGACCACCAAGTCGCGCCAGACCGACGCAATCAGCGCTTCTTTGCTGACGACTTCGCCTGCGTGGCGCACCAGCGACAGCAACAGGTCGAATGCCCGCCCGCCCAGGCGTACCGGATTGCCGTCTTCTTCCAGGGTGCGCTGGGCCGGAATCAGGCGGAACGGACCGAAACAGAACGCCGTGTCGTCGGCGTCGCCGAGATGAGTTTCGCTTTTCGCGACACTGACATCCGCAGCCACGGCGTGGCCGCGTGCCGGTGCGTTCCGTTGGTCTTGCGCGAGAACGGGAGGGCGAATCGGCAGGGAGTCAGTTCTTTTCACGCTGGCGCGGCCTTCATGGTCGGCTGGCAATGGGAGCGCATCGGGTCCTGTGTCCGCTTTCGCGGGCGCTTGGACAAACCGAGCAGCTGGCAGCCTGAAGTGTTGTCTGACAGGTGCCTGGGGTCAATTATCCGAAGGTATAGAAAAGGGGGCTGCTGACGAGATGCAAAAAAAAGCCGCTGCGAAACAGGCTTCGCAGCGGCCTCTTTCCGGCAACGGTCGAATCAGCGGTCGATCGGCCACTTGGGCCGCGCAATCCTGGCAAACGACAGCATCGACAGGTCACGCACCACCACGCCCGGTGCCCCCACGTAGATCACCTTGGCCGCCAAGGGCGCGAACGACGCATAGAAGTGTTGGGAAGACTTCACCACGACGATCTTGCGGTCTTCGGGATTCAAGCTCAGCTGCGTGAACAGGTCGCGGCCGAAAGCCTGGGTGCGGATGCTGCAGATCACCACCGCTACCCCCGCCGATTCGATCAATGCGCAGTCGCCCAGCTTGGCCAGCGTGCCGGCCAAGCCGTTCATCAACATGTCCTGCTTGAGCGCCTTCACCGTCCAGACGGCATCCACCGGGTCGCCCGATTGCGGGCAGATCTTGCCGCCGATGCGCATGGGCAGGGTGGCGCCCACGCCGGCATCGAAGGCCAGCTTCACGGCGCCGGCATCCCACAGCGGCCCCACGCATGCGCTGTCGATGCCGCGCTCGAACAGGCGGCGCAGGATGTACGTCGAATCGCTGGGCGCACCGCCCCCGGCGTTGTCGGCGCTGTCGGCCAGCACGACGCTGCCCTCGGTGGCCAGGGCGTCGTCCAGCGCAGCATCGATGCTTGGCCAGGGGCTTTCGAACTGCTCGCGTGCCGCGTGCAAGGCATCGACGATTTCCTGCGCGACCGCTTGCGCACGCACGCCGCCGGGATCTTGCAACGCGTCGCTGTAGACCATCATCTTGGTACCCATGTCGGGCACGTCGCCCCAGGCAAAGCCGTGCACGATCGACACCGACAGAATGCCGTCCTTGCCTTCAAGCTGTGTACAGCGGTCGACAAAGCCCCGCGCAGGTTGGCGCGTGGTGTGCAGCGACACGATCATGCCGGTGTCGATCACCGCCACCTGCGGCTTGATCTTTCCCGCATGGGTGTCGGCACAGATCTGCACCAGTTCGCGGGCGCGCTCCAGGATGTCGGTGTGCGGATACTCCTTCCAGCAGATCAGCACGTCTGCGCTGTCGGTCATCTTCTGGCTCAGGTGCGTATGCGGATCCAGCGTGGCGCCGATCACCGCGTCCGGCCCGGCAATTTCGCGAATGCGCGCCAGCAAGTCCCCCTCGCAGTCGTCATAACCATCGGCCACCATGGCGCCGTGCAGGCCGATCAAGGCCATGTCCACCGGCAGGGCGGCGCGCAGGTCAGCCAGCAGCTCGTCGCGCAGCGTCTCGTACGCATGGCGCGTGGTCAGCCCGTTGGGCACTGCAGCGGCCACCATGCCTTCCAGCAGCGTCCAGCCGCGCGCAGGTCCCACTTCGCGTGCGGCCCACAGCGGACCGCTGTGCATCTGCATCTTGTCCGGGTGCTCGCCCGCGTGGAAGTACGCGCGTTCATGGAAGGCCGGAATGCCGGTAGGCATGGGACCGAAGGTATTGGTCTCGGTGGCGAGAGCGCCGGAGAAAACGCGCATGACGATCCTTGGAGATGAGGGGAAGCTGGCCGCGGGCGGACTTGCGCAGCAAGTATCTTCCCCGGCAAGCCATGCAATCAATGAAGATTCTTGTAGAGTAGTGTTGACTTGGTGGCAACGCTCAGCGCATTGCTCCATGTCTCTTTCGCTGTATGCCGCGCGTAGCTATTGCCCTGGCCCTACCCATGACACTCCCCACCCTGAACGAAAAACGCCTCGCCTATTTTTTCGAGACCGTACGCCAGGGATCGATGCGCGCCGCCGCAGAAACGCTCGAGGTCGAAGCATCCGTCGTCAGCCGCCAGATCCAGCAGTTGGAATCAGACGTCGGCACCGTCCTGCTGGAGCGCCGCGGCCGCGGGGTCGTGCCGACCGAAGCCGGCCTGCTGGTCATGCAGCTGTGTGAGGAGCGCCGGCTTGGCGAAGACACGCTGCGCCACCGCCTGTGGGAACTGCAAGGCCTGGAGCGGGGCGAACTGCGCATCGTCGTGGGCGAAGGCTTCCTGCCTGCATTGATGGACGGCGTGATCCACGCCTTCACGCGCCGCTACCCCCGCATCCTGGTGGCCGTCGACACCATGGGGTCGAGTGAAGCCGTGCGTGAAGTCTCGGCGGGCCGCGCCAACCTGGGCATCGCGCTGAGCGCCCCCGCCGATCCCGGCGTACATGTCGTGCGCGAGCGGCATCAGCCTGTATGCGTGGTGGCATCGCCGCAGCACCCGGTGGCCAAGGGCAAGCGGGCAATTGCGCTGGCAGAGCTGGCCGGCTACGCGCTGGCGCTGACCACCCCCGGCAGCGGCTTGCGCATGCTGGCGCAGACGGCCGAACAGGCCGACGGCTTCAAGCTGCTGCCGAGCTTCACCAGCAATTCGGTCGACGCCCTGAAGCGCCATGTGATCGCCACCGAGTCGATCACCTTCCTGACCCGGTTTGCGATCCGGCAGGAGCTGGCCAGCGGCGAACTGATTGCGCGCCGCACGTCCAACCCGGTATTCGAGGCTGCGCATGCGCAGTTGTTTGTGCAACAGGACCGGCGGGCGTCGGCGGCGCTGGTGGCGTTGTTGAAGATGGCGGAAAGCGCGCGATTCCTGGCCAACCCGCCTGCCGGGCCGGCGAAATGACAGCGGACAGGACAATCAGGATGCCGGGCTTGGACCAGATTTACCGCTGACTGTCACGGGGTCATCGCATCCCTGTGTCACGCTCGTCACGGTAAGCTTGAACTCCGTGCTTTCAGCAGCATATGCATGATTAAGCCTGCCAGCACCCGCTGATCCGGCACTTGAAATGAGGCTCCCGCCGACCCATGAAGACCATCGACGAGATGCTGCACCTGGACTTGCTCACCGCCGAGCAACACCGAGATATTGGCGCCTGGATTGCGCGCGCCGAGTCACCTGACGAAATTCTGAATATGCCTGCTCCGTTGTGGCAGGCGGTAGAGCGCGCTGCTGCCGTGATGGGCGTCGACGACGACTTGATGCGCCCGCCCGCAATGGATGCCGGCGACGTGGTGTTGTCCTAGTCACGGGCGGCTGCACAAGCTACCTGACTAAATCCTGAATCCATATCGATATTGAAAACCAGCCGCCGCCCATTGATTCAGATGATATGGCGTTGAGCTGGTGCCACGCTAAACTCCGCCCCCTGGTCGACCTCAACGACCACGGAGAGATAAATGCGTAATCGAACTGCCCGCCTGTTGGCCGGCCTGCTGTTTGCATGTGCCGCTGTCGGCGTGCAGACCACCCACGCCGAGTCGACGGCCAAGCCGTCAAGCACCAGCGCCCCTGCCTCGAGCGCCAGCTCGGTGGAAGCCGAACAGGCTGCCGCCTACAAGGCCGCCGAAGCCGCACGAAAGGTCGGCCCTGCCGATATCGTGCTGCGCAATCAAGCCCATCTGAAGTTGCCCGACGGCTATGTCTGGGTGCCCACACCTGCGGCTGCGCAGTTGATGAAGGCCATGGGCAATCGCACCGACGAGTCGTTCCTGGGCGTTATCTTTCCCGGTGACGACGCCGACTGGATGGCGACCGTACGGTTCGTGAAAGAGGGCTACATCAAGGATGACGACGCCAAGGACTGGAACGCCGACGACCTGCTTGCCAGTCTGAAAGAGGGCACCGAAGCCACCAACGATGAGCGTGCCAAGCGTGGCATTCCCGCCATCGAGGTCACCGGCTGGGCCCAGAAGCCCGAGTACGACGCCAGCGCGCATCGCCTGGTGTGGTCCGCGCTGTCCAAGCAGAAGGGCGTAGCCGACGCCAACCAGGGCGTGAACTACAACACCTATGCCTTGGGTCGTGAGGGCTATCTGAGCCTGAACCTCATCACCAACGCCAAGGATCTGGAGCAGTTCAAGCCCGATGCGGCCAGGCTGCTTGCCGCCTTGCAATACGACGACGGCAAGAAGTATGCGGACTTCAACGCGTCGACCGACTCTGTTGCGGCCTATGGCCTGGCGGCGCTGGTGGGCGGTGTGGCCTTGAAGAAGCTGGGTCTGTTCGCCATCGTGCTGGCCTTTGTGGCCAAGTTCGCCAAGGTGGCCATCGTGGCGGTGGGTGCCGTGTTGTGGGGCATCACGAAGTTCTTCAAGAAGAAGCCTGCGGTGGAGGCAGCCGGTCCCTCGATCGGACCCGGCCATGACCAGTCCGGCCCGGGCGAACCCCCGAAGCCGCCGACGGCCTGATATCGAGCTTAGGTAAACGCCATGATGAAGCTGCTGCTGGTCTTGTTCACCGCGGGCAAGCTCGGCAAGCTGCTGGTCTCGGGCGGCACGATGCTGCTGTCGGTCGTGGCCTATGCCTTCGTGTTCGGCTGGCCGTACGCAGCTGGCTTTGTGGCGCTCATCTTCATCCATGAGATGGGCCACTTTCTGGCGGCGCGCCAGCGCGGTCTGGACGTGGGTTTGCCCACCTTCATTCCGTTCGTGGGCGCCTGGATCGAGCTTAAAGAGCAGCCGCACGATGTGGAGACCGAGGCCTGGGTCGGCCTGGGCGGTCCCTTGTTGGGCAGCCTGGCCGCCGTGGCTTGCTATTTCGCCGCGAGAGAGACCGGCAGCCAACTGCTGCTGGCGCTTGCCTACGCAGGGTTCTTCATCAATCTGTTCAACCTGATTCCGCTGTCGCCGTTCGACGGCGGACGCATCACGGCCGTGCTCACGCCGCGCGTGTGGTTGCTGGGCGTGCCGGTGTTGGTGGCTTTGTTTTTCTGGCGTCCCAGCCCGATGTTGCTGCTGGTTGCCGTGCTGGCTGCACCGCAGCTGATGCGGGCGTGGAAGTATCGGCCTGAAGACCCGGAGAACCAGCGTTATTACGCGGTGTCGACCGAGACCCGGGTGACTTACAGCCTGTACTACATCGGCCTGGTGGCGTTCCTGGCCGTGATGGCGCATGACACCCACGACATGCTGGGCAGCACGCGCCGGTCGGTGTCAACGCAGCAAGCTGCCACGTCGACACCGTCGGCAGCCCCGGTGGCCGGGGCTGAACCGCTTACCTGATTTTGCTTACCTGCTTGCTGGCTGACTTGCTTACCTGACCTTGCCTTCCTTCCAGGCGGTCAGCAGCTTGTCGTAGGCAATCGTCTGACCCTTGGGCTTCTCGTCGGCCAGCTTCTTCCACGGTGCGTGGTCGTCGCTCAGGTACTTGGCCGGGTCACCCTTGGGCGTGAGCTTGGGGGCGCAATGGGCCATGCCTGCGCGTTCCAGGCGGGCCATCACGTTGTCCATCTCGTCAGCCAGGTTGTCCATGGCCTTCTGCGGGGTCTTTTCGCCGGTGACGGCCTCGGCCACGTTCTTCCACCACAGCTGTGCCAGCTTCGGGTAGTCGGGCACGTTGGTGCCGGTCGGGGTCCATGCCACGCGCGCCGGGCTGCGATAGAACTCGATCAGGCCGCCGTACTTGTTGGCGTTCTGGGTGAAGTACTCCGAGCGGATGTCGCTGTCACGGATGAAGGTCAGGCCGGTGATCGACTTCTTCAGCGAGGTGGTCTTGGCGGTGATGAACTGCGCATACAGCCAGGCAGCCGCCGTCTTGTTGGCGTCATGACCCTTGAAGAAGCTCCACGAACCAACGTCCTGGTAGCCGTTCTGCATGCCTTGCTTCCAGTACGGGCCGTTCGGGCCGGGGGCCATGCGCCACTTGGGCGAGCCGTCGGCGTTGACCACCGGCAGGCCGGGCTTGGTCATGTCGGCGGTGAATGCCGTGTACCAGAAGATCTGCTGCGCGATCTGGCCTTGTGCGGGCACCGGGCCGGATTCGCCGAAGGTCATGCCCATGGCTTCCTTGGGCGCGTACTTCTTCATCCAGTCGATGTACTTGGTCAGCGCATAGACAGCAGCCGGCGAGTTGGTGGCGCCACCGCGCGAGACAGACGCGCCGGTCGGCGTGCACTTGTCTTCGGCGACACGGATGCCCCACTCGTCGATCGGCTGGCCGTTCGGGATGCCCTTGTCGGCAGCGCCGGCCATCGACAGCCATGCGTCGGTGAAGCGCCAGCCCAGCGACGGGTCTTTTTTGCCGTAGTCCATGTGACCATAGATCGGCTTGCCGTCGATGGTCTTCACGTCCACGCTGAAGAACTCGGCGATGTCTTCGTACGCGCTCCAGTTCAGCGGCACGCCCAGGTCGTAGCCGTACTTGGCCTTGAACTTTTCCTGTAGGTCTGCACGCGCGAACAGGTCGGCGCGGAACCAGTACAGGTTGGCGAACTGCTGGTCGGGCAGCTGGTACATCTGGCCATCGGGCGCCGTGGTGAAGCTGGTGCCGATGTAGTCTTTCAGGTCGATGCCGGGGTTGGTGAATTCCTTGCCCGCGCCGGCCATGTACTCGGTCAGCGACATGATCTTGCCGTAGCGGTAGTGCGTGCCGATCAGGTCGGAATCCGACACCCAGCCGTCATAGATCGACTTGCCGGACTGCATGGAGGTCTGCAGTTTTTCAACCACGTCGCCTTCCTGGATCAGGTCATGCTTGACCTTGATGCCGGTGATTTCCTCGAAGGCCTTGGCCAGCGTCTTCGATTCGTATTCGTGGGTGGTCAGCGTCTCGGACACCACCGAGATTTCCGTCACGCCCTTGGCCTTCAGCTTGTTGGCGGCCTCGATGAACCACTTCATTTCGTCCATCTGCTTGTCTTTCGACAGCGTGGAGGGCTGGAACTCGGCGTCGATCCATTTCTTGGCTTCTGCTTCGCCGGCCGACGCACCCTGCATGGTGAACGTCGCGGCCAGCGCCAGCGCGAGCGCCGTATAGCGCATCTTCATGTTGAATCTCCTCAAGCTGTTTGTTTTGTGTCCCCGGACCTGTAAGACCGCGGCTCCGGGGATCTGGGAGCCGAGGTTCAAAAAAATCGTTCAGCCTTTGCGCATCACCAAGGCCAGCAGCAGCATCGACGCCACGAAGCTGATCCAGATCGAGGGTTCGGCATCCAGGGCAAACCACTCCTGGAACTTGCCCGCCAACCCGATGAAGGCCAGGTTGACGTAGGCAGCCAGCAGCAGGCCGATGAAGAGCCGATCACCGCGCGTGGTGTCGATCGGCAGCCAGCCGCGACGCATGGTCGTCGGCGACTTCAATTCCCACACCGTCATGCCGGCCAGCATCAATGCGATGCAGATGAAAAACACGGCCACGGGCGTGGTCCAGACCATCCAGTCAAACATTCATGTCTCCTTGCGTAAGCGTCGGCCGGTCACACGCGGCCCATCGCAAAGCCCTTGGCGATGTAGTGGCGCACGAACCAGATCACGATCGCGCCCGGCACGATGGTCAGCACGCCGGCGGCGGCCAGCGTGGCCCAGTCCATGCCCGAGGCACTGACGGTTCTGGTCATGGTCGCGACGATGGGCTTGGCATTCACGCTGGTCAGCGTGCGCGCCAGCAGCAGTTCGACCCAGCTGAACATGAAGCAGAAGAACGCGGCCACGCCCACGCCAGCCTTGATCAGCGGCAGGAAGATGCGGATGAAGAACTTCGGGAAGCTGTAGCCGTCGATGTAGGCCGTCTCGTCGATCTCACGCGGGATGCCGCTCATGAAACCTTCCAGAATCCACACCGCCAATGGCACGTTGAACAGCAAGTGGGCAAGTGCCACACCCAGGTGCGTGTCCATCAGCCCGACCGTGCTGTAGAGCTGGAAGAAGGGCAGCAAAAACACCGCGGGCGGTGTCATGCGGTTGGTCAGCAGCCAGAAGAACACGTGCTTGTCGCCCAGGAACGAATAGCGCGAGAACGCATAGGCGGCGGGCAGGGCCACGGACAGCGAAATGACCGTGTTGATGGCCACGTAGATCAGGCTGTTGATGTAGCCCGAATACCAGGACTCATCGGTGAAGATGCGAACGTAGTTGGCCCAGGTGAAGTGCTGCGGGAAGAACGAGAAGCTCGACAGGATCTCCTCGTTCGTCTTGAAGCTCATGTTGATCATCCAGTAGATGGGCAACAGGGCAAACAGCAGATACAGCGCCAGGAAGAGGGTGCGTTTCTTGAAGCGGCGGTCTGGGTTCATTGCTCCACCTCTACCTTTTGGGTTCCCACGCGCTGCATCCAGTTGTACAGGATGAAGCACAGCAGCAGGATGATCAGGAAGTAAATCAGCGAGAAAGCGGCGGCCGGACCCAAATCGAACTGGCCGACGGCTTTCTGCGTCAGGTACTGGCTCAGGAAGGTGGTGGCGTTGCCTGGCCCACCGCCGGTCAGCACGAAGGGCTCGGTGTAGATCATGAAGCTGTCCATGAAGCGCAGCAGCACCGCAATCATCAGCACGCCACGCATCTTCGGCAGCTGGATGTAGCGGAACACGGCGAACTTGCTGGCGCCGTCGATACGCGCGGCCTGGTAGTAGGCATCAGGGATGGAACGCAGGCCGGCGAAGGCCAGCAGCGCCACCAGCGGCGTCCAGTGCCAGACGTCCATCACCAGCACGGTGATCCAGGCGTCGGTGGCATTGCCGGTGTAGCTGTAGTCAATGCCGATCTTCTGCAAGGTGAAGCCCAGCAGGCCGATGTCGGCGCGCCCGTAGATCTGCCAGATGGTGCCGACCACGTTCCACGGAATCAGCAAGGACAGTGCGATGACGACCAGCACGGCCGAGGACTTCCAGCCCTTGGCCGGCATCGACAGCGCCAGGGCGATGCCCAGCGGAATTTCCACCAGCAGCACCGAGAACGAGAAGCCCAGCTGGCGCAGCAAGGCGCCGTGCAGCTCCTCGTCGCGCATCATCGCGGCGAACCATTCGGTGCCGACGAACACCGTGCGCTCGGGTGAAATGATGTCCTGGACCGAGTAGTTGACCACTGTCATCAGCGGCACGATGGCCGAGAAGGCCACGCAGATCAGCACTGGCAGGATCAGGAACCAGGCTTTCTGGTTGACGGGTTTGGTAGTGGTGCTCATGCGACGAGCTCCTCGTCACGGTAGTAGCAGGTATGGGCGTCCAGCACCTGGAGCCAGATGGTGCTGCCGACGATGGGCAGCTCGGCGTCGGCGTGCAGGCGCGCCTTCAGCTTGTTGCCGTTGGCGTCTGCGGTCAGCAAGGCATGCGTGCCGACGTCCTGCACCTGCATGACGGTGGCAGTGATCGCTCCCGGCGTGTTGGCCTCGACGATGCGCAGGTATTCCGGACGGATGCCGATCTTCAATGCGCCTTCGGGCAGCGCACGCGTTGCACGCAAGGGCGTGCCGGCCACGTCGAGGGTGTCACCGCGGCTTTGCGCCGGCAGGAAGTTCATGCCGGGAGAGCCGATGAAGTGGCCGACGAAGGTGTGCGCAGGCTGCTCGAACAGGGCTTCCGCGCTGCCGACCTGTACGGCCTTGCCGCGCGTCATCACCACCACTTCTTCGGCGAAGGTAAGGGCTTCGACCTGATCGTGCGTGACGTAGATCAGCGTGAGCTTCAGCTCGCGATGGATCTGCTTCAGCTTCCTGCGCAGCTGCCATTTCAGGTGCGGGTCGATCACGGTCAGCGGCTCGTCGAACAGCACGGCAGACACGTCACTGCGCACCAGGCCGCGGCCCAGCGAAATCTTCTGCTTGGCGTCTGCCGCCAGGCCAGCGGCGCGCTGGTCCAGCTGACCGCTCATGTCGAGCATCTCGGCGATTTCGCCGACGCGCTTCTTGATCTGGTCGGCCGGCACCTTGCGATTGCGCAGCGGGAAGGCCAGGTTCTCGGCCACCGTCATGGTGTCGTAGATCACCGGGAACTGGAACACCTGGGCGATGTTGCGTTCCTGCGGGCTGGCCTGCGTGACATCACGGCCGTCGAACTTCACGCTGCCGTGCGAGGGCACCAGCAGGCCCGAGATGATGTTGAGCATGGTGGTCTTGCCGCAGCCCGAGGGGCCCAGCAAGGCGTAGGCACCGCCATCGCGGAAGCTCATCTTCAGCGGCAGCAGCGCGTAGTCGCTGTCTTGTTGCGGATTGGCGCGATACGCGTGCGCCAGGTCGAGATCGATGCGCGCCATGTCAGTGACCCTTGCGCCAGCGCGGCGCGACCGCCAGTTGCCCGGCAGCATCGAAGACGTAGGCCTGCGATGCGTTGAAATAAAGCGCGAGCGGCACACCCAGCTCGACGCGATGCACGCCGGTCAGCTGCGCCACCAGTTCGCCAACCGCGGTGTGCACGTGCACAAAGGTGTCGGACCCGGAGATTTCAGCCAGTTCCACCTGTCCCTGTACGGACAGATCGCCCGGCGCGGGCTGCAGATGCAGGGCGCCCGAGCGCAGACCAACCGTCAGCGGGCCGCTCAGGCCGGCAGGCAGCGCCAAGGCCAGCATGGGGCCGCCTGCGAGCTGCACGCCGCCTTCCATGGCGGTGGCGGTCAGCAGGTTCATCGGCGGGTCGCTGAAGGCGCGGGCGACACGCAGCGACTTCGGCTCGTGGAAGACCTCGGACGTGGGACCGTATTGCAGCAATTCACCTGCGTCCATCACCGCCGTATAGCCACCCAGCAGCAGGGCTTCGCCCGGCTCGGTGGTGGCGTAGATGACGGTGGAGTCACCGGTGGCGAACAACTGGGTCAGCTCTTCGCGCAGGCCTTCGCGCAGCTTGTAGTCCAGGTTCACCAGGGGTTCATCAAGCAGCATCAAGGGAGCGTTCTTGGCCAGCGCGCGGGCCAGGGCCACGCGTTGCTGCTGGCCGCCCGACAGCTCGGCCGGCAGGCGGTCGAGGAACATGCCGATATGCAGCTTGTCGGCCAGTGCACGGACAGTCGCATCGACGTTTTTTTCGCCGCGCAGCTTGAGCGGCGAGGCGATGTTGTCGGCAACCGTCAGCGACGGGTAGTTGATGAACTGTTGATAGACCATGGCCACGTTGCGCTCGCGCACCGGCATGCCGGTCACGTCCTTGCCATCGACCAGCACGCGGCCGGTTGATGGCGCGTCCAGCCCGGCCATCAGGCGCATCAGGCTGGTCTTGCCGGCCTGCGTGGCGCCGAGCAGCACGGTCACTGCACCGCTGCGCGGCGCAATGCTCTGCTCATACAGCCAGGTTTGGGCGCCCACCTGCTTGGTGACGCGCTCGAGAGTCAGTTGCATCGATCTTTCCTTCTTTTTTGCTGTGCTTATTCTTTTTGGTGACTATCGAGCCAGGTGGCGACCGCCGTGCGCTGCGCAGGCGTGTAGTGCAAACCCAGCTTCGAGCGGCGCCACAGCGCGTCGTCGCCAGTCTGCACCCATTCGCGGTTCTGCATGAAGCGAAGTTCGCGCACGCGCAGGCCGGGGGCGATCTCGTCGCCCAGGTCGGCCATCGAGCCGGCATCGCCGATCAGGTCTGCGATACGTGCGCCGTAGGCGCGGGCCAGTCGACGTGCCAGCTTGGGCTCGAGCCACGGATAGCGTTTTTGCACCGCAGCAACGAAGCGTTCGAACTCGTCGGCAGGGCGTGCGCCCTTGACCGGCTTGCCGATCCACGGCGACAGGTCGCCACCGGCCAGGAACGCGTCTTCGGTCCAGGCCGGACGCTGCGTCGGGCTCTGGCCGAGCATGGTGCCGACTTCGTTGGCGGCGTCTTCTGCCAGCTTGCGGAAGGTGGTGATCTTGCCGCCCCACACCGACAGCAGCGGTGCGCCGGTGGTGTTGGATTCCAGCAGGTAGTCGCGCGTGACGGCCGACGGATCGCCCGAGGCGTCGTCGAGCAGCGGGCGCACACCCGAGTAGGTCCACACCACGTCAGCGGGAGTGACGGGCTTCTGGAAGTAGCGGCTGACCTGTTCGCACAGATACTTGATTTCGTCGTCGCCGATCTTCGCCGCGCTGGGGTCGCCGCCTTTGAGCTCGACGTCGGTGGTGCCGATCAGCGTGAAGTCGTCCTGATACGGAATGGCAAAGATGATCCGCTTGTCGGGGCTCTGGAAGATGTAGGCGTGGTCGTGCTCGAACAGGCGCTTGACGACCAGGTGGCTGCCCTTGACCAGGCGCAGGCTCTTGGTGGCCATCTGCTCGCCCTTGGCCGAATGCGCGACACCGCGCAGGAAGGACTCGGCCCAGGGGCCGGCTGCGTTCACCACGGCACGGGCGCGCACGGTGCGCGTGCCGTCCGGGCCTTCCAGGGTGGCCGTCCAGCCGTCGGCGGCGCGTTGTGCGCTGGTGCAGCGTGTACGCGTCAGGATGTCGGCGCCGTGTTCCCGCGCATCAATGGCAGTCAGCAGCACCAGGCGTGCATCGTCGACCCAGCCGTCGGAATACACGAAGCCGCGCTTGAACAGCGGCTTGAGCGGCTTGCCGGCCGCATGGGTGCGCAGATCGATGCTGCGCGAGCCCGGCAGCACTTCGCGCTTGGCCAGGTGGTCATACAGGAACAGGCCGATGCGGATCATCCAGGCCGGGCGGGTCGTGGGGTCGTGCGGCATGACAAAGCGCAGCGGCCACATGATGTGCGGCGCGCTCTTGAGCAGCACCTCGCGTTCTTGCAGTGCCTTGCGCACCAGCGAGAACTCGTAGTATTCAAGGTAACGCAAGCCGCCATGAATCAGTTTGGTCGACGACGATGACGTGTGCGAGGCCAGATCGTCCTTCTCGCACAGCATCACGCGCCAGCCACGGCCTGCCAGGTCCCGCGCAATGCCGCAGCCATTGATGCCACCGCCGATGACGAGCACGTCGTACTCGTTCGCATTGGCGTTGGCACGGGTGGGCGAGGGGGCAAGGGCGGTCATGGGGGCAATTTCTTTAGTTTCGTATCCGTTCATTATTGCGCGTTGATGCGCGATTTCCGTCATGGTTTACCCGCGATGTAATTCGTTTTCTTTCGTTTTATCATCGCCAGTCCTTTGAGTACCCGCCTCACGTGAATTCAAATCCCCGCCAGATCAAGCTGCTTGAATCCGTCCGCACGCGCGGTTCGATGACGGTCGAGCAGCTGGCCGACATGCTGGATGTGACGCTGCAGACCGTGCGGCGTGACGTGCAGCGGTTGGCCGACGAGGGACTGCTGACCCGCTTCCACGGCGGCGTGCGCATCCCCATGTCGACCACCGAGAACATTGCCTACCAGCAACGTGCATCGCTGAACGCCGACGGCAAGATGCGCATTGCGCGCGCCGTGGCCGATCGCGTGCCCAACGACTGTTCGCTGATTCTGAATATCGGCACCACCACCGAGGCCATCGCGCAACAGTTGATGCGCCACACCGGCCTGCGCGTGATCACCAACAACCTGAACGTGGCGACCATCCTCAGCGGCAACACCGCCTGTGAGGTGATCGTGGCGGGCGGCGCCGTGCGCTCGCGCGACCGCGCAGTCGTAGGCGAGTCCGCCATCGATTTCATTCGCCAGTTCAAGGTCGACATCGCGCTGATCGGCGTGTCCAGCATCGAGTCCGACGGCTCGCTGCGCGACTACGATCTGCGCGAAGTGAAAGTGGCCCAGACCATCATTGCCCAGGCGCGCGAGGTGTGGCTGGCGGCCGACGCCAGCAAGTTCAACCGGCCCGCGATGATTCAGCTGGGCACCTTGGCGGACATCGATCGGTTGTTCACGGATGCCCCGCCGCCGCCCCCATTCCCGGATCTGCTCGACCGCGCCCAGGTGCGCTGCGACATTGCGACCGAGTGACGCTAATTGCCGCGCAAAGGCGTGGCGTTGGCTGTCGCCGTAAACAAAAACAAGAAACGAAGGATTGCCTGCCATGACCTATCTGCTTGCCCTTGATCAGGGGACCTCGAGCTCTCGCAGCATCGTGTTCGACAACCAGGGCCGCATCGTTGCCGTGGCGCAGCGGGAAGTGCCGCAGATCTATCCGCAACCTGGCTGGGTCGAGCACGATCCGCTGGAAATCTGGGCTGGCCAACTGGCCACCGCGCGCGAGGTGCTGGCCAAGGCAGGCCTGACAGCGCGCGACATCCGCGCCATCGGCATCACCAACCAGCGCGAAACCACCGTACTGTGGAACCGCAAGACCGGCCAGCCCGTGCACCATGCCATCGTCTGGCAGGACCGGCGCGCCGAGCCGTTTTGTGCGCAACTGCGCGAAGAGGGCGCGGGCGACTTCATCCGCGAGCGCACCGGCCTGGTGATCGATGCCTATTTCTCCGGCAACAAGTTGCGCTGGCTGCTCGACAACGTGCCCAACGCGCGGGCGCAGGCCGAACGTGGCGAGCTTGCCTTCGGCACCGTCGACAGCTGGCTGATCTGGCAACTCACGGGCGGCAAGGTGCACGTGACCGACGTCAGCAATGCCTCGCGCACCATGTTGTTCAACGTTCATACGAACGCGTGGGATGCGGAACTGCTTTCATTGCTTGATATCCCCGCGTCACTGATGCCGACGGTGCAGGCCTCCAGCTCCCACTTCGCCGATATCGATGCAGACCTGCTTGGCGCATCTTTGCCGGTGGGTGGCGTGGCCGGCGACCAGCAGAGCGCGCTGTTCGGCCAGGCTTGCTTCGATGCCGGCATGGCGAAGAACACCTACGGCACTGGCTGCTTCCTGCTGATGCACACCGGCGACGCGTTCCGCCCGTCCAGCAACGGCTTGCTGGTGACCAGCGCTGCACAGGTCGATGCACAGCCGCGCTATGCGATGGAAGGCAGCGTCTTCGTTGGCGGCGCCGTGGTGCAGTGGCTGCGCGATGGCCTGAAGGCCATCCAGGGCAGCGCCGAAGTGCAGTCCCTGGCCGAGAGCGTGCCCGACGCCGGCGGCGTGATGATGGTGCCCGCCTTCACCGGCCTGGGCGCACCGTACTGGGACGCCGACGCGCGCGGCATCATCACCGGCTTGACGCGTGGCACGTCCGTGGCGCATATCGCGCGGGCTGCGCTGGAAAGCATTGCGTATCAGAGCACTGCGCTGTTGCAAGCCATGAGCCGTGATGCCGTGGCCGCGGGTGGCGCGCCGGTCAGTGAGCTGCGGGTGGATGGCGGGGCGTGCGTGAACGACCTGCTGATGCAGTTCCAGGCAGATTTGCTGGGCATTCCGGTGCTGCGGCCGGAAGTCGTCGAGACCACCGCGCTGGGCGCTGCGTATCTGGCCGGGCTGTCCTGCGGCGTGTTCGAGAACGTCGAGGCCTTGTCGAAGCTGTGGCGCGTCGAGCGACGATTCTTGCCGACGATGGGGCGGGATCAGGCGCAGGAAGCCATGGCGCGGTGGGAACGGGCGGTGCGGCAGGCGCGGGCGCAGTAAGCGATGAACGCGCGTAAGCGATACAGGCAAGGCGTTGCCTACGCCATCCTCCTCTGCTTCGCGCTGGTACAGCCGGTCTCGGCGGCATCGGACCGAACGCTTGAAAAAGGGTTTGTCGATGCGCTTCGATACGACGGCAGCGCGCATCGTCAAGCGCGTGCCGGCAAGGCCATACGCGCCTACAAAGCTGCTGGCGTGCTGCCCCAGCGTCCGCGACGACAGGATTACACCGACTACTACGTCGTCAGGAAACCGACCACCTTCATGGGCAACCCGATGGTGCTGATGGTCGAGGAGTACATGAGCGCCTACGTCGGTTGTTGCGTGAATCCGGGGGCGGGTGTGTATGTGCGCGTGACCGGCAGCATCGAGGCCATGCACGATTTTGCGCGCCTCAATCGGTGCCGGGTCGAGGAGTATCCAGACCGAAAGGCTTTGCGGGTCGTCGTGCCGGCTGGACTTGCCATGCCGCCTGGAAAATATGCAGCCTTGTTATGCCAGGAGTCCGACGAGGAGGAGGCGGCGACAGCTTAGGCACACCCCGCTCCCGGCGCCAGGTCGTTCAGCGCGTCGAAAGTCCTGCCTTGCTCCGCTCCGGGTGCGGTGCCACATGCTTATTAATAATCTGATTTTCCGCATACATGCTGCAACAGCATTTTGACGATCGGCCGCCAGGTAGTCAGTACACTCCAGCTCAAGCATGTCGCCCCGATGGGGTGATTTTGCATTTGCGTATTCAGTACATACGGTCTCGCCCAGCATTGTCTAATTCATTAGGATGAATTAATCCTGCAAGCAGAAAATCTGGCATGCATCGGGCCGATCTCGATTTGTCGTCAGCCCTCTCGCGCTAGACCGCCATTGCCGATCCGGCGACCGCAGATGCGCCACCCTCTCGCGAGCCCGGCTCGCAGCTCTGTCAGGTGTCTTCTTGGATTCTCTAGTCACAATTCGCGACGCCGTTCGCGCCTTGGTTCAATCCCGCGCTTATCTTCAGCTCGACGATTATTACACCGCATTGGAACAGCAGGACTGGACCAATAACGACGGCATCGAATCCAATTATCCCGAAGCAGTAAGGGCCGGCACGCTGTTTGATTATGCGGTCGTCGCGTTGCCTGAGGTCTCCGATTTTCTTCATGCCTGGCTTGCCGCCTGCCCCAATTCCTATCATGCGCATTTGATCCTGGGCAGTTTCTGCTTTTGCCGCGCAGGGGATGTTCGCGGTGACGGCTGGGCCGAGGGTGTCACGCAGGATCGGTGGATCGGCGCCGCGTTGGCGTGTGAGAAGGCGGCTGCCCTGCTCGTGCAAGCCATGGCGCTTTCCCCGCGACCGGTCGCGGCGTGCATGACGATGGTGCAGATGACGGCGCATTTCCAGGAACCGTATTGGCTGCGCCAGTTGTTCTTGGGCCAGTCGCCCGAGATTCTCACGCACGAGGACATCGACGAGCCTGGCCTGTTTGACCTGGCGCTGGAGCATCTGGCGGCGGTGGGCGTTCCGCGTTTGCAGCAGGCTCAGGTACCGCAGGTGCTGCCTGATTGCCTGGCACCGCGCGCCGCGCATGAGATGGATCAGGCCAAGGATTACTGGCTGTTCCGTGCACTGGCCTTGCGCCCGGGCTACCTGCCTGCGTTGCTGGATTACACGCATTATCTGACGCCGCGTTGGGGCGGTAGTTACGAAGATATCGATGGCTTGGCCAGCGGCCCGCTGTGCGCGGACTTGTCGGAGGCGCAGCGCAATGCCATCCGCTGGATCGGGATCGAAGACGCCTTGACGGAATTCCCCGATTCGGACGACACGCACGCCGTGAAGGAGTACCGCCAGACCTTCGAGTCCTTCCTGGCGCGCGCGCTGCGGCCTGAAGAGCGTGGCCAGGCCCTGGGCAGGTACGCGAATTTCATCAGCTATTCGATGGACGATCATGCACGCGCTCGCGACTTGCATGCGCAAAGCGTCGCCGCGTTCCCGCCGGGCATGTACTTCACTGCGGTGGACGGCCCATTCCGCAGTTTTGCCCATGTAAGCATCATTCACGGCCTGCCGGATCGCGACGGTGCATTCAAGGATGCGCTGCTGCGTATGTGTCGCTGGAACCTCTTGGCGACGCCGCCTGCGCTGTTGGCCGTTGCCTATCAGTTTGGCCGATGGGGATTCGAGCAGGACCCGGCGCGCGCCCAGCAGTTGCTGGATCGCGCGGCCGAGCTGTCTCGCCGCCCGACGAGCGATGATTTCACGGCGCTGACGGCGGCCGCGATGCTGTGGGATGCAGGCGATCACGAGCAGGGTTATTTCCTGACCAGCCAGTTGGCGGATCGCCGGGTGCCCGAGGCAGCCAGCAATATGTACGACATTCACCGGGGCTTTCGCGACAACACGCCGGACCGTTATCTGGACGAAGTGGTGCGCGACCAATGGCTGCAGCGTGCGGTCGACGAAGGGTCGCCGCTGGCCATGTACAACATGGCCCATCGCAAGATCTTCACTGATCCGCTGGACTTTTCGCAGCGCCAGCATTTGGACTTGGTGGTGGGCTTGTTGCAGGGGGCACGTCAATTGCCTCGCGCCGACGCGCTGGCGCGGCTGCGCATCGGCGTGCTGCTGCGTGACCACGGCACCGACGCAGAGCAGCGGGAAGGCGTGCGCGACTATCTGCGTCCCTTGGTCGAGGAAGAAGACGATTGGTGCGCCGCGGCTGCAAGCAGCGAGATTGCCTTGGCCTATATGGACGGGCTAGGGACAAAGAAAAGCCGTCTTGCCGCCATCGAGTGGGCGCAGCATGCCGTTCGGCTGCAGCCCGATGACGAGAGCATCGGTGAGATCCAGGCGCGGGTGATGAACTCGCACAGTCTGGTGAAGACCGTGGGGACGGTGTTCGGCGCATTCATGGGGCGCGGCAGCGTGTCCGCAGAAGACTTGCCGCCCAAGCCGGCAGGTCAGTAAACATGCCGCCTGCTGGCGCATCGGGATGGCGGCTTTCCATCCGCTTGCTGCTGGGTGATGCGGCGCTGCTTGGTTCTGGCCTGACGCTGTGCACGGCGCCACTGTGGCTGTACGCAGCGCTGCCCGGTGTGCTGGGTGTGGCGGCAGGGGCCTTGGCCTTGTCGCTACCCGTCGTGGGCTGGCCGATGCTGCGTTTGCCCTTTGCGCCGCGTCCGCCCGGCGACGAGGACGGCATGGTGCTGACAGCGCACACCGCACCGGCGCTGTTTCACGAGATCGAGCAGATACGCGCGCAGATGAACGCGCCCGCCTTGGACGTGGTTTATCTGACCGGCGAATTCAATGCCAGCATTCAGCAGCACCGGCGTCTGCTGGGCGGCACGCGCAATGTGCTGCGGGTGGGGCTGCCGCTGCTGGAGATGCTGTCGACCGACGCCTGCCGGGCCATCCTGGCACACGAGTATGCGCACATCGCCGGCAGGCACGGACGCTACGCCACCCGTGTGTACTTCGCGCGCTTGCAATGGCAGGCAGCCGCACGGCAGCTGGCGCATCGCAAGGGCTTGTCCACCGGGCCGCTGCGCGTGTTCATGAACTGGTACGTGCCGCGCTTTCTTGCGGCAAGTCTGGATTTCGCGCGGGCTTGCGAATACCAGGCTGATGCGCAAGCCGCGCGGGTCTGCGGGGCAGGCACTGCTGCCGACGCGTTGATCGGCTTGTCGCTGCAAGGGCGTGCCTTGGATCGATACTGGCAGGGCATGTACGCGGCGTCGGCCTTGCCATTGCCTTTGTCCACGCTGGCGACAGACGGCTTGCTGGACTTTCCCGTGGACGAGGCCCAGGCACGGGTCTGGTTGCACGAGGCGCTGTGCGTGATGACGAGCAGTGACGACACGCATCCGTCCTTGTCCGACCGCCTGCAGGCCTTGGGCGAGCGGGATGCACAGCAAGGGGCAAGCGCTGCACCCTTGCCCTGGCGCCGCGCCCAGCCCTGCGCGGCCAGTCAATGGCTGCAAGGCCAGCACCTGTCGCTGGCATCTACCCTGAATGCCTTGCACGGGGACGCCACGGCGCGGACCTGGCACGCCGTGCAGGACGAGCGTCGTGACGCAACGGCGGGGCATCACGAGCTGTTGCGCAAGCAGCGCCTGCGCAGCTTGAACGCCGACGAGCGCGCGCAACTGGCCTGGTACACGGACACCTTGTCCGATGACGCGAACGGTGCGGCCGAACTGCTGACACTGAATCTGCAGGATCAGCCCGGTCACGTGCCATCGTTGTGTCAACTGGCGGGTTTATTGCAGCGGCTACCTGCAGCGGTTGCGGATCAGGCGCGTGAGGGTTCGCCTGTGCACTCGGCCAATGCTCCGCATGGCGATCAGGCTGAAACGCGATGGCGCCAGGCGGCAGATGAACCGGGTCCGCATCGCCTGCATTGTCTGCGCCAATTGACCGCCGCCGCGCTGCGGCGCGACGATGCCGATCAGGCACACCGCTATCGCGAAGAAGCAGATCGGCTTGAACGACAAACCCGGCATGACGACGTCAACCCCGACGCCAACCTGCGCTTCGAGCCGCATGGCTTGCGCGAGGCCGAGCTGCGCAAGTTGGCGCTGGTGCTGGACCCGCTGCTGCGTGCAGCGACCGGCGTCTGGCTACTGCGCGATGGTGAGCGTCAGCACCATGTGTTGATGGTGCTAGTCCAAGACGCCATGCTGCTGCGCGTCGTCGGCAAGCTGACGGGTGAGGGCAGCTCTGTGCAGCGCGATTGCCAGGCCTTGCTGCATCGGCTGCTGCCGCGCGTAGACCGGCATATCGAGCCGGTATGGCTGGAGCCGGGCGATCCACGGCTGAACGTCTGCACGGATGCCAACCGGCTGACGCGGGCCTAACTGTATTTTTAGCCGATCCGGGCAGATCGGTACTGGATCAGCTACTCATCCCCTGGCCGAGTTCAGCATCTCCGCCCCGCCACCCGTCTTCAGCTCGTACACCGCCGTCAAGAACACATCACGCGTCGACGCATCGCTATGATGAACATGCACCCTGAAAATGGGCGAAATCTTGGTACACCTAAGCCGGGTCCAAATCCCGATTCACTGACTGCTGTTCAGCCAACAAGGCGCGCTCGCGGTCCAGTTCGGCGCGCAATTCTTCCTCGGTGGGCAGCACCAGCTTGTACTTGCTGGCGAACAACTGTTCATTGCCTTGCAGCACCGAGTAACGCACCACCGACGCATCCTTCTGCGCGCACAAGATGATACCCACGGTGGGGCCGTCTTCCGGGCCACGCTTGAGGTCGTCGTACATGCGTACATACATGTCCATCTGGCCGATGTCCTGATGGGTCAGCTCACCGCGCTTCAAGTCAAAAATCACGAAGCACTTCAGCAGGTAGTTGTAGAACACCAGGTCGATGTAGAAGTCCTTGCTCTCGGTGCTGATGCGCTGCTGCCGCGCCACGAAGGCAAAGCCTTTGCCCAGTTCCAGCAGGAAGTTCTGTAGCTGGTTGATCAGGGCTTGCTCAAGGTCGCTTTCCAGCAGGGTGGCTGCGCCCGGCAGGCCAAGGAATTCCAGCAGCACCGGGTCTCGCACGAACTCGCGCGGGCTTTTGCTCAGCGTCTGTATGTTGCGGGTGGCTTCCTGCTCGACGGCGGCGCGGTCCTGGCTGGCCAGCAAGCGTTCGTAGTACAGCGTGCCGATCTGCCGCTCCAGCGCACGGCTGCTCCAGTTCTGCGTAGCCGATTCGTTCATGTACCACTGGCGGGCGCTTTCGCTGTCCAGCTTGAGCAAGGTGCGGTAGTGGGTCCAACTCAATTCGTGACGCAGTGCGTCACGAATTGGAAAAGCTTGGTAGAACAAGCGCATGTAGCGCAGGTTGGACGCATCAAAGCCCTTGCCAAACTCTGCGGTCAATCCTTTGGCCAGTGTCGGCAGCAGTTGCTTGCCGTAGGCAGCGCGCGCCTCCCCACCCTGTTCGAATTCGACAATGTGCCGCCCGATTTCCCAGCAGGTCTGCACCTGGATTACGTCCACGGCGCGGACCGCTTGCTGCCGGGCGTGGCGGATCAGGTCTGCAAGGTTGGCGAGCAAGGGTGTCAGCGCATGGGTGACATTGGCAGGCGAGGGTGAGGTCATGCGTGCTACTCCGCAGCAGGGCCGAGGGTGCTCAACTGCTGGTCCTGCCAGGCTGCATAGTTCTGCCCCGCGCCCTCGACCAACCAATATCTGCGCCCGTTGGTCGAACGGCCGCTCACCACCGAGGCCGCAGCGCTGGGACTGCGGAAAGCAACATCGTCGCTGAAGACAAGATGCTCGCCGTCGCTGGCAACCAGCACGCCGTCTGCGACCAGCTGCTGGTATAGCGCTTGGTAGCCGCCATCTACGCCCACCCACTTACCTCGGGCAGCAGAGCCTTTCAACACAAAGAACTCGCCATCAATTTCCTGCGCGTGGGCCGTTACACCGTACGTGGGTACATCGAGCGTGAACTGGGGCGATGCGGCTGTGGGTGCGACCCCCAAGGTAGCGGCCGGTGCAGACGGCTTGGGCAGCTCACGCAGAAAGTCGAAGCCCAGTACCGGCAGTACGGTGCGGATCTGCTCCAGGAAGTAGGCCATGTCCGCGCGGTCGGATTCCGGCAGGCCGACGTAATCGTGAGCCGTCGCGTTGCCCATCACACAGCGACCCAGGCCACCGGCAATGCCGATCAGCTTGCTTTCCAGGTACTTCACATGGGCCTTGGTCAGATTCTGGTCCTTGCTGGTGACCAGGCAGACCCGCTCCCAGAAGTCTTTGCCGCCTTGCTCCTCCGGTCGATTGTGCTGCTTGAGCCGCTGCGCCACGTCGTCCGATTCACCGACATAGACCCGAGTGCGCAGGCTGTCTGACGGGTCGGGGCCGACCAGAAAGTAAATGCCGGTGCGGGCACATTCGGGGCGTTGCACCAGCTCTGCGAGTTTGCTGCGCGGCCCGGTCAGCACATGGCCGGTCCAGTTCATGATTTCGGCGGTCAGCAAGCCATGGGGCGTGCCGTCAACCAGGAACAGGCGCAGGCTGCGGCCTTGGGTCATGTTGTCTCCGTAGGTCGATTTGGCCGGTGACGGCGACGGTGATCAGGGCAGAGCGGCGTTCTTTCAGGAGTGCGGCTGGCGCCGCCTTCCAACGAGGCGCTTATTCTCCCATGTCACAGACCTCAGACGCTGATGCCTTTGCTTCGAATAGAGCGCTTCAGCCTCAGCTTATTGCGCCAAGCCTGGGCCGCAATTCCTCGACCACGCTGTCGATGTTCGACGGTCTGACGCTCCAGCGCGATTTGTCTTCGTATTCAAAATCGACGTTGAACTTCCCTGTGACGCGATTGAACTGTATCAGCGTCTTGATGAATGCCTTCTGATCGTCCAGGCGCAGCCACGCGCGGTAGGCAATGATTGGATCGTTGATCTTGCTGGGGCGGCACGAAATAGCGACCGAATTGCCAGCGGTCGTGTAGGCATACCCATAGGTCTCGTTGACCTCGCTGTAGTCCTCATCGATGCCGGCGATCAGCGAAAACTCGGTCCAGTCGATGTCGTCCAGCTCACCCGTGGCAATAATCGCGCTGATGATCGGTGCCAGCAAGTCGGTGTTCGCGGTCATGGATCCATGCTCCTGAAGGTTATCGAAGCGTTTCTGGCTGGGCGGTGCATGCGCGGTTCAAGACTGCGCCGCCGCTTATCGTAGGCCATGCATCGGTCACGCGTTGTGACGGGACGCTGCTGTCGATCTCCGGCCCAAGCCTGCAGTTTGAAACGTCGTGCCGACCTCTTGCAGCGTATCTCTGGGTTATCTTGACGCTCGAGCCACGCCGGCATCACGCGCAGCCACCGTGCTGCATGTTTGCAGCCGGCGCTGCAGCCCTTTAAGACCTGTACGCAGCCATTCCCACGGCGGAGATGAACTTGGAAGACGATCGATCGGCAAGCGACGCTGACAGCCTGCTCGCCCATGCAAACCTCGGAGCGGTGTTCGCGGCCATCCCGGGCATGAACCTGCTGCTCGCCGCAGACGCGCCTCGCTTCACGATGCTGCTGGCCAGCGATGAGCGTCTGGCAGCCACCATGACCACGCGCGCAGGGACCTTGGGGCGGCCGCTCTTCGAAGTCTTCCCTGATGCGAATCCCGACAACCCAGAGCCCTCCGGCGTCGACAATCTGCGGTCCTCGCTTGAAACCGTGTTGCGCACGGGCAAGCCACATCGCATGCAGCATCAGCGCTACGATCTGCAGCGCGTAGATGGGTCCTGGGAGGAGCGGTACTGGAGTCCGCTAAACGTGCCGGTGACGGATGCCAGCGGCAAGGTGCAGTGGCTGATTCACCAAGTGACGGACGTTACGGAAGCAGTGCTGGGACGTGCGGCGCTGGCGCGCGTAGAACTGAGTGCGGCGAGCGTGCTGGAACGGATGACCGATGCGCACTTCCAGCTGGACCGTGACTGTCGTGTGGTGGCGATGAATCCTGCTGCGGAACGCATGACCGGCAGCGTTCGCCACCAGGTGCTCGGGCTGATTTACCGGGAAGCGTTTGCGACGGCGTTCGATCCGGCTACCCATGAGGCTTGCCAGCGCGTGGTGGCGACCGGGCGCGAGGAACATTTGCTGCAGCATCACGTGAGTGCAGGCAGCGATGTCTATCTGGAAGTCGATGCCTATGCGACCGACGATGGCGGGGTGGCGATCTTTGCGCGGGACGTGTCCGAGCGCGTCCGGGCGGTGGAGACACGCCGGGAAATGGAGACGCAGCGCTTTCTTACCCGACTGGGCGATGCGCTGCACCGGGAAGGTGACACCGCAACCCTCTACGAAGGCGCCGCGCGTTTGCTGGGTGAGCATCTGGGCACGGGCCGGATCATGTATGCCGAGACCGGGCAGGAAGACCGTGCCGGGTTCATTGCGGTGGTGGCCCAGCACTGGCGCGAGGGCCTGACGCCGATCGCGCGTGAGTACCGCCTGGACGAATACTGCCCTTGCGTGTCGATCAGCCTGAAGACCATGCGAACGCTGGTCACGGCGGATGCTAGTACGGACCCGCAGCTCGATGCCGAGGCGCGCAAGGCGCTTGCCACAGCGGGCGTGGGGGCAAGTGTCACCGTGCCGATTCTGCAGGACGGGCGCGTCTCTGCCTTCCTGAGTGCGGTGCAATCCACGCCACGCAAGTGGACGGCACACGAAGTCGCATTGATCGAGGAAACCGCGCAGCGCACCGCGATTGCGGCTGCCCGCTCGCGTGCCGAGTCCGCCTTGCGGGCGTCTGATCGAAGGAAGGATGAGTTCCTGGCTGTGCTTGCCCACGAGTTGCGCAACCCGCTTGCTCCCGTGCGAAACGGGCTGCAGATTCTGCGCATGGGACCGCACGATGCACAGAAGACGAACAAGATCCTGGGCGTGATGGAGCGGCAGTTGACGCACATGACCCGGCTCATCGACGACTTGCTGGATGTGTCGCGCTTCACCAGCGGCAAGGTGGTGCTGCGGCGCGAACGGATTCCGCTTCGCGCGGTGTTCGACAACGCGCTGGAAGCAAGCCTGCACCTGATCGAAGCCAGCCGCCACGTGCTGGTGTCCCACTTCTCGCACGAGGCGCTGTTCCTGGATGCCGACGCCACGCGGCTGGCGCAGGTGGTGGGCAACCTGATCAACAACGCGGTCAAGTACACGCCGGACGGTGGCCAGATCGATCTGTTCGGCGAGCGCGATGGCAACGACGTGCTGATTCGCGTGCGCGATACCGGCGTGGGTATTTCGCAGGAGATGCTGCCGCACGTGTTCGATCTGTTTGCGCAGGTCAGCGGCACCAGCCTGGCACGTGCGCAGGGTGGACTGGGCATTGGCCTGTCGATATCCCGCCAACTGATCCAGATGCATGGCGGCACGCTGCAGGCCCATAGCGACGGCCTGGGCCTGGGCGCCACCTTCACGGTGCGCTTGCCGATGGCCATGGAGCGCGATGCCGAGGGCGTGGCGCCGGGCGGGGCGGCGGGATCAGGAAGCCTGGCCTCGCAGGAGATCCTGGTGGTCGATGACAACATCGATGCCGCCGATTCCTTTGCGACCATGCTGGAACTGTCTGGCCATGTGGTGACGACGGTCTACACCGGGGCAGACGCCTTGGCTGCGGTCGCCCAGCGTCGCCCATCGTTGGTCTTTTGCGATATCGGCATGCCGGGCATGAACGGCTACGAGGTGGCCGAGCACATCCGCGCCGACGCGTCCCTGGCGCCGGTGCGCCTGATCGCCGTGACCGGCTGGGGGCGCGACGAGGACAAGCGCATGGCGTTCGACGCGGGCTTCGATGCCCACCTGGCGAAGCCGATTGCCTGGGCGGCGGTGGAGGCGGTGCTGACCGAGCACGAGGCGGGCCGGCGCTAGGCGCCGGCGGCCGAGCGTCGGTTTTTACTCCACCGTCACGCTCTTCGCCAGATTGCGAGGCTTGTCCACGTCCGTGCCGCGCACACACGCAGTGTGATACGCCAGCAACTGCAGCGGCACGGTATGCAGGATCGGTGACAGCATCCCGTAGTTCTCCGGCAGGCGGATCACGTGCACGCCGTCTTCGCTGCCGATCTGGCTGTTGCCGTCGGCGAACACATACAGCTCGCCGCCACGGGCGCGCACTTCCTGCATGTTGGACTTCAGCTTTTCCAGCAGTTCGTCTTTCGGGGCGACGGTGACGACCGGCATCTTGCCCGTGACCAGCGCAAGCGGGCCGTGCTTCAGCTCGCCGGCCGGGTAGGCCTCGGCGTGGATGTAGCTGATTTCCTTCAGTTTCAGTGCGCCTTCCAGCGCGATCGGGTAATGCAGGCCACGGCCCAGGAACAAGGCGTTTTCCTTGGCGGCGAACTCTTCGGCCCAGGCGATGATCTGCGGTTCCAGCGCCAGCACGGCTTGCAAGGCGACCGGCAGGTGGCGCAGTGCCTTGATGTTGTTGGCTTCCTGTTCGTCGCTGAGCTTGCCCTTGACCTGGGCCAGCGTCAGCGCCAGCAGGTACAGCGCGGCCAGCTGGGTGGTGAAGGCCTTGGTGGATGCCACGCCGATCTCGACCCCGGCACGCGTGATGAAGGCCAGTTCGCACTCGCGCACCATGGCGCTGGTGGCGACGTTGCAGATGGTCAGACTGTGCGTCATGCCCAGGCGGCGTGAGTGTTTCAGCGCCGACAAGGTGTCTGCTGTTTCGCCGGATTGCGAGATCGTCACCACCAGGCTGCGCGGATTGGGCACGCTGGTGCGGTAGCGGTATTCGCTGGCGATCTCGACGTTGACCGGAATGCCGGCGATCGATTCGATCCAGTTGCGGGCGGTAAGTCCTGCGTAGTAGCTGGTGCCGCAGGCCAGGATCAGGACGGAGTCGATTTCCTTGAAGACGCTGTAGGCCTTGTCGCCGAAGAGTTCGGGCGTGATCGCTTCGATGTCCTGCAAGGTGTCTGCAAGCGCGCGCGGCTGCTCGAAGATTTCCTTTTGCATGTAGTGGCGATACGGGCCGAGTTCGGCCGCACCGGTATGCGCTTGCACGGTGCGCGTTTCGCGCTGCACCGGCTGGCCCTGGTCGTCGACGATCCACACGCCTTGCAGTTGCAGGTCGACGACGTCGCCATCTTCCAGGTAGATGATCTGGTCGGTGGTGCCGGCCAGCGCCAGCGCATCGGACGCCAGGAAGTTCTCGCCCTGGCCGACACCGATCACCAGCGGCGAGCCTTGGCGGGCGCCGATCACGCGCTGCGGTTCGTCGCGGCAGAAGGTGGCGATCGCGTAGGCGCCGGTCAGGCGGCGCACGGCCTGCTGCACGGCTTCGAACAAGTCGTCGTGGTAGAGGTGGTTGACCAGGTGGGCGATGACTTCGGTGTCGGTCTGGCTGACGAACACGTAGCCCAGCGCCTGCAATTCCGCCCGCAGCTCTTCGTGGTTTTCGATGATGCCGTTGTGCACCAGCGCGATCCGGTCGCGGCCGTGACGGTCTTGCGACACGTGCGGGTGGGCGTTGTCGGTGATCGGGGCGCCGTGGGTGGCCCAACGGGTGTGGGCGATGCCGGTGTAGCCGGCCAGGTGCTCGGCGGCGACCTGGGCTTCCAGTTCGGCCACGCGGGAGGTGCTGCGCGCGCGCTGCAGGCTGCCTTCGGGCACGCCTGCGGCGTAGACGGCCACGCCGCAGGAGTCATAACCCCGATATTCCAGGCGCTTCAGGCCTTCGACGAGGATCGGGGTGATGTCCCGTTGCGCGACGGCGCCAACAATTCCGCACATGGCTGGGCTCACGAATGTGGTTGAGAAGTCCGCATTCTGAGCGTGTTGTGGTGAAATCGGATTTCTTGTTTACGGTTGTTTTGGAATATTCTGTCTCAACACAATCTACATGAAATATACATTCATCTATCACAGGAGTTTTTTATGATTGATGAACTTGATCGACGCATTCTTGCCATCTTGCAGGTCGATGCGTCCATCAACAATCAGGACTTGGCCGAGCGTGTGCACGCGTCTGCGCCAACCTGCCTGCGCCGCGTGAAACGCCTGCGCGAGATCGGGGTGATCGAGCGGCAGGTCACGCTGCTGTCGCCCACTGCCTTGGGCCCCAGCCTGAGCGCCATCGTCGAGATCAGCCTGGATATCCAGTCAGCCGAGCGCCTGGATGCCTTCGAAGCCCGCGTGGCCGGCGAGGCGGCCGTGATGCAATGTTATCGCGTGTCGCCAGGGCCGGACTTCGTGCTGGTGGTGATGGTGGCCGACATGCCTGCCTACCATGCGCTGGTGCATCGGTTGTTCAACGCGGCGGCCAACGTGCGCAATGTGCGCGCCTTTTTCAGTGTGCAGCGGACCAAGTTCGAGACCGCCTTGCCGCTTTGAATGCACGCAGCCTGGCGAGCACACTCAGACGCTGATCTGGCCCCGCAGTACCGCCGTGCGCACACAATTTCGCCCGGCATGTTTGGCGTCGTACAGCGCTTCATCCGCAAGCCTGATCACCCGCTCGCTGTCACGGGTATGCGTCGGCGAATGCGCCACGCCCGCCGACAGCGTCACGTTGCCGGCCAGCGTCGTTGCGTGTTCCATCATCGAGCGCAGACGTTCCGCCACGGTTTCCGTCTGTTCCAGCGACACGTTGGGCAAGAGCATCACGAATTCCTCTCCGCCCAGCCGCCCCAGCACGTCGCCTGAGCGCGAACTGTGCCGCATCAGCGAGGCCAGTTGCTGCAGGATCTTGTCCCCCGTGTCGTGGCCATGGACGTCGTTGACCTTCTTGAAGAAGTCGATGTCGGTCATCACCACACCGAAGGGAATGCCTGCCGCGTCCAGTTGTGCGCGCACTGCGTCGACGCCGCGGCGGTTCAGCAGGCCAGTAAGCGGATCGGTGGCGTTTTCTTCGCGCAGGTGGCTGATCATCACGTCGATCGATGCCAGGCCTTCCAGCAAGGCGCGCTTGAGCTGCAACGCTTCCACGTACCAGGCGCGCACGTTCGAGATGCCTTCGCTTGCCTGTTGTGTGTCCATGCGCTGCGCGACTTGCGCCATCTGCGACAGCGGACGCGAGATCAGGCGCGACAGCCACCAGATCAAGACCAGCAGCACCAGCAGCATCGGCAGCGTCTGGCGTACCGTCGACCACAGCAGTTCGTCCTGGCGGTTCAGGGTCACCGACAGCGGGCGTTGGGCGATCACGCCCCAGTTGGTGGAATACATGGGCGCAAAGCCGGCCAGCATCTGCACGCCGCGGGTGTTGGTCAATTCCATGTTGCCGGTGGTCTTGGCCAGTGCGGCGCGCACGGCCGGGTTGTCCAGGACGGCGTCGCCTACCCGCTTGGGGTCGGGATGGAACAGCAGCCGGCCGCCCGGGTCCACCACGAACAGGTAGGAGCCGTCGCGATACGTGTGCTCTGCCAGCATGGTGTGCAGCGCGTTGGTTTCGTGCAGATAGATGCTGCCGATCAGCGCGCCCAGAAACTCGCCGGCGCGCGAGAACACCGGTTGGCTCAGGGTCACGATCCAGCGTCCGGTGATGCTGAGGAAAGGCTGCGAGAGCGTCGGCTGACGAGCGGTCACTGCACTCTGGGTGGCGGGCGTGTCGATGCGCTGGCCGGCCAGGCCCAGCGAGATCGGCGAAGTGAAGACGACCACCTTGTCGGGATTGAGAAAACCTGTGGAATTGAAGGTGTGCGACTGCAGTTGCAGCCGCTCGACTTCATCGTGGATTTTCGTGGGCGTCGCGCCACTTTCAGACAGCGCCATCGCACCAAAGGCCAGCGCGCGGGCAGCATCCTGCATGACGACGTCGGCCATGGCGGCAACCTTCACCGCATAGGCCCGATGGCTCTCCAGCGTGTTGCCGGTCAGGATGTCGCGCTGCACACGATAACTGGCGTAGAAGCTGTTGAGCAGGGCGAAGGTAATGGCCACCAGGCTCAGCCAGAGAATCAGGCTTTGCAGGTTGATGCCGCGAGAGATACTTGGGCGCATGCGTGTTTGAGGATGCCTAGCGCGTGGTCACGCGGGTAGCCGAAAAACCGGCCGGCAGCTCGGTCGAGGACCGGGTCGTAAAGAGCGTGATCACGGCTTTTGCGGGCGTTTCCAGCCAGGGAAGCTGACTTGTTTGCCGCCGCGCGAGACGGTCAGTTGTTCCGCTGGCGCGTCCTTGGTCAAGGTGGTGCCTGCGCCAAGGGTCGCGCCATGGCCGATGTGTACCGGGGCGATCAGCTGACAGTCCGAGCCGATGAATGCGTCGTCTTCGATCACGGTGCGGTGCTTCAGCGCGCCATCGTAGTTGCAGGTGATGACCCCGGCGCCGATGTTCACGCGCGCCCCGATGGTGGCGTCGCCGATGTAGGTCAGGTGGTTGGCCTTGGCGTCGTCGGCCAGGTTGCTGTTCTTGACCTCGACGAAGTTGCCGATGTGGGTGCGCGAACCCAGCACCGAGCCCGGGCGCAGGCGGGCATACGGCCCCACGCGCGAATCCGGGCCCACGCGGCATTCGTCTACATGGCTGTAAGCCTCGATGCGGGCGTTGGCGGCGATGTGAGCATTGCGCACCACGCTGTGCGGGCCGATGTGCACGCCGTCGTCCAGCGTCACGTCGCCCTCGAAGATGCAGCCCACGTCGATGAAGACGTCCTTGCCGCAGCGCAAGGTGCCCCGCTGGTCAAAGCGCGCCGGATCGGCCAGCGTGACGCCGGCTTCCAGCAGCGCATCGGCTTGCGCGCGCTGGAAGATGCGTTCCAGTTGCGCTTGCTGCTGGCGACTGTTGACGCCCAGCGTTTCCCAATCGTGGGCGGGCTGTGCAGCGCGCACGGGCACGCCTTCGGCCACGGCCATGGCGATCACGTCGGTCAGGTAGAACTCGCCCTGGGCGTTGTCGTTGCGCAATTGGCCAAGCCAAGTGCGCAGCTTGGCCGTCGGCACGGCAATCAGGCCGGTGTTGACTTCATCGATCTGCAATTCGGCCGGGGTGGCGTCCTTGTGTTCGACGATGCGTTCGATGGCGCCCTGTGCATTTCTCACGATGCGGCCGTAGCCGGCAGGGTTGTCCATGTGCACGGTCAGCACGCCCACGCCGGTTGCGCCGTCGCCACGCGCGGCGCCCAGCAGGGCGCGCAGGGATTCCGGGCGCACCAGCGGCACGTCGCCGTACAGAACCAGGGTGATGCTGTCGTCGCCGTCGCCGTCGCCCTGCAGCAGGGGGGCGGCTTGTTGCACCGCGTGTCCGGTGCCTTGCTGCGGAATCTGTTCTGCGTATTGCAGGCTGGAATCCTTGGCGTACCAGTCGCGCACTGCCTGGGCGCCATGGCCTACCACCACCACGACGGTGTCGGGCGACAGCGTCTGTGCGCTGGCAATCACGTGGGACAGCATCGGTTGGCCTGCCAGCGTGTGCAGAACCTTGGGGCGCGCCGATTGCATGCGCTTGCCCAGGCCGGCGGCCAGAATCACGATATTAAGCATCTTCGATGACCTCGATGGGGCGGACGGCGGACGTCATCGACGTCACGGTCGGGCCAGCAGCTTTTCGAGTGCGGCGACGAGGGCAGGGTCCTCGGGCGTTACTTCACTCGCAAACGCGCTGACAGGCCGGCCTTGCCGGTCCACCAGATATTTATGGAAGTTCCACTTGGGCGGCGAATTGGTCGCCTGGGTCAGTTGCGCGAACAGCGGATTGGCCTGCGCGCCGGTGACCACAGCCTTGGAGAAGATCGGGAATTTGACCCCGTAGGTATTGAAGCAGAGATCGGCGATTTCTTTCGAACCGCCGGGCTCCTGCTGCCCGAAATCATTGGACGGGAAGGCCAGGATTTCCAGGCCGCGCGCGTGGTACTTGCTGTACAGGCGTTCCAGCCCTTCGTATTGCGGCGTGAAGCCGCAGTAGCTGGCGGTATTGACCACCAGCAGCACGCGTCCGGCGTATTGGCACAGCGACTGCGGCACCTCGTCCTGCAGGCGCGGATAGCTGTTGTTCAACAAGGCCGGACAGGCGGCGGGAGCATCCGCCGCGTAGCTTGCGCGCGGCGCGGCGGCCGGCAGGATCACGACCATCGCCATGGCGGCGGCGGCGAGCAGGGCAGAAGCAGATAGGCGCATGACAGACTCGTCGGTGTCGGTGATCGATCGGGCCGGCGGCGCGATCAGGTGAAGATAGTCAGGACGCCGGTTTGTGCAAAGAGCCGATTGTGGTGGATTTCGCCGTTGGCGAAAAAACCGATCAGCGGAATGTCGCCCAGCTGGCGTTGCAGCAACTGCATTTCCGCAGACGGTCCGCCCAACAATGCGCCCGTGCGGCCCAGACAGGAAATATAAATCGCGCCGCGTGCGGCCGATAGCGATCCACACTCGTTTTCGATCGTTTCACGCAGCTCGGTGCATGCACGGACCAGATCGGCGCGCGCGGCCTCGCGATCGCGTCGGCAAAACGCCACATGATCGGCCGGGTCCAGCTCGGACCCGACGGCCAGTGCGCGCGCACCGGGATCGACGCCGATCAGCGGGCGCACCACATAATCGCCGCGCTTGAAGGCGTCGCCTTCGCCCACGCCGATGAAGGTGCCCTGAAGCATGCGCACGGTCGATGCTGTCTGCTGTTTGCGGCTGTCTTCGTCCTCGCCATCGACCTTGCGCGCCAGTGCGTCCGGGTCGACACCGATGTCGCGCAGCAGCACGTCCAGTGCGGGGGTGTCGTCCAGCGTGTGCAGCAATTGCCCGCTGGCTTGCGTGACGCGGTGCACCGGACCGATCGGCCGGCAACCCTGGGTGATGCGGGTCGACAGCGCGATATCTTCCGACAGCATGACGCCCGACAGTCCGCCGGCCAGTACCTGGTCGGCGATCATGGTGTTGCGATGCCGACTGCTCGACAGCCCGCCAGCCAGGTGGCCGCTGGCCACCTTGTGGGCCATGTCGCGCACCAGTTCCGGCAGATCGGGCGTGGACGAGTCCCCATGCACCATGGCGGTCCACGAGGCGCGGCGTCCGGTGGGCGTGCGGGCATCGCGCGGCCGGGGGCGCGCCATGCCGGAGAAAACCTGGAATTCGTCGGTCGAATAATCGGCCAGCATGACCGCCATGGCCGGCTCGTCGATGTATTCGGCGCTGCCTGCCGCGATACCCATGCCGAGCGCGCCGACCCAGTGGGCGACGCCCGTGCGTTCGCGCATCAGCGCCAGGATGTCGGGCGCGTGATCGCCGTAATGGTCCGTCAGATACAGGAAGCCGAGCGTGGGCAGGCCCACGCCGCCGCTGCGGCTGAAGGCCTCGACCTGCGCCAGGCACAGGGCCGCCGCCATCCGCCAATCGGGATGGGTGGCATGCCCCCAGGGAAAGCGCGGCTTCATCGGCCGCCGGTGCCCGGTGTTTTCTTGGCAGCCGTCTTGCGCGCCGGTTTGGCAGACGCGCTGTCGTCCGATGCCGCGCTTCGGCTGCTTGCAGCCGCAGGCGGCGTGGCCGCGGCCTTCGCAATGGCGCTGAACTGGTCCTGCACCATGTTCCACCACGCCTGCATCGGAGCGGATGCGTCGCTCGAGGCCTTGCCGGCTTCTGCCGGCGGCGTGACAAACGACTGCAAGGTGGCGAAGGTCGCGCGCTGCACTTCCAGGCCCTGGATGGTGCTTTGCAGCAAGGCCTGGTTCACGCGCAGCCAGTTTTCCACCGCCTTGAGTTCGGTGATCCGCCGGTCCAGGTCTTCCGGCTTGAAGCCCGGGCCGAAGGCCGGGGCGGACGTGCCCATGGTGCCCAGGTTGGTCCACACCTTGTTCAGCATATCCAGTCCTTGCAGCACCGGATTGGCAGCACCGCTTGAACTGTCCATGCCGGGAATACCGGGGATGCCGAAGGGGTTGGCGGCTTGGCTCATGACAAAGCTCCTGTAGGGGACGTGGATGCAGACTGCTTGAAGAGGCAGACTTTTCGGGATGCGGACGACGTTCGGTGCAGCTTCTTTCCGTGCTTTTTTGGATGCGCGCCGATAATGGGCACACACCCGGGACCTGCGTTGCACTCAGGCTGTCAGGGAGTCGGAGGTATCGGTTTCCGCGTCCTCGCCCGGTGACGAATCTGGGGTGTCGGCATGCGCATCGGTGTCGGCTTGCGCGCTGCCTTGCCCACCGATTTGCGCCCGTGCGCGCGACGCGCTGCTGGTCGGCGCATCGGCCGCTTCTTCGTCCAGCGTGTGTTCGATCGCGCCGAACAGGCTGCGGCCGTCCACGTCGAGCATTTCCAGGCGAACCCGATCGCCGGCGTCCAGGCCGCGCAGCGTGTCGCGCGTGCCCGCAGGCGCCTTTTCATCGAGCCCGGCGATCAGGCCCGAGCCTACCAAGGACCCGGCACGTGCCGGGCGCGTCTGCGCCAGCATCGCAATCAACAAATGCAGACCGGTGCGGGTGCCTGCCCCCGCATCGGGCCGACCGACGACCTTGCCATTGCGGCTGACGGTCAAGGGCAGGTGGATCTTTCCGCGCTTCCAGGCGGCGCCGATCTCGTCGGGTGTCACCACCACGGGTGCGAAGACCGTGTGCTGGCGATCCGGCAGCGTGACGCCTTCGGGGCCGGGTGGCGAGGGCAGACGCCAGTCGGCCGACAGCGCCAGCAGGCGCACGCAGTCGCCGGCTGCATCCGATCGCACACCCGGCGGCACGTCACCGGTGATGGCCACGATCTGCGCGGTCAGGCTGGCCAACTGGTCGGCGACCGGGCCTTCGTTGGCGCCCAGCAACACATCGCTGGGGCGTTGCGCCAAACCGCCTTCGGGCAGCGCGGCGGTCCACTGGAATGCGCGCGGCAACGGGGCGGCTGCCTTGGTGGGGTCGAAGGGGAAAGCATGGCGCGCACGGCCCGCATTCAGTGCGGCGTACAGGTCCTGCAACTGCGGCAGGAAAAAGTTCCAGTCGTCGAGCGCACGTTGCAAGATGCCGGTGATGTCCGTCGCGAACTGGGCGGTGCGCAGATCGCGTGACACGACAGCGAGCTGGCCGTCGCGGGAACCATCACGGAGAGAAGCAAGTTTCATGGGCGAAGCAAAGTGGAAACAACAGGGGCGCGAGCGCCCGCAGGTCACATTCCGCACAACATAACACGTAGCAGAAAACCCTCTGGCCTGCGCGCGCCCGGCGGGCGAAGTGCCGTCCGGTACGATAGTCCCATCGTTCGTGATCTAGCTGCGTCGATGCCGCCGCAGGCTGCGCATGTTTGCGTGTGCCCGTATGCGGCGAGTCGATGCACGAAAGGAGCCGTACCGCATGCCAGTCCTGATTCCCCTGTCTTCCCTGCAGCGCCGCCTGCTGGCCGCCACCGCGCTGACGGCCGGGGCCTTGCTGGGTGCCGTCGCCCAGGCCGCCGCGCCCTCGCCACCACCCGATGCCCATCTGTATTACCAGACCAAGGTGGCCGCCAAAGGCATGAGCCTGAGCATCGACAGCGAGATCGAGTGGTCGCGCCAGGGCGACACCTACCGCGTGTTGAACCATGCGCAGCACATGCTGCTGGGCAATCTGAGCTTCGACAGCAAGGGCCACATCACGCCCGCTGGCCTGGCGCCCGATACCTATCTGGAAACCCGTCGCAAACGGGAAAAACTGGTCGCCATCGACCAGGCCGGCAAGCAGGTGAAGTTCTCGGGTGGGCAGATGGAGGCCGCGCCTGCGGGCTTGCAGGATCGCACTTCGTTGCTGCTGCAGCTGTCGTCGATGGCGCGCGGGGATGCCGCCGCTTTCCAGTCCGGCAAGACGATGACCCTGCCAGTGGCGGGGTCCAGCCAGGTGCAGGAATGGACCTTCCAGGTGGTGGGCGAAGAAACGCTGTCCAGCCCGATGGGCAAGCTGCGCACCGTGCACGTGAAGCGCCAGCCGCGCCCGGGTCGCGATGGTCCGGACGAGCAGCAGGTGGATGTGTGGCTGGCGCCGGACCGCAACTGGTTGCCGGTGCGCGTGCGCCTGCGTGAAGCCAGCGGCGACGAGTTTGATCAGGTGGTGTCGCGCATCGAACCGTGACGCGGTCGGCCGGCGTTCATCAAGCTTGATGTGGCGGCTTGAATTTTCGACTTGAATCTTCGGCTTGCAAGTGTCGGCTTGAAAGCGCCGGGCAAGACCTGCCCGGCCTGCGGGTCAGGGCAGGACCTTCACCTGGTCGACGATCTGCGTGGTGTAGGCCCCGCGCGGATCAACCGAGGCCTTGATCAGCTTGTTCTTCACCATGAAGTCGAAGGTAGCCTGCCAACGGGCATCCGTCATGGTCAGCAGGCCGCGCGTGGCTGCGTCGCCACCGGTCACCAGCTTGGTGTCGCGCAAAGCCTTCACGCCGTAGTCCAGCGCGTCCTGTTCCAGCTGCGGATTGTCGCGGCGGATCAGGGCGTTGCCGGCCGTCGGGTCGCGCAGGTAATTGCGCCAGCCTTCGGCGCTGGCCTCGACAAAACGGCGCAGCACATCGGGCTTGTTCTTCAGGCCGTCGCGGGTGGTGACCAGGGTCTGCGCGTAGGGCGGATAACCGTAGTCGCCCAGCAGGAATACCGCAGGCGCGACCCCCGCCTTGCCCACGGCGAAGGGCTCGGACGCCAGGTAGCCCTGCGTGACCGATTGCTTGTCGGCCAGGAAGGGCTGAATCGAAAAGGTGTAGGGTTTTTTGTACTTGTCCGAGAAACCGAAGGTGGACTTCAGCCAGGGCCAGTAGGTGGTTTCGCTGGTCTGGCCGACGAAGATCGGCCGGGTGCGTAGTTCTTCCAGTTTGGTCGGCCCGGGATGCGCCAGCAGCACCGTGGGCGAACGCTGGAAGGTGGTCGCAATGGTGACCAGCGGCAGACCTTGTTCGACGGCTTTCAAGGTTTGAAGGTCGTCGCCCATGGCCACGTCGTACTTGCCGGCCAGCAGCAACTGCATGGCGTTGACCTGCGGCCCACCCATGCGGATGTCGACCTCCAGGCCGTGCCGCGCATAGGTGCCGTCGGCCACGGCCTGGTAGAAGCCGCCGTGCTCGGTCTGGGCGTACCAGTTGGACCCGAACACGATGCGCACGGGCTTGGTGTCTTGCGCGTGGGCCGTATTGGCTGCCTGGCCCCCTGTCAGCAAGGTCAGCCCGGCCAGCGCGCCGATCAGGCGACGCCGGGTTGTACCGTGCGACGTGGACGGTCTGGCGGCCGAGCGGGCAACGCGGTGCATCAAGCGGCCGCGCGCAACTGTTCGCCGATCACGCTGCCCAGGATGGCGATGCCTTCATGGATGCGCGCTTCCGGCACGGTCACGAAGGACAGGCGCAGCGTGTGGGTCTCGGGCAGGTTGGCATAGAACGGCGCGCCCGGCACGTAAGCCACGTTTTCCGCGACCGCGTGCTGCAGCAGCGGCGTCGCGTCCAGGTAGGTGGGCAGCGTGACCCAGGTAAACATGCCACCGGTCGGGCGATTCCAGCTCACGCCGGCCGGCATCGACTTGTCGAGCGCGCTCATCATCGCGGCGCATTGCGCGGCGTAAAGGCTGCGAATCTTCGGGATGTGGGTATCCAGCAAGCCCGTGCTGACCGCTTCGAACACCACGCGCTGCGTGAAGCTGGGGGTGTGCAGGTCGGCCGCCTGCTTGGCCTGGGCCAGCTTGAAAATCACGGTTTCCGGGGCGATCACATAACCCAGGCGCAGGCCCGGTGCCAGGATCTTCGAGAACGAACCCAGGTAGATGACGCTGTCAGGCGCCATCGACAGCAAGGTGGGCTGGGTCTCGCCGCTGTAGGACAGGTCGCCGTAGGGGTTGTCTTCGACGATGGGCAGACCAAGCTTGGTGGCTTGCGCGATCAGCGCCTGGCGGCGCGCCAGGTCCATGGTGCGGCCGGTGGGGTTCTGGAAATTCGGCAGGATGTAGGCAAAGCGCGCGCCCTTGGTGAATTCCGGCGTGAGCGCTTCCGGCAGCGCACCGCCTTCGTCCGACGGGATCGACACGAAGCGCGGGCCGTACAAGGAAAACGCCTGCAGGGCGCCCAGGTAGGTCGGGGTCTCGACCAGCACAGGGCTGTCGGGGTCGATGAATACCTTGCCGATCAGGTCCAGCGCCTGTTGCGACCCGGTGGTCAGCATCACGCGCAGCGGGTTCACGCCGTGTTGCGCCGCGACCCATTCCCGCAGCGGCATGAAGCCCTCGGTGGGGCCGTATTGCAGCGCTGCGTGCGGCTTGTCGGCGAACAGCCGATCCGTGGCCGCCTTCAGCGCCTCGATGGGGAACGTGGCCGGGGAGGGCAATCCGCCCGCGAAGGAAATGACCTCGGGCCGCTCGGTGATCTTCAGCAGTTCACGGATGGCGGAGGACTTCAGCGCGAGGGCGCGCTGCGAAAATTGAACGTTCACGGCGGGATCTTTGGCGCAAGAAGGGGAGCCAATAAAGATACGCCTTGTGATGGAAATCGTCCATCCCGTGGCCAGGCAGGTGCCACGTTGTGACGAAAACTTCGGCCTGATCGCGCCCTGGCCTTTCGCGCCAGTTTTTCCCGCCAGTCTTCGGCCTCAGTCACCGACTTGGTCTTGAGCCTTAATCCCGTGCGCTGTCATGCCAGCGTTTCAGCGCCAGCTTGCCGATGAGGGTCATGAGCGCAAACAGCACCACACCACTGGCGGTGATCAGGAACAGGGCCGCGAACAATCGCGGGATGTTCAGCTGCAGACCCGCCTGCAGGATTTGATAGGCCAGCCCGCCTTGCGTGCCGCCGGTACCGGCCACGAATTCGGCGACCACCGCGCCGATCAGCGCCAGGCCGGTGGCGATGCGCAGCCCGCTGAAGAAGGCCGGCAGTGCCGAGGGCACGCGCAGCCGCCACAGCACCTGCCAGCGCGATGCGTGGTGCAGCGCGAACAGGTCGCGCAGGCCCGGGTCGATGCTGCGCAGGCCGAACACCGTGTTGCTGATGATGGGGAACAGCGCCACGATGGTGGCGCACAGCGTCAGTGCGATCAGGCTGTTGTCGACCCAGATGACGATCAGGGGTGCGATCGCGACGATCGGCGTGACCTGCAGCAGCACGGCATACGGGAACAGGCTGAGTTCGATCAGTCGGTTCTGCACGAACAGGAAGGCAAGCGTCACGCCAAGCACGGTAGCCGCCAGCAACGCCAATGCGGTGATGCCCAACGTGAACCACAGCGACGCCGCCAGCAGCGGCCAGTCGGCCAGCAAGGTGGTCCAGATGACGCTGGGCGCAGGAACCAGGAACACCGGCACCTTGAAGACCCGCACGGCTACTTCCCAGAGCAAGAGCAGCACGACGGCCACCATCAGCGGGGCGACGATGGCGGGCCAAGCGGCAGCGCCGATTCGTGCGGTGTTCTCCGCCACGACTCGCGATGTGACGCTCGACCGGGTTTCACTAGGGCGTTCGGTGCCTGTGGCATCGTTGCTGTCGGCGCTCGTCACACCACCGTCTTCCGTGTTGCGCGAGCTGCTCATGTCGATGTCTCGCTGGCGCTCAGCAGCGCAGCATGCAGCTGCATCGCCAGCGCGCCGTATTGCGCCGATTGGCGAAATGCTGAACCGCGTGCAGCTACATCGATGATCACTTCATCCACGATGCGCCCGGGCCGCGGGCTCATCACCGCGACGCGGTCCGACAGGTACGCCGCTTCGAATACGTTGTGGGTGACGAAAACCACGCTCAAGCCCTGCGCGCGCACCAGTGCCAATACTTCATCGTCCAGGCGCTGGCGCGTGATGTCGTCGAGTGCGCCGAAAGGTTCGTCCATCAGCAGCAGTGTGGGACGCGTGACCAGCGCGCGCGCAATCGACACGCGCATCTTCATGCCGCCCGACAGCTCACGCGGATAAGCCTTGGCGAAGTCGGACAGGCCGACACGCGCCAGGGCTTCGTCCACCCGCGCAGCACGGTCGCGGACCGGCACGCCGTCGAGTGCCAGCGGCAGCGCCACGTTGGCCGCAACCGTGGTCCAGGGCATCAGCGTGGCTTCCTGGAATACGAAAGACAGCCGGGCCGAGTCATCACGGAAGATGTCGCCCGTGGTGGCCGCATCCAGGCCGGCAAACAAGCGCAAGAGCGTGCTCTTGCCGCAGCCAGACGGGCCGAGCAATGTCAGGATTTCGCCTGCATGCAGCGCCAGGTCGATGTCGGCCAGTGCCACCACGCCGCGCTCGAAACGGCGCGAGACGCCGCGCGCTTCCAGAATGGTGTTGCGTGCGGCGTCCGGCAGCGGCGGCATCAGCTCAGCGCGAAACCAGGCGCGTGAAACGAATCGGCTGCGGGCCGTCGGTGGGCGTCGAGCCGCAGTCGTCGGCTGCATTTGCGCCTGCGACTTCGTTCGGATTCACCGGGTCAACCTGGTCGAAGGCCATGTCGCCCTGCGGATCGGGCGTGCCGGTGGGTCGCAGGTTCACGAAGTCGAACAGGTCGCGGTCCATCAGGTGCGAGGGCGTGACGCGCGACATCGCATTGAAGATGTTTTCCACGCGGCCCGGGAACTTGGCTTCCCATTCGTCGATCAGCTTGCCGACCTCCTGGCGCTTCAGGTTTTCCTGCGAGCCGCACAGGTTGCACGGAATGATCGGGAACTGCTTCCAGTTCGCATACTTGATCAGGTCTTCTTCCTTGGCGTAGGCCAGCGGGCGGATCACCGTGTGGCGGCCATCGTCGGACACCAGCTTGGCCGGCATGCCCTTCATGGTGCCGCCGTAGAACAGGTTCAGGAAGAAGGTCGCCAGGATGTCGTCGCGATGGTGGCCAAGCGCGATCTTGGTTGCGCCCAGTTCACCGGCCACGCGGTACAGAATGCCGCGGCGCAGCCGCGAGCACAGCGAACAGGTGGTCTTGCCCGGTTCGATCACGCGCGTGACGATGGAATAGGTGTCCTGCGTCTCGATGTGGAAGGGCACGCCGATGCGCGTCAGGTATTCCGGCAGCACATGTTCCGGGAAGCCGGGCTGTTTCTGGTCCAAGTTGACCGCGATGATCTCGAAGTTGATCGGCGCGCGCTCGCGCAGCTTCAGCAACAGGTCGAGCATGCCGTAGGAGTCCTTGCCTCCCGACACGCAGACCATCACCTTGTCGCCTTCTTCGATCATGTTGAAGTCGGTGACGGCGCGGCCCATTTCGCGCATCAGGCGGCGATCCAGCTTGTTGCGCTCGCGGGCGGCTTTCAGCTCGGCCTGGCCGGCGTGGATGGTCGGTGCTTCACCCATGGCCGCGACGGTGTCCAGGTCAGTATCGATGTGGGCGTCCAGATGTTCGACCAGATTCATGCCGTCACCTCGCGGGTCGCGGTCACTTCAATGCCGACAGCCGCGCAATCGGCAAACGCCAGCGGCTTGCCGACGCGCAGGCGCAGCGCCATCACGTCGGGGAAATCGGCCAGCAGCCGGGTCTGCAACTGGTCGCACAACGTTTCCAGCAGGTCGACATGGGCGCGGGTGCACTCGTCGATGATGGCTTCGCGCAGGCGTCGGTAATCCAGCACTTCATGGATGTCGTCGACCTTGCGCGGCGTGTGGATCGCGACGTCGAATTCGGCATCGATGTGCAGCGGCTGGCGTGCACCGCGCTCATGGTCGAGGATGCCGATCTGGCTGTCGACGGCCAGACGCGAAAAGAAGATACGGCGAGTTTGCATGGTCAGGATTCAGTGGGCCGGGGCGCGCCGTCGGCGGGGTTCATCATGCTGAAGTCGCGGGCAAAACCCATCAGGTGCTGCCCGCCGTCGACCAGCAGCGTGGTGCCGGTCATCGCGGGGTTGGTGGCGGCGAACAAGACGGCCTGCGCGATGTCTTCCGGTCGGCTTGCCTGGCCCAGCGGGGCCAGCTTGTGGGCGTTGGCGAAGCCTTCCGGCGTCTGCAGGTGGCTGATCAAGGTCAAGCCAGGCGCCACGCCCAGTACCCGCACCGTGGGCGCCAGCGCCTGCGCCAGCATGGTGGTGGCGGCTTCCAGCGCTGCCTTGGTCAGGCTGTAGGACAGAAAGTCGGGATTGTAATTCCACAGCTTCTGGTCCAGCAGGTTGATGACCACACCGCGCGCGCTCGGGCCTTCGGTCTGCAAGCGTGCCGCCAGGTCGCGCGCCAGCACGATCGGGGCGACCAGGTTGGCGCCCAGGTGGCGTTGCAGATTGGCGCCGCAGAAGCTGCCGGCGTCGTCGTATTCGAAGCGCGAGGCGTTGTTGACCACCGCGTCGACCCGGCCCAGGCCGTCGGCCACGCGGGCCAGCAGGCCATTGACGGCAGATTCGTCGTCCAGGTCGCAGGCCAGGGTGATGGCGTCGACGCCAAGCTCGCGTACTTGTGCCGCGGTGTCTTCGGCCTCGTCGGCCGAGGTCGCGTAGTGCACGGCCACGTTCCAGCCCTGGCGGGCGAAGGCCAGCGCGATGTCGCGGCCGATGCGGCGCGCAGCGCCGGTGACCAGCACGGTCTTGCGCAGGGGAGTGTCGCTCATGGAGGGGGATAAACCGAAAGGCGTGTGGGCGAGTGTACCAACCGGGCCGTGCACTGAGGTTGCAGGCGCACCGCGCCGCCGTGTTGCGGCGAGCAGGCAGATGCCTGCTCAGGGTGTTTCATCTCATCCCCACCGATGCGGCTGCGGGCATGGGAAAATCGCGCCATGACGACGCTTCCCGACCTCGATTCCGCCTCCCAGGCCCAGACCGACCTCGTTGCCGACGCACTGCGCACGCACATTGCGCAGGCGGGCGGCTGGGTTCCCTTCGACGACTGGATGGGGCAGGCCTTGTACGCCCCCGGGCTGGGCTATTACGCCGCTGGGTCCGCCAAGCTGGCCGTCGGCGGCCAGACGGCCAGCGGCGACTTTGTCACCGCCCCCGAACTGACGCCCCTGTTTGCGAAGACCATCGCGTTTCAGGTTGCCCAGGTATTGCAGTCGATCAACAGCGTGGACGTGCTGGAATTCGGCGCCGGCAGCGGCGCCCTGGCCGAGGGCGTGCTGGAAGAACTGGCCACGCTGGGCATCCCGGCGCGCTATCAGATCATGGAGGTGTCGGCCGACCTGCGGGCACGCCAGCAGGCCAGGCTGGCGCGCTTTGGCGAGCACGTGCGCTGGCTGGACGAACTGCCCCTGCACTTCGAAGGTTGCGTGCTGGCCAACGAGGTGCTGGACGCGATGCCGGTACAGGCATTCGGCTGGACTGAGGCCGGTGGCGTGGTGGAGCGTGGCGTCTCGGTAGCCGAAGACGGCACCTTCGTCTGGGCCGAACGGCCTGCCGGCATGGTGCTGGAACACCAGGTGTCGCAGCGCATGCCGGCCATGCCTGGCTACCACTCGGAAATCAATCTGCAGGGCGAAGCCTGGGTCCGGGCGATGGGCGGCTGGTTGCTGCGCGGCGCGGCGTTCCTGATCGATTACGGTTTTCCGCGCAGCGAGTTCTATCACCCGCAGCGCGCGGCCGGCACCTTGATGTGCCACTTCCGGCACCACAGCCACGCCGATCCGTTCTGGGCGCCCGGCGTACAGGACATCACCGCGCACGTGGATTTTACGGCCATGGCAGATGCGGCGCTGGAGGGCGGGCTGGACGTGCTGGGCTATACCTCGCAGGCCCGCTTTCTGATGAACAGCGGCCTGATGCAGTTGCTGGGCCACCTGGACCCGTCGGACGCGCAAGCCTATGCGCGGGCGATTGCGCCGGTGCAGAAGCTGTTGTCGGAAGCCGAGATGGGCGAGCTGTTCAAGGTGCTGGCCGTGGGCCGGGACATCGACCAGCCGCTGATCGGGTTTTCGCGCAGCGACCGGCGGGACACGCTGGGGGAGTAAGGGTCAGGTGGCCAGCGCCGCTCGCCGTGCCGCCCGTACCGCATCCTTGATGCCGCGCGGCTCGCCGGTATGGGCCTTGGCAATGGCCCCCGCATCGACCGACAACACCGTCGCAAGCGCAGCCTGCCACGCATCCTGATCCACCGTCGTGCGCAATGCTGCCGCCTGAAGCAGTGCAATCAGGCGGTCCGGCTTGCGCAGGCCGTCGGTACGCTCGATCACATCCAGTGCCGCATCGGCATCGCGCGCGGCATCGCCCGCCAGCGACCGTGCCAGCAGCAGTTGCAGCAGCCGCGCAGCATCCCGCGCATCGGAGGGCACACGCCAGCGTTCGGCGAGCGACTCGGCTTGCGGCGATGCTGCGCACAGCAAGGCATAGCGTGACATCAGGGGCAGATCGGCTGCAGCGGCGCCATCCAGGCTGGCGATGACGGCATCGTTCAATTCCAGCGCCGGTGCGACGTGCGGCAGGGCATGGGTGTCGCGCAGCACGGCAAGCATCCGCGACGGTGTGTCCTGCATCAGCCCACGCGACATTTCGCGCCAGACCCGTTCGGGTACCAGTGCGTCGACCTCACCCTCGGCGACCATCTGCTGGCAAAGCGCCAGCGTGTCATCGGCCACGGTGAAGTCGGCAAATCGGGCGGCAAAACGCGCCAGCCGCAGGATGCGCACGGGGTCTTCGGCGAATGCCTCGCCCACATGGCGGAAACGCCGGGCGGCCAAGTCTGCCTGGCCGTCGAACGGGTCGACCAGCGTGCCGTCCTTGCCGCGCGCCATCGCATTGATGCGCAGGTCGCGTCGGCTCAGGTCGTCTTCCAGCGTGACTTCCGGGCCGGCGTAGAAGGTGAAGCCGCGATAGCCGCGCCCGCACTTACGTTCCGTGCGCGCCAGTGCGTACTCTTCCTTGGTGCGGGGATGCAGGAAGACCGGAAAATCGCCGCCCACCGGGATGAACTTGCGCTTGGCCATGTCTTCGGGCGAGGCGCCGACGACTACCCAATCGCGGTCCCCTGCGGGCAGGCCAAGCAGATCGTCGCGCACCGCGCCGCCGACGACGTAGACCGACAGGCCGTCGGTGGCGGGGTCTGACGCCGCAAAGCCCTTGGCAAGGCCAGGGGCACGCTCAAGGGACACGTCCTGATGATCGGCAGTCCCGCCTTGACCGGACACGTCGTGCGCCGTCATCAGTGCGTCCGGTTGTGCCGATCTTTGGTGCGGCGCAGGCCGTCGTAGCGCGTGCGCGCATGCTGTCCCGACAGATAACCGGGCGCAATCGATTCCAGCGGGGTGGGCGTCACACCCAGTTCCGGCGGCTGCAGATCGGTATGCACCGAGTCCACCAGCAGGCTGTCCAGGTTGTCGCGGCTCAGCAGCGGATCGCCCGGCAGCAGTTCGAAGAAGGCAGCCTGCATCCGGCCAATGCTCATCGGCAGCGGCAAGACCTTGCGTTCATGGCCGCTCCAGCGTGCCGCCAGCGACACCAGGTCGCCCAGGGTGTAGATCTGCGGGCCCACCAGGGTGTAGGTGTGGCTGATGCTGCGTGGTTCGTCCAGCGCGTGGGCGATGGCCTGCACCACGTCGCCGACGTAGACGGGCTGCATGCGGGCACCGGTACCTGCCACCGGCAGTACCGGACACCAGCGTGCCAGGAAGGCAAACTTGTTCATGAACTGGTCTTCGGGACCGAAGACCACGGACGGACGGAAGATCGTCAGCTCAGATTCCGGCCAGCCGGCGAACACTGCCTTGACGGCTTTTTCGCCATCGGCGCGCGAGCGCAGGTACATGCTGGGGGCGGCACTGTCGGCGCCGAGCGCGCTCATGTGGATCAGGCGGCGCACGCCATTGCGCTGGCAGGCGCGGGCGACCCGTTCCGGCAGGGTGACGTGGTTGGTGGCGAAGGCCTTGCCGTAGGGGGTGCCGCGATCGCTGTGCAGGACGCCGATCAGGTTGACCACGGCGTCGATGCCCTGCATCTGGGCGTCCAGCGATGCGTCGTCATGCACGTTGGCTTCGATCACCTCGACCGTGGGCAACATGATCAAGTCACGCGCACTGTTCCTGCGGCGGGTGGGGACCCGGACAAACCTGCCTTGAGTGACCAGGCGGGACACCAGGTGCTGGCCGATGAAGCCCGAACCGCCGAGAACCAGTACGCGTACATGTTGCATATGTCGAAGCGCTCGCAAAGGGGTAGGGCACGCAACCGCGCCCGTATTAACCCTTGATCTTACTCTCCCGATGCATTTCGCATCATGGGATGGCGGTCTGCTCGACCAGTTGCGGCGCGACCGTGCCCAGGCGCTGCTTCAGGGACTGCGGCTCGCCGCTGAACAAGGCGGCGTAATACGTGGCGTTGGACAAGACCTTCTTCACGTAGTCGCGGGTTTCGTTGAAGGGAATGGTTTCGGCGAAGATTGCGCCTTCGACCGGACCGCTCAGGGTGCCGCGCCAGGTGTGCGGGCGGCGCGGGCCGGCGTTGTAGCCAGCCGAGGCCAGCAGCGGCGAATTGTTCAGGTCTTCCAGCACGATGCGCAGGTAGTTGGTGCCCAGCGTCAGGTTGGTATCCAGATCGTTCACGGTGCCCGCGTGGTAGCCCTGCAGGCCGATCTTGCGCGCTACCCAGGTGGCGGTGGCCGGCATCAGCTGCATCAGACCCGAGGCCCCGGCGGTCGACTTGGCGTTGGTGATGAAGCGCGATTCCTGGCGGATCAGGCCGTAGACCCAGGTGGGGTCGATGCCCACTTCGCGCGCCTTGGCGATCAGCTCGTCATGGAAGGGCGACACGAAGCGCAGGTCGAAGTTGTGTTCCTCGCGGGTGCGGTCGGCGGTGTTGACCGCGCGATCCAGCACTTCGCGCTGATATGCCAGTTCGGACGCGGCAATCAACTCGCGGTCTTTCATCTTGCTGATGGCGAAATTCCACTCGCGCACGGCCTCGGTGCGCCAGCCGAGGTCGAACAAGGCCAGCGCGCGCACCAGTCCTTCATTGCGCGCGGCACGGCGACGCTCGACATCCGTGGGCAATGCCGCACGCGGCGGAATGACCACGGCCTGGCCCAGTTCTTCCAGCGCCAGCTGACCGTAGAACGTGAAGTTGCCGGCGATCTTCTGCATGGCCGCGTTTGAACCCGCCACGTCGCCCAGCGCCGCCTGGCCACGCGCGCGCCAGTAGGCCCAGGCGTCGTCTTCGTGCATGGAAGGCGGCATCTGGTCGATGACGGCCACCACGCGCGCCCAGTCGATCGGCGTTTCACGCAAGGCCATGCGCACGCGCCAGGCCTGGCCGGTTTCGCTCAGTGCGGTGCCGTCTGATTCGCGATACCACTGCTTGGCGGCCGGATCGAGCCGCAGCGCGGCGATGTAGGCGAATTGGCTGCGAACCCACTTCAGGTCTTCGGCCGGCAGGCGGCTGCCCCAGTTGCGTTCCACATAGGCGTAGCCGGTGGGCAGGTCGCCCGTGCGCGCCAGTCGGCCCAAGGCCAGCACCACCAGTTCCCGGTCGATCGGCGTGCTGATGTTGGGGTTGGTGCGCGTAAGCCAGGTCATCGGATTTTCAAGCATGGACTTGAAGCTGATGCGGCGCGGCGTGTCGAACACGTAGTCCGCCATGCGACGGGTATTGGTCAGTTCGTTGTCACGGACGCTGCTTTCCACCATGTCGCGCAACTGCGGCACCAGGTCTTCCCAACGCAGTGCACCGTCGTTGACCAGTTGGGTGTACAAGGTCCAGCACGCCTCGCCGGGCGCAAACGTGGTGATCGCCTGCTGGGTAATGGCTTCGCCGTGCAGGTGATGCGCGCGCAAGATCGCACAGTCGATCTGCGGCGTGGTGGTAGCCGTGCGTTCCAGCGAAATGACCGTGGAATACTCACCGCGGCGGTCGGCGGCGAGTATCCAGTCGCCGCGCAACCGCTCCGCCAGATAGCTGGCGCGGTAACGTTCCATGAAGGCCCGCAGGTCGCCTTCTGGCGGCGGCTGGCGCATATCGTTCAATTGCTGGCTCAGCAGCCAGTACTGCGGGTACGCTTCCAGCACGTGGCCGCTGGCCTGCGGGATCATGGTGCGCAGATCTGCCCAGCGGCCTGTACGCACCGCATCGCGCGCCGACAGGATCACCGAGTCGGGCGGCGGCGGAGGGGCGGCCGAGACGCTGCAGGCAATGCCCAGCAGGGTGGCGGCGGCGAGGAACTTCGTGCGGGACAGTGCGCGATAAATCATGCGGATAACGACACGAAAAAATGGAGCATTCAAAGATGGAAGCAAGGATAGCATCGGGGCATTCGGCGCCCGGCTCGGCAACGGCGACGTCGCCTGACCAGTCCGGGGCTGCCGACACCGCGATGGCCTTGCGTCCAAGGCTGCGCGCGGCGCGCATCGCCATGTCGCAGGAACAGCGCGACGCGGCCAATGAGAAAATCGCCGATCACCTGGACGACTGGGCCGTCAAAAGCTTGACCCGGCCCCTGCGCAAGGGGTCGACAGAACGGGTGCTGGCCGCCTTCTGGCCCCTGGGCCCGGAGCCCGACTTGCGCGACTGGCTGATGCGCCAGTCCGCCGATCCGGAGCTGGTGCTGGCTTTGCCGGTGGTGGTCGAACGCGATGCGCCGCTGGTGTTCAAGCGCTGGTGGCCGGATGCACCAATGCGTGACGGCGCCTACGGTATTGCCGAACCAGATCACGACCAGATCGTGACACCCGATATCATTCTGCTGCCCGCGCTGGGCTTCACGGCGCAGGCAGACCGGATCGGCTACGGCGGCGGCTACTACGATCGCACGCTGGCAGGCTTCGATGCCGCCAAGCGCCCGGTGCAGACCATTGCCGTGGCGTTTGCCTGCGGCGCCCTGGCCGAGGGCGAGCACCAGCCGGCACCGCACGATCGGCGCGTGGATGCCGTGCTTACCGAAGCGGGGTGGCTACCGAAAATGCCGGATTGAAGAATGACGCAGGCGTCTTCGACAGGCGCTTCAAGCATGGGATGTCCGTCGACATCGCCTGCTCTGTGACCAACAACAAAGGTTGAACATGCAAGACGTAGAACGATTCATTGCCGGATTCGAACGCTTTCGGCGTCAACACATCGACGAAGCCCCTGACAACTGGCAGGACCTGGTCGCCGAGCAGCGTCCCCGCACCTTGCTGATCGGCTGTAGCGATTCGCGGGTCGACCCGGCGCTGCTGCTGGGCAGCGATCCGGGTGAAATCTTCACGGTGCGCAACGTGGCCAACCTGGTGCCGCGCAACGAGAACACCGTCGGCAATCACGGCGTGTCGGCTGCGATCCAGTTCGCCGTCGATTCCCTGTTGGTGGAACGGGTCATCGTGCTGGGCCACAGCTCTTGCGGTGGCATTGGTGCGCTGATTTCGCAGCATCTGCCGCAGGAAGGCGAGAACGACTTCATCGGCCGCTGGGTCAGCATCGCCGAACCGGCGCGCCTGCGTGTCATGCGCGAAATGCCTGACGCAAGCCAGGCCGCTCGCCGTCGTGCCTGCGAGATGGCGGCGATTCTGGTGTCGCTGAAGAACCTGATGAGCTTCCCGTGGGTGAAGCGTCGCGTCGAGGCCGGCGAACTCACGCTGCACGGCTGGTACTTCGACATGAAGGCGGGTGCGCTGCTGGCGTATTCGCGCGATGAAGACGCCTTCCTGCCGCTGGGAGAGCCGCGGCCCGAAGCGCAGAACGCGCAAGATCCGCAAAACCCGTAAGCCCCCGGACTTCAGGTGCTGCCACCTGAAGTCCGACAGCCTGTGATCGGCCGCCGCGTTTGGCGGTCGACGTCTTTCAGTGCTCCAGCGAGCGCCAGAGTCCCAGGGTCGATTCCGCCTGGTTCATGGTGTAGAAGTGCAGGCCGGGTGCGCCGCCGTCCAGCAGCGTCTGGCACAGGCCGGCGACCACATCGTGGCCGAAGGCCCGGATGGACGCACGGTCATCGCCGAAGGACGCCAGCCGCAAGCGAATCCAGCGCGGGATCTCGGTGCCGCACATGTCCGAGAATCGTGCCAACTGGCTGTAGTTGGTGATGGGCATGATGCCCGGCACGATCGGCTGCGTGACGCCACGTGCCAGTGCACGGTCGGCGAAGTCGAAGTAGGCATCTGCGTTGAAGAAATACTGGGTGATGGCGCTGTTGGCGCCTGCCTGCATTTTTTCCACGAAGTGCTTCAGGTCGTCGTCCGGGCTGCGCGCCTGCGGATGGCTTTCCGGATAGGCCGCCACCTCGATGTGGAACCAGTCGCCCGTCTCGGCACGAATGAAACTCACCAGTTCGCTGGCATAACGCAGGTCGCCCATCGGACCCATGCCCGATGGCATGTCGCCACGCAGCGCCACCACGCGGCGGATGCCGAGTTCGCGGTACTGCGTCAGCAAATCACGCAATTCAGCCCGGCTTGCGCCGACGCACGACAGATGCGGCGCGGCGTCATAGCCTTGCGCGCGCAACGATGTCACGGCGGCCAGTGTCCCGGCGCGGGTCGACCCGCCGGCCCCGAAGGTGACGCTGACAAAGCGCGGCGACAGCTCGCCCAGCGCGGTGGCGGCCTGCAGCATGCGTTCGCTGCTGGCGTCGTCGCGCGGGGGGAAGAACTCGAGGCTGAAGATCGGCTCGGGGGAATACTGATTGGCTTGCGCTTCGTTGGAGGTAGTCACGCGATCTGCCTCAGCGAACAACGGTCGACAACAGACCGGAGATCAGGCTGTACGCAATGGCCCCGATCACTGCCCACCAGAAACCGTCGACCCGGAACCCCTTCAGCACCGATCCGGCGAACCAGAACAGCAGCGCGTTCAACACCAGCAGGAACAGGCCAAGCGTGACCACCGTGATCGGCAGGGTCAGCAGCACCAGCACCGGCTTGACCAAGGTGTTGAGCAGACCCAGCACCAGCGCGGCGATCAGGGCCGAGCCGAAGCTGGCAACCGCGATGCCGGGCAGCAGGTAGGCAACGGCCAGCAAGGCCACCGCATTGAGAATCCAGATGAGGATCAAGGAAAACATGGTGAACTCCCGGTCGAACGCCGCCCGGAGGATTCCAGTCGGCAAAATTGATTCCGGCCTGTGTAATCAGGCCGGAGGGAACCACACTGCCAGGGCGACATGACAAGTCTGCCGCCCCGACGATCAGCCATCAAGTACAGATGGCGATCCTATCAATAACGGTAGGTTTCGGGCTTGTACGGGCCGTCGACGCTGACGTTGATGTAGTCGGCCTGGTCCGGACGCAGCGTGCTCAGCACCGCACCCAGCTTCTTCAGGTGCAGACGTGCCACTTTCTCGTCCAGGTGCTTCGGCAGCACATAGACCTGGCCAGTGGTGTAGGCGTCGTTGCGGGTCCACAGCTCGATCTGGGCGATGGTCTGGTTGGCGAACGACGACGACATCACGAAGGACGGGTGGCCGGTTGCGCAACCCAGATTCACCAGGCGACCCTGGGCCAGCAAGATGATGCGCTTGCCGTCCGGGAAGATGATGTGGTCGACCTGGGGCTTGATTTCGTCCCAGGTGTATTGCTTGAGCGACGCGACATCGATTTCGTTGTCGAAGTGGCCGATGTTGCAGACGATGGCCTCGTCCTTCATCGCCTTCATGTTGTCATGCGTGATGACGTGGTAGTTGCCGGTCGCGGTCACGAAGATGTCGGCCTTGTCGGCGGCATATTCCATGGTCACGACGCGATAGCCTTCCATCGTGGCCTGCAGGGCGCAGATCGGGTCGACCTCAGTCACCCACACTTGCGCGCGCAGTGCCGACAGCGCCTGGGCGCAGCCCTTGCCCACATCGCCGTAGCCCACGACGACCGCAGTCTTGCCGGCGATCATCACGTCGGTGGCGCGCTTGATGCCATCGACCAGCGACTCGCGGCAGCCATACAGGTTGTCGAACTTCGACTTGGTGACCGAGTCGTTGACGTTGATGGCGGCGAAGGCCAGTTCGCCCTTCTTCGACATCTGGTACAGGCGATGCACGCCGGTGGTGGTTTCTTCGGTCACGCCCTTGATCTGCGGCAGGCGGGTCGAATACCACTTCGGGTCACGCGCCAGGGTCTTCTTGATCGAGGCGAACAGTTCGACTTCTTCTTCGCTGGTGGGGTTGTCCAGCAGCGAGGCGTCGGTTTCAGCGCGGGTGCCCAGGTGCAGCAGCAGGGTCGCGTCGCCGCCGTCGTCCAGGATCATGTTCGAGTAACCGCCATCGGCCCACTCGAAGATGCGGTGCGAGTAATCCCAGTAGTCGGCCAGGCTTTCGCCCTTGACGGCGAACACCGGCGTGCCGCCGGCGGCGATTGCGGCGGCAGCGTGATCCTGGGTGGAGAAGATGTTGCACGAAGCCCAGCGCACTTCAGCGCCCAGCGCCTTCAGCGTTTCGATCAGCACGGCGGTCTGGATCGTCATGTGCAGGCTGCCGGTGATGCGGGCACCCTTCAACGGCTGCGCAGCCGCGAATTCTTCGCGGATGGCCATCAGGCCGGGCATTTCGGTTTCGGCGATGCTGATTTCCTTGCGGCCCCAGGCAGCAAGGGAAATGTCGGCGATCTTGTAGTCGGTAAGGGCTTTGTTGCTGACGTCGTTCATGGATAGCTCCAGTGAACCCGGGCGCAGCAGGGGCGGGGACGAACGACTCACCGCCATGCCTGCAATGCCGCAGGAGATCGGTGAGCGCAGTTACCTGACCGGGAAAATCGGTCGTGAACGAGTCCTGAGCCTGGCGGGGCGGGTGCCGTCGTAGAAAATCGGCACACCTGGCGGAATCGGCATGGGCAACCGGCTTGACCGTGTTTGCCCGCATTTGCCATTTGATTCGCGCGCCCGTCGCAGCGCTCCTCAGGAGTCACGTATTGTAGCCGGGCTTCAGGCGCCCGTGGGAGTGCCTGCGGCTTTCGCGCGACGCTGCATCGTCAGAGAAGGGAGGCAATGTGGGGTTCTTGCATCGTGCTTCGCCCCGAGTGGGACGAAATGTTGATTCCTCGGGAAAATGTATTGGCAGGCCGACTTTCTTGCCGGCGTGCGTCTCCCGCGCCACGCAGGCTCGGCAGGTTTTGCGCCACAATTGTTGGCTGAGTGCTGCTTGATTGCTGTCTGACAGCCGTTCGTCGGCGCGACGATGGGTCGACGCATTGGCGGTCCCTGGTCTGCATGTCGTGTCTGACGGCCCGCTTTTGCAGTCTGCTTTTGTCGTCTCTGGCCTGCTTTTCCCGCTCATTCACTTATTCGTGTCGTTGCCGTGCCGCTGCCCCGCATTCTCCTGATCGACGATTCGCCCGTAGACCTTCGCCTGATGGTCGAATTTCTGCGCGGACGTGGTTTTGTCGTGCTGATCGCCCAGGATGGCGAGCAGGGGCTGGCGCGTGCACACGACTTGTCGCCCCACCTGATTCTGCTGGATGTGCGCATGCCGGGCGCCGATGGCTTCACCATCTGCCGCCGCCTGAAGCAAAGTGAGGCCACGCGCCATGTGCCGGTGATCTTCCTGACCGGGGCGGACGAAGTCGGCGAGCGGCTTGCCGGCTTCGAGGCGGGGGCGGTGGACTACATCGTCAAGCCCTTCTTCGAAGAGGAAGTCGTGGCGCGCATTCGCGTGCATCTGCAACGTGGCCGGCCGGCGCCCGTGGATGCACCTGCCGTGCTCGAGTCGGCGCCGCAGGAAGCAATATCGCGTGAGCGCGAATGGGTCCAACAGGCGTGTTCGTTGCTGGACGAACGTCTGAGCGATCCGCCGTCAGTCTTTGATCTTGCACGCATTGTCGGCACCAATGAGCGGCGCCTGAGCGAGCTGTTCCGCGAACAGGTCGGCAACACGGTGTTCGGTTATGTGCGTGAGCAACGCCTGTTGCTGGCGGCCCGCCTGCTGACGCAGACCAGCGTGCCGGTGCAGGACATGGCCGAACAGGTCGGCTACAGCACCAGCAGCAACTTCATCACGGCCTTCCGTGCGCGTTTCGGATGTTCGCCGCGTCGTTACCGAACCGCCAACGCGTCGGGACGCGCGGCGTGACGGCAAGTTGCGCGCTCGCCCTGCGGGCGCGCAAGCGGCAGTGGCAGGGGCTGGCGATGTTGCTGGCGCTCGGCCTTTTTTTCTGCTGCCTGCAGGCGTTTGCGCTGGCATTGCCCGCAGGCGCTGATGCGCCGACCATCAATATCGGACGCGCGCTTGAAGTGGCCGAGGACTCGTCGGGCGACTGGTTTCTGACGGATGCGATCACGCAGGACGCCAACTTCCGGCCGCTGACCGGCGACAAATTCTCGACCGGTTTTTCCGATTCCGCCTGGTGGTTCCGCGTCGAACTCGACAACCCCGACAATGCGCGTGTGCGGCGTCTGCTCCGGGTCGAGCCTGCGCGGCTTGAGCAGGTGACGGTGTATGTGCCCGAGTCGGCCGGTGCCGATCTGGACTTGCGACGCGTACATGCGGCCACCGTGCCGGGGTGGTGGGTATTGCGCAGCGGCATGGCGGTGCCGATTGGCGAGCGTGCCATGGCCGACCGCTTGCTCAGTTACCCGCTGTCGCTGCCCAAGGGCAAGACCACGATTTATCTGCGCGTCGAAAGCCGCGGCATGATTTCCCTGCAGCCGTCCTTGCTGACACCAGAATACGCAGCTGAGCAAAGCCGTACCCAGGATATCGGCATGATGGCCATCTTCGGCGGCCTGGCCGTGCTGTCGCTGGCCGCACTGCTGATCGCCGCCATGGCACGCGAACGCATCATTGCCTATTACGGCTTGATGATCCTGTTCTATCTGCTTTATGAAATGGGCGTGCAGGGATACGGCGCGGTGTTCCTGTGGCCCGGCGTGCCGCAGGCCAGCCTGCTGATCTTCAATCTGGCCACGCTTGGCGAGATCATCTGCGCCATGTACCTGGTGCAACTCGCCACGCAGTCGCGATATCTGTCGCTGACCGCCCATCGACTGCTCGACAGCTGCAAATTCGCCACCATCGGGCTCGCGCTGTCCGCATTTTTTCTGCCCCTGCCGCGCCTGGTCTCGCTGGGATTGAACCTGGCAATGGTGGTGCTGGTGATCTTCGTCGGCTGCCTGGTGTATTTCGCCTGGCGCAAGTCTGCGCCGGCCCGCACGCTGCTGCTGGCCATGCTGCCGGCGATCGTGATCAGTTCAGTGCGGGTAGGCGACTTCCTGGGTTTGTATTCGCTGGGCGGCTACGGCGACCTGTTCCTGCCGTTGGGCTACCTGACCTCGATGCTCTTCCTGGCCACGCTGGTGGCCAACCGCCTGCGACTGGCACAGGCCGCGCGATTGAGCGAGCAGGCCGACAGCCTGATCCAGGCCACCTATGCGCAAGAGGCCCTGGAGCGTGCGATCAGCGCCCGCACGCGCGAATTGCGTGTGGCCAAAGAGCGTGCCGAAAGCGCCGACATGGCCAAGGGCCACTTCCTGGCCCGCATGGGCCACGAACTGCGCACGCCCCTGCACGCCATCCTGGGCTATGTGCAACTGTTGCGACGCCAGCGCCGCGCCGATGTCGCGCTGCAGACGCCCCTGGCCATCATGGAAGGCAGCGGGCGCCATTTGCTGGAACTGATCAACGACGTCCTGGATTATTCCCGCGGCGAACTGGCCGGCCTGGTCTTGCGGCCCGCGCCTACCTATCTGTTCAGCCTGCTGCAATCGGTCACCGACCAACTGGCCAAGAACGATCCGTCGCAGCGTGACCGGATCAAGCTGAACGTCGCCGACGGTCTGCCGGGCGTGATCCTGGTCGACGGGCAGCGGCTGCGCCAAGTCTTGTTGAACCTGCTGGGCAATGCGCTGCGCCATGCGGCCGACGGCGCGGTCGACCTCCGCGTGCGAGCCGAGCAGGTCGACGGCGCCATGCGCCTGCATTTCGAGGTACAGGACGAAGGGCCGGGCATTGCGCGGGAAGACCACGAACGGATTTTTGAACCGTTCTCGCATGAAAAAGCAGGACCTACGGCAACTGCCGGCGTTGGACTTGGCCTGACCATCAGCCGTCAACTGGTGCGTCTGATGCGCGGTGAATTGCGGCTGGAAAGTGTGCTTGGCGAGGGCAGCCGCTTCTACTTCTCGATCCCCCTGGAGATCGCAAGCGAGGCCGACGTGCCGCGCGATCGTGCGACCGTCCCCTTTGGCCGTTATCTAGGGCCGAGGCAGCACATTCTGGTGGTCGACGACGTGCTGGACAACCAGCGTTTCCTGGCCGATCTGCTGGGCGAGGCGGGGTTCGAAGTGACTTTGGCCGGCAATTGCGACGAAGCGCGCTCGGCCTTGCGCCTGGGTGGCATCGACGTGGCCTTGTTCGACCAGTTCCTGCCCGACGGCAGCGGCTGGACCTTGCTGCGTGATGCACGCAGGCTTGCCCCGGGCATGCCCGCGCTGTTGGTGTCGGCGGCGCCGCCGCTTGCGCCCGAAGATTGGGCAGACGATGAGCAGGGCTTTGCTGCCTGCCTGCTCAAGCCCATCGACGTGGATATCCTGCTGGCGGCGCTGTCGGAATGCCTGGGCCTGTCCTGGCCCTCGGACGATCAGGATGCGGCCGTTCCCCGCCTGGGCGACGACTCGCAGGACGCTGCCGATGCCCGGGCCTGCCTGTCTGCCGCGGTGGCCGACGGCGACATCTTTGCGATCGAAGCGTGGGTGGCAAAGCATCTGGACGCCAGCGACGAGTCCTTGTCGGCGCTCGCCCGGGCGCTGTCGCGCGCAGTCGAAGCCATGGACCTGGCGGCGATGACGGCTATCGTCAAGGCCAGCACCGAAGCGCTGAACACGCCGCCTCAAGCCTGCGGCAACTGAGGCGTGTCTGCCGTTCGATCCCTGCCTCAGCGGGCGCGTTCGCTCGCTGATCGGCCGATGCCGTAATAGCGCAAGCCGCATTCTTCGACGTAGTCGGGCTCGTACAGATTGCGGCCATCGAAGATCGCGGGCTGCTGCAAAGTCTTGGCCAGCCAACGGAAGTCCGGCGACTTGAACTCGCGCCACTCGGTCACCACCACCAGCACATCGGCGCCTTCACAGGCCAGATTGGCGCGGGACACGATCTCCAGCGCCGGGTCGGCAATTTCGCGTCGCGCGTTGGTGCTTGCCACCGGGTCGTAAGCCCGCACGCGTGCGCCGGCTGCCAGCAGATCGCGGATCAGCGCCAGGCTGGGGGCTTCGCGCACATCATCGGTGTTGGGCTTGAAGGCCAAACCCCAGAGGGCAATGGTGCTGCCGGCCAGGCGTGCACCCAGGTGCTGCGACACCTTGTCGAACAGCACGCGTTTCTGCCGCTCGTTGACGGTCTGCACGCTGTTGAGCATCTCGGCAGGCAGGCCATGTTCGGCCGCCATGTGCGCCAGCGCCTGGACGTCCTTCGGGAAGCACGAGCCGCCGTAACCGGCGCCTGCGTACAGGAAATTCGGGCCAATGCGTGGGTCTGCGCCGGTGCCGTGCCGGACCGATTCGATGTCCGCACCCAGCTTTTCGGCCAGTTGCGACAGCTCGTTCATCAGGGAAATACGGGTCGCCAGCATCGCGTTGGAGGCGTACTTGGTGAACTCCGAGGACCGGACGTCCATGTCGATCAGGCGGTCGCGATTGCGGTTGTAGGGGGCGTAGAGCGCGCGCAGCAGGCGCAGCGCCTGGGTGTCGTCGGTGCCGATGACGATGCGGTCCGGACGCTGGAAGTCGTCGACCGCATTGCCTTCCTTCAGGAACTCCGGGTTCGAGGCCACCGAGACGTGCCAGGTGACGCCGCGGGCGCGCAGTTCCGCCTGCAAGGTGTCGCGCACCTTGTCGCAGGTGCCGACGGGTACGGTCGACTTCACCACCACCACGGTGTCCCGGTCGATGGCGGCGCCGATTTCCTGGCTGGCGGCCAGCACGTGCTGCAGGTCGGCCGAACCGTCTTCGCGCGGCGGCGTGCCGACGGCGATGAAGACCAGGTCTGCGTCGCGCACGGCAGCGGCCAGATCGTCGGTGAAGCTCAGGCGTTCGGCGCGCAGGTTGCGCGCCACCACATCTGCCAGGCCGGGTTCGTGAATCGGGATTTCGCCTGCGTGCAGCATGGCAAGCTTGGCCTGGTCGCGATCGACGCAGGTCACGCGATTGCCCACGTCGGCCAGGCAGGCGCCGGTGACCAGGCCGACATAACCGGTACCGATGACAGCGAGATTCATCGCGCGGCCTCGCTGATGGCTTGCGCATCGGCGCGGGCAGTCAGGCTGCGGTGATGTTGCACGATGCCCAGCAAGGCCAGCGTGACGGTGGCGCACAGGCCGGTGATCACCCATTCAAGCGGCAAAGGTGTGCCGCGTACCCCGGCATACAAGGCAAGCATCAACATGATCGAAGCGTTCTCGCAAAAGTTTTGCACGGCGATCGACTGGCCGGCGTTCATCAGTTTGTAGCCGCGATGTTGCAGCATCGCGTTCATGGGCACGACAAAGAATCCTGCCACCGCGCCGGTGCACGCCATCAGCAGGCAGACCAGCGGAATCGACTTCAGCGGCAGCAACATCATCACCAGCGGGCCGAACAACAGACCCGCGGGCAGAATGCTCAGCGCCCGATCCAGCGTGATGGTGCGCGCGGCAAAAAACGCGCCGCCTGCCGCCCCCAGGGCCACCATGGCGGGCAGCATCGAGGCACGATCCAGGCTCAGGTCCAGGCCCTGGCGTCCCCAGTCGATGATGACGAATTGCAGCACGGCGCCGAAGCCCCACAGCAGTCCGGTCACCATCAAGGCCACGCGTGCCTGCGGGTCGCGCAGCAACAGCATGAAGGAACGGCCGAAGCCGCTTGCCAGCTGCCTGGGCGTTTGTGCGGCAGCGTGCGGCTGCACGCCAGACTCGGGCACAAAGACATTGGTCAGCGCCGACAGGCCATAGACCACCAGCACGGCCAGGGTCGACAGGTGCAAGGGGGCGATGCTGGTGACGACACCACCGGCCTGGGCCAGCAGGCCCTGGAATTCGGCGCTGATCAACACGCCGCCCAACCCCGTTCCCAGAATGACGGCGGCAATCGACAGGCCTTCGAACCAGGCATTGGCGGCCACCAGACGCGAGGCCGGCAGCAATTCCAGCAGCAGGCCGTACTTGGCGGGCGAGTAGGTGGCCGCGCCCACGCCGATCAGGGCATAGGCGGCGACCGGGTGCAGTCCGGTCAGCAGCAGCGCGCAGCCCAGCGCCTTGACGCCATTGGTCAGCATCATCACGCGGGACTTGGGCAAGCGGTCGGCAATGTGACCGGTCGCGAAGGCCAGCACGACAAACGACGCAATGAAGAAGAACTTCAGAAAGGGCGTCATCCAGGCCGGGGCGGCCATGGCGTCGAGGCTGGCAATCGCAATCACCAGCAAGGCGTTGTCGGCAAGCGCCGAGAAAAACTGCGCCCCCAGCAGCATCGTGACGCCGCGGGGCATGGTCAGTCCGTTGGACATGGAAACATCACGCGAAAAGGAGGACGAGCACCGTCCGATGCCAGGTGAGGGCAGGGGCGGCGACATAAGCCGAGCAGCATACCCGGCTCGCCCGGGCCATATCGAACGCTGCGTAGCGGAGGTATCGGCATGTAAGCGGCGCAGCGTCGCGGGAAATTGCCTGGTGTTGCCCAAAAGCCGCGCTGCAGCGCCTTTGTGTGGGGGTCTAGCAGCGCTGCTACTATGGGGTTACCCGTCGGTTTTGCCGTCAGGCGTAACAGTTTTATTTCTCTTGCAGTACTTGGCAGACGTCATTTGTCCACACATTCCGAATCTGTTGCCGCCAACGCGCCAGCCGATGTGCCCTCGCCATTTGGCCGCCTGAAGCATTTCCTGTGGTGGGGCGTGCTGCTGGTCATGGTGGTGCTGATGGTGCTGGCGCTGCTGGCCTTGCGTCATCAAAGCGACGAATTGACCGGACCGCAGCGCTACAACGACGTCTGGTACATGCACCGGACCGCGACCGAGCTTGAACGCCTGAACCAGGCCGTGATGGCGATCCGCAATGGCGCGGATGTCGAGCGCGACACCTTGTCGCTGCCGCTCGAGCGCATGCTCAGCGCGGTGGAAGTCGTGGACAAGGCGCCGCAGCACGCGACCGTGGTGATCGGCGAAATGCCCCGCCTGGTGTCGCAATTGAACGCGCTCGCCTCCGAGGTGCGTGGCTGGCTGGCCCAGGCCGGCACCGCCGATCCCATTGCCCGGATCGGGATTGCCGAAGACGTGCAGGCAGCCATCCCCGAATGGCGCGAGACCTTGCAGAACGGGGCGATCGACGTGCAGTTCAACCTGTCCCAACGCATCGATCAGGACCGCAGCGGTCTGTTCAGCGCGCTGACGGTGGTGAGCTGGGCGCTGGGTGCGCTGATGTTGTGCACGGCTGCCTTGCTGGCCCGCCTGTTGTGGTCCAGCCGCCGTGCGCAGCAAGTGTCGCGCGAGGTGAGCGAGCTCAACCGCACGCTTGAGCAGCGCATCGACGCGCGCACGCTTGAACTCGGCGAACGCCGCGCCTTGCTCGACTTCATTCTTGAAGCCAGTCCCAGCGACGTGGCTTTGTCCGATGCTGCCACCGGGCGCCTGCATTTCGCCAATCACCGTCTGCTGACACGCCTGGGCCTGCCCGCAGACGTGGAATTCCTGCCGGTCGAACACCTGCTGGCCGACCCTCAGCAGGGGTCCGAGCTGGTCGCCGAACTCGACCGGAACCGCCGGATCGAAGGGCACGAGGCCCGCATGGCTGGCATTCCGCCATATTTCGGTCTGGTGTCGGCACGCAAGCTGGCGGTGGGCGGCGTGCCGGCCTATCTGATGTGGAGCTTCGACATTTCCGAGCGCATGGCCTTGGAGACGCGGCTGCGCGAACTGGCCAGCACCGACGTGCTCAGCAGCTTGCTGAACCGCCGCGCATTCCTGCAGCAGTGCGCCAGTGCATCGGCTCAATGCCAGCGCCATGCGCGGCCTTACGCCATGCTGATGATCGACATCGATTATTTCAAACGCATCAACGACACCTACGGCCACCACGTCGGCGACGAGGTGATTCGTGCCGTGGGCCAATTGCTGCAGGAGCACGCGCGCGAATCCGACATCACCGGCCGCCTGGGCGGCGAGGAATTTGCCGTGATGCTGCCGGAAACCTCGCTGGAAGACGCCATGCGCGTCGCGCGTCGCCTGCATGCCGCAGTGACCGAATTGCGCCTGGAACTGACCGAGGCCGACGAATTGCGCTTTACCTCATCGATTGGCGTGGCCGATGCCAGCATGGATGAGCGCAGTGTGGAAACCCTGCTGCAACGTGCAGACAGCGCGCTGTATCAAGCCAAGCGCAACGGGCGCAACCGCATCGAGTCGGTGCCGGTGGAAACGCAGGGCGCGGCCAGTTGAGGATCAGTTCTTGAGCAGGTGAGGCCGGTGCGGTCCAGGCTTCAGCCCTGGCGGCGCGGATAGCCCTCGGCACGAATGCGCTGCCACACTGCCTGCTTTTCCTCATCCGACATGAACACCCAGTTGGCGACTTCCATGGCGGTGCGTCCGCAACCGCGACAGACGTCGTCGAACAGCGTCGAACATATGGCCACGCAAGGGGAGTCGGTGACTTGCAGCGAGTCTGCTGCCGTCTGGCTGCGTGCGAAGCTAGGCTGAGGCGGACCGGACGGCGCGTCGTTCATGATGGCCTGCGGCGCAAAGATGGACCGGGCGAGGCTGCCCGGTCCTGTACAGCTTAGAGGCCAGCGGCCTTGCGCAGTTCCGCGGCGCGATCGGTGGCTTCCCAGGTGAACTCGGGTTCCGAGCGGCCGAAGTGACCATAGGCGGCGGTCTTGGCGTAGATCGGACGCAGCAGGTCCAGCATCTTCACGATGCCGCGCGGACGCAGGTCGAACATTTCACGGACCAGCTTGGCGATCTGATCGTCGGGGATCAGGCCGGTGCCTTCGGTGTAGACCGTGATGTTGATCGGCTGGGCCACGCCGATGGCGTAGCTGACCTGCACCTGCGCCTGGCGCGCGATACCGGCGGCCACGATGTTCTTCGCCACGTAGCGGGCAGCATAGGCAGCCGAGCGGTCGACCTTGGACGGATCCTTGCCCGAGAACGCGCCGCCACCGTGCGGGCAAGCGCCGCCGTAGGTGTCGACGATGATCTTGCGGCCGGTCAGGCCGCAATCGCCTTGCGGGCCGCCGATCACGAAGCGTCCGGTCGGGTTGACCAGATACTTGGTTTGCGCGGTCAGCAATTCGGCCGGGATGGCTTTCTTGATGATTTCTTCGATGACCGCTTCGCGGATGGTCTCTTGCGAGATTTCCGGTGCGTGCTGGGTCGACAGCACCACGGTGTCGATCTCGGTCGGCTTGCCGTCGACATAACGGAAAGTGACTTGCGACTTGGCGTCCGGGCGCAGCCACGGCAGGCGGCCGTCCTTGCGCAGTTCGCTCTGGCGCTGCACCAGGCGATGCGAATACCAGATCGGGGCGGGCATCAGGTCCGGGGTTTCGTCGCAGGCGTAGCCGAACATCAGGCCCTGGTCGCCCGCGCCCTGGTTCAGGTTGTCGTCCTGGGCGCGATCGACGCCCTGGGCGATGTCGGGCGACTGCTTGTCATAGGCCACCAGCACCGCGCAACCCTTGTAGTCGATGCCGTACTCGGTGTTGTCGTAGCCGATGCGCTTGATGGTGTCGCGCGCAACCTGGATGTAATCGACATTGGCGCGCGAGGTGATTTCACCTGCAAGCACGACCAGGCCGGTATTGCAGAGGGTTTCCGCTGCGACCCGCGAGGTGGGGTCCTGCGCCAGCAAGGCGTCCAGGATAGCGTCGGAGATTTGATCGGCAACCTTGTCGGGATGCCCTTCGGAGACGGATTCCGAAGTGAACAGGAAGTCATTGGCCACGCGAATAGTCCTTTTTTCAGGCTACCGGCGGCACGCGCGCCGGCATGGATGCGGCGCCTTGCGGGTCTTTGGAAACGCTTGAGACCCAGCGCGACGCTTTAGCGGAATTTGGAGTGCGACCTGGCATTGCCGTCGCGATCGCCCCGCAAGTTGTCGTGTTAACCCGGCGATCTGATCCATTTTAGGGGAAAATCGGCGAACGCTGTTCGATGTCCTGTCCGGCGCTGTGGGTAATGTGTCTTTTGACCCGCCTTGCTTCTCGATCTGCCTCTGCGTTTGCTTCGTCACTTGGTACTCAATGCTTCAGCTTTTTCGTCTGCTTGCCTATCTTCCGCTGTCCTGGCTTCAAGCCATCGGCCGCCTGCTGGGCCGTTTCACCCGCGCCCGGTCGCAGGACTACCGCGAGCGGCTGCACGACAACGCGGTCCAGGCAGGCTATGACGACCCGGCCCTTGAACGCGAAGCCGCCGCACAGGCCGGCGCAAGTGTGTTGGAACTGCCACACGTGTGGTTCCGCGGCGATCGCGCTGTGGACGCCGTACTGTGCGACGACTGGGCCGTGGTGGAAGCAGCGCGTGCCGAAGCGCGCGGCATCCTGTTCCTGACGCCGCACTGGGGATGTTTCGAGGTCACTGCACGTTATTACGCACGGGTGGCGCCGATCACGGTCCTGTATCGCCCGCCGCGCAAGCGCTGGCTGGCACCCTTGATCGAGGGCGCGCGCAGTGGCGCCAACCTGAGTACCGCGCCGGCGACGCTGAAGGGCGTGCGTGAGTTGGTGCGCGCCTTGCGCCGCGGCGAGGCGGTGGGAATGTTGCCGGACCAGGTGCCGGGCGAGGGCGAGGGCGTCTGGGCGCCGTTCTTCGGCCGCAGTGCGTTCACGATGACGCTGCCGGGCAAGCTGGCGGCGCAGACGGGGGCGGCGGTGATTCTGGCGGGTGCGGAGCGCCTGCCGGGCGGGAAGGGATGGCGGCTGCACCTGTCGCGGGTAGACGGCCCCGTGCCGGAAGATGCGGTGGAACAAGCGACGTGGGTGAACGCCGCCATGGAGCGCATGGTGCGCCGCAATCCCGGCCAATACCTGTGGGGCTACAACCGCTACAAGACGCCACGCGGGACGCACGCTGCTGCGCCTGAGCAGGGGTAAAGCCGGCGGGTTGGGGTGTGGTTCTTGAGTCGGTAGCAGTGTGTCGCGCTTGAGTCAGTCGCGGTTCCTTGAACCGGTTTGTCGCTGTGTAGCCAGTCGCGGTGCCGTGTATCGACTCGTGCGAAGCGTCCGGGCGGGCAGGGCTCCCGCCTGCTCCGCACCACCCGATCTTCGCCCGACCCGATACACGACCCCGCGCCTTCAGACTGTCTTGGTTAAAAGCCGATCCCGCCTTTGGGCAAGCCGACATCTCTGGCTGCTCGGGTGCTGTACACCGCTCCAGGCCAGCGACAGCCGCCATTTTTGACGGCTAATCCGGCTGGCCTCGGGGATTGGCTGCCCAGGTCGCCACGAAGCGAGTCAGCGGCTCACGGCGCTGACGTGCTTAAGGTGCCTTTTACGCTCCAGCGACTGATGAGAGCAGTGCTCGTCTGACCGGTGTGGTGACTGGGAAGCGGGTGGCCGCGCGCCAGCGTAATGCGACGACGAGCTCTCCGAGCCCAAAACCAAGCTGAAAAATAGGGTGTTCCGAAAACTATGCTGCAGCCCACGTCCGCCAGCGCCCCAAGCCCGTCGTCGCATTAACGCGCCGCGCGGCCACCCGCTTCCGAGTCACCACACCATCAAGACGGGCGAAGATTTCGTTGAGTGTCGCCGCGTAAAAGGCCGCTGAAGAACGCACAGAAGCGTGAGCCGCCAGGCCGCTTCGTGGCGACCTGGGCAGCCAATCCCCAAGGTCAGCCGGCTGGTATCTCCAGATACGTGGCAGCCCAATGACTGGCAGACGCGTACAGCCCAGAACAGAGCAACGAGAAAAAGTCATCCACAGGCGAGCATCGCATCGCGCTGTGCATAACTTGAAGGCGTGGGGTCGTGTATCGGGTCGGGCGAAGATCGGGTGGTGCGGAGCAGGCGGGAGCCCTGCCCGCCCGGACGCTTCGCACGCGCCGATACACGGCACCGCGACTGGCTACATAGCGACACACCGATACGCATCAACGGGCCTGACTTAAGAACGGCTCAACGCAAAGCAGAACCCTAAGCCTGCGGCTCCATCGCCGGGGTCTTCCACTGCTCATGCGCCCGCCGCGACATCACCAACACCAGCTTCAACATCGCTCGCGTCGCTCCCACAAACAGCTTGCGCCGCGTGCGCTCATCCAGCGTCGCAAAATCGATCTCGGTGAACACGATCGCAGGGGCCGACTGCCCCTTGAATCGGTACACCGACTCGATCAACACCTCGCCCTCTGAGTACTCCGCCTGCCCGAACAAGTCATAACTGCCCGTGAATCCCCGCAAGGGATGCGGCCCCAGATGATCCAGGTTCAGCAGCACCGAGTTTTCGCGCCCGCGGAAACTCACGATCGCGATGTCCTCGCGCTTGAAGCCCGAGGCCAGGCAATGCGACACCGCCTTCTTCGTATGCTCGATCAATGAATCCTGGTCGCCATACACCAGCACATCGATATCCGCGCTGGCCACCGGCCCGCGTGCGTCGATGCGCTGATCTTCCGGCACCAGCTCTTGCAGCATGCGCACGATGTTGCGCGGGCTGCGGTAGTTGGTGTGCGCATGCAGGGTGACCCAGCCCGGCAGCGGCACGGTAGGCATGTCGTACAGGTTCTGCATGGGGTCTTCCAGCCAGGTGATGCGCGCATCCGGCGTGGCGTGGCGCATTACCTGATCGCGCCAGGCGGCTGAAAAATCCTGTCCTTCGTCGACCACCACCGTGTCGAAGCGCAGCGCGTCGGGCACCGGCAGGCGGCCGGCGGCGTCGATCACGGCGGTGAAGGCGTCGCGCTGATTGAAGTCGGGCGTGGTGCCTGCGGCGCGCAGCACTTGTTCGCACAGGCTGTGGAAGGTGCACACCAGGCCGCCCTCGGGGGCGATGGCGCCCACGTGGTCGGCCAGCGGGCGGTTGAAGCACACGTACAGCGGACGTTGTCCGCGCAGCAGGGCGGCGCGGTATTCGGCCAGGGCCAGCTGGGTCTTGCCGGAGCCGGCGGTGCCGATCACGTGCAGGCGGAAGGGCTCGAATTCGAGCTGCCGGGCCCAGTGCGCAAGACCTCCCGCGATGCGGGTGACGGCACGCCGCGTCTGGCCGATCAGGGCGCCGGTGTCTGGCTGCAACTGGATGATGTCGCGCAGGAAGCGATGCACTTGCTGCGGTTCGTCGGCGGGGCTGGCTGCGTTGGTGGTGGTTTCGACGATCGACACCAATTGGTCGCGCCGAGTCGAATCGATCACGCGTTCCGGCGCGACGCCAGCGGCTTCCGGTTGCCGCACGGTGTAATCGGGGCAGTACAGCAGGTATTCGACGCGGACCTCTTCCTGGCCCAATCGCTTCAGCAGTCGGGCCTGCAGTTTCTGCACCGACTGGCCGATGTGGACCGCCACGTTGCGCGGCCGGCCGCTGGTTTTCTTGTGCAGGCCGTCGCCGGTTTCGTCCAGGAAGCCGCTGACTTGTTCGATCAGCAGCACCTGGCCGTGCGGGCCGACCACGGCGAAGTCGATGTCGCCGTAGATCGAGTAACCCTGCTCCACATTGGTGAAGTGCACGGCGTGATAGACCGTGTAGTGGTCGGGCAGGCCCCGTTCGAGCAGGGCCAAGGTGTCGATTTCGCGGCGGGCGGCACCGGTCGCACCGGTTTCGCGCCAGCCGTCTGGAATGATGCGGGCCATGGAAAGAAGCGAACAAGCGCTTGGGGGCTGACGATGGCGGCCATCATCGCATGTCTGCGCGCCGGCCCGCGCGGGCCGCCGGTCAGCAGGCATGGCAGCAGGTAAGCAGATGTGGTGCACGGCGAGCGCCCGGAGATATGCCGCGCATCCCCTGTGACCCGCCAGCAGGCATCCGCAGGGCACGAGAAGCGGCCCCGCGCGGCCCCAGCACAACGATGCGATAATTCACGCATGCTCTGGAAATTCACCAAAATGCACGGCGCAGGCAACGACTTTGTCGTCCTCGACGGCGTGCGCGAAACCATCGCCCTGACGCCCGAACGGGCGCGCAAGCTTGCGCATCGCCAATTCGGCATCGGCGCAGACCAGATTTTGCTGGTCGAGCCGGCCACCCGCGCAGATGCCGATTTCCGCTACCGGATCTTCAATTCCGATGGCAGTGAAGTCGAACACTGCGGCAACGGCGCGCGTTGCTTCGTGCGCTTCGTGCGCGAACAAGGCCTGACCGATCGCAATCCGGTACGCGCCGAAATCGCCACCGGCGTGATCACGCTGGACCTGCGCGACGACGGCAGTGTGTCGGTGGAAATGGGCAGCACCCGTTTCGATCCGGCCTCGGTTCCCTTCGATGCCAGTGGCCTTACCCCACGCATCGAAGGCGAGGCCGAACTGTGGCCGCTGGACGTGTCCGACACCGCCTCCCCTGACGACGCCCATGCCGACCCGGCGCATACCGCCTGGGTCACCGTGGTGGCGATCTCCAACCCGCATGCGGTACAGGTAGTGGACGATGTGGACACTGCGCCGGTCGGCATCGTCGGTCCGCGCATTGAACATCACCCGCGCTTCCCGCGTCGCGTGAATGCCGGTTTCATGCAGATCGTCGACCGCCAGCAAATTCGCTTGCGGGTCTACGAACGCGGCGCTGGTGAAACCTTGGCTTGCGGCACCGGGGCATGTGCTGCCGTAGCCGCAGGTATTCGCCGTGGCCTGCTCGACAGCCCCGTGCAGGTGCACACGCGCGGCGGCATCCTGACCATCGACTGGGACGGCGAGCAACTGCGCATGGCCGGCCCGACCCAGACCGTCTTCGAAAGCACGGTGGACGTGGATGCGCTGATCGGATAAGCCAAGTGGCAGCCGCGCCATGAGCGCGGCGCATCTGTCTTTCCTGTCTTCAGCACCGCACCCTGCCTTCAACTCATCGCAATACTTTTTCGCACAGGCATCATGAACGCCCACGACGTCGCGCAATACCTGCAGGAAAATCCCGATTTCTTCGAGCGTCATGCCGAGCTTTTCGCCTCGCTGCGCGTACCCAGCCCCCACGGCGGCAGCGCGGTGTCGCTGGCCGAGCGTCAGGTCGGTGGCCTGCGTGACCGCCTGCGCGCAAGCGATGCCCGCCTGGCCGAGCTGGTGCGCAACGCCCGCGAAAACGAAATCATCTCGGACAACATGCTGCTGTGGTTGCGCGGTCTGCTGATCGAGCGCGACGCCCAGCGTCTGCCCGATACGCTGGTCAAGACCCTGGCCAGCGGTTTCACGGTGCCGGACGTCGCCCTGCGCCTGTGGGGTGTCGAAGATGCCCCGGCTGAAGCCGTGGCAAGCGGCTGGGCTCAGCCCGTGCCGGACGATGTGCGCAGCTTCGCCAACAGCTTGATGGCGCCGTATTGCGGGCTGAACTCCGGGTTCGCCGTGGCCGGCTGGCTGTCGGAACACGTGCGTTCGATGGCAATGATTCCGCTGCGCGTGGGCATCGCGCCCCAGGCCTTCGGCCTGCTGGTGCTGGGCTCGCCCGACGCCGAGCGCTTCGCCTCGTCCCTGGGCACCGGCTTCCTGGCGCGCATCGGCGAACTGGCCAGCGCCTCGTTGTCGCGGCTGCTGCCACGCTGATCGGTCGCGGGCCCGCCATGCGATCGCCCGCCAAGGCGCAGGAACCCGACGCCCCTCAGGTTGACCTGCCGCCGGCCGTGCTGGCCTGGCTGGCTGACCTGGAAGGCGTGCGCCGTTATTCGCCGCATACGCTGGACGCCTATCGGCGCGACCTGCGTCATCTGGTGGACTGTGCCAGTGGCGTGCCGCTGGAAAGCGTGGCATCAAGCCAGGTGCGCCGATTTCTGGGCAGGTTGCACGGCCAGGGTCTGAGCCCGCGCAGTCTGGCGCGCATTCTTGCCGCCTGGCGCGGCTTCTATAAGTGGTGGGTGCCGCAGATCGGTTTGTCCGGCAATCCGGCCGACGGCATTCGCGCGCCGCGTGCGCCGCGCAGCCTGCCCAAGGCCCTGGGCGTCGAGCAGACGCAGGCCATGCTCGATCATGGCGTCACCAGCGGCCAGGCGCGCAGCCCGGTGGAGCGTTGTGATGCGGCGATGTTCGAGCTGCTGTATTCCAGCGGCCTGCGCTTGTCGGAATTGATCGGGCTGGACCTGCGCTATGTCCACACTGCCGACTACGAATCCACCGGCTGGCTGGATCTCGACGAAGCCGAGGTCACCGTACTGGGCAAGGGCGGCAAGCGCCGCAGCGTGCCGGTGGGCGCCAAGGCAATCGAGGCCTTGCGCGACTGGCTGGCGGTTCGCGGCGATGTCGCCGCCCCGACTGCCGCGCCAGAAGACAGCTTCGCCTTGTTCCTGGGCGAGCGCGGCAAGCGCATTGCGGCGCGCCGCGTGCAGACCCGGCTGGCCCGGTTCGGGGAACAGGCGGGTGTGGCCACGCGTGTGCATCCCCACGTGTTGCGTCACAGCTTTGCCAGCCACGTATTGCAATCTGCGGGCGACCTGCGTGCCGTGCAGGAAATGCTGGGTCACGCCAGCATTTCCACTACGCAGATCTATACGCGTCTGGACTTCCAGCACCTGGCTGCCGCCTACGACCGCGCCCATCCGCGTGCGGCACCCCCGCCCGCCGACACCCCGCCACCCGGCCGCGCACGGAAAGTGCTGATGCCGTCCGCCGACATGTCGACGCCGGCGTCGTCCGAAGTGCCACATGAAGGTCCGGCCGACGGCGATTGACCCGTCGATGAACGGCATATGACCGTTTAACTTGCTTACATCGTGTGTCTTTTTTCCCTAAAGACGCTTGATAAGCCAGGAACAGTCCCTAAATACATGTGTGCTCGCGGCCAGCGGTGTTACAAGAGCGGGCCGCCGCGTTTTGGCACCTCGCATCAGGGTGTTCCGGGGTTTGCCCACAGCCCGGTGCTGTGCTGTAATCCGGCGCCATTTGCGTACTCGCGCAAGGAGAAAGGCTTGGAAGAACAGGCTCGTACAGCCATCAGTGCGACTGGCGCGCGGATTACCGCGACGCGGGTACGTGTGCTGTCGTCCCTGCTCGCGGCAGGCAGCGCCTTGTCGCACCAGGAATTGTTCGAGCGCATTGGCAGTCAGGGCTCGGTAGACCGGGTCACGCTGTATCGCGTGCTCGAGTGGCTGGTCGAGACAGGTCTTGCGCACCGCATCGCGGGCGAGGACCGGATCTGGCGTTTCAGCGTGGCGCATCCTGGCGAACCTGACGCGAAGGGTCACACGCATCACGCGAACGAGCCGCATGGCCATTTTCAGTGCGACGCGTGTCGTCGCATGTTTTGCATCGATGCCCCGGTGGGTGTCGAACAGAATCTATCCCGTCTGCCCGAAGGTTTTGTCGGGCGAGACGCCGAATTGCTGATCCGTGGCACCTGCCCGGCCTGTGCACGCCAAGTGCGCAAGCCGGCCCGGGTAACACGCCGGGTCAGCGCCGCTTGAGGGAGTGCAGGTAATGAGTGCCGCTGTAGATACGAATGCATTGGTTCCGGTCACGATCCTGACCGGCTTTCTGGGCGCCGGCAAGACCACGCTGCTCAATCGCATCCTGAGCGAAAATCACGGCCGCCGCGTCGCCGTGATCGAAAACGAGTTCGGACCGGAAAGCATCGACAACGATCTGCTGATTCGCGAAGAAGGCGAACAGATCGTCGAGATGAACAACGGCTGCATCTGCTGCACGGTTCGTGGCGACCTCGTGCGCATCCTGCAGGACTTGAAGGCCAAGCGCAAAGCCGGTGAACTGAAGTTCGAGCGGGTGGTGATCGAGACCACCGGCATGGCGAACCCGGGCCCGGTGTGCCAGACCTTCTTCATGGACGAAGAAGTCGAGTCCTACTACATGCTGGATGCGGTCATCACGGTGGTTGATGCCAAGCACGGCATGCAGACGCTGGACGAGCAGCCCGAAGCGCTGAACCAGGTCGGTTTTGCCGACCAGTTGCTGGTGTCGAAGACCGACATCGTGACCGAGCAGGAATTCCAGGCATTGCGCAGCCGCCTGGTGCACATCAACCCGCGTGCGCCGATCACCAAGGTGGACTTCGGCAAGGTCGACCTGAAGAAGGTGCTGGACCTGCGTGGCTTCAACCTGAATTCGATCCTGGACATCGACCCGGACTTCCTGGCCGGTGAACATCCGGATGCAGTGGAAGCCGGTCACGACCACGATCATGGCCATGATCACGACCACGGTCATGACCACGAGCACCAGCACATCCATGCCGACGGTTCGGTGTGTACCGATCCGACCCACGACCACGAGCATGCGCACACGCATCATCACCACGACGACGCGATCAAGGCCTTTGTCTTCAAGTCGGACAAACCCTTTGACGGCATGCGCCTGGAAGAATTCCTGGGCGGCATCGTTCAGGTATACGGCCCCGATCTGTTGCGCTACAAAGGCATCCTGTACATGAACGGCGTCAACCGTCGCATGTTGTTCCAGGGCGTGCATATGCTGATGGGTGCCGATGTGGGCAAAGCATGGCAAGCTGGCGAAAAGAAATCCAGCAAGGTGGTTTTCATCGGCCGCAATCTGCCGCAGGACGTGTTCACCAAGGGTCTGGAGCAGTGCCTGGCGTAATGCCAGCGAAGTACAAGCCAGAGAAGTACAAGCGCACACCTGTCGCGCGGCGAGACCCAGTCGGACATTCTCAAGCGGCATTCGACGTACTGCGGAGCAGAGATGGCAACCACCGTGGCAAGCAAAACCAAGGCAAGCAACAAGGAGTACGAGGTGAATAGCGTGATCGCCAATGCAGCTGCAGACAACTTGCTCACAGAAGCAGAACTGCTGGCCCAGTCCGAGGCGGACTACATGAGCGAGCGCCAACTGGCGTTCTTCCGGAATCGTCTGCACGACATCGAACGTGAGTTGCTGTCCAATGCTGGTGAGACCACCGAGCATCTTCGCGAAACCGCTTTCGTGCCCGACCCGGCCGACCGCGCGACCATCGAAGAAGAGCATGCCCTGGAACTGCGTACGCGTGATCGCGAACGCAAGCTGCTGAAGAAAGTGCAGCAGTCCCTGGCGCGCATCGATGCCGGCGACTACGGCTGGTGTGAGGAAACCGGTGAACCCATCGGTATCCCGCGTCTGCTGGCCCGTCCGACGGCAACGCTGTCGCTCGAGGCACAGCAGCGCCGCGAACTGCGTCAGAAGCTTTACGGCGACTGATCGCTTGATCGCAGCATGAAAAAACGGCGCCCCAGGGCGCCGTTTTTCATTGCGGATCGCTCTGCAGACGATCAGGCAGCTGCCTGCCGGGGCACGGGTGCATGTTGCACTTCGATGTCCTGCAGGCTGCGCAAGGTGCCCAGTACGGCGGTCGCAGCTTCTTCGCCCTTGTGAACGAAGTGCGCCTTGAAAAAGCGCTGATGCTCGGCGTGCTCGTGGAAGTGGTGCGGCGTGAGCACCACCGAGAACACCGGCACGTCGGTGGCGAGCTGAACGTCCATCAGCGCCGCCACCACGGTGCTGGCGACGAAGTCGTGGCGGTAGATGCCGCCGTCGACCACAAAGCCGCAGGCGACGATTGCGTCGTAGCGGCCGGTTGCGGCCAAGCGTTTGGCGTGCAGCGGGATCTCAAAAGCGCCGGGCACGACAAAGCGGCTGACGGCGTCGGCCGATACGCCCTGGCGGTCGAGTTCTGCGATGAAGCCGGTGTGCGCCTGGTCGACGATGTCACGATGCCAGGACGACTGGATGTAGGCGATGCGCGGCGCGCCGCCTGTGATGGCCTGCAATTGCGGGGTAGCTTGGGGGAAAGTGCGGTCAGACTGATTCATGGAATGCCTAGGTGTCTGTTGCCAGAACGGTTGCCAGAATCAGGGCGTGCGAATGCGCGACTACGCCTCCCCGAGGGAAGGACGTGCGTGGACGAACCCGCGTTTCTCTCTCATCCGGACTATGACCGTCGGCTTCGGGATCGCACCGAAATCTGCTGACCCCACCGCGTGCACAGCCGGTGGGCGCTCGCGGGCTGGGCGAGAGGCTCGCCATTACCGCCGGTGGGGAATTGCACCCCGCCCTGAGAACGCGTCGCGTCGCCAAACCGGCGATGCGACAGGCGAATTGTAGCGCCGTCGCGACATGGCACTAAATAACCGGTCGTTGAATGTAAACAATGTCTTTTGCGGATACATGCTCGCGGCCCCATGCAGCGGGTATTTTTCTGCCTGAGTCTTGTCCTCGCCCACGCTGTCCCCATCTGCGGAAAATGGAAAAAGAATCCCCCCAATTTCACGGCACGACCATCGTCAGTGTTCGGCGCGGCAACCGCGTCGCCATTGGTGGAGACGGCCAGGTCACGCTGGGCAACATCGTGGTCAAAGGTAGCGCGCGCAAAGTGCGGCGCTTGTACAAGGACTCCGTGCTGGCGGGTTTCGCGGGTGCTACCGCCGACGCCTTCACGCTGCTCGAGCGTTTCGAGGGCAAGCTTGAAAAGCACCAGGGTCACCTGCTGCGCGCTGCCGTCGAACTGACGCGCGACTGGCGCACCGACCGCGTGCTGCGCAGGCTTGAAGCCATGCTGATCGTGGCGGACCGCAACTCCACGCTGATCCTCACCGGCAACGGCGACGTGCTGGAACCCGAGGACAGCCTGGCCGCCATCGGTTCCGGCGGTGCCTACGCGCAAGCCGCAGCCCTGGCGCTGCTTCACAACACCGAGATGGCCCCGGAAGACGTGGTCAGCAAGGCACTGGGGATCGCTGGCGACCTGTGCATCTATACGAACCAGCATCACACGATCGAGGTGCTGGAATGAGCATGACACCGGGCGAAATCGTCTCCGAACTGGACAAGTACATCGTCGGCCAGGACCGCGCCAAGCGTTCCGTTGCGGTCGCCATGCGCAACCGCTGGCGTCGTCAGCAGGTCGAAGAGCCGCTGCGCCACGAAATCCATCCCAAGAACATCTTGATGATCGGCCCCACGGGCGTGGGCAAGACCGAGATCGCACGCCGCCTGGCCAAGCTGGCCGACGCGCCCTTCGTGAAGATCGAAGCCACCAAGTTCACTGAAGTGGGCTACGTGGGTCGTGACGTCGACACCATCATCCGCGACCTGGCCGAAGTGGCCGTCAAGCAGACCCGCGAAGCCGAAATGCGCCGTGTGCGCACCCAGGCCGAAGACGCTGCCGAAGACCGCATCATCGACATCCTGGTGCCGCCGGCGCGCGATGCCCATGGCAACCCGCAGCGCGACGACAGCAATGCCACGCGCCAGACCTTCCGCAAGCGCCTGCGCGAAGGTCAGCTGGACGACACCGAGATCGAGATCGATCTGGCTCAGTCCGTGCCGCAGATGGAAATCATGTCGCCGCCGGGCATGGAAGAGATGACCGAGCAGATTCGCGGCATGTTCGCGGGCATGTCCCAGGGCAAGAAGAAGACGCGCAAGCTGCGGATCAAGGAAGCCTTCAAGCTGGTGGTCGACGAAGAGGCCGCCAAGCGTGTGAACGAAGAAGAGCTGCGCGCCAAGGCGATCACGGCGGTCGAACAGAACGGCATCGTGTTCCTGGACGAGATCGACAAGATCGCCGCGCGCCAGGAAGGTGGCGGTGCCGAGGTGTCGCGTCAGGGCGTGCAGCGGGACCTGCTGCCGCTGGTGGAAGGCACGACCGTCAACACCAAGTACGGCCTGATCCACACGGATCACATCCTGTTCATCGCCTCGGGTGCATTCCACCTGTCGCGTCCGTCGGATCTGATCCCTGAACTGCAGGGTCGTTTCCCGATTCGTGTCGAACTCGACTCGCTGAGCAGCAAGGACTTCGTGCGGATTCTGTCCGACACCGATGCGTCGCTGATCAAGCAATACAGCGCCTTGCTGAGCACCGAAGAGGTCGAACTGTCGTTCACTGAAGACGGCATCGAGCGGCTGGCCGAATTGGCGTTCTCGGTCAACGAATCGACTGAGAACATCGGCGCGCGTCGCCTGTATACGGTGATGGAAAAGCTGCTGGAAGAGCTGTCCTTCGACGCGACGAAGAAGAGTGGCCAGACGGTGGTGATCGACGCCGCCTACGTGGATGCGCAGTTGAACGAAGTAGCTTCGCACCAGGACCTGGCGCGCTTCGTGTTGTAAGCGAAGGCCAGTGGCGAGCAGCGGGGCCGGCACAGCAATGTGTCGGCCCCGTTGTCATTTGGCGAGCAATTTGGTTTGTTCGCAGCAACCGTCAGCGCTGTCGACGTCATGCTTCGCGCCGTAAAAAATCAGCCCAATCGGGCTTGACCCGCACGCTTGTGTGTCGTAAAGTCATCGACACACAAGCCAATAAGATGTTTTGAAGATTTCATGCCCACCAGCACTCGCTTCGTCGTTGCCGTCCATATCCTCACGGCGCTCGCCGTGACCGACGGCAAGCCGCTGCGGTCGGAAGACTTGGCCTATTCGGCCAACACGGGGGCAGTGGTCATTCGAGGTTTGCTGTCGCGGCTGAATGAAGCCGGGTTGACGCGTTCGCAACTGGGGGCGGGGGGTGGCGCCATGTTGGCAAGGCCGGCGCAGGACATCCGTTTGCTGGACGTGTACGAGGCGGTGGAAGACACCGAGCTTTTTTCCGTGCATCGGACGCCACCGTGTGAGAGCTGTGCGGTGGGCGGCAATATTCTGGCTGCACTGCAGCCCGCCTTGACCCGCGCGCGCAGTGCCCTGGAAGACGAGCTTGCCGACACCACCATCGCCGATATTGCGGCTAACCTGGCCAAGCTGGGGAAATTTTCGATTCCGCTCGTGTGGTGACATTTCCAGGTTTTATTTTCTCTTAAATGTCGTAGTGTCGTTTACACATATATATTTATATGCATTGCTCAGCCTTCGGGGCGCTGGCGGTGATTCTTTTCAAGCCCCCTTTTACGAACAGGAATACATCATGAGCATCGGCATTATTGGTTCTGGCGCACTGGGCGCCAACGTGGCACGAGCACTCGCCAAAAAGGGCATTGCCGCCACCATCTCGAACAGCCGCGGTCCTGCGTCCTTGGCCTCGCTGGTGCAAGAGCTTGGACCGTCGATCAAGGCCGGGACGGTGGCGCTAGCTGCGAGTGCAGATATCGTGATTGCCGCCGTGCGCTGGACCGATGCCGAGAAAGTGTTCGCCAGCCTGCCCGCGTGGAATGGCCGCATCGTCATCGACGGCACCAATCCCGTGGAATTCATCGACCCTGAATCCCCCGACGCAAAAGACCCGAGCAATCCGCTGGCCGCCTACGGCATCAAGGCGGTCGACCTGGGCGGCAGATATTCCAGCGAAATATTCAGCCAGTTCGTCCCGGGTGCACGTGTGGTCAAGGCCTTCAACCATCTCGACGTGAACGTGTTGCCAGAGCCGGATGTCGCCGGTGGCAAGCGTGTGCTGTTCTATTCGGGCGACGATGCCGCCGCCAAGGCCGACGTGGGCAAGCTCATCAATGCAATGGGGTTTGCGGCAGTCGATCTCGGATCGCTCGATGTCGGCGGGCCGCTGGCGTCATTGCCGTTTGGCTCCCTGGCCGCGCAGAACTTCATCAAGATTTGATTTGCGCCGCCTGCATGGGCGTTGCGCCCATGCAGCGTGCATCACGTGCTGCGCTGTACTGCTTCGCTTACTTGACGGCAGTGATCGTGTATTGACCGTCGACCTTCGACACGTCCACCCGCACTTTTTCGCCCGCCTTCATGCGGTCCAGCATCGCCGGATCGCTGACGCGAAACACCATGGTCATGGCCGACAGCTTCATCTCCGAGATGCCGTCGTGCTTGAGCGTGACCTTGCCGCCTTCCTTGTCCACGCGCCGAACCTCGCCACTGATCGTGGCTGACTGGGCGAACGCAACGCCTGCAGTCAGCGTGGCCGCCAATGCGGCAACAGCGATCAACCATCGTTTTTTCATGCTCGACTTCCTTGGTGTAGTTCCAACGGGAAACTTGCATGGGACCTCGCCATGCGTATCAGGTTCCCTGTGGATAAGTCTGTGTAAAACCGCTTCACAAGCTGTGGGTAACGCCCTTTTTTCAGTGCGTAAGCCTGGGGAAAAGCATGTGATCATCCAGTGGATATGCGGGGTATAAGCCTGTGCGCAATCGGTGGATAGCCGGTGGATATATCGTACCCGCTCAGGGGGCGGCAGCGGCTGCGGAGCGAGGGAAAATGGGGTGATCGAACGTATCGACAAATCGACGCGCGCCCGATCTTGGGGCGCAGCTGGACCAGGATGCACCATGGCGCAGAATGCATGTGCCCGAACGCCTGTCGATCAGGCAGGCAGGACACTGCTGGAACGGGGATGCTGCTCAGGCGTCGACGCCGGGCGCAACGCGTTGTCCGGTCTGCAGCGCCAGGGCACTCAGCGCGGCGGGCAGAAAGAACTCGTCGCGCAGTTGTTCGACCACCGGGCGATCGCTGCGCCAGCTCATGAAATAACCGTGGCCGGTGGCGACGGCTGCGTCGATCGGGCAGATCAGTGATCCGTTGGCCAGGTCGGGGGCGTTGACCACCTGATCGCCGAGTGCGATGCCGTAACCCGCCATCGCCGCATGGATCGACAGGTCAAGCGTGTCGAAATTCATGCTGTGCGGCGTGTCGATGTCATCGCAACCCACGTGCTGAAACCACAGCGTCCAGTCGGCATGATCCGGGCGGGCGTGCAGCAGCATGTGCCGCGCGAGGTCGGCCGGCTGCGCAATCGGCTGGCCCATGCGCGCCAGGCTGGACGCGCACACCGGCATCAGGCGTTCGGGGAAGAGGCCGATGCGATGGTCTTCATGGCTATCCAGCGCGTCGTAGACGAAGGCCACGTCGTAGTCGTGTTTCGGGCTGTCGGCAAGGTGGCTGATGGTGGTGGTGATGGACAGCACCTGTTCGGCGTGCGCAACCTGGAACGCAATCAGGATGGGCATGGCCCAGCGCATCAGACAAGTGGGGACGAGCACCCGCAGTTCGTCATGGGTGCCGCTGATCTCTTGGGACACGCGGCGGATTCCCTCGAATCCCTCATGCACCACTTTGGCCAGCTTGCAGCCGTCTGCCGTCAGGCTCAGGCCCTTGGGATGACGCAGAAACAAAGGGCGTTTGAGTGATGCTTCCAGGTGCAGCACCTGCCGGCTGACTGCGCCTTGCGTCACGCACAACTCATCGGCTGCCTTGGTGAAACTCAGGTGCCGTGCCGCCACCGAGAAGGTGTGCAGTGCCGAGAGCGATGGAAGTCCGACCTTTCCAGCCATAGCGGTGTATCCCCGTTTTTTTCAAAGGCGTGCCAGTCGGCGCATGCCCACAAACCGCCTGGGTTTTCAAAGCAAAGACCATGCCGGTATGACTTCAACTCATGGCGACCCGCACAAATAATCGATTGTTTGTGCCCAGCCGTGCCCGCCACAATCAATTCATCCCATGCCTCTCGGGCATCGCTTTCTTCCAGAAAAAAACATGAATCCTGCAGACGGCGCTGGCGCAAACACAAGACTCTGGGGCGGACGCTTCGCCACCGGCCCCTCCGAGGCCTTGATGGCCTTGTCGCGGGCACCGCAGTCCTACTTTGTACTGTATGTGGAAGACCTCATCGGCTCACGTGCCCATGCGCGTGAACTGGCCCGCGCTGGCCTGTTGAACGAGGACGAGGCCGCCACCATCCTGGCGGCGCTGGACGCGATTGAAATCGAGGTGCGAGAAGGCCGCGAAAAGCCGATTGGCGGTGATGAAGACGTCCACACCTTCCTGGAGCGGCTGCTGGTCGAACGTCTGGGTGCGCTGGGCGGCAAGCTGCGTGCAGGCCGCTCGCGCAATGACCAGACTGCCAACGACATGCGTCTGTTCCTGCGTCGCAAGGCGCGCGAAATCGTGGCGGGCATCGTCGACGTGCAACGCGCCATCATCGAGCAGGCCACGCTGCATGTGGACACCATTGCACCAGGGTTCACGCATCTGCAGCCGGCCCAGCCGGTCTCCTTCGGCCATCACCTGATGGCGCATGCGCAGGCGCTGCGCCGCGACGTCACCCGCTTCATGGACTTCCACCAGCGCTTCAACCTGTCGCCGCTGGGCGCGGCGGCCCTGGGTGGATCGAGCATCGCGGTACGCCCCGACCTGTCTGCGCTGGAGATGGGTTACGACGGCGCCTGCGAGAACTCCATCGATGCGGTGGCCAGTCGTGATCACGTTGCCGAGTTCCTGTTCGCCTGCGCGATGATGTCCGTGAACCTGTCGCGCCTGGCCGAAGAGACCTGCGTATGGGCCTCGCGCCAGTTTGCCTGGGTGCGTCTGGACGACGCGTATTCCACCGGCAGTTCGATCATGCCGCAGAAGAAGAACCCCGACATCGCCGAGCTGACGCGCGGCATGACCGGCACCTTGATCGGCAACGTCGCCGGGCTGCTCGCCACGCTCAAGGGACTGCCGCTTGCCTACAACCGCGATCTGGCTGAGGACAAACGCTCGGTGCTGGAAACGCTGGGCGTGCTTGAACTGGTCTTGCCGGCCTTCGCCGGCATGGTCGCCACGCTGAAGTTCGATGCCGCGCGCATCCGCCGCGATGCGCCCCTGGGCTTCACGCTGGCCACCGAAATCGCCGATTGGCTGGCGCGCGGCGGCCTACCCTTTGCTGCCGCCCACGAGGTGACTGGCAACGTGGTGAAGTACTGCGAACAGCAGGGCCGCGACCTGTCCGAACTCAGCGTCGATGATCTGGCGGTGATCGATGCGCGCTTGCAGGCGCCAGTGCTGGACTGCCTGGATCTGGACCGCGCCGTGGCCTTGCGCACCGGCACCGGTGGCACGGCACCCGTGCGGGTGCGCGAGCAGATCGCTGCGCTGGCAGGGGTGCTTGACCAGCATGCTGCCTGGGCCGCCGCCCGTTGAGCGGCACCACGCATTCGGAGGCTTGTCCATGACTGCATTGGCCCCGCCGCCCATCGGCAAGAGCGCCCACCAGATCGCCAACATGCAGCTGGTGCCGCGTCGCCATTACGGACGCATGGTGGCCTCGGTGGTCATCATCGTGTTGCTGCTGGCCTTCCTCCGCGCCTTGTCGAAGAGCCAGATCGAATGGTCTTACGTGCGCCAGTTTCTGACGGTGCCGGTGATCATGACCGGCCTGGTCAACACGCTGGTGATGACGGTCTGCGCCATGTTGCTGGGCATCGCGCTGGGCGTGATCTTCGCGATCATGCGCGTGTCGTCCAACCCGGTGCTGCGCAGCGTGGCCATGGGCTACATCTTCCTGTTCCGCGGCGCGCCCGCGCTGCTGCAACTGCTGCTGTGGTTCAACCTGGCGCTGATCTTCCCGACCATCGGCATTCCCGGCCTGTTCGAGTTCCGCACGGTCGATCTGATGACGCCGTTTGTGGCGGCGATGCTCGGCCTGGGCATCCAGCAGGGTGCGTACACGGCTGAAGTGGTTCGCGGCGGACTGCTGGCCGTCGACAGCGGCCAGTACGAAGCGGCGCGCGCCATCGGCATGACGCAGTTCCAGATGCTGCGCCGCATCGTGTTGCCGCAGGCCATGCGGGTGATCGTGCCGCCGGTGGGCAACGAGGTGATCGGCATGGTCAAGCTCACCTCGCTGGCCAGCGTGATCCAGTACGAGGAAATTCTGCACAACGCGCAGATCATCTACTTCGCGAATTCGCGCGTGCTGGAACTGCTGATCGTGGCCAGCATCTGGTATCTGCTGGTGGTGTCCCTGCTGTCGGTCGGGCAGTACTACATCGAACGTCATTTCGGTCGTGGTGCGACAGCGCTGCGCACCACCGTGTAGGGGCGGGGCGATGGCGACACCAACTACGGCGACATCCATCATCCAGGACCCGAACGCCGCGCCCTTGATCCGCGCGGTCGACGTCACCAAGCACTTCGGCAGCGTGGTGGCCCTCGACCGCGTGAGCCTGAACGTGATGCGCGGCGAGGTCTGCTGCATCATCGGCTCGTCCGGATCGGGCAAGAGCACCTTCCTGCGCTGCATCAACATGCTGGAACGCATCGACGGCGGCGCGATCTGGCTCAACGAGCAGTTGGTGGGCTACCGCAGCGAGGGCACCAAGCTCTACGAGCTGCGCGACCACGAGATTGCGCGCCAGCGTCGGCGTGTCGGCATGGTGTTCCAGCGCTTCAATCTGTTCCCGCATTTGACGGTGCTGCAGAACGTGATGGAAGGCCCGGTGATCGTGCTGAAAGAGCCGGTCGCCCAGGTGCGTGAACATGCGCTGGACTTGCTTGGACGGGTCGGCCTGGCGGACAAGGCGAACGCCTATCCCGCCCAGTTGTCCGGCGGCCAGCAGCAGCGGGTGGCGATTGCGCGCGCGCTGTGCATGAAACCCGAGCTGATGTTGTTCGACGAACCCACGTCTGCGCTCGACCCCGAACTGGTTGCCGAGGTGCTGACCGTGATGCGCGACCTGGCCGACTCCGGCATGACCATGATGGTCGTGACCCACGAGCTGGGCTTTGCCCGCGACGTGGCCGACACGGTGGTCTTCATGCAGAAGGGCCAGGTCGTCGAGTCTGGTTCCGCGGACGCCGTGCTGAGCCATCCCACGCATGCGCAGACGATTGCGTTCATGGGCGCGGTGCGCAAGTGAATCATCCCAGATGAACGGTCCCCTTTTTCCCATCCCGCCCACTTGGGCACGGTCTGCGATGCGTCGCGCCATGCCCTGTCAGGAGTCGTCCATGCCGATCCGTACTTCCGCCGCCATCGCCACCCTGATCTTGTCCGCCGGCCTGGCCGCCACCGCTGCACAGGCGCAGGCCCTGCCGTCCAAGATCAAAGAGGCCGGCAAACTCGTGGTGGCCAACCAGCCGAACTATCCGCCGATGGAATTCCGTGACCCCGCCACCAACACCTTGATGGGCGTGGACATCGACCTGGGCGAAGCCATCGCCAAGGAGCTGGGCACCAAGGTGGAATGGTCGACGGTGGGCTTCGAGCAGATGATGCCCTCGCTGCAGACTGGCCGCGTCGACGTGATCATGAGCGGCATGACGGACCTGCCGGCGCGTCGTGACACGGCGGACTTCGTCAACTATCTGAAGTCGGGCGCGCAGTTCTTCACCCAGGCTTCGCGCGCCGCCGAGTTCAAGGAGCAGACCGACTTCTGCGGCAAGAACGTGGGCATGAGCCGCCGCACGTCCTTCCCGGCCGAGACCGAGAAGTGGAGCGAAGCCAACTGCGTGGCCAAGGGCAAGCCCCCGATCAAGGTCGTCGGCACGGAAGGTTCCGTCGACGCACGCAACCAGTTGAAGCAAGGCCGCATCGATGGCGCCGTGCAGGGCAACGAGACCATTCCCTACATCATCAAGATGGACCCGAACACCTTCGTCGCGGTCGGCGGTCCGTTCTCCAGCGTGCAGCAAGGCATTGCGGTGTCGAAGACCGACCCGGCACTGCGTGACGCGATTGCCGGCGCCTTCAAGAAGGTGATGGCCGACGGCACCTACAAGAAGATTCTCGATAAATACGGCGTAGGCGAGACCGCGATCGACGTGGTCCGCATCAACGGCGAAGCGGTGAAATAAACATGGACCAGCACAAGCTCGAGCAACTTCGCCAGCGCTACGGCAACGCGGCAAGCGAGCCCGTCGAAGACCCGGTGTTCCAGGCGGTGCTTGCGCAGCAGTTCACCGGTGACCGGCGCAAATGGCCGTTCTCGGACCCGGCCACCTTCCTGTCCTTGCCCTTCCTGCCCGATGCCGCGTCCTTGCCGGACGCGGGCGGCCTGGATGTGGCGGTGATCGGCGTGCCCATGGACCTGGGCGTGACCAACCGGGCGGGTTCCCGCCTGGGTCCGCGTGCGGTACGTGGGGTCGAGCGTGTGGGCCCGGTCGAGCATGCCTTGCACATTGCGCCGCTGACCGAGATTCGCGCGGCCGACATTGGCGACGTGCCCATGGGCAGCCGCTTCGACCTGGCCACCTGCCACGCCGACATCGAGGCCTTCTACCATCGCATCAAGGCAACGGGCGCGCTGCCCTTGACCGTGGGCGGCGATCATTCGATTACCTATCCGATCCTGCGGGCACTGGGGGCGGAGCGACCGGTCGGCCTGATTCACATCGACGCGCATTGCGACACCAGCGGCACCTATGAAGGGTCCAAGTTCCACCACGGTGCGCCGTTTCGGCAAGCCGTGCTGGATGGGGTGCTGGACCCGGAACGCACCATCCAGATCGGCATTCGTGGTGGGGCGGAATACCTGTGGGAGTTTTCCAAGCAAAGCGGCATGCGGGTGATTCACGCCGAGGAGTTTGCCGCGATGGGTGTCGAGGCCGTGATTCAGGAAGCCCGCCACATTGTGGGCGATGGGCCGGTCTACTTGAGCTTCGACATCGACAGCGTCGATCCGGGGTTTGCGCCGGGTACTGGCACACCGGAAGTCGGTGGGCTGACGCCGCGTGAAGTGCTGGCCTTGATGCGTGGCCTTGTCGGGCTGCCCTTTGTGGGCGCCGACGTGGTGGAAGTGGCCCCGCAATACGACCACACCACCAACACGGCGCAAATCGCCGCGCAGGTCCTGTTCGTGGAGTTGTGCCTGCTGGCACGTGCGCGCAAGCCTCGGGCGCAGCAGGCGTAGGTATCAGCATTCACGCCCGTCAGCCTTCACGCCCGTCAGCATTCACCGTTCAGCATTCACCGCCCGGCCGACATGCATCGCAACAGGCATCCGGTTCCCAGGGCATCTACCCGACAAGGCACCGTCATCATGGCCGATCTCGATCTGTCCCCACGTCCGCTGAACCTGGCAGACCCGGCACCGGAATACCCCTGGCCGGATGGCAATAAAAGCGCGCTGTTCGTGGGCTTCGATGTGGATGCGGAAACCGCCTGGCTGGGCAACAACCTGTCCCACGTGGAACGCCTGGTGACGGTGTCGCATGGCGGGTATGAAGCGCGCGTGGGTGTGCCCAAGCTGCTGGAGTTGTTGGCGTCGCTGGAGATCCAGGCGACCTTTTTCATCCCGGGCTGGACGGTGGCGGCCTATCCGCAAATGGGCGAAGCCATCCTGCGTGGCGGACATGAAATCGGGCACCACGGTTACCTGCACAAGCTGCCCGACCCAGGCAAGCTTGACGAGGCAATCGAGGAAATCGACAAGGGGCTGGATGCGCTGAAAAGCGTGCTCGGCGTCGAGCCCGTCGGCTACCGCGCGCCCAGCGGCGAGAACTTCGCCGCACTGCTGCACTACCTGCACCAGCGTGGCATCACATATTCCAGTTCCTGGCGCGACGACATCCGGCCCTATCGTCATCGTTTGTCCGACGGCAGCGCCGGCCCGGTCGAGATTCCCGTCAACTATGCGTTTGATGACTGGACCTTCGGCCTGTCGAGCCGGGTCAGCCCGCGCGCCTTGTTCGGCCGCGAACCGGTGCTGGACTTATGGAAGGACGAACTGGCCGGCACCCATGCCTGGGGTGGCGTGACCACCATGGTGCTGCACCCGCAGGTATCGGGTCGGCCGATGCGCTGGCATCTGCTGCAGGAGTTCCTGATCCACGCCGGTGAGCAGGGCGATATCTGGATCACCAATGGCCAGAAGATCGCCCGTCACTTCGAAGCGCACGAGGCGCTGGCAGCCAAGGGCTGAGCGGCTACCTGGTATCCAGGTGGGGTATTCCAGCGCCGGGAACGGAAACCCGCTTCGCGAGCAGGCACTGAGGGCTTGGCGTCAGCCGTGCTCAAGGATGTGGAAACCGCCGCGATCATCCAGCCGACATTCCACCAATGCCCCGTAGGGCAGCTTGTCGCCGCGGTGGGACAAGGCCTGCCCACGCAGCTCGCGCATCAGCAATTGCATGGGGCCGGCGTGGGTGACGACCAAGGCGTCCTGCGGGCCGTGCGTGCGCCAGTCCTCAAACGCTGCCCTTACCCGTGCGGCCACCTGGCGCACCGATTCGCCGCCGGGCGGCAGGTAATCCAGAAAGTCTGCCGCCCACGCGTCGATGGCCGGACGGTCGATCGCGTTCCACGCACACATCTCCCATTCACCAAAATGCATTTCTGCCCAACGTGGATCGAACACCGGCTCGCCGGCATGCTGCGATTGCACAATCGCCTCGGCAACCACCCGGCAGCGTCGCAGCGGGCTGGACGTCACTGGCAGGCCGGCGGGGACGCGCACATGAAGACGCGCGACCAGCGCGCGCAAGGCGTCGGGGTCGACCTCCAGGTCGCTCTGGCCGTAGCAGATCCCTGCAGCAATGACGGGTTGCGGATGGCGCACCAGCCACAGCGTGCGTGCGCCGGAAGCTGACGTGTCGGTAGGGTGGGTGGCGCTGTTTACAAGTTGGGTCACGGGTGGGGGCGTCGCTGGATCCACGCGCGGGTTGACGAGAGCGTGCGTGGAGGGACTTGCGGATGGACGCGTGGGCAGGCTCATGCGCCGCTCCAGTTGCGCGCAATCGCCACCATGGCCAGGTAGCACATCAATTCGCCGCCTTGCTGGGCCGCCCCCAGCGTGTCGCCGGTGTAGCCCCCCAATCCTTGGGCTGCCCACATGCCGACCAGCACGCTGATCAGCAGGCCCAGGCCGGCACCGGCGCACAGCGGCGCGACGATCCACCAGGGGTGGCCGGCCAGCATCAGGGTCGCCAGGCAGCCCAGCAGCAACAGCAGGCCCCAGCCGATGCCGACCGCCACCGCGTGCCAGCCTACGTCCGTGGTCGCCGCGCGCGCCTTGGAGGGGCCGGTGCTGCGCACATGAGACAGGCTGGCCATCAGCGCCAGCGGGCCGATGCGAGACCACGTATGGGCGACCACCAGACCGTAGATGACCCAGGGCGCCGGCAACCAGTCGAGCGTCAGGAAACGCGCCAGCAGCATCGCCACCAGACCAAGCACGCCGTAGGTGCCGACGCGCGAATCCTGCATGATCGTCAGCATGCGTTCGCGGCTGCCGCCCGCGCCGAGCGCATCGCAGGTGTCGGCCAGGCCGTCTTCGTGCAGCGCACCGGTCATCAGCAGGCCGGCCACGATCGCCGCCAGAATGGCCAGGTTGCTGGGCAGGAACTGCAAGGTCAGCCAGAACACCGCCGCGCTGCCCAGGCCGACCACGGCCCCGACCACCGGCAGGTAGGACATCGACTGCGGCAGCCAGGCCGCGTCAAAGCCGACCCACTGCGGCTTGCGCAGGCGGGTCAGGTATTCAAGCGCGGTGAAGAACAGGCGAAGTTGGTGAAGCATGGGCCTTCCTGGCGTCGGCAGTCTTGCGGGCAGTGTGGGCAGCAGGCGGACAATGCGGACATTCGCTGCGACGGTCTGCCCGGCCCTCATTGACCGGCCGGGCAGGACGCAGCGATGTCAGCGCGTGGCGGTGTCCACGCCCGCATCGGCAAAGCTTGCCATGTCGCGAGCGACTGCGCAGGCAGTCCGCAACAAGGGCATCACAAGCGCCGCCCCGGTGCCTTCGCCCAGGCGCAAGCCCAGGTCGAGCAGCGGTTGAGCTTGCAGATGCGCCAGCAGCAGCCGATGACCAAGCTCGGCCGAGCGATGGGCGAAGACGGCATATTGGCGCACCGTCGGGTCCAGCCGGCTGGCCACCAGCATGGCCGCGCTGACGATGAAACCATCGATGATCAACACGGTGCCGCGCGACGCCGCGCCCAGCATGGCGCCGGCCATCATCGCGATTTCCAGGCCGCCATAGGTGGCCAACCAGGCCAGCGGCGATGTCGGACGCGGGCGCATGCGCAGCGATTCATCCAGCAAGACCAGTTTGCGCATCACGCCCGCGTTGTCCAGGCCCGCCCCGGCGCCCACGCACTGGGCAAGCGGCACGCCCGTCAGGCCGTGCATCAGCAGCGAGGCCGAGGCCGTGTTGCCGATGCCCATTTCACCGAAACCGAGCGCATCGACCTGCAGCCGCTGGCCCAGCGCAATGCCGCGCATCACTGCCTGCGTGCATTCGTCCTCCGTCATGGCGCCGGGGCAGGTGGAGTCGGTGTAGTCGCGCGTGCCCTGCATTACCGAGGCATCGATCAAGCCCTCGCGCTGACCAAAATCGTGGTCCACGCCTGCATCGACGATGTGCAGAGCCACATCCAGGCTGCGCGCCATGACATTGATGGCCGCGCCGCCTGCCAGGAAATTCTCGACCATCTGCCAGGTCACCTCGGGCGGATAGGCCGAGACCCGGTGCGCAGCGCCATGGCTGCCGGCAAACAGAACCACGGCGCAATCCTGCATCTGAGGGGGATCGCGGTCCTGGATGGCGCCGATGTCGATGGCCAGCGACTCGAGCCGGCCTAGCGACCCCAGGGGTTTGGTTTTGCCGTCCAGTCGCGCACGCAGGGCGGCGCGCAGCGCAGGGCGCTCGGTGGGGGCAAGGGCGGGCAGGGACAGGGTAGAACTCGACACAATGGCATCCAGACAGGTGGGGCAACGGCACCCCTGGCCCGTGCGGGCCACAGCGGGCAGGGCAGGGCGGGTGAAACACCAGCAGGCGCCCGTCTGCACACCACAGACAAACGCCGACGAACAGGCCGGGCAAGTCGCAGAACAGGGCATGGGTAAGCAGGCGCCATGGGGAAGCGGGCATTGTGGCACGGGGGCGAAGCGCGGAGTACGGGCGGCTTGAAGGCCGGTGCTGTAGCCGATGCAAGGACCGACGCAACGGCTGACCACCGACCGGATAGGAGGCCATGCGGGGTGGAGCGGCGTCGGTTACACGCAGGATATGCGGTGATCCGGGCAGCCTGCGGACAAGACCAGGCCGACGCGCTTGTGTGTGCCGATAATGCCGCCATATGAAAGAAGCCAGGGAAAGCCGCCCGACGCCCGGCCGGAGCGTGCGTTTCCAACCGATGGCCTGCGTGCGCAAGCTTTTTGCGTGCGCTGCATTTGCTTCCAGATGACCGCCGCTTCCCCAGATTCCGCTTCCGCCCCCACCGGCCAGCCGCCTACCTTGCCCGCGACGCCGCTGCGCTTTGCGCTGCATTTCGTGCATCGTTTTCGCTGGTGGTACCTGTTGATCTCCCTGCTGCAGATGGCTGCCGCCACCAGCGGCGTGTTCACGCCCTACGCGCTTGGCCAGGTGGTGGGGGCGATCAGCAACAGCACCGGCGACCGACAGTCGATCTTTGCGATGCTGACCTGGCCGCTGGCAATGTTCGCGTTCTTCAACCTGTGCGAGTTGCTGTTTGCGCGGCTTGCCGGCATGGCGCGTGTCTACGTCGGGCCCCTGCAGCGTGCCCGGGTCACCAGCGAACTGTTCAATTACCTGCAACACCACTCGCATCGCTTTCTGACCAGCAACTTCGCGGGTTCGCTGGCTTCCCGGATTTCCGAGACCTCGATGGGGGTCAACATGGCGATCTGGACCGTGGTGTTCGACTTCCTGCCGATCATCGTCACGCTATCGGTGTCGGTCGCGCTGCTGTATCACGCAAGTCCGCTGCTCTCCTTGTTCACGCTGACCTGGTCGGTGCTGTTCGTGGGCATCTCCTTCCTGTTTGCGCGCCGCAGCCGGCGCTACGCGCACAGTCACGCGGCCGCGCGCAGCGAAACCACCGGCCGCATTGTCGACGCCGTCACCAATCTGTCCTCGGTACGTCTGTTCGCCGCGCTGGATTTCGAGCGCGAATACCTGCGTGGCGTGCTGAAAAAAGAGATCGGCCAGGCGCGCCAGGCTTTCGGCTACAACGAAAAGATCGTGTTGTTCCAGTTCACGGCATCCCTGCTGCTGAAGCTGGGCATGCTGGTGGTGGCGGTGCTGCTGTGGCGCGACGGGCGCATCGGCGTGGCCGAATTCGTGATGAGCACCAGCTTGTCACTGGTGGTGATCGGCGAGGCACGCAACATCAGCCGACGCTTCCTGGAAATCTTCGAGTACACCGGCAACGTGGAAAACGGCGTGCGCACCATCGTGCACCCGCACGAAATCGTCGACACGCCGCAGGCGCGCGAAATCTCGATCGAGCGCGGCGCCATCGTCTTCGATCACGTCGATTTCGGTTATTCGCCCGGCCGCCTGGTGTTCAAGGACCTGAACCTGCGCATCGAACCGGGTCAGCGGGTGGGTCTGGTGGGCTTCTCCGGCTCGGGAAAATCGACGCTGCTGAACCTGCTGATGCGTCTGTACGAACCGCAGTCAGGGCGTATCGAGATCGACGGCCACGATGTGCAGGACTTTACCCAGGCCTCGCTGCATGCGCAGATCAGCCTGATCCCGCAAGACCCCGGCCTGTTCCACCGCAGCCTGTACGAGAACATCGGCTACGGCAAACAAGGGGCTGACCGCGAGGCAGTTGAGAACGCCGCACGCCAGGCCAGCGCGCACGACTTCATCGAGCAGATGGACGAGCGCTACGACTCCCTGGTGGGCGAACGCGGCGTGAAGCTGTCTGGCGGCCAGCGCCAGCGCATTGCCATTGCGCGCGTCATCGTGAAGAACGCGCCGATCCTGCTGATGGATGAAGCAACTTCCGCGCTGGATTCGCTGACCGAGCGCGCAATTCAAGATGCGCTGGAAGAGGTCATGGCCGACAAGACCGTGGTGGTCGTTGCCCACCGCCTTTCCACGGTTGCGCACCTGGACCGGATCGTGGTGTTCGATCAGGGCCGCATCGTCGAGGACGGCCCGCATTCGGAACTGCTGAAGCACGATGGCCCGTATGCGCGTCTGTGGAACCAGCAGGTCAACGGCTTTTTGCCGGCGCACGCTGACGGCCAAGCCAAGACAGCCGTCTGAGTGGCCTTGGCCTGACTGGTTGCTTGCACATCAGGCCGCGAGCGCGGCTTCGCCATTGAGCACGACCGTGCCCTGGATGTGCTGCGGACGGCTCAGCAGGTTGAGAATCGGGCAGCGCGCTTCGACTGCTTCGTGCAGCGCGTCGATGTCTTCCCGGCTGGCGCTGGAAGTGACGTGCACGGTGTAGCGGATGTCGTGCGGATAGAACGGAATGTCTTCAAAACCCGGCTTGCCGGCGCGTGCATCCTGCGTGGCAGATACCTCGACTTCCACTGAGTCCAGCGGCACGTCGCGGTCCGCCGCCTGGATCAGGTAGATGTGGGTCAGGCAGCTGCCCAGCACGCCCAGCTGAATTTCCGGCGACGCCGGGCCCAGGTTGTAGCCTGCGAAGTCAGCCGGGCTATCGCTGATGATCTGGTGATCGCGGATGCGGATACGTCGAACACCGCTGCGGCCTTCTGCCGTGACGTGGGCGCGCAGGCGCACCGGTTCGATCACGGCGGGGTCACGGGCCTGAAGCAATCTCAGGGCGGCACGTTTCTGTGCCAGGTATTCGCGAAGTGAACTCATGCGTGCTCCATGGTGGAAAAAGACGCGCCCGGCGGGCAGCGTTCGAAGAAAGGGTGGCTTGAGCCTGCGGACGGCGCAGGACGGCTGAACTCAGTGCGTATGACCGGCGCGTCGGTCGTCCACCGGCGTCGCGTCGATGCGGCGAATCAGGCTGTCGATCTGCGCGCGATCGTCAACGGGTGGAAGTATCGACGCTTGTGTCTGCGGCCGTGCTTGTGTCTGTGTCTGTGCAGCGGCCGGCGGGCGCGGCGCGGGGGCGTCGGGCAAGGTCCAGCCATGTGTGTCCGCAGGCGAGTTGCGCGCGCGCAGCCAGCCCTCGCGATCGATCAATATCTGCGCGCCGGCAAGCGTCTCCGGGCTCAGGCCGGCAACGCGTGCGTAGGCCGTCCAGGCCGCGTCATCGGTGGCGACACAGACGTGCGAGCCCGTAGGCACTCGGAACGAGGGATCGCGCGGCAGCACTACCGTCGTCGCCAGGCCATCGTCTTCAAGGCCCAGGTCGGCGAGGGCGGCAGGTGAGGGTGGATCGAGCGCGACCAGATGCACGATCTGCCCGCGCAGGGCATCGAGCGACACCATTGTGTCGTCGCCGCATTGCAGTTGCAGCGCCGGTGCGCGCAGCGGCTGCATCCAGCCGCCCCGAGTGCGCGCCGAGGTGCCGGCGGCATTGGCAAACAGGAAATTGACCAGCGCCCAGGTGTCGTCATCCGACAGCACATCGGCGAAGCCGGGCATGGTCTGGGTGCCGGCCGCGTTGCGCAGCCCATGGCCGATGCGCCAGAACACCTCGCCGTCGGTGCGATCCCACAGCATGTGGCCAGCCAGGTTGGGCGGCCACATCGGCAAGCTGGCGGCGCGTGGCCCGCGCCCGCTGGCATCAGCGCCGTGACAACTGGCGCAATGCTTCGCAAAGCCTTGCTGGCCCAGCACGATCGACTCGCTGTCGAAACCCGTGGGCGCATGCTGGAAACTGCTGGGATAGGCGGGGATGAGCAGCGCGCTGGGTGGCGGCAACGGTACTGCCGCCACCAGGCACAGAGTGCCTGCAATCGCCCATACGCGCAGACGCCTCGACAGCACGGCGACGATCAGCAGCGCGCCCGCCATCAGCACCATCAATGCGGTCTGGGAAAGGCGGCGGACATATCCCTCGTCGGCCAGCACCGCAGGGTCTGGCCGCCATGCGAACGGCCACACGGCGAGGTCGTGGACGCCTGGCGGTTGCGTCGCCAGGCCGGCTGCCAGCGCCAGGGTGGTCAGGCCCAGCAAGATCTCGATGCCGAGTGACACCACAAGCGCGGTCCGAACGCTCGCACGCGCAGTGTCTTGGTCAGGCTTGGCTTGCCCATGCGCCGCAGACAGGTCGACAGGCCTGCTTGTCGCCAGCGCTGGCACCAGGCGCCAGCGGTGCAGGGCTGCCAGGCTCAGCAAGGCGAGCAGCAAGGCCAATTTGGCCAGCAGCAGTCGGCCATAGTCGGTCGACACCAGACCGACCCAGCCGCCGGACCATTCCCAGGCAAGCATGAAGGCGCTGACCGACAGCGCGCCCACGGCGACCGACCCGATGCTGGAAAAACGGCGCAGGGCAAGCGCGGCGCCGGCAGCGGTGACCAGCCGCACCGTGAACCAGAGCGGCAACAAGGCGCCAAGCCAGGATGCTGCCGCCAGGACGTGGATGCCGTGGGTGAACGGTATCCAGCGTTCGTCGGCTGCCGCTGCATGTCCCATTTCCACCTGCAGCAGCAGGGCGACAGTGCACAGCGCCAGGGCCACGGCTGCAGGTATGCCGACCTTCGTCGATACCGCGGTCGAGCCACGCACGCGGCGCCATGACAGCACTGCGATGCCCATCAGCAGCAACAGCCGCGCGCACCAGGCGTGGCCGAATGCGGTATGCAGCGCAAGCACGGGCGCAGCCGCTTGCATCGCGGGCCAGTCAGCCGCGCCGGCCGTCTGGGCTGCCTGCAAGGGCAGCCATGCAAGGGCGCTGGCGACCGCGAGTACCAGGGCACGCCAGGTCCAGGCATCGAGTACGCGCGCCATCGCAACACCGCCTGCGGCATCGGCACGCACGAGCATGGGCAGGAACGCCACCCGGTACGCCAGCATGCCGAACACACCCACCAGCGCCGCCAGGTGCAGGCCGCGCACCGCCGCCAGGCTCAACAACACGTATGCACCTTACTTCCCGATCTGGAAGCTGAAGTTGCCGGTGGTGCGATGCGTGTCTACCGATGCGGCCTGCCAATCGACGCGGTAGGCGCCCGGCGGCAGCGCAGGTTTCAGCGCAACGCCCAGCCGGTGGGCATCGCCATTGATGGTGTGGACCGCGTCGTGGTCCACGCGGTCGCCTGCGGCGTTACGCACTTCGATGCGGCTCAGAGCAGGTTCAAGCGCCTGCGAAAAACGCAGTTCGACCTCGGCCGGTGCGCTGGCGACGACCGCATTGGCGGCAGGCACTGCGATTTTCAGGCTGGCATGCGCGTGGGCCAGCGCGCTGAACAGGCAGAGCATGCCACCTGCGAGCCAGCGAGACGGGGTGAGAACCTTGGACATATGAACTCCGGAATGTAGCGGCCCGCCGGGGTTGCCAGCGGGCCAGGGAACGTGCAAAAGCATGGATCGAGCAGCGCTCTACCAGGTCGCGTCCAGCCCGAGCAGCGCCAGCGCCTGTCGACGCAACTCGACCAGACGCGGGTCGCCACGATGGCGCGGGTACGGCAGGTCGTTGATCAGCTCGGCCTTGATGCGTGCCGGACGGCCACTGAACACCACTACGCGTTGCGCCATGAACAAGGCTTCTTCGACGTCGTGGGTCACCAGCAAGGACGTGAATCCCGCGCGTTGCCATAGGTCGACCAGTTCGGTCTGCATGGTGATGCGGGTGAGCGAGTCCAGCTTGCCCAGCGGTTCGTCCAGGATCAGCAAGGACGGGTCGTTGACCAGCGCACGGGCCAGTGCCACCCGTTGCGCCATGCCGCCCGACAGCTGATGTGGAAAGGCCTTGGCGAACTCGTTCAGACCGACCAGACGCAAGGCGTCGTCGACCCGATGGCGCTGGGTCTTGAGCAGCCCGCGCGCCTGCAGGCCCAGCGCCACGTTGTCCCACACGGTGCGCCAGGGATATAGCGTCGGGTCCTGGAACACGACGATTCGGGACGGATCGGGACGCGTAATGGAGGCGCCGTTGTGGCTCAGCGTGCCGACAGTCGGCGGTTCCAGCCCCGCCACCAAACGCAGCAAGGTGGACTTGCCGCAACCGCTTGGGCCCAGCAAGGCGACGAATTCGCCGGGCTTGGCATGCAGGGTTACGTCGTCGAGTACCTGCAGCGGCCCATTGGCCAAGTCGAACTGGTGACTGACGCGATCGATATCGATGCGGCCGCCGCGCACGGATGGCGATGTATCCACTGCCTTGGGGACCGCTACCATTTGACGACTCCTTTCTGCCACGCCAGCAGGTGATCGCGTACCTTGAACAAGGCGGTGATCAGGCCCGAGAAGGTCAGGGCCATGACAAACAGGGCGGCGAACATATTCGAATAGGCCGCCCAGCCCTGCGCCCACTGCAGGTAGTAACCGAGCCCGGCTTTCACGCCCATCATTTCGGCTGCGACCAGCACCGAGAAGGACGAGCCCAGGCCCATGAACACGCCGACGAACACGCTGGGCAGGGCCGCGGGAATCGCCACGCGCAGGATCAGGAACCATTCGCTGGCGCCCAGGGTACGTGCCACGTCGTAGAAAGCGCGGTTGACCCCGGCGACACCGGACCAGGTCAGCACCGTGACCGGGAACCAGGTGGCCAGTGCGATCAGGAAGACCGCAGCCGACCAGCTTGAAGGGAAGAAGAAAAACGCCATGGGCAAGAGCGCCGTTGACGGGATCGGCCCCAGAAAGCGCAGGACCGGGTGCACCCAGTAGCCCAGCGAGCGCGACCAGCCGATCGACACCCCGGTCAGAAAGCCGGCAATGGCGCCGATGAAAAAGCCATTGGCCAGCAACCACAGCGAATGCCACAGGCTGTCGAACAGGCGCTTCCAGTCGTCCTTGAAGACTTCGATCAGGGTTTGCGGCGGCGCGAAGAACGGTACCGGCAACCAGGCGAGCTTGGCCGTGGCGACTTCCCAGATGCCGATGAGCAGCGCCAGGGCAGCCAGCCAGGGGCCGGCGCGCCGCAGCTGCGTGGCCACCGGCCCGAGCCTGCGGCCAGTGATGGCGACCACCGCTAGCAGTACGCCGACCGCGATGGTGCCCACGCCGAACTCGTAGGTGAAAGCCCATTCGCTGAAACCGACTTCACGATTCGGCCATTGAATGGTCAAGGTGCCGAGCGCCACCCACAGCAGGGCCGCCAGCAGGCCGGTACGCCAGATGGTGCCGTCAGATTCGGCCTTTGCGCCGACGGTGATCGGTGCGCGTGCAATAGCGGGATCAAATGAGGACATCGGGAGCCACCACGCTGGCGAATTTGACCGAATCAGTCGTTGGCTTGATGACCTTGATGGTTTTCAGGTCGGTGGTGAAGCGCGCAACCTCACTGCGCAGCTGGGCGCCGGTCGAGGCGTGGCCATGCGTGTGGCTGCGCAACATGGCAGCCAGCACGTCGGCAGGTACCTTGGCGGGCACGTGCGGCGCGAAGATGCGGGCGCTTTCATCGGGGTTTTCGGCAGTCCACTTCTGTGCGGCGATCACGGCGCGCACCAGCTTGGCGGCGACATCGGGCTCGTTGCGGATCAACGCGCCGCGCAGGCCCAGCACGCAGCAGGTGCGATCGGCGTTGTCGCCATCCAGGTTGGTGGCGATCTCATTGAGTTTTTCGCGCTCGCGGATCAGGTACATCTGCGGATCATCACCGGCCAGCGCCTGCACTTCGCCCTTGCGCAAGGCCTCGCCGAACAGGTCTTGCGGGTATTGGCGCCAGTTGATCTCGTCCGGGTCGATCCCCAGGTTGGCGGCCTGGATGGCGAAGAAGTTCTTCACCGGGCTGGCCTGGTCGGTGACTGCCACCGATTTGCCGCGCAAGTCCTGGATGTTCTTGATGCTGCTGTCGGCCGTCAGCAGCCGCATGCAGCCGCCGTGCGTGCCGACGGCCAGCTTCACGTCAAAGCCCTGTTCCAGCGGCTTGAGCCAGCGCAGCGCCATGCCGATGCCGCCATCGGCGTGGCCGGTGGCGATGGCCTCCAGCAGTTGATCAGTCGAGCCGCCGAAGTTCAGGTTTTCTACCGTCAAGCCCTGCTGGGCGAAGTAACCACGCTCCAGCGCCACCGACACCGGGGACTGGCAAACGGCCGTCGGGCTCCATGCAATCTTGACGGTTCGTGCTGCGCCTGTCTGGGCCGACACACGGGCACCCAGCAGGCCAAGCGGCGCGGCCAGCCCGGCAAGGCTGGCTGCGCGCAGCAGACGGCGACGGCTGACTGGCGTGGCGAGCAGGCGGCGTGATGACGAGACAGAAACAGGTGTGTGGTCGAGGAGCGTCATGGTCTTTCCTTGCTGGCGAGTGGATGGAGGGCGGCACTTGCCGCAAGGCGTCCATTAAAAGCCTGCATGCCGGCCCGACGGAAAGACTTGGTTTCGATAAGAATATGGACCTCAGTCCGTAGGCGAAAAGTGTTGAGCGGGCAGGGGTTTGAACCATTTGCCACCTAAGCATTCGGCGCTATATCCAGGCCAGTGACAGTTATAAGTCGTTGGCATTCGTACACCGGCCGTGTGGGCAAGGGGTAGGGTGGCTACAATCGGGATTGCTTCCCTTTCTTCTAGCAGGTGAGTCACCAACCATGCCCGATCAAGACACCGACGCCGCTTCCTCCGTACAGGGTTCTGTCTCCATGCTCACGCCGCGCATCAAGGCCGGCGTGTTGGCCGAGGCGCTGCCGTACATCCGCCGATTCCATGGCCGCACCATCGTGGTCAAGTACGGTGGCAATGCGATGACCGAAGAGCGCCTGCAGCGCAGCTTCGCGCACGATGTGGTGCTGCTCAAGCTGGTGGGCCTGAACCCGGTGGTGGTGCACGGCGGCGGCCCGCAGATCGATGCGGCGCTGCGCCGGATCGGCAAGCAGGGCACCTTTGTCCAGGGCATGCGCGTGACCGACGCCGAGACCATGGAAGTGGTCGAGTGGGTGCTGGGCGGCCAGGTTCAGCAAGACATCGTGATGATGATCAATGAATACGGCGGCAAGGCCGTGGGCCTGACCGGCAAGGACGGCGCGATGATTTCGGCGCGCAAGCTGCTGATGCCGGACAAGAACAACCCGGGTGCAAGCCTGGACCTGGGCTATGTCGGCGAGATCGCCTCGATCGACCCGGCCGTGGTCAAGGCCTTGCAGGACGACCAGTTCATTCCGGTGATCTCGTCGATCGGTTACGGGGAAGACGGCCTGGCCTACAACATCAATGCCGACGTGGTTGCCGGCAAAATGGCGGAAGTGCTGCACGCCGAAAAGCTGATTCTGATGACCAATACGCCCGGCGTGCTGGACAAGAACGGCAACCTGCTGACCGGCCTGACCGCCAAGCGCATCGACGAATTGTTCGAAGACGGCACGATTTCGGGCGGCATGCTGCCCAAGATCTCGTCGGCGCTGGAAGCGGCCAAGAGCGGCGTGAAGACGGTTCACATCGTCGACGGGCGTGTCGAGCACTGCCTGCTGCTGGAAATCCTGACCGACCAGGGCGTCGGCACGATGATCAAGTCGCACTGAGCGGCGGCGATCAGCATGCAAGCCACGGCTGCCGTGTTGGCGCTTGATAGCGTCGACGACCCGTCCGCACTCCTCCCGGAGACCGAGCCCGTGTCGGTCCCCGCGGCAACTCACGCACGGCAGGTGCGCCTGCCGCGCTTCCGGGTGCGGGCCAGCCGTAAACCGGTGTCGGATGCCCGCACGCCGGTGTGGTTGTTCGATCTGGACAACACTTTGCATGATGCCTCGCATGCGATTTTCGGTCGCATGGACGTGTCGATGACCGCTGCGGTCGTCGACACGCTTCAACTCAGCGAAGAAGAGGCCCATGCGCTGCGCAAGAAGTACTGGCAGCGTTACGGTGCGACGATGATCGGCATGGTGCGCCACCATGGCGTGTCTTCCGCCGACTTCCTGCGTCGCAGCCACGATTTCGATGTCGGCCCGCTGCTGCGTGCCGAAAAAGGCCTGGCGGCTGCGCTGGCCAGCCTGCCTGGCCGCAAGGTCTTGCTGACCAATGCGCCTCTGGCTTATGCCACGACCATCTTGCGCAAGCTGCGCATCCTGCACTGCTTCAGCAGCCTGTGGGCGGTCGAACACATGCAGATCCACGGTACCTTTCGCGTCAAACCCTCGCCGGCACTGATGCGTCATGTGCTGGCCCGCGAAGGCATTCACGGCAGCCGCGCCGTGCTGGTGGAAGACACCTTGCCCAATCTGCGCGGGGCACGACAGGTCGGAATACGCACCGTTTATGTGCGTCATCCGGGTACGCCGTTCTCCTCAGGACAACGCGGACGCCCTATGTACGTCGACCTTCAAGTAAACTCTGTCCGTCACTTATTGTTACAGCGTCGCGTTCTTCGGCGTCCGTAGCGTCCCGTCATGCGTACAAGCGTAGGGCGGGTGCCCTTTAACGCTTTGTTGCAGACACGTAATGGCCTCGACCAAAACTGGCGAACGAAAGACCCAGATCCTCCAGATGTTGGCGCTGTTGCTGGAGCATCCGCGCGGTGAACGCATCACGACGGCGGCGCTGGCAGCCCGCCTGCAGGTGTCCGAGGCGGCGCTTTATCGACATTTCGCCAGCAAGGCGCAGATGTTCGAAGGCCTCATCGACTTCATCGAAACCACCGTCTTCACGCTGGTGAACCAGATTGCAGATGGCGAGGAAAGCGGCACCGCACAGGTGCGCAAGATCGTGCTGATGCTGCTGGCCTTCGCGGAACGCAATCCGGGCATGACGCGGGTGCTTATCGGTGATGCGCTGGTGTCGGAAGACGAACGTCTGCAGGAACGCATGAATCAGTTCGCCGACCGCATCGAAGCCTCGCTGCGCCAAAGCCTGCGTCAGGCCGTCACGCGCAACGAACTGCCCGCCGCGGAAGACGTGTCGGCGCGCGCCAGCCTGATCATGCACTTCGTGTTGGGCCGTTGGCAGCGTTACGCCAAGAGCGGCTGGAAGAAGACGCCCAGCGAGCATCTGGACGTGCAGTTGGGATTGTTGCTGGCTGCTTGAACCAGATCGCCCATCGAATGCGCCGCTGACCTGAGATCAGGTCGGCTCGGTGCCTGCTGTATTCGTCGCGTCGATTACTTTCGCAGCAGGCGTGCCGCACACTGCGCAATGCGGATCGCGCTTCACGCGCACGCTGTGCCACTGCATGCTGCGCGCATCCAGCATCAGCAGGCGCCCGGACAGGCTCTTGCCCACCCCCGCGATCAACTTCAGCGCCTCGGCCGCCTGCATGGCGCCGATGATGCCCACCAGCGGGGCAAACACCCCCATGGTGGCGCAGCGCATCTCTTCCACATCGGCCTCGTCCGGGAACAGGCAGTGGTAGCAGGGCGCATCTGCATCCCGCAAGTCGAACACACTTATCTGCCCATCGAAACGGATCGCCGCGCCTGACACCAACGGCGTGCCGTGCTGCACGCACGCCGCGTTGATGGCATGGCGGGTGGCGAAGTTGTCGCAGCAATCCAGCACGAGGTCTGCGGCGGCAACTTGTTCGGACAGCGCATCGCCTGCCAGGCGCAGCGGCAAGATATCGATGTGTATGTCGGGGTTGATCGCGTGCAGCGCGGTGCGACCGGACGCCACTTTGGGCTGGCCGATGCGTTCCGTGGTGTGCAGGATCTGTCGTTGGAGATTGGTCAGGTCGACGTCGTCGTCGTCGGCCAGCACCAGGTGGCCGACCCCGGCAGAGGCAAGGTACAAGGCGGCAGGCGAACCCAGTCCGCCTACGCCCACGATCAGAACCCTTGCCGCCAGAAGGCGCTCCTGCCCGTCGACATCGATGTCGTCGAGCAGGATGTGGCGTGAGTAACGCAGTAGTTGCTGGTCGTTCACAACAGGTCGTTCACCGGTTACCGGTCACGCCACATCGGTCGTGCATTGCTTACTTCACCTTGTTCGCAGGCGCTTCCGGGCTGGCGGCCGGCGGCGGCGTTGCGGTACCCGAACCAGCAGGTTCTGCCGGCTTGTCGGCGCCTTCGACCGGCTTGACGTCTTCGGCCTTGGCGATCTGCACGGGCTTGCCGTTCAGGTGGTTCAGTGCCTGCTTGAGCTGGAAGTCATCGGCGCTGCCGAATTCGACCGGCTTCGGCGGGGCGCGCTGGGCCAGTTCACCGGCACGGCTCGGATCCGAGTAGGCGGACTTGCGTTCGCCGGTCGGGTCGCGGTCGTTGCTCAGGTGCTTGGCCAGATCGGCTTCTCGCGGACGCTCGTAGACGTCGCCGTCTGCGTTGTCGGCCACTACCAGATCGGGCTCGATACCCTTGGCCTGAATCGAACGGCCGTTCGGGGTGTAGTAGCGCGAGGTGGTCAGCTTGATGGCGGAGTCACGCGAGATCGGCAGGATCACCTGGACCGAGCCCTTGCCGAAGGTACGGGTACCCAGGACCTTGGCGCGGTTGTGATCTTGCAGCGCACCGGCGACGATTTCCGACGCAGATGCCGAACCGGCATTGACCAGCACCACCAGCGGCACGGTCTTGACCCAGGCCGGCACACGCTTCAGGTAGTCGTCGCTGCCACGCAGATAGTCGTCGGCCACGGTTTCGTAGCGGCGGCGGGAATCCGGTGCGCGACCGTCGGTCGACACGACCAGCTGCTTGCCCGGCAGGAACACGCCGGACACGCCGATGGCGGCGTGAAGCAGGCCACCCGGATCGTTGCGCAGGTCAAGCACCAGCGCGCGCGGCGTGGCGGTCTTGGCCATGCGTTCCAGGTGGTCGACCAGGTCGGAACCGGTCTTTTCCTGGAATTGGGCGATACGCACATAACCCACGCCGGACTCGAGTTCCTTGCTGCGGACGCTGCGGACCTTGATGATGTCGCGCACGATGGTCAGCACCACGGGTTGCGGTGTGTCCTTGCGCATGATGGTCAGCACGATCGGCGTCTTCGGCTTGCCGCGCATCATCTTGACGGCGTCATTCAACAACACGCCCTTGGTGGGCTTGTCGTCGATCTTGATCACCAGGTCGCCCGCCATCACGCCGGCGCGTGCAGCCGGGGTGTCTTCGATGGGCGAGATGACCTTGACGTAACCGTCCTCGGTGCCGACTTCTATGCCCAGACCACCGAATTCGCCCTGGGTCTGCGTCTGCATTTCCCGGAAGGCTTCGGCGTCGAGATACGCAGAGTGCGGATCGAGATCGGACAGCATGCCGGCGATGGCGCCGTCGATGAGCTTTTTGTCTTCGACCGGTTCGACGTAGTTATTCTTGATCGCCGCGAAAACGCTGGAGAACTGACGGATGTCCTCAAGCGGGATCGGCGCGCGGGCTTCGCGCTGCGCAACGGCAGTGACGCCTACGCTGACAAGAATGCCTGCGACCAGACCGAGGCCAACCAGGCCAAGACTACGAAACTTGCGTTTGCCCATGTGCAGCACCTCCGGGGCGTGCGTCCGCGTATCCGAGCGAAGAAACGCGTACGAGGCATGGACACGCCGTCCGGATGCGGACGACGTGCCGATCTGCAGTCACTGCAGTGAGACCCATTGCAACGGGTCCATCGGCTTGCCACGATGCCTGAGTTCAAAGTATAGGCCCGATTCTGTCTGGCCTCCGGTCGCGCCGACGCCTGCAACGACGTCACCCGCTTTTATTTGGTCTCCGACCTGTTTAAAGAGGGTCTGATTGTTGCCGTAGATAGACAGATATTCGCCACCGTGGTCAACGATGATCAGGTTTCCGAATCCACGCAGCCAATTCGCAAATACCACTTCGCCTGGAGCCACTGCCCGCACCTGCGATCCTTCAGCGCTGCGCAGGAACACGCCTCGCCATACGCCGCCTTCGCCACGTGCCGTGCCGAAGCGGCCAACCACCTCGCCCTTCACCGGCAGACGAAGCCGCCCGCGAAGGCGCTCGAAGTTGCCGGACAGCGAGGCATCAGGCACCGCATCGTTGCGTGCCACGGCGCGTTCCGGCGGTGCCTCGGGCACGGGCGGACGCGGCGGCAGCACCTGAGCCGGCACCGGCGGGGCCTCGGGAACCGGCGGTGTCTCGATCACCGCAGGTTCGCTGGGGGCCGTCACGGTCGGCGTCGGATTCGATGCTGCGGCACTGCGTGCAGCCGCCGCACGTTCGGCGGCGATTTCATTCGATCTGGCTGCCGCCGCACGTTCCGCAGCGAGCTTTTGTGCTGCCCGTTCCGCGGCTGCCCGTTCGGCGGCTTTTTCCGCCGAACGTTCTGCTGCTCGTTGGGCCGCCTCGCGGGCAATTCGTTCCGCCCGTTCGGCTGCTTCTTTTCGGGCGCGTTCGGCGCGACGGGCTTCTTCGGCCTGGCGGGCCAGCACTTTGGTCAATTCGTCGACCAGGGCGCTCATGCGCACTTCGTCACGCGCCGTGGCATCGGCCTGGCGTTTCTGGGTCTGGATGCCCGAGGCGATCGAGTCCAGGATGCGTTTGCGCTCGCGCGATTGGGTCTGCAGCGCGTCGCGCTCGGTCTTTTCTTCAGCGGCGAGTTCGTCGATCTGCTTGCGGCGCGCGGCGGCGTCGGCCTGCAAGGTGGTCAGCTGGGCGATTTCTTCGCGCACGGTGTTGACCGCGTTGGCCCGGGCCTGCGAGATATAGCCGATATAGGCCAGGTTGCGGCCCATCTCGTGTGGGTCGTCGCCGGACAGCAGCGCGCTCCAGGGGCTCAGCGAGCCGCCGGCATATTGCTGGCGCAGCAGGGCGCCGAGTTCTTTCTGCCGGCTGTCCAGGCGTGTCTGTTCGGTGTGAATTTTGCGGTCGAGCTGCTGCAGCTCGGTCTGAACCTGCTTTTGCGACACGCCGATCTCGGCCAGGCGTCGCGTCGAGCGGGAGATTTCTTCTTCGGATGCTTGCAGGGCATCGGCGGCTTCCGCGCGCTCGCCTTCACGGGTGGCGATGTCCTTGCGCAAGGCGTCGAGCCGCTTGCGCAGCGCTTCGCGCTCGCGCGCAGCCGCTTCCTTTTCGGCCGGAGTGGCCGGTGCGGCAGGGACCGGGGCACGCTGGGCCAGCGTGGCGCCGGGGGCGGACACGCTGGCGAGCATCACCGCCAGAACGACGGCGAAAAGGGGTTTCACGCGGGTTTGGCCTTGCCCTGTGCGGCGACGGCTGCCATGGCCGCCTGGATTTCGTCGGCATTGCCGAGGTAGTAGTGGCGGATCGGGCGCAGGTCGTCGTCGAGTTCGTAGACCAGGGGCTGTCCGGTCGGAATGTTCAGGCCGACGATTTCGTCGTCCGACACGCCGTCCAGGAACTTGACCAGCGCGCGCAGGCTATTGCCGTGGGCCGCGATGATGGTCCGCTTGCCTGCGCGCAGCGAGGGCGCGATGGTGTCGTTCCAGAAGGGCACGACGCGGTCAACGGTGTCCTTCAGGCATTCCGTGGCCGGCAGCACGTCGGCAGGCAGATTGGCATAGCGCGGGTCGAAACGCGGGTGGCGCGGATCATCGATGTCCAGCGGATTGGGCGCAATGCCGTAGGCGCGGCGCCATACCAGCACCTGCTCGTCGCCATACTTGGCGGCGGTTTCGGACTTGTTCAGGCCTTGCAAAGCGCCGTAATGACGCTCGTTCAGATGCCAGTCCTTGACCACCGGCACGTACATCGCGTCGAGCTCGTCGAGCGTCAGCCACAGCGTGCGGATCGCGCGCTTGAGCACCGAGGTATAGGCAATGTCGAACTGGAAACCTTCCTGCTTGAGCAGGGCGCCGGCGCGGCGCGCTTCTTCACGACCCTTTTCCGTCAGGTCCACATCGGTCCAGCCCGTGAAGCGGTTATCGAGGTTCCACTGGCTTTCGCCGTGACGCATCAGAACAAGTTTGTGCATGGAAGCTGGCGGCTTGCGCCGCAAAAGATGGAAAAATTGGGGGCCGGGCAGGCTGAAAGCGGGGAAGTACGGGAATTTCGCGCACCAACGGCAGATCTTTCCTACTGTAGCCGCTACTTGAAAAACCGCACTCGTCCCCGACATTTTATAATCCGGCGGCGGTTCGACATGTACTGCCCTGGATCGCCATTGGTATCAGGGCATGACACGAATCGCAACGCGGCGTCATTCTCGTCGTCGCGCACCCGTTTGTGTGTCCCGATGCCTGTCGCGGCGCCGACCCAACCCCAAGGCCCAGTCCGTGAATTTTCTGATCGATAACATCCTCGTGGTCGCCGTTGCCGTGCTGTCGGGCGCTGCGCTCCTGATCACTTCCCTGCGCGGTCGCGCCGGCGCCGGTGTCACCCCGGCCGAGGCTACCCGTCTGGTCAATCAGCGCCACGCCGTGCTGATCGATGTCCGTGCGCCTGACGATTTCGCCAAGGGCCACATCCCGCAGGCACGCAACATTCAGGTGGCCGACCTGGAACAGAAGACCACCAGCATTTCCAAGGACAAGCCCCTGGTCGTGATCTGCGGCTCTGGCCGTGACGCCACCAAGGCTGCGGTCACGCTGCGCGCCAAGGGCTTCAACGAGGTCGTGGTGCTGGCGGGCGGCATGGGCGGCTGGCATCAGGCCGGCCTGCCGGTGGCCAAGAACTGATGCGCGACGGCCAGCCTCTACGGCTGGCTTCCCAGACACTCCATCCATTTCCAAAGGAATCGCGATGAGCAAGGTATTGATGTATTCGACCGGGTTCTGTCCGTATTGCACGCGCGCCGAGATGCTGCTGAAGCAGCGCGGTGTGACCGAGATCGAAAAGGTTCGTATCGATGTCGAACCGGCCCGTCGCGACGAAATGATGACCCGCACCGGTCGTCGGACCGTGCCGCAGATCTACATCGGCGAGACCCACGTGGGTGGCTTCGACGATCTGGCCGCACTCGACCGTGCAGGCGGCCTGCAGCCCCTGCTGGATGCCGCCTGATATATTGGCGGCCGGTCCAGCACAGCGCCAGACCTTCCTATTCACGCGTTCCATCAAGCGTCACTAAGCGAATCCTATGTCCGACACCCAAGAGCAAACCAGCCCCGTTTTCAACGTTCAGCGCGTCTATCTGAAGGATTTGTCGCTTGAACTGCCGAACGCGCCCCAGATCTTCCTGGAAGGCGAGGCTCCGCAAGTCGAAGTCGCCATCGACGTCGGCGCCACCATGCTGGCCGAGACCGTGTTCGAAGTGGTCGTCACCGCCACCGTGACCACCAAGGTCAACGACAAGGTCCTGTACCTGGTCGAAGGCAAGCAAGCCGGCATCTTCGAGCTGGCCAACATCCCGACCGAACAGCTGGACCCGATCCTCGGCATCATGTGCCCGGGCATTCTGTACCCCTACCTGCGCGCCAACATCGCCGACGCCATCACGCGTTCGTCGCTGCCGGCCCTGCACCTGGCTGAAGTCAACTTCCAGTCGTTCTACGAGCAACGCCTGGCCCAAGCCGCCGAGCAGCAGCAAGCTCAGGCCGACGCCACCAACGGCGCCGACAGCGGCCTGATCCTGCCCCCGGGCGTGGCCAAGCACTAAGCGCGCACAGGCATGCGCATCGCCGTGATCGGCGCGGGCAGCTGGGGTACGGCACTGGCTGCCGCCGCCAGCGCCCGTCACGACACCTTGCTGCTGGCCCGCAGCGCCGATGCCGCGACGGCAATGGCGCAGGCGCGCGAGAACACCCGCTACATGCCGGGTGTTCCGCTGCCGCAGGCATTGCGCATCAGCGCGTCTTACGACGAGATGCTGGCGCACGCCTTCGGCACAGAAGAGCCGCCCCTGTTCATTCTTGGCGTGCCGATGGCCGGTCTGGCTGATGCCTGCCGGCAATTGCGCCAGGCCGTCGACCGTATCGGTCGTCCTGCCGCCATGGTCTGGACCTGCAAGGGGCTGGACGCCGATACCGGCCTGCTTCCGCACGAAATCGCGGCGGAAGAACTGGGCGCATCCCATGCTTTGCTCGAGTCGGGCGTGCTGTCCGGGCCGTCGTTCGCGCGGGAAGTGGCGCTGGGCTTGCCGGTTGCGCTGACGGTAGCGAGCGTATCCACTCGGGTGTGCGAGCACGCCACCGCTGCGCTGCACGGCGGTGCGATCCGTGTCTACGCCAGCGACGATGTGGTTGGCGTTGAAGTGGGCGGTGCATTGAAGAACATCATGGCGATTGCCTGCGGCATTGCCGACGGCCTGGGCCTGGGTGCCAATGCGCGGGCCGCATTGATCACCCGCGGACTGGCCGAAATGACCCGCCTGGGCGTGGCGCTGGGCGCCAAACCCGACACGTTTTCCGGCCTGACCGGGCTGGGTGACCTGATTCTTACCGCCACGGGCGATCTGTCGCGCAACCGCCGGGTTGGCCTGGAAATCGGCCGAGGGCGTGCCCTGGCAGATATCCTGGCCGATACCCCGCACGTGGCCGAAGGCGCGCGCTGCGCACCCGCAGTCCGCCGCCTGGCCTTGGCGCGCGGGGTGGATTTGCCGATCACCGACGCCGTGTGTGCGGTCCTTTTCGAAGGCGTGTCGCCGGCCGATGCCGTGGCGCGCCTGCTTTCGCGCGATCCCCGCACCGAGTGCGCGGACTGAGACAACCTGCACTTCTGGTGCGGGCACAAAGACCACCCGCGCATACCGTGCGTGGAACGAGACCATGACCCACAATATTCATACCGTTTGCCTGTATTGCGGCTCCAGCGCCGGGACAGATCCCGTTTACGCAGAAGCTGCTGCCGCCTTTGGCCGCACGCTCGTCGAACGCGGCCATCACCTTGTCTATGGCGGCGGCAGCGTCGGCCTGATGGGCGTGGCGGCGGACGCCGTGCTGGACGCGGGCGGACATGCCATCGGCATCATCCCCGAGCGTCTGTGGGGCAAGGAAGTTGGCCATCGTGGCTTGAGCGCGCTGGAAATCGTGCCCGACATGCATACCCGCAAGGCACGCATGGTGGCCTTGGCCGATGCCTTCGTCGCCATGCCCGGCGGGTTCGGCACGCTGGACGAATTGTTCGAAGTGCTCACCTGGCAGCAGATCGGCTACCACGAGAAGCCGGTGGGCCTGCTGAACGTGAACGGCTACTTCGACGGCTTGATCGCATTTGCGCGGCATGCGTTCGAGCAAGGCTTCCTGCGCGAAGCACACCTCGATGCCCTGGTAATCGACAGCGATCCCAACCGCTTGCTGGATCGCCTGGCCACGGTCTCGCTGGAAAGCGTGGCCAAGTGGGCGCCCAAGCCGCCGGTCCCGCCCGGTCCGGCAGCCTGATTCACGCGCCGTCGGCGTAGCCTTGCTGACGCCAGGCCTCGAAGACCACCACGGCGACCGTATTCGACAAGTTCAAGCTTCGCTGGCCTGCCCGCATGGGCAGGCGCAGGCGCTCGCTCAGCGCGAATTTTTCCCGCACGGCTTCCGACAGTCCTGCGGTTTCGCTGCCGAACACGAATACGTCTCCGGGCGCGAAGGCCACCTCGCCAAAAGGCCGTGATCCACGCGTGGTGAAGGCAAACACGCGATCGGGCGCAGCGCCGATGGCGGCAATCGCCGCATCGAAGTCCTCGTGCACCTGCATCGGCGCCCACTCGTGATAGTCCAGCCCGGCTCGCTTGAGCTTGGCGTCATCCAGATCGAAACCCAGCGGGCGCACCAGGTGCAGCTGCGCACCGGTATTGGCGCACAACCGGATCACGTTGCCGGTGTTCGGCGGGATTTCGGGCGAAACAAGAATGACGTGGAACACCGGGCAAACCTTTGGCATGAGCAGACAGTAGCCGGGCATTGTGCCATTGCTCATTCGGCTGCGTGCCAGGCGGGGAAGGGCGTGCGTGCCACGGCCAGCGCGGTCACGCTGGCCGCACCCGCGTCCAGCAAGGCGCGGCTGACCGCATCGAGCGTGGCGCCGGTCGTCATCACATCATCCACCACCGCCAGATGCAGGCCTGCGATCGGGCCAGTGGCGCGAAACAGCTCACGTGCGTTGCGTGATCGCGCCTGCCTGCCCAGTGAGTGCTGGGTGGGCGCCTCGCGCGTGCGCGTCAGCAGGCCGCGATCTACCGGCAGGCGAAGTGCTCGCCCCAGCGCCCGGGCAATCTCGGTGGCAGGATTGAATCCGCGCCTGAGCAAGGAAGCCGCGCTTGCCGGGACCGGCACCAGCCGGGTATGCGGCGCCAGACCGCCTTGATGGCTGATCGACTCGGCGAGCAGGCGCGCCAGCAAACCGGCGCGGGCGTATTGGCCACGCTGTTTGAGCTGCAGAATCAGCAGATCGGCAGGCGCTGCGTAGTCGAAAGCGACGATGGCTCGTGTAAACACCGGTGGCGTGGTGGCGCAATCCGGACAATCGATAGCCGTTTGCGGCAGACGCAATGCGCAGCAAGCGCAGCGCGGAAACGTCGCGATGCGCGTCGACCAGACCACATCGCCTTCGCAGGGTGCACAAAGTGCCCCGCCTGCCGTTCGTGTGCCACATAGTGGGCACTCGCTTGGCAGGTGAAGAAGGCCTGCTTGCAGTTGTGCAAACAGGCGCGTGAACGTGTCGGGAATCCGGGTCGACCAGGGCATTTGGCGCGCCAGGTGAGTGCGTCGCAGGGGCTTTGCGGGTCGCGGCACCGTGAAGTGTAAAAATAGACGCCATTCCCGTCTTCGTGTCGTGCATTGAAATGTCCAGCCCGTCTTCCCGCCTGCCCGCGTTACCGCTCAATCCCGATGACGTCGTCCGGCAGTTTGCCCGCCGCGGCGACCTGAGCGAGGCACAGTTTCTGTACGCCGAAATCGGCGCCAGGATGAACGAACGGCTCGACTACATCCGCCTGCAGCCGACGGCTCTTCTGGATGCCGGGTGTGGCGCTGGCACGGCGCTGCCCGGCCTGCGCACCCGCTATCCCGAGGCTCGTTATACCGGCATCGATTCCTGTGAACCCTTGCTGGCGCACGCGCGCAAGCAACATCGGCCCGTCGGCACGGCGCGCCTGCGCCAGTCGGTCTTGGGTCTGGTCGGCCGCGCAGCCGAAGGGCCAAGCTTCCAGCGCGCTGACTTGGCCGCAACGGGTTTGCCGCCGGAATCGGTGGAGCTGGTCTGGTCGAATCTGGCGCTGCACTGGCATGCCGAGCCGCACAGCGTGCTGGCCGAATGGCGCCGTGTGCTGCGGGTGGGCGGCCTGGCGATGTTCAGCTGCCTGGGGCCGGGCACCTTGCGTGAATTGCGTGCGGCACTGGTGACGGCCGGGCTGGAAACGCGCACGCCGGCCTTTGTCGATATGCACGATTTCGGCGACCTGCTGGTGGAAAACGGCTTTGCAGATCCGGTCATGGACCAGGAAACCTTGACGCTTACCTATCAGGACCCGATGCGCCTGCTGGCCGATGTGCGCGCCCTGGGCGGCAACCCGGCGCGTGGGCGTCGGGCAGGCTTGGTGGGCCGCAGCTGGCGCGACCGGCTGTGTGCAGCGCTGGACGGGCAACGCGACGATCAAGGGCTGATTCGCCTGAGCATGGAGGTTGCCTACGGCCACGCGTGGCGTGCCGCCAGCCACCGCACCGTCGCTGGGGAGACCCGTTTATCGGTTAGCGCAATAGGGAAAAGCGGCCGGATTTGAGACTTTCATGAGACACGCATGAGACAAGGTCCCTGGGGGCACGCTTGCTGGCGTTCCCCAGCGGCCCGTATAATCCGCCAGCTTTCCCGTTAAACCCTGACTTAATCAAAACCCGCACTTAGCGAACGATTTCGAGAGCTTTGGCCGATATTGACGCGAGATAAGGGTAAATATGTAGGGACTGCCCAAGGCGATTAAGGTATGCGCGAGAGTATGAGCGGCGTGGGAAAGTTAAGTTCCCGCATTAATACTCGATTCACCCCCGCATTATCGAAATTGGGCAGCCACGGCAGGGCAGAAGTTGTACTAAATAAGACTCAATATCAATAAGAAATATCAGTACGAAATATTGGTAAAGGCCGCTTCAGTCGGTCTCGTGCGCAGCAGCGCCGTCGGGTCGCTCCAGACCGTCGGTCGTCCGGCACGCTAACAACCAGGTCGTCGCAGGCAAGCAGTGCGGCGATGCTGAAGTACAACGGTATTCTTCGAGGTCGACATGAAGAAGTGGTGGTTGGGTGGATGGTTTGGCGTGGCAATCGCGTCGGCCAGCAATGTGGCGCTGGCTGTCAGTGACAGTCCGGGCGGCCCGAGAGTAAATCAGCTCAACCTGCACGAGCCGGTGACCCGCATTGCGGCCGACATCCAGTGGCTGCACTGGATGATGCTGGCGATCTGTCTGATCATTTTCATCGCCGTGTTCGGCGTGATGTTCTATTCGCTGTGGGCCCACCGGAAATCGCGTGGCGCCAAGCCGGCGACCTTCCACGAGAGCATCGGCGTTGAAATTGCCTGGACCATCATTCCTTTCCTGATCGTGATCGGCATGGCGCTTCCGGCGACCAAGACCGTGGTCGCGATGAAAGACACCTCCAACGCCGACGTGACCATCAAGGCCATCGGCTATCAATGGAAGTGGGGCTACGACTATCTGTCGGGTGAGGGCGAAGGCATCTCCTTCATGTCGAACCTGGCCACCCCGCGCGACCAGATCGACAACCTGGCCCCCAAGGGCGTGAACTACCTGATCGAAGTCGACAATCCGGTCGTGGTGCCGGTCGACAAGAAGATCCGCGTGGTGACCACCGCCAATGACGTGATCCACTCGTGGATGATCCCGGCCTTCGGCGTCAAGCAGGATGCGATCCCCGGTTTCGTGCGCGACACCTGGTTCCGCGCCGAGAAGATCGGCGAATACCGTGGCCAGTGCGCCGAGCTCTGTGGCAAGGATCACGCCTTCATGCCCATCGTGGTGAAGGTCGTGAGCCAGGATGACTACACCAAGTGGGTCGACGAGCAGAAGAAGCTGCTTGCCGCTGCCGCCGATGATCCGACCAAGACCTGGACTGCCGACGAACTGAAGGTTCGTGGCGAGAAAGTCTATGGCGCCAACTGCGTGGCCTGTCACCAGGCAACCGGCAAGGGCGTTCCGGGTTCGTTCCCGGCGCTCGACGGCGACAAGACCGTCCTGGGTCCCAAGGCCGAACAGATCAAGGTCGTGCTGAATGGCCGGCCGGGCACTGCCATGGCCTCGTTCCGCCACCTGTCCGATACCGAAATCGCCGCTGTGATCACCTATACCCGCAACGCCTGGAGCAATGCCGGCAAGGGTACGGATCCGGTGGTTCAGCCCGCCGACATTACCGCCTCGCGTTGATATCCCCCGGCCGCCCGTCGGCGGCCGCTGGAAGTCACGCGAGTCAGAGTCTTAACTTGTTGAGTTGATGCCGACGCCGGTCAGCCGACGCGGCGGCAGCAGTACCGAGCAGCCAGGAGCCACTATGAGCAGCACCGCGATCGATCACGTCCACGGACACGATCATGGGCACGACCACGCGCACGAACATCCGCACGGATGGCGTCGCTGGCTGTTCGCCATCAATCACAAAGATATCGGGACGATGTACCTGATCTTCTCGTTCGTGATGCTGCTCGAGGGCGGCATGCTGGCCCTGCTGCTGCGTACCGAACTGTTCTCGCCCGGCCTGCAGTTCTTCCGCCCGGAACTGTTCAACCAGTTCACCACCATGCACGGCCTGATCATGGTGTTCGGCGCGATCATGCCGGCCTTCGTGGGCTTTGCGAACTGGATGATCCCGCTGCAGATCGGCGCATCCGACATGGCCTTCGCGCGGATGAACAACTTCAGCTTCTGGCTGCTGCCGGTCGCCGCCATCTTGCTGACGGGTTCCTTCTTCGTGCCTGGTGGGGCCACCGCCGCCGGCTGGACGCTGTATGCGCCGCTGTCGGTGCAGATGGGGCCCGGCATGGACATGGCCATCCTGGCCGTGCACATCATGGGCGCGTCCTCGATCATGGGCGCCATCAACATCGTCGTGACCATCCTGAACATGCGCGCGCCTGGCATGACCTTGATGAAGATGCCGATGTTCTGCTGGACCTGGCTGATCACCGCCTACCTGCTGATCGCCGTGATGCCCGTGCTGGCCGGCGCCATCACCATGGTGCTGACCGACCGCCACTTCGGTACCTCGTTCTTCAACGCGGCCGGCGGCGGCGATCCGGTGATGTACCAGCACATCTTCTGGTTCTTCGGTCACCCCGAGGTCTACATCATGATCTTGCCGGCCTTCGGGATCGTGTCGCAGATCGTGCCGACCTTTGCCCGCAAGCGCCTGTTCGGTTATGCCTCGATGGTGTACGCCACTTCGTCGATCGCCATCCTGTCCTTCATCGTGTGGGCTCACCACATGTTCACCACCGGCATGCCGGTGACCGGACAGCTGTTCTTCATGTACGCCACCATGCTGATCGCCGTGCCCACGGGCGTGAAGATCTTCAACTGGCTGGCAACCATGTGGCGCGGTTCGATGACCTTCGAGACCCCGATGCTGTTCTCGGTGGGCTTCATCTTCGTGTTCACACTGGGCGGCTTCACCGGCCTGATCCTGGCGGTGGCCCCGATCGATATCCAGCTGCAGGACACCTACTACGTGGTGGCCCACTTCCACTACGTGCTGGTGGCCGGTTCCCTGTTTGCCCTGTTCGCCGGCGCCTACTACTGGCTGCCGAAGTGGACCGGCTTCATGTATTCGGAAAAGATCGGCCGCCTGCACTTCTGGTCCTCGCTGATTTCCTTCAACGTGACCTTCTTCCCGATGCACTTCCTGGGCCTGGCCGGCATGCCGCGTCGCTACGCCGACTATGCCGCACAGTTCACCGACTTCCACAAGATCGCTACCGTTGGCGCCTTCTGGTTCGGCCTGTCGCAGCTGATCTTCCTGTACGCCGTGCTGCGTGCCTATGCGGGCAAGGGCGAGAAGGCTGCTGCCAATCCCTGGGGTTCTGAAGATGGCCTGGAGTGGACGGTGCCGTCGCCCGCCCCGCACCACACCTTCGAAACCCCGCCGGTCGTGAAGTAAATGGCCACCAGCGTGCTTACTGACGAACAACGCCGCCGCAACCGCCGCACCGGACTGATTCTGGGATTGCTTGCCGCGTCGTTCTTCCTCGCCGTCTTCGTCAAGCGCATGTGGTTTTGATCTAACCCGGACCTTGCATCATGACTGATCGCGAACGCGATTCTGCTTCGACCAACGCTTCACAGGGTGCGCGCAACACGCGCATGCTGAAGAAGCTGGCGGTCGTGACCGTGATGATGTTCGGCTTTGGTTATGCGCTGATTCCGCTGTACGACGTGTTCTGCGAAATCACCGGGATCAATTTTCTGACCCAGGCCGATGGCAAGAAGGAAGACTTCGCCCGCAATACGCAGGTGGACAACAGCCGCAGCGTGAAAGTGGTGTTCGATGCGAACACCAAAGGTCCCTGGCGCTTCCACCCGACCATGTCGAGCGTGAGCGTGCACCCGGGCGAACTGACGACGGTTGTGTACGAGATTGCCAATCAGCAGGACAAGCAGATGGTGGGGCAGGCCATTCCCAGCTATGTGCCGATGGTCGCTGCCCAGCATTTCAAGAAGCTCGAATGTTTCTGCTTTTCGCAGCAAGACCTGAAACCCCATGAGGCGCGCAGCTTCCCGGTGGTCTTCGTGGTCGATCCGAAGCTGCCGAAAGACGTTACCGAGATCACCTTGTCGTACACCTTCTTCGAGATTCCGGGGCGGGTTGCCGGGGCAGACGTGGCGCGGCCGGTGGGCGGCTCATGAATGAAGGATCGCAGCAGAAAGAACCCAGGCTTGACGAATCCAAGCCGGTCAGCCGACGCAAGATGAATTTCTTCCAGACCATGAGCGCCGTGCTGTGGTCCTTTGTCGGCTTGCGCAGTGGTTCGGACTACCGCAAGGACGCCGAGCGGCTCAATCCGGTGCACGTGGTGATTGCCGGGGTGATTCTGGCGGCGGTGTTCGTGCTGGTGTTGTTGATGATTGTGCGTGCGGTCGTAGGCTCGGCAGTGAGCTGATCGGGCGCATGCCCGATGGCGGTAATAGCAATTTTCGGCTGGCGCGGTGCGACGGCTTCCATGAAATGCAAGTGACGCAGAGTCTGTAGAGGAGAAGAAAATGGGTGCAAGCCACTCGGTGAAGGGCAAGGAGGCGCCGTATTACTTTGTGCCGTCGCCCTCCATGCATCCGGTTCTGGCCGCCATCACGCTGCTCGCCTTCGCGATCGGCGCGGTGTTGTGGGTCAACGCATCGGCGATCGGTCCGTGGCTGTTTGCCGCCGGTGTGGTGGGACTGATCGGCGTGCTGTATTTCTGGTTCGGTGACGCGATCGCGGAATCCGAAGGCGGCCTCTACAGCAAGCGGGTGGATGTCTCGTTCCGCTGGAGCATGAGCTGGTTCATCTTCTCTGAAGTCATGTTCTTCGCCGCGTTCTTCGGCGCACTGTTCTACGCACGCACCATCACCACGCCGTGGCTGGGTGACTTCGACCACCGCTTCGCGCTGTGGCCGGATTACCTGGCGTCCTGGCCCAATCTTGGCCCCGCCGGCATCGTCGACCAGTTCGCCACCGTGGGCCCGTTCTGGCTGCCCACGATCAACACGGCGCTGCTGCTGACCTCTGGCGTGACCCTGACCATCGCCCACCACGCGATTCGCGAAGATCACCGTACCAAGACCGCCATCTGGCTGGCTGCCACCGTGATCCTGGGCGCGATCTTCATCGTGGTTCAGGCCTACGAATATCACCACGCCTACACCGAACTCAACCTGAAGCTGACATCGGGCGTTTACGGCTCGACCTTCTTCCTGTTGACCGGTTTCCACGGCCTGCACGTGACGATCGGCGCGATCATGCTGTTTGTGGTGCTGATCCGTCTGCTGAAGGGTCACTTCACCAAGGACAACCACTTCGCATTCGAAGGCGCCGCCTGGTATTGGCACTTCGTGGACGTGGTGTGGCTGGGCCTGTATATCTTCGTGTATTGGGTCTGAGCAGGGCGGGTGGGGGCTCCCTGTCCAACAGCAGGCTATATTCAGTGGGCTGAACCCGGCAGGCTGAACAAGAAGGCCGCGCGATCGACGCGTTCGATGGCGCGGCCTTTTTTGATTGGTTCAGCGTGATTGGCTAGCGTGCTTGGATCAGCTTGGTTGGCCGGGTTGGCTGGCTGAGATTGACCAGCTCAGTTGACCAAATCAGTTGACCAAATCAGTTGACCGGCTCAGCGCAGTCCGCCGCTTTGTATCCACCCCATCCAGTGCGCGAACAGGACGAACAGGAACAGGCTGACCGACAGGCCGATGCGCACCGTCAGTGCGTTGACCGTGCGGTTGCTTTTTCCCTTGTCGCGCATCAGATAGAACAAGGCGGAGCCCAGGCTCATGAATATGCCGATGAAGGCCAGTGCCACGATGAAACGCATAACGACTCTCCTGCAGACCGCCGATTATCGCAGTCTATGGGCGGTGCAAAGGCAGCTTGCGGGCCAGCAGGTAGAAACCCCGAGCGGCAGTGACGCAACGCTCCGGCAAGGATTGCCCGCATGAGCACGCCCAGTCGCACCCGGCTGCTGATCGGTGTGATCGGCTTGCTGCTGATCATTGCGGTCACGGTCAGCGCCGGTCGCTGGCAGCTGTCGCGCGCCGACGAAAAGCGTGCGCTGGTGGCGCGTGTCGAACTCGGCCGGACCTTGCCGCCGCTGGTCTTGTCGCCTGCGCTGGCCGCGACAGACATGACAGAGTGGCGGGGTGCCCGGGCGCGGGGCAGATGGTTGCCGGACTTCACGGTGTTGGTCGAAAACCGCAACCATCAGGGGCAGCCAGGCTTCTGGGTGATCAGCCCGCTACAATTCGATCCGCCGACGGGCTCAGGCAGTGGGTCGAGCGAGGTGGTCGCCGTGCTGCGGGGCTGGACGCCGCGGGCGCTGGGCGCGATGCCTGGGGTGGCGCCGGTGGTCGTACGCTCGCCAACAGGCGCGCAGGACATTCAAGGCGAACTGATCGCCCAGGTGCCGCGTCTATTGGAACTGAGCAGCCTGACCGGGGCTGCGCCGGCATCTCTGGCCAGCCGCTTTGGCGCCGCCGACGGCCCGCCCAGATTGCAGAATTTCGACGTCGCCGCCTACGCAGCCGCCACCGGCTTGAAGGTTTTGCCGATGGTGCTGCAACAGACCGGGGAGGCCGACGACGGCCTGATCCGCGACTGGGCGCCGCCGCCGAACAATATCGACACGCATCTCGGTTACGCGATGCAGTGGTTTTCGTTTGCCGCAATCGCCGCGATTGCATTGGGAGTGCTGCTTGTCCGACGATTCCGTTCGCCCCGCCGCTAATCCGTTGACTGGTTCTGGTACTGCCTCCGGCACTGCGCTCAGGGGCCAGACGCCTGGCGCCACGCCGCCCAAACGTTCGCTGGTGTCGCTGTACGCTGTACTGCTGGTCTGCCTGGCGCCCATTCTGGGGGCGGTCTACGCCTATTTCACCGAGTGGCGTCCGGACGGCATCAACAACTACGGCACCCTGGTGGAACCGCAACGCCCGGTGCCGCCGGCAGATGCCCTGACCCTGACCCAACTGGACGGCACGCCCTTCGACCTGCGCAGCCTGGCCGGCAAATGGGTGATGCTGACGGTGGACAACGCCGCCTGCCCGGAAGAATGCGCCAAGAAGCTCTTCATCATGCGCCAGACCCACGCTAGCACCGGCAAGGCCGTTGACCGCATCGAGCGCGTCTGGCTGGTGTCGGACCGCGAACCGCTGCATACCGAGGTGATCCGCGCCTATGACGGCATGCACATGCTGCGCGCCGATCCTGCCCAGGTGGCACGTTTCCTGGCGCTGCCGGCCAACAGCGGCGATCCGCTGCAGGCCGTCGAAAAACACATCTGGCTGATCGACCCGATCGGCAACCAGATGATGCGTTTCCCGGAAGATCCCGATCCGGCCAAGCTGCGCAAGGATCTGGGCAAGTTGCTGCACGCTTCCAGGATCGGTTGACGTCATGACGGGCTCATCTGCGGCGCCTGCTGCCGCTGCTTCGACGACAGACGCCGCCGCCATCGAACGCGCAAGCCGCATCCGTGTGCGCTATCGCAAGCTGATCGCCATTACGCTGTTCCTGACCTTTGACCTGATCATGTTCGGTGCCTTCGTGCGCTTGACCGATTCCGGCCTGGGCTGCCCCGACTGGCCGGGTTGCTACGCCAAGCTGTCGCCCATCGGCGCGATGCAGGACATTCGTGCGGCGGCCGAGGCCATGCCGCATGGTCCGGTGACGGTGCCCAAGGCCTGGATCGAGATGATCCACCGCTACGCCGGCACGCTGCTGGGCATCCTGATCATCGGCATCATGATCCTGGCCTGGCGTCATCGCCGGGTGCTGGGCCAGTCGCCCTGGCTGGCGACCATCATCTTGCCGGCGGTCAGCCTGCAAGGCGCGTTTGGCGCCTGGACCGTGACCCACAAGCTGATGCCGGCGATCGTGACGGCCCACTTGCTGGGCGGCATGATTCTGCTCGCCTTGCTGACCTGGCTGTCGGCCAGGCAGGGCGGCGGTACTGAACAGTTGCCGCCGGTGCCGGTGAAGGTTCGCCGCTGGCGCTGGGCGGCTGCGCTGGGCGTGGCCTTGCTGTTCACACAGATCGCATTGGGCGGCTGGGTAAGCACCAACTACGCCGCACTGGCTTGCATGGACTTCCCCACCTGCCACGGTGCAGTGATCCCGGAGATGGACTTCCACGGCGGGTTCTCGATCGTGCGCGGATTGGGTGAGCTGCCCTCGGGCGAATTGATTTCACAGGCTGCGCTGACCGCCATTCACTGGACCCACCGCAACTTTGCGTTCGTGGTGCTGGTCTATCTGGGATGGCTGGCCTGGCGCCTGCGTGGTGTGCCCGCGCTGGCCAAGCCCGCGCGCGGCCTGAAACTGATGCTGGCGCTGCAACTGCTCACCGGCCTGACCAGCATTTTCCTGCAGTGGCCGCTGGTGATTGCGGTCTTGCACAATGGGGGCGCAGCGGTGCTGGTCATGCTGTGCATCACGCTGTGGGTGCGATTGGCCGACCGGGATGCCCGGTTGGAACCGGTGCCGCTTGGCGTGGCCGCGCGCGACGCCGCCGCCGTAGGCAGATAAAATGCTGCTTTGTTTCTCAGTCGTGCGGCGTTTTCCGCGTAACTCCTGGAATTCCTGATCCGCATGGCAACTCAGACGATGTCCTCCGCTTCCCTGCGTCTGCGTCAATACGCAGCGCTCACCAAGCCGCGCGTGACGCAGCTGGCCGTGTTCTGTGCGGTGATCGGGATGTTTCTCGCATCGCCCGACCTGCCTGATTGGCAGGTGGTGATCGCGGCCACCATCGGCATCTGGTTGCTGGCAGGGGCGGCCTTTGCCATCAACAGCCTGATCGAACAGCACATCGACGCGCGCATGGCGCGCACGGCCCATCGACCGATGGCCCGCGGCGCCATTGGCGTGACCCAGGCACTGGGTTTTTCGGGCGTGATCGGCGGCATCGGCATGCTGATCCTGTATCGCTGGGTCAATCCGCTGACCATGTGGCTGACTTTCGCCACTTTCGTCGGCTATGCCGTCATCTACACCATCATCCTGAAGCCGCGCACCCCGCAGAACATCGTCATTGGCGGTCTGTCGGGCGCCATGCCGCCCGCATTGGGCTGGGCAGCCGTGGCCAATTCGGTGCCGGCAGAAGCCTGGCTGCTGGTGATGATCATCTTCGTCTGGACCCCGCCGCACTTCTGGGCGCTGGCCCTGTATCGCACGGCGGACTATGAAAAATCCGGCCTGCCGATGCTGCCCGTCACCCATGGCCGGCACATCACCTTGCTGCACATGCTGCTCTACAGCATTGCCTTGCTGGCGACCACCGTGCTGCCGTACGTCATCCGCATGAGCGGCGAACTGTATCTGGTCAGTGCCTTGATCCTGGGATCGATCTTCCTGGCTTATTCGATCGGTCTGTACCGGCAATACAGCGACGCGCTGGCGCGCAAGATGTTCAAGTTTTCCATTATTTATCTGTCGCTGCTGTTCCTGGCGCTGCTGCTGGACCATTGGCTGATCGTGCCATAACTGCAGCGCAGGGGCGGGGCCGACCTTGTCTGAGCAAGACAAGCGCTTTTCCTGACATGACAACGATGATGCGTTTTTCCCGCCTGCACCGACGCTTGTTGCTGCGGGCGATCGCCGGGGCCAGCGTGGCCGCGGTATTGGCAGCCTGTGACCACGGCGCCAGGCCAGCATTCCAGGGAACCGACATCACCGGCCTGGACTTGGGCCAGAACCTGGCCTTGGAAGATCATCAGGGCAGGGCACGCACCATGAAGGACTTCACCGGCAAGGTTGCCGTGGTGTTCTTCGGGTTCATCCAGTGTCCGGACGTGTGTCCCACCACGCTCGCCAACCTGGCGCAGGTGATGCGTAGCCTGGGCCCCGACAGCGATCGGGTGCAGGTGGTGTTCGTCACCCTCGACCCGGAACGCGATACCCAGGCCATCCTGGCCCGGTACGTCACGCAATTCGATGCGCGTTTCCTGGGCTTGCGAGGCGACCTGGCCGCAACCGAGCGCGCCGCCAAGTCCTTCAAGGTGCATTACGCCAAGGTGCCGGCCAGGCCAGGCAGCGACTACACCGTGGAACATTCCACCGGACTGTATCTGTTCGACCCCACAGTGCAGACGCGTGTGCTTGCACGCTACACCGCGAGCGTCGAGGCCATGGTGAGCGATATCCGCCAATTGCTGGGCTGAGTGGGACGGGGCGGGAGGACGAAGGTCAAGCCAGCACTGCAAATGCTGCAGGCAAAAAAACGGGGCACCCTTGGGTGCCCCTTATCAATCCGTCTCGCAGGATTGGGGGAGGAGAAAAAAATCGAGACGGAGTCGCGCATTGGATCGGCCTAGGCCGGACGCGACAGGCAGGCGGGGGAGCAAGCCGGTCGCCACACAAAACGCTCTCTCGGGTTCCGTGCGCCAATACAAGTTTGAGCATCGAAGGCTGTGGAAGTTTCAGCAAACTGACAACAATCTCGATGGTAATGCGTAACAAATAATTTCGCCGTGCGGTCAGCAGGCCGCATCTGTCTTTGCACAGCACGTGATTTCAGGCTTTCGAAAGCCTTGTACACCCCCACCAACACTCGCAGGTTTTCCTGTGTCGATAACACGTGAAGTGGGTTGTTGCGAGTAAGATCCGTTTTCATTCTTATTCGTTCTTGACGGGTGTTTGCTGCGCGAGTTCGTTTTCCGCTGTCCAGCTTGCCCGTCACTTCATTTCAATGCTGCGCCCGCGTGCCAGGCGCTTGTTCAAGGTCTTTTCCATGCAATCCCGCGCCGCCCAGCCTGACGCTCGCTTTGCCCTTACTTCCGTCGCCTCCCTTATTCGTCAGTGCGTGGGTGCTGGCCTGACCGTCGTTGCCGTCGGCGCCGTGGCGCAAACGGCCGCACCGAAGGCAACCTTGGGTGCCGTCGAAGTCACCGGTCAGTCGGAAGCCATTGGCGGATTGCAGAAAACCTACTCGGGCGGCCAGTTCGCCCGCGGCGGCGACCTGGGCATCCTGGGCCGCACCGACTTGCTGGACGTGCCGTTCAGCACCACCAATTACACCTCGGAGCTGATCGACAACCAGCAGGCCCGCACGATCTCCGATGTGGTGATGAACGACGCATCGGTGCGCACCTTGCAGGCGCGCGGCGGATTCGGCGATGACTTCCAGGTTCGTGGTTTCTCGGTAGGCGCGCGTGACGTCAGCATCAATGGTCTGTATGGCCTGTCGCCGGCCACGCGCTCGGCGCTTGAATTCATTGAACGCGTGGAAGTGCTGAAAGGTCCGGGTTCGCTGACCAACGGCGTGGGCCCGACCCAGAGCATCGGCGGCGCCATCAACGTGGTGACCAAGCGCGCAGACGATGTGCCGCTGAACCGCGCCACCGTCAACTACATGGGCGAAAAGCAGTTCGGCACCCACGTGGACATTGGCCGCCGCTTTGGTCAAGACAATGCGTGGGGCGTTCGCGCCAACGCGGCCTATCGCAATGGCGAAGGCAATATCGATGGCGGCCGCGAACGCGTGGGCCTGGGTTCGCTCGGGGTTGACTACGCGGGCGCTCGCCTGCGCTGGTCCGGCGACCTGATCTATGTCGACAACAAGACCACCAACTTCCGTCCGCAAAGCGCCTTCCTGGCAGGCATCACCCGCCTGCCGGCCGTGCCGGACAACCGCTCGACCTTCTACCCGGGCGCAGTGCTGACCGACCAGACCAAGACCGCGATCACGCGTGCGGAATACGATGTGACCGACAACGTCACCGTCTACGGCGCGCTGGGCTACACCGACAGCAGCAGCGACCAGAACTTCCCGACTGCGGTGAGCCGCATCAACTCGCAAGGGCTGTTCACCGTCCGCAACGGCTTCTACGACGAGTACAACAAGACGACCTCGGGCGACGTGGGCGTGCGCACCAAGTTCAAGACCGGCGACATCGGCCACACTGTGGTCCTGGGCGCCAACGGCATGCAGCGCGAAACCGGCTTCTTCTACCAACTGACGAACCCCGCGACCGGCGTGCCTTCCAGCATCTACAACCCGTCGCCGCTGCCGGCCATCAACTTCCTGCGCGGACGCCCCAGCAAGACGGCGGAACTGGAGCAGAACAGCGTTGCCTTGGCCGATACCGTCAGCTTCTTCGATGATCGTTTCCTGGTGACCGCTGGCGTGCGCAACCAGACCATCAACCAGAAGAGCGTGAACGGGTCTGCGTCGTACAAGGAAAGCGCGGTCACCCCCTTGCTTGGCTTGGTCTTCAAGCCGATTCAGGATACCTCGGTGTATTACAACTACACCGCCGGCCTGCAAGCCGGCGGCATTGCCGGCCCCAGCACCGCCAATGCAGGCGAAGTATTCGCCCCGCAGAAGTCCAAGCAGCATGAAGTGGGTGTGAAGCGCGACTGGGGTTCGCTGATCACGCAGGTTGCGCTGTTCCAGATCGAACGGCCCAACAGCACGACCGAGAACAACGTCTACAGCTTCGGCGGCGAGCAACGCAACCGCGGCCTGGAATTGACCGCCTACGGTGAAGTGACGCGTGGACTGCGCGCAATGGCAAGCGCTGCCTTCATCGACTCGACGCTGGTCCGCACGGCCAATGGCGTGAACCAGGGTAACGAAGGCAACGGCGTGCCGAAGCGCACCTTCAACGTTGGCCTGGACTGGGATATTCCGGGCGTCGAAGGCCTGAGCTTGAACGGCCGCGTGATCAACACGTCTTCCATGTGGTACGACGCGGCCAATCGTCTTCGCATGCCGTCTTGGACCCGCGTGGACCTCGGTGCCCGTTACGCCACCAAGGTGGGCGGCAATTCGGTGGTGTTCCGTGCCAATCTGGAAAACGTGGCTGACCGCGCGTACTGGGTCACCACGACGGGTTACGCGACCGTAGGTGCACCGCGCACGCTGATGCTGTCGGCGCAGATGGACTTCTGATCGTAGGCGGGTCTGGCGACAGACCCGCGTGCCGAATCGACGGCGATCCTAAAAGACCGCCTCAAGTGAAAACACCCCGGAAGCCAGGACAAACGTCCGACTTCCGGGGTGTTTTTACGTCGACTTGCGCTTCACGCAGCAGCACCTTGCGGCGCTGCTGCGTTACCCCGCAGTCAGGCGTATTCGGCCAAGGCCGTACGCATCTTGCCCATGGCGCGTGCCTCGATCTGGCGAATGCGCTCGGCCGACACGCCGAACTCGTCTGCCAATTCCTGCAGCGTCGAGCCGCCGTCGTCCTGCAGCCAGCGCGCCTCGATGATGCGGCGCGAGCGCGGGTCGAGCGTGTCGATGGCGCCCAGCAAGCCCTGGCCTTGCAGCTTGTCGCGCTCACGGCTTTCCAGCACACGCGTCGGCTCTTGCTGACCTTCGTCAGACAGATAAGCGATCGGCGCGAACTCGGATTCGCCGTCATCGTTGCGGCCTTCCAGCGCCATGTCCTGACCGGACAAGCGAACTTCCATCTCGGAAACGTCTTCCGGGCGGACATTCAGCTTGGCCGCGATATCGGCAACCTGGTCGCTGTTCAGCGCGTTCGAATCGCGCTTCATGCTGCGCAGATTGAAGAAGAGCTTGCGTTGTGCCTTGGTCGTCGCAATCTTCACCAGACGCCAGTTCTTCAGGATGTACTCATGAATCTCGGCCTTGACCCAGTGGATCGCAAACGAGACCAGACGCACACCACGATCGGGATCGAAGCGCTTGACTGCCTTCATCAGGCCGACATTGCCTTCCTGCACGAGGTCGGCATGGGGCAAGCCGTAGCCGAGGTACTGGCGGGCGATCGACACGACCAGACGCAGATGCGACAGGATCAGCTCACGCGCAGCGGAAAGATCTTCGTCGTCGCGGAACTTGCGCGCCAGACGACCTTCTTCTTCCACGGTCAGCATCGGCAGGCGATTGACGGCGGAAATATACGCATCGATGGTGCCGAGCGCACCCGGATTGGCGATCGCCATGGCGAGCGCGTTGGCCGAATGAGGGGCCCGGACTGCAAAGGAAGCGGTGGAATTCATATAACGGTACCTCCTGATGGAGATGATGTTAGCACTCGGTATAGTGGAGTGCTAATCAAGCATCACGATCGGCGCGATAGCTAAAACCAATATTGGTGCAGCGCACAGATATATAGAAGACTGCCTTGGCAGTGAATAGTTCCAGAAGCCCTTTTGCAACTCGTAGCGATACGTTTCTGCGCTTCGCCCTTCCTGCTGTTTCGTACGCGAGCCTGCGTTTGCCGGATGCGGCTCATCCTAAGGATTTCCAACCCGCATGGCCCGCTTAGCTCGCTTATACGCGCCGGATATTCCCCAGTTGTTGCAAGCACGCTTTGTGCCCGAAACGCCTGGCGCAGCGCGAAGTCTGGAACGGGTCACACACTGGATGACCGAGGAATTGCGGGGTAAATCGATTGCCGTGCATGCGTGGGTGGTGCTGCCCGATCAGTGGCTGGCGCTGGCCACGCCGGGGGGGCCGCGCGAGCTGCCTCGGCTGGTGCAAGGCATGGGCCGACGCCTGACTGCAGACTGGGGCGGCGCGGTCTTCGCCGGGCGCTATCACTCGGCCTTGGTAGAGCCGGGCAATTGGGTCCTCCGCGCCATGCTGTGGCTCGAGAGTCAGCCGGTTTTGCGGGGGCTGGTTGCGGACGCCGAGCAATGGCGGCTTGGCTCCACCGGGGCACATACCGGCGCAGGCATCAGCCCGCTGGTAGTCGATCACCCTGATTACTGGGCGTCGGGCAATACGCCCTTCGATCGTCAGGCGCGTTATCGAAATGCCCTGCAGGCGGGCATCGCAACTGAATCGCGCAAGGCGATCGAGCGTGCGCTGCATGGTCAGTGGGCGCTGGGGGATGCGGCGTTCGTCGCGACGCTGGAAACCGGCGAGCGCCGGGCGGTGCCGGCAAAACGCGGCCGGCCGAAGAAGCAACCGGATGCGCAGCGCTGACTTCAGTCAGCTGGAAACCTAGGGTTTTCACGTGTTTTAATGATCCGTCCCTAATTAAAATTCCCACATTTGGTGCGTGGCGTATAAATGGGGACGCACCATGTAATTTTTTCTTGCATGGGCTGGTGCAGCGCAGTATCTTTCGTTTCCGCTGCGCGATATCCCTATGGGGGAAATGCCCTGTCGCCGCGAACTTTTTCCTCACGGCGTCTGCGGGCGCCGGTACTCCGGAGTACGCCATGTCCCCCTCAGATCAGGTTTCCCCGTCGACCGGTGTGTCCGTGTCGACCATCGATGCCACGCGCATCGGCCTGCCCCCCAAGCAGGGCATGTACGACCCGGCCAATGAACATGACGCCTGTGGCGTGGGCTTTGTGGCCCACATCAAGGGTCAGAAGAGCCATGCCATCGTTCAGCAGGGTCTGAAGATCCTGGAAAATCTCGATCATCGGGGCGCCGTGGGCGCAGACCCGCTGATGGGTGACGGCGCCGGCATCCTGATCCAGATTCCCGACGCGTTCTATCGCGAAGAGCTCAGCGCGCGCGGCATTACGCTGCCGCCCCCGGGCGAATATGGCGTGGCCATGGTCTTCCTGCCGAAGGAGACCGGTTCGCGTCTCGCCTGTGAGCAGGAACTCGAGCGCGCCGTGCGCGCCGAGGGTCAGGTCGTGCTGGGCTGGCGCGACGTGCCCACCGACATCAAGATGCCGATGTCTCCCAACGTGCGCCAGGTCGAGCCGGTCATCCGCCAACTGTTCATCGGCCGCGGCCTGGACGTGATGGTGCCGGACGCGCTGGAGCGCAAGCTGTACGTGATCCGCAAGGTCGCCAGCCACGCCATTCAGAAGATGGGCCTCAAGCACGGCCAGGAATACTTCGTTCCGTCGATCTCCACCCGCACCGTGGTCTACAAGGGCCTGCTTCTGGCTGACCAGGTCGGTCGTTATTATCTCGATCTGGCCGATCCGCGCACGGTGTCGGCGCTGGCGCTGGTGCACCAGCGCTTCTCGACCAACACCTTCCCGGCCTGGCCGCTGGCCCACCCGTACCGCCTGATCGCGCACAACGGCGAAATCAACACGGTGAAGGGCAATTTCAACTGGCTGCGTGCCCGCGAAGGCGTGATGAAGTCCGCCGTGCTGGGCGACGACCTGAAGAAGCTCTACCCAATCGTCTATGAAGGCCAGTCGGACACCGCGACCTTCGACAATTGCCTGGAATTGCTGGTGATGTCCGGCTACCCGATCGCTCAGGCCATCATGATGATGATCCCGGAAGCCTGGGAACAACATACCCAGATGGACGAGCATCGCCGCGCGTTCTACGAATATCACGCCGCGATGATGGAACCTTGGGACGGCCCGGCCGCGATTGCCTTCACCGACGGCCGCCAGATCGGCGCCACGCTGGACCGCAACGGCCTGCGCCCGGCGCGCTTCATTGTCACCGATGACGATATCGTCATCTTGGCGTCGGAAGCCGGCGTGTTGCCGGTTGCTCAGAACAAGATCGTGAAGAAGTGGCGCCTGCAGCCGGGCAAGATGTTCCTGATCGACCTGGAGCAGGGCCGCATCATCGACGACAAGGAAATCAAGAACCAGTTTGCCAACAGCAAGCCGTATCGTCAGTGGATCGAGCGTATCCAGATCAAGCTGGATACCTTGCCCGCGCCGGTTGCCGAAGCAAGCACGCCCGCCAAGAACGGCAGCACCAGCTTGCTGGACCGCCAGCAAGCCTTCGGCTGGACCCAGGAAGACTACAAGTTCGTGCTGCAGCCCATGGCCGCCGCCGGCGAGGAAGCCATCGGCTCGATGGGCAATGACGCGCCCATGGCGGTGCTGTCGGATCGCAACAAGCCGCTGTACAACTACTTCCGCCAGTTGTTCGCCCAGGTGACCAACCCGCCGATCGACTCGATCCGCGAGGCGATGGTGATGTCGCTGGTGTCCTTCATCGGCCCCAAGCCGAATCTGCTGGACATCAACAACGTCAACCCGCCGCTGCGCCTGGAAGTCGCGCAGCCGGTGCTGGACACGGCGGCGATGGCGCAGATTCGCCACATCGAACGCGTCACCTCGGGCAAGTTCAAGAGCTTCGAACTCGACATCACCTATCCCATCGAATGGGGCAAGGATGGCATCGAGGCTCGTGTTGCCGCGCTGTGCGCCAAGGCCGTGGATGCCGTGCAAAGCGGGTTCAACATCCTGATCGTGTCCGATCGGCTGGTGGATTCCAAGCGCGTGCCGATCCCGGCGCTGCTGGCCACGTCTGCCGTGCACCAGCACTTGATCCGCGCCGGCCTGCGCACCAGTGCCGGCCTGGTGGTGGAAACCGGTTCTGCCCGCGAAACGCATCACTTCGCGCTGCTGGCCGGTTATGGCGCCGAAGCCATCCATCCCTACCTGGCGATGGAATCGATTGCGATTGCGCACGCCAGCGACAGCAAGATCCCGGCTGACAAGGCGGTCAAGAACTACGTGAAGGCGATCGGCAAGGGCTTGCACAAGGTCATGTCCAAGATGGGCATCTCGACCTACATGTCCTATACCGGCTCGCAGATCTTCGAGGCCGTGGGCCTGAACAGCGACCTGATCGAGAAGTACTTCCGCGGCACGCCCAGCAACATCCAGGGTATCGGCATCTTTGAAGTGGCCGAGGAAGCCCTGCGCACGCACAAGGCGGCCTTCGGCAACGATCCGGTGCTGCTGCACGACCTCGACGCCGGTGGCGAATACGCCTTCCGCGTGCGTGGCGAAGACCACATGTGGACGCCGGACGCGATCGCCAAACTGCAGCATTCGGCTCGCGCCAACAACTACCGTACCTATAAAGAGTACGCACAGCTCATCAACGACCAGAGCAAGCGCCACCTGACGCTGCGCGGCCTGTTCGAATTCCGCGTCGATCCGGCCGCGGCCGTGTCACTGGACGAAGTCGAACCCGCCAAGGAAATCGTCAAGCGTTTCGCGACCGGTGCCATGTCGCTGGGCTCTATCTCGACCGAGGCCCACGCGGTGCTGGCCGTGGCGATGAACCGCATCGGTGGCAAGTCGAACACGGGCGAGGGCGGTGAAGATCCGCTGCGCTATCGCAAGGAAATGCGCGAAGGCAAGGCAGGCATCACGTCCAAGGACACCTTTGCCAGCGTCCTGGGCAAGGACGTGATCGAGGCGGATATCGCCCTGCAGGACGGCGATTCGATGCGCTCGAAGATCAAGCAGGTCGCCTCGGGCCGGTTCGGCGTGTCTGCCGAATACCTGTCCAGCGCCGACCAGATCCAGATCAAGATGGCGCAGGGCGCCAAGCCGGGCGAGGGCGGTCAGTTGCCCGGCCACAAGGTGTCGGAATACATCGCCAAGCTGCGCGTGTCGGTCCCGGGCGTGGGCCTGATCTCGCCGCCGCCGCATCATGACATCTACTCGATCGAAGATCTGGCCCAGCTGATCCACGATCTGAAGAACGTCAATCCGAATGCCGGCATCTCGGTCAAGCTGGTGTCGGAAGTCGGCGTGGGCACGATCGCTGCCGGTGTTGCCAAGGCCAAGGCCGATCACGTGGTGATCGCCGGCCACGACGGCGGCACGGGCGCGTCGCCCATCTCATCCATCAAGCACGCCGGCACGCCCTGGGAACTCGGCCTGGCCGAAACCCAGCAGACCCTGGTGCTGAACCGCCTGCGCAACCGTATCCGCGTGCAGGCCGACGGCCAGATGAAGACCGGCCGCGACGTGGTGATCGGCGCGCTGCTGGGTGCCGAGGAATTCGGCTTTGCGACCGCCCCGCTGGTGGTCGAGGGCTGCATCATGATGCGCAAGTGCCACCTGAACACCTGCCCGGTGGGCGTGGCCACGCAAGATCCGGTGCTGCGCAAGAAATTCTCGGGCAAGCCGGAACACGTCGTGAACTTCTTCTTCTTCATCGCCGAAGAAGTGCGCGAACTGATGGCCCAGCTGGGTATCCGCAAGTTCGACGACCTGGTTGGCCGTGCCGACCTGCTGGACACCCGCAAGGGCGTTGAGCACTGGAAGGCCCGTGGCCTGGACTTCACGCGCGTGTTCCATCAGCCCGATGTGCCGGCCGACGTGCCGCGCCGCCAGAACGAAATGCAGGACCACGGCCTGGCCAAGGCCCTGGACCTGCAACTGATCGAACGCAGCCGTCCGGCGCTCGAACGCGCCGAAAAGGTCTCGTTCATCACCCCCGTGCGCAACGTCAACCGCACCATCGGCGCCATGTTGTCGGGCGAGGTTTCCCGCCGCTACGGCAACGACGGCCTGGCTGACGACACCATCCACATCCAGTGCAATGGCACGGCTGGCCAGAGCTTTGGCGCCTTCCTGGTTCAGGGCATCACCCTTGACCTGGTGGGTGAGGCCAACGACTACGTCGGCAAGGGCTTGTCGGGCGGCCGCATCATCGTGCGTTCGCCGAACGACTTCCGTGGCTATGGCCCGGATCACATCATCGCTGGCAACACCGTGCTGTACGGCGCCACCGAAGGCGAGGCCTACTTCAACGGCGTGGCGGGCGAGCGCTTCGCGGTGCGCAATTCCGGCGCCACCGCCGTCGTGGAAGGCACGGGCGACCACGGTTGCGAATACATGACGGGTGGCACGGTGGTGGTGCTGGGCGAAACCGGCCGCAACTTCGCCGCTGGCATGTCGGGTGGCGTGGCCTATGTGTTCGACCCGGACGGCCAGTTCAAGCACCGCGTCAACACCAGCATGGTCGACCTGGATGTCGTCGAGTCGCAGGCCGATCAGGAAGCTGCCAACGCCCGCGAAGGCTGGCACAGCGTGATCCGCAACGGCGAGCGGGAGACCGACGAGGCCATCCTGCGCCGTCTGATGGAAAACCACTTCCGCCTGACCGGCAGCTTTGCGGCACGCGACATCCTCGACAAGTGGAAAACCGCGCGTACCAGCTTCGTGAAGGTCATGCCGCATGAATATCGCCGTGCGCTGGGCGAGATGTGGCGCGCCAAGAATCCGACGGCAGCCCTGGCTGCCTGATCGATCACCCAGCGATATCCCGCAGCAATCTTGAACCGGGCCGCCTGTGCGGCGGCCCATCATCTATCAGACTCGACGGACGCGCGCCGCCAATGCCGCGCGTCCGACACCGGATCATCAGGACATATTCATGGGTAAGGTCACCGGATTTCTGGAATTCCAGCGCCTGCAGGAAGCTGCCGAAGCACCTGCGAACCGCCTCAAGCACTATAAAGAGTTCGTCCTGCACCTGACTGACGATCAGGCTCGCCAGCAAGGCGCGCGTTGCATGGACTGCGGCATTCCGTTCTGCAATACCGCCTGCCCGGTCAACAACATCATTCCGGACTGGAACGACCTGGTGTATCGCCAGGACTGGTCGCGCGCGCTCGACGTGCTGCACTCGACCAACAACTTCCCGGAATTCACCGGCCGCGTGTGCCCGGCGCCTTGCGAAGCCGCCTGCACGCTGAACATCAACGACGCCCCCGTCGGCATCAAGTCGATCGAGCACGCCATCATCGACAAGGGCTGGCAGGAAGGCTGGGTGCGCCCGCAGGTGCCGCGCAGCAAGACCGGCAAGAGCGTGGCGGTGGTGGGCTCGGGCCCGTCCGGCCTGGCCTGTGCCCAGCAGCTGGCGCGTGCCGGCCATGCGGTCACCGTGTTCGAGAAGAGCGACCGCATCGGTGGCCTGCTGCGTTACGGCATTCCCGACTTCAAGATGGAAAAGTCGCACATCGACCGCCGTGTCAGCCAGATGGAACTGGAAGGCGTGGCCTTCCGCACCTCCACCTTCGTGGGCTCGGCAGAAGACGCAGCCACCTTTGGTCAGGGCTTGTCGACGGTAACCCCGGCGCAGCTGGAAACCGAGTTCGATGCCGTGGTGATTGCCGGTGGATCGGAATCTCCGCGCGACCTGAGCATCCCCGGCCGCGAGCTGCAGGGCGTGCATTTCGCGATGGACTTCCTGCGCCAGCAGAACAAGGTGGTGGCCGGCGACAAGCTGCCGGGCCAGACCTCTGCGGCCGGCAAGAAGGTCGTGGTGATCGGCGGTGGCGACACCGGGTCGGATTGCGTGGGTACCAGCAACCGCCAGGGCGCCAAGTCGGTGGTGCAGTTCGAACTGATGCCGCAGCCCCCGGAAGTCGAAAACCGCGAACTGACCTGGCCCTACTGGCCAGCGCGCCTGCGCACCTCGTCTTCGCACGAAGAAGGTTGCGAGCGTGGCTGGGGCGTCACCACCAAGTCCTTCAAGGGCAAGAACGGAAAGCTGACCGCGCTGGAATGCGCGCGCGTCGAATGGGTGCGCGATGAAGCCACCGGCCAGATGAAGATGCAGGAAGTCGAAGGCTCGGTCTTCGACGTGCCGGCCGACCTGGTGTTCTTCGCGATGGGCTTCGTGTCGCCGGTGCAAAAGGTGCTGGATGCCTTCGGTGTCGAACGTGACGGCCGCGGCAACGCCCGCGCCAACACCGACGACTACCGCACCAACCGCGACAAGGTATTTGCCGCTGGCGACATGCGTCGTGGCCAATCCCTGGTCGTGTGGGCGATCCGTGAAGGTCGCCAATGCGCCGCATCGGTCGATGCCTGGCTGATGGGATCGACGACGTTGCCGCGATAAGCCTTAAGGATGATGTGGTGTTAAGGATTGATTAATAGCGTAACTGGTAGAATCGCAATTCAATCCCCTGGCGGGCGTGGTCATTTCCACGCCCGCCCTGCTTTTGCGACCTCCAATAATGGCTTCTGCCTCGTCTTCCACCGCTGACGCCGCCCTTCGTTTCGAAGGCGTGGCCGTCGGTTACGGTGATCGCACCCTGCTGTCCGGGGTGGATCTGCACGTCGGTCATGGCAAGGTCGTGGCCATCATGGGTGGGTCGGGCTCCGGCAAGACCACCTTGCTGCGTGCCGCCACCGGCCAACTTCGTCTGAAAGCCGGCAAGGTGTCGGTACTTGGCCAGGATCTTGGCAGCAGCGGCAGCGATGGCCTGTTCGGCTTGCGCAAGCGCATGGGTGTGCTGTTCCAGCAGGGCGCGCTGTTCACCGACCTGGACGTGTTCGAGAACGTTGCCTTCCCGCTGCGCGAACACACCAAGATGTCCGAGACCGACATCCGTGAACGGGTGCTCGGTAAGCTCGAAGGCGTTGGTCTGCGTGCGGCCGCCCACCTGAAGACCGCTGAATTGTCCGGCGGCATGGCCCGCCGCGTGGCGCTGGCCCGTGCCGTGGTGATGAATCCCGAGCTGGTCCTGTACGACGAGCCCTTTGCCGGCCTTGATCCCATCTCGCTTGGCGTGACCGCGCAGTTGATCCGCAAGATGGCCGACGAGCTTGGTTGTGCCTCGGTGCTGATCACGCACGATGTCGACGAATCCTTCGCGATTGCCGACTACGTGTATCTGGTCGGTCGCGGTGGCGTGGTGGCGCACGGCGTGCCGGCAGACCTGTCTGCGTCCGACGATCCCTACGTCAAACAATTTTTGCGCGGCGAGCCTGATGGCCCGGTGGCCTTCCAGTATCCGGAAACCCCCGACTATCTCGCCTGGCTCGCGCGCCAGCAAGGAGGCCGACGATGATCGGCATCGTGCGTGCAGTAGGCGCTGTCGGACGCAATACCCGCGAAGGCATCATCACGCTGGGCTTTTTCTTCCGCTTCCTGCTGGCCTTGCTGGCGCGCAGCGGCGCCGCCCTGCGTCGCCCGCGTCTGGTCTTCCAGCAAATTCACTTCATCGGCAACTATTCGTTGGTGATCATTGCCGTGTCCGGCATGTTCGTGGGTTTCGTGCTGGGCCTGCAGGGTTATTACACGCTCAATCGCTACGGCGCCGAAGAGGCGCTGGGTTTGCTGGTGGCCTTGTCGCTGGTGCGTGAACTGGGACCAGTCGTGACCGCGCTGCTGTTCGCGGGCCGGGCCGGCACCTCGCTGACTGCCGAAATCGGCCTGATGCGCGCGGGCGAACAGCTTGCGGCCATGGAAGTCATGGCTGTCGATCCGCTGCGCCGGGTGCTGGTTCCCCGTCTGTGGGGCGGCATCATCGCCATGCCCCTGCTGGCTGCGGTGTTCTCTGCGGTCGGTGTGCTGGGTGGCTGGGCAGTGGGCGTCGGCATGATCGGTATCGATCAAGGCGCGTTCTGGTCGCAGATGCAGAACGGCGTCGACGTCTGGGCCGATGTGGCCAATGGCGTGCTGAAAAGTGTGGTGTTCGGCGTTGCCGTCACCTTGATTTCCTTGTTCGAAGGTTATCGGGCCTCGCCCACGCCGGAAGGCGTGTCGCGCGCCACCACGCGTACCGTGGTGGCCGGATCGCTGGCCGTGCTCGGCCTCGATTTCCTGATGACCGCAATCATGTTTGGTGGCTGAGCCCGGCGGGCTTGGTATCAATAGGAGCAGTTCAAATGTCGCGAGACAAAGTCGATGTGTGGGTGGGCATTTTTGTGCTCCTGGGCGCTGCCGCGCTGATTTTCCTTGCCTTGCAGGCGGGTAATCTGGGCAGCATGCGACTGGGCAAGGATACCTACGACATCAAGGCCAACTTCGAGAATATCGGTGGCCTGAAAATGCGTGCGCCGGTCAAGAGCGCGGGTGTCGTGATCGGGCGCGTGGTGTCCATCGATTTCGATGACAAGCGCTTCCAGGCTGTCGCAACCTTACAACTCGATTCGCGTTATCGGTTCCCGGACGATTCCTCCGTCAAGATTCTTACCTCAGGTTTGCTCGGCGAGCAGTACATTGGGATCGAAGCGGGTGGCTCCGAAGACCTGTTCAAACCAGGTGGCACGGCCAAATACACCCAGAGCGCGATCGTTCTCGAAAACCTGATCAGTCAATTCCTGTACGGCAAGGCAGCCGAAGGGCCGCCGGCTACGCCTGCGCCCGCCGCAGCAGCGCCTGCCGCGCCCGTACCCGCGGCCAAGCCGTAACGCACATCGCAGTCAGTACGAACTAGGTAACCCACCGACATGAACAAGACCCTACTTGGCCTGAGCATCGCTCTGAGCCTGACCGGCTGTGCGACCGTAGACCGCAACGACCCGCGTGATCCCCTCGAAGGCTTGAACCGCGGCGTCTACAGCTTCAACACCGCCGTCGACGACGCCGTGCTGAAGCCCGTTGCCCAAGGCTACGTTGCTGTCGTGCCGCGCCCGGCCCGCCAGTGCGTGTCCAACGTCTTCGGCAATCTGTCGGACGTGTGGTCCTCGTTCAACAGCTTCATCCAGGGTCGTGGCCACGAAGCCATCAACAGCGCCGGCCGCGTGATCTTGAATTCCACCGTCGGCGTGTTCGGCTGCTTCGACCTGGCAACCGGCCAGGGCGTGCCGCGCGTGCGCAACGACTTCGGCCAGACGCTTGGCGTCTGGGGCCTGGGCTCCGGTCCGTACGTGGTGCTGCCGCTGCTGGGTTCCAGCACGCTGCGCGACACCGGTGGTCTGGTGGTCGACTCGGTCGCCAACCCGGTCGCCATCGGCCAGCTGGACAATGTCCGCCTGCGCAACACCTTGCTTGGCGTGTACATCATCAGCACCCGTGCCGGCCTGCTCGACGTGGGCAACCTGGTCAACGACGTGGCGATCGACCCGTACTCGTTCACGCGTGATGCCTATCTGCAGCGTCGCGAAGCGCAGATCCGTCGTTATGGCCCGGGCGCAACCCCGGGTTCGAGCGACAACTACGCCCCGCTGCCGAACTACAACGACGACCAGGCTGCCACCCCGGCAAATGCCGTCGCTCCGGGTATCGGCGCACCCCGCTGACATAAAATCACATTGATCGTCTGCCCCGACTGAACTGACGCGTTACAGTCGGGGTCTGATAGAAAAATTCTGAAGGTTTGCGTCCATGAAATATTCTGACTATCGCGCGGCCGCTGTTCCGGCCGCCCAGCGGCCTGCTGCACGTCGCTGGATGTTCCTCTTCACCTTCATGGCTGGTCTGGCAATTGCGCTGTCCACCATGACGGCTCACGCCCAGCAGGCACCCGATGCACTGGTGAAGCAGACGGTTGAAGGCCTGCTGTCTGCGATCAAGGCCGACGCCGAGATCCAGTCCGGCAACGCGCCCAAGCTGCTGCAGCTGGTCGACCAGCAGATTCTGCCGAACGTCGATTTCGAAAAGACCACGCGTCTGGCTGCCGGCCGTCACTGGCGTGATGCCACGCCTGCCCAGCAGGCTGCGCTGATCAAGGAATTCCGCGCTACGCTGGTTCGTACCTACAGCGGCGCCGTGTCGGCTGTCCGTCCGCAGACCACGGTGACGATGTTGCCGTTCCGCGCACAGCCGGCCGATACCGATGTGGTCGTGCGCACCACGATCAACCAGCCCAATGGCGAACCGATCCAGGTGGACTACCGCCTGGAAAAGCTGGCCAACAACACCTGGAAGATCTACGACGTGAACGTGTTGGGTGTCTGGCTGATCCAGAACTACCGCAACCAGTTCTCGCAGGAAATCACGCAGAAGGGCTTCGACGGCCTGGTCAAGTCGCTGGCCGACCGCAATCGCCAGTCGGGTCTGTAATCGGCTCCTGAGCCAAGACCCTGACGCAACGCCGGACCTGGTCCGGCGTCGCAGGCAGCCTACGCTGCCAGCTCTCTTCCCGGCCCGGTTGTACCTTTCCCAAGGTCGACCGGGCCGCGGCGCTTATAATTGTCAATCCTCCGCTCCCCTGACCGACCCGCCGCTCCGTTTTCGACACGGCCAGGCGCCGGTGCCCCCATGCAAGCTGCTGTCTGTATCGAGCACGTCTCCAAGATCTATACCTCGCGTCCGTCCATGTGGTCGCGCTTGAGACAAAGTGCGTCGGCTCCCGGATTTCAGGCACTCGACGATGTCAGTCTGACCATCCAGCCCGGCGAATTCTTCGGCCTTCTGGGCCCGAATGGGGCGGGCAAGACCTCGCTCATTTCCATCCTGGCGGGTCTGGCGCGTCCGACGGCCGGTCGGGTACGCATCTGCGGCCACGACGTGGTCAGCGGCTTCCGCGACGCGCGCCGCGCGCTGGGCGTGGTGCCGCAGGAGCTGGTGTTCGATCCGTTCTTCACGGTGCGTGAAACGCTGCGCATCCAGTCCGGCTACTTCGGCCTGCACAAGAATGACGACTGGATCGACGAGATCCTGGTCAACCTGGATTTGCAGGACAAGGCCAACGTGAATACGCGTGCCTTGTCGGGTGGCATGAAGCGCCGCGTGCTGGTTGCCCAGGCGCTGGTGCATCGTCCGCCGGTGATCGTGCTGGACGAGCCCACCGCTGGGGTCGACGTGGACCTGCGTCGCACACTGTGGCAGTTCATTTCGCGCCTGAACAAGCAGGGTCACACGATTTTGCTGACCACCCACTACCTGGAAGAAGCCGAAGCCTTGTGCGGTCGCATTGCGATGCTCAAGCGCGGCAAGATCGTGGCGCTGGACACCACGGCCGCCTTGCTGGCCAACGTGGGCGGTGCGCGCATGACGCTGCGCCTGTCGCACGGCTGGCCCGCCGGCCGCAATGCCGCGCTGGACGCACGTGTGCTTGAACACGACGGCGCGCGCACCACGCTGCGCCTGGACTCGGTCGACGAGCTTGAAATCCTGCTGGCGCAAGTGCGTGCGGCGGGTGGCGTCATCGAAGACATCGAAGTGCAACGTGCCGACCTCGAAGAAGCATTCGTAGGAATCATGAACAACGTCACGCCGCCTACCGCCGCGCGTTTCCCGGAGTGTGCGTAATGGCCCAGTCGTCTTCTTCCGCGCCTGTGCGTGTTGCCGTGCAAGGCGCCGACGCCGCGCCGGCACCCATGATCGCCGTGCCCAATACCGGCGGTTCGGGTTTCCGCACGCTGTTCTACAAGGAAATGCTGCGCTTCTGGAAGGTCGGTTTCCAGACGGTGACCGCACCGGTCATCACGGCCTTGCTGTACCTGCTGATCTTCGCCCACGTGCTGGAAGGGCGGGTCACGGTCTACGGTGATATCGGCTACACCGCCTTCCTGGTGCCCGGGCTGGTGATGATGAGCCTGCTGCAGAACGCGTTTTCCAATGCCTCGTCCTCGCTGATCCAGAGCCGCATCACCGGCAACCTGGTATTCATGCTGCTGCCGCCGATCACGCACTGGCAGATGTTCTGGGCCTATGTGCTGGCCTCGGTCGTGCGCGGTCTGGCCGTTGGCCTGGGTGTCTTCCTGGTGACGCTGTTCTTCGTGCGCATCAATATCCAGGCGCCAGTGTGGATCATCGTGTTCGCCATAATGGGTAGCGCGGTGCTGGGCACGCTCGGCCTGATCGCCGGCATCTGGGCCGAGAAATTCGACCAGTTGGCCGCATTCCAGAACTTCCTGATCATGCCCGCGACCTTCCTGTCCGGTGTGTTCTACTCCATTCATTCCCTGCCGACGTTCTGGCAGCAGGTCTCGCACTGGAACCCGTTCTTCTACATGATCGACGGTTTCCGCTACGGTTTCTTCGGTACCGCAGACGTCTCGCCCTGGCACAGCCTTGCGGTGGTGCTGGGCAGCTTCCTGCTGCTGGCGACGATCGCGCTGCGCCTGCTGGCCACTGGCTACAAGCTTCGTCACTGAACTTCCGTCCCCGAACTGTCTTCTTTCGAAACGCCCATGAGCACGCCATATCCCACGCCCGAACAGGTCCGGCAATACATTGCCGACGGCCTGTCCTGTGAACACCTCGAGGTCGACGGTGACGGCCAGCATTTCCAGGCCACCATCGTCAGCAGCGCGTTCGAAGGCAAGCGCCTGATCCAGCGCCACCAGCTGGTCTACGCCGCGCTGGGCGATCGCATGCGCGCCGAGATTCACGCGCTGTCGATGCGCACGCTCACCCCGGCCGAGTTCCAGGCGAAAGGCTGATGCACAGGCCGATCATCGTGGGCGGTTCGCCGCTGCACGGCGACGCCCTGTCCCTGCACGCCGAACGCGCTGTCTTTGTCCAGGCGAGCTTGGCCTGCACCTTCTTTTTTGCGCGTATCACCCAGACCGGAGCCCCGGCATGAGCAGTCCCTTGAATAGCGCCGTCAGCGGCGCCCCGATCACGCTGGCCTTGTCCAAGGGCCGGATCTTCGACGAAACCATGCCGCTGCTCGACGCCGCCGGCATCACGGTGACCGAGAGCCCGGAAACCTCGCGCAAGCTGATCCTGCCGACCAGCGACCCGGGCCTGCGCATCATCATCGTGCGCGCGTCCGACGTGCCTACCTACGTGCAGTACGGCGCAGCCGACCTGGGTGTGGCGGGCAAGGACGTGCTGGACGAACACGTGATCGAGCATCCTGGCGGGCTGTATCAGCCCATCGACCTGAACATCGGCAAGTGCCGCCTGTGCGTGGCGGCCCCGGTGGGCTTTGACTACGAAAGCGCCGTGCACCGCGGCGCGCGCCTGCGCATCGCCACCAAGTACGTCGAGGCGGCGCGTCAGCACTTTGCCGCCAAGGGCGTGCACGTCGACCTGATCAAGCTGTATGGCTCGATGGAGCTGGCACCGCTGGTCGGTCTGGCCGATGCCATCGTCGATCTGGTGTCGACAGGCGGCACCTTGCGTGCGAATAATCTGACCGTGGTCGAAGACATCGTGGATATCTCCTCGCGCCTGGTGGTCAACCAGGCTGCGCTCAAGACGCGGCGACACCAATTGCAGCCTTTGCTCGACGCGTTCTCACGCGCCAGCCAAGTCGCTGCCTGAGTTCCGGGCTGAGTTTTTCAGGCTGGAGTTCAGCCCGAATGTCAGCCTGCCGTACCGAACGCGACCAAGCTTGAGTCTGACTATCTCGCGCGCCCGCCGTGGCTGCGCCGCCTGAACCCCATTTCGTCAAGGCCGATGCATGTCTCTGATCAATCGACTGGACACCCGCAGTTCTGATTTCCGTGCGCAACTGACTGCGCTGCTTGCGTTCGAAGCGGGCGAAGATGCCGCGATCGAACGCACCGTTGCCGACATCCTGAGCGATGTGCGCACCCGTGGCGATGCCGCCGTGCTGGAATACACGCGCCGCTTCGATCGTCACCAGCCCGCCGACATTGCCGCACTGGAAATTCCGCGCAGCGAATGGCTGGCCGCGCTGAACGCGCTGCCCGCTGCCCAGCGCCAGGCGCTGGAAACGGCTGCCGAGCGCATTCGCGTCTATCACCAGCACCAGCGCGCCGAGACCTGGACCTATACCGAGCCGGACGGCACGGTGCTGGGCCAGAAGATCACGCCGCTGGACCGCGTCGGCCTGTACGTGCCGGGCGGCAAGGCGGCGTATCCGTCCTCGCTGCTGATGAACGCGATTCCGGCCAAGGTCGCGGGCGTGCAGGAAATCGTGATGGTCACGCCCACGCCGGACGGCACACGCAACCAGATGGTGCTTGCCGCCGCGGCGATTGCCGGCGTCGATCGCGCCATCGCCATTGGTGGCGCGCAAGGTGTGGCGGCGCTGGCCTATGGCACCGCCACCATTCCTGCCGTCGACAAGATCGTCGGCCCCGGCAACGCCTTCGTGGCTGCAGCCAAGCGCCGTGTATACGGCACCGTCGGCATCGACATGATTGCCGGCCCCAGCGAAATCCTGGTGATCTGCGACGGCCACACACCGGCCGACTGGATTGCGATGGACTTGTTCTCGCAGGCCGAGCACGATGAACTCGCGCAGGCCATCCTGCTGTGCCCGGACGCCGACTACCTGACGGAAGTGGAAGCCGCAATCGCGCGCCTGCTGCCGACCATGCCGCGGGCCGACATCATCCGCACGAGTCTGGCCAATCGCGGTGCGCTGATCCAGGTGCGTGACCTGGATGAAGCCTGCGCCATCGCCAACGACATCGCCGCCGAGCACCTGGAAATCTCCACGCTCGAGCCCGAGCGCTGGGCCGACAAGATCCGGCACGCCGGCGCAATCTTCATGGGCCGCTACAGTTCGGAATCGCTGGGCGACTACTGCGCCGGCCCGAATCACGTGCTGCCGACCTCGCGCACTGCGCGTTTCTCGTCGCCGCTGGGCGTCTATGATTTCCAGAAGCGCTCCAGCCTGATCCAGGTTTCTGCTGCGGGTGCGCAGACGCTGGGTGCGCTGGCGGCCGAGCTGGCTTATGGTGAGGGCTTGCATGCCCACGCCCGCAGCGCCGAGTTCCGGCTCGACGCCAATGCAGCTGCTTCGGCTGCTGTTTCTACCGCTGTTCCTACCGACATTTCCCGGACCTGACGATGCGTACTGCCGAGATCACCCGCAATACCAACGAGACCAAGATCCGCGTTGCGATCAATCTCGATGGCACCGGCCGCCAGAGCCTGGCCACCGGTGTGCCTTTCCTCGACCACATGCTCGACCAGATCGCCCGCCACGGCATGATCGACCTCGACATCCATGCGGACGGCGATCTCCACATCGACTCGCACCACACGGTGGAAGACGTGGGCATCACGCTCGGCATGGCGTTTGCCAAAGCCGTCGGCGACAAGGCCGGCCTGCGCCGCTACGGCCACGCCTACGTGCCGCTCGATGAAGCGCTGTCGCGCGTGGCGGTCGACTTCTCGGGCCGTCCCGGCCTGGAATTCCATGTGCCGTTCACCCGCGCGATGATCGGCCAGTTCGACGTCGACCTGACCCAGGAATTCTTCCGTGGTTTCGTCAACCACGCACAGGTCACCCTGCACATCGACAACTTGCGTGGCGTGAACGCCCACCACCAGTGCGAAACCGTGTTCAAGGCCTTCGGTCGGGCGCTGCGCATGGCAGTGGAAGTCGATCCGCGTGCGGGCAACACGATTCCCTCGACCAAGGGAGTCCTGTAATGACTCACGTTGCCATCGTCGATTACGGCATGGGCAATCTGCGCTCGGTGGCGCGTGCGATCGAGCATGTGGCGCCCGAGGCGCGCGTACAGATCACGGGCAGCGCTGCTGACATCGCGGCCGCCGACCGCATCGTGTTTCCGGGGCAGGGCGCCATGCGCGACTGCATGCGCCATCTGGACGAATCCGGCCTGCGTGAGGCCGTGTTGGCGGCGGCCCGCAACAAGCCGCTGCTGGGCGTGTGCGTGGGCGAGCAGATGCTGTTCGACCGCAGCGAGGAAGGTCCGACCGACGGTCTCGGGGTATTCCCCGGCGAAGTGCGCCGTTTCAACGGCGAATTGTTTGAAGGCGCAGAGCGCCTGAAAGTCCCGCAGATGGGATGGAACCGCGTGCGTCAGACGCAGTCCCATCCCTTGTGGGCCGGCGTGCCGGACAATGCGTACTTCTATTTCGTGCACAGCTACTACGCCGCGCCGACCGATCCGAGCCTGACCGCAGGACAAACCGATTACGGCCTTGCCTTTACCTGCGCAGTAGCCAGGGATAACATCTTCGCGACCCAGTTCCATCCTGAAAAGAGTGCGGCGCTGGGTCTGCAGATCTACCGCAACTTCGTGCACTGGAACCCCTGACCGGTTTTCGGCCAGGGTCCCCAACCGTTTTCACTGATTCACCATGCTCCTCATTCCTGCGATTGATCTCAAGGACGGCCGCTGCGTGCGTTTGCGCCAGGGCGATCTCGACGACGCTACCGTTTTCTCTGAAGACCCCGCCGCCATGGCCGAATTGTGGCTGTCGCGCGGTGCGCGTCGGCTGCATCTGGTCGATCTGAATGGCGCGGTCGCAGGCAAGCCGTTGAACCAGGCTTCGATCAAGGCGATCATCGCCGCCGTCGGCGCCGACATTCCGGTGCAGATTGGTGGTGGCATCCGTGATCTGGACACCATCGAACGCTACCTCGATGGCGGTATCTCCTACGTCATCATCGGCACCGCCGCGGTGAAGAATCCCGGTTTCCTGCACGACGCCTGCAGCGCCTTCCCGGGCCAGATCATCGTCGGTCTGGACGCGAAAGACGGCAAGGTCGCCACCGACGGCTGGAGCAAGCTCACCGGCCACGACGTCATCGACCTGGGCAAGAAGTTCGAAGACTACGGCTGCAACGAGATCATCTACACCGACATCGGCCGTGACGGCATGTTGTCGGGCGTGAACATCGAAGCCACGGTCCGCCTGGCCCAGCACGTGCGCATTCCGGTGATCGCCTCGGGCGGCATCGCCGACCTGCGCGACATCGACAACCTGTGCGCCGTCGAAGACGAAGGCGTGTCGGGCGCGATCCTGGGCCGCAGCATCTATGAAGGCACGCTGGACTTCGTCGCCGCCCAGGCGCGCGCCGACGAACTGAGGCCGGCATGACGGCTGTGGCAGACAAGCCGGCTGCCGCGGGCCTTGGTGTTCGGGGCGGCCTGACTCGCCGCATCATCCCCTGCCTGGACGTCACGGCAGGCCGGGTGGTGAAGGGGGTCAACTTCGTCAACCTGATGGACGCCGGTGACCCGGTGGAAGTGGCGCGCCGCTACGACGCGCAAGGTGCCGACGAACTCACCTTCCTCGACATCACCGCCACCAGCGACCAGCGCGACATCATCCTGTCGGTGATCGAACAGGTGGCATCCCAGGTCTTCATTCCGCTGACGGTGGGTGGTGGCGTGCGCCAGCTGGCCGACGTGCGTCGCCTGCTGAACGCGGGCGCCGACAAGATCTCGGTGAACACCTCGGCGGTGAACAACCCGGATCTGGTCGGCGAGATTTCCGGCTACTTCGGCTCGCAGTGCCTAGTGGTCGCGATCGACGCCAAGCGCGTGTCTGCCGACGGTGAAACTCCGCGCTGGGAAGTCTTCACGCACGGTGGCCGTACCCGTACCGGTCTGGACGCGGTCGAGTGGGCCGCGCGCATGGCCTCGCTGGGCGCAGGCGAAATCCTGCTCACCAGCATGGACCGCGACGGCACAAAGTCCGGCTTCGACCTGGCGCTGACCCGCGCCGTGTCGCAGGCCGTGCCGATCCCGGTGATCGCCTCGGGCGGTGTCGGCAGCCTGGACGATCTCGCCAATGGCGTGCTCGACGGCCGTGCCGACGCCGTGCTGGCCGCCAGCATCTTCCATTACGGCCAGCACACGGTGCAGGAAGCCAAGCGCCACATGGCGGCACGCGGCATTGCCGTGCGCCTGGACGACTGATGGATACCACCAGCAGCGCCGATACCGGCGAATGGCTCGACAGCATTCTGTATGACGAGAATGGCCTGGTGCCGGCGATCGCCCAGGAAGTTCTGACCAACAAGGTGGTGATGTTCGCGTTCATGAACCGCGAATCGCTGGCGGAAACGCTGGCCACGGGCAACGCCACCTACTGGTCGCGCTCGCGCAAGCGCCTGTGGCGCAAGGGCGAGGAGTCCGGCCACGTGCAGAAGGTGCGCGAAGTCCGGCTCGACTGCGATGGCGACGTGGTTTTGCTGCGCATCGAGCAGATCGGCGGCATCGCCTGCCATACGGGGCGTGAACGCTGCTTCTACCGGAAGCTGCAGACCGTCGACGGCCAGACCGCCTGGGTCACCACCGACCCGGTCCTCAAAGACCCCGAACACATCTACAAATGAGCCAATCCCCGCTTGACCTGGGCACCGTGCTGGCACGGGTTGCCGATACGCTCGAGTCGCGTCGTGGTGCCGACCCCAGCACGTCCTACGTGGCGAAACTGCTGGCCAAGGCGCCCGATTCGATCCTGAAGAAAATCGGCGAGGAAGCCACCGAGACCGTCATGGCGGCCAAGGATGGCGAGACGGACAAGATCGTGTCGGAAACCGCCGACCTGTGGTTTCACTGTCTTGTCATGCTGACCCACTATGGTCTGCGTCCCGAACAGGTTCTGGAAGAGCTGGCGCGTCGCGAAGGCCTGTCGGGCCTGACTGAAAAAGCCGCGCGCGGTCCCGATGGCGCGCGCGCCCAACCGGCACAAGGAGTGTGATGAGCCACCCGGACTGCATTTTCTGCAAGATCGTCGAGGGCAAGATCCCGGCGAAGAAAGTCTTTGAAGACGAGGAATTCCTGGCCTTCCACGACATCAATCCGGCTGCCCCGGTGCATTTGCTGGTGATCCCGAAGCGTCACATCGTGTCGATGCAGACGCTCGAGCCCGAGGACGGACCGCTCTTGGGTAGAATGATGTCGCTGATCCCGCGCCTGGCGTCCGAGCAAGGATGTCGCCCGGGACCGGAAGGCGGCTTCCGGCTGATTGCCAACAGCGGCAAGGATGGCGGCCAGGAAGTCGGGCACCTGCATTTTCATGTGCTGGGCGGCCAGCGTCCCTGGAAGATCTGAACCAACATTTACCGTCGGCACAGCCGGCGGGACACACGTTTATCGCCGCAAGGCACGGAGTTTGAAATGGGTAGCTTCAGCATCTGGCATTGGCTCATCGTCCTCTTGGTCGTGGTCCTGATTTTCGGCACCAAGAAACTGAAGAACCTGGGTTCCGACCTGGGTGGTGCGGTCAAGGGCTTCAAGGAAGGCGTCAAGGAAGGCGGTGATTCCGTGTCTCCGGCCGGTTCGACCATCGACTCCAAGCGTGTCGCGGGCGAGACCATCGACGTCGACGCCAAGGAAAAGACCCCGCGTTGATCGGGCTGCGCGGCCGTGCGCAAGCATGGCTGCTCGCCGCATGCCCGCCTGGGCACGATTCAGGTGTTTCTTCTTCCGTCCTAGTCTTTATCGGCGCGCTGCATGTTTGATTTCGGCTTTTCCCAACTGATGATCGTGGGGGTGGTGGCGCTGGTCGTCATCGGTCCCGAACGTCTGCCCAAGGTCGCAAAGACCGTCGGCCATCTGCTGGGCCGGGCGCAGCGCTACGTGGGCGACGTCAAGGGCGACATCCAGCGCGAATTCGAACTCGATGAGCTTCGCAAGATGCGCACCGAGATGGAGGCCACGGCGCGCTCTTTCGAAACCAGCGTAAGCGCCGGCGTCAACGACTTCCAGAGCAAGGTGCACGACACCGCGCGCTCGATCGAGTCCTCGGTCAATGACCTGGGCAAGGACGGCACGGTCACCACCGACGCCATGTCGATCGGCGAGGTCGTTCCCCGACACGAGTCGCACGATGCGGCCTCGACGGCGCATGTATCGCCGTCCGCGCCGTATTCCACATCCGCCGCCCACAGCATGCCGCCCATCGTCCCCGGCAGCTCGCACGCGCTGCCGGCGCGAGCCAGCGCCACCGAGGTCATGGCGCGCGCACTGCGTGACCGCACCGCCATCGGCCCGGACCGTTTGTCCTGAGTCGATGTCGAGCTGCCTTGTTGATTCGGCTTTTTTCGACCTCGCCTCTTTCGATTCCGCTTCGCAACCCCTGACCCCTGGACGGCCGTGAGCCAAGAAGACAGTTTCATTTCGCATCTGGTCGAACTCCGGTCCCGCCTGATCAAGGCCGTGGGCGCGGTGGTTGCCGTGTTCATCGTGTTGTTCATCTGGCCGGGTGCCTCCGCCATCTATGACCTGCTGGCAGCCCCGATGCTCGCCACCTTGCCGCCCGGTACACGCATGATCGCCACCGGCGTGATCACGCCGTTCATGGTCCCGGTGAAAGTCACCATGCTGGCAGCCTTCGTGGTGTCCCTGCCGGTGGTGCTCTACCAGGCCTGGGCCTTCGTTGCGCCGGGGCTTTACCTGCACGAGAAGCGGCTGGCGATGCCGCTGATCATCTCGAGCACCCTGCTGTTCATTGCGGGCATGGCCTTCTGCTACGTGTTCGTGTTCAAGACGGTGTTCCATTTCATCGCCGAATTCGCGCCGCAGTCGATCACGCCGGCGCCGGATATCGAGGCCTACCTGGGCTTTGTGATGACGATGTTCCTGGCTTTCGGCATTACCTTCGAGGTGCCGGTAGCCGTGGTGTTGCTGCTCAAGACCGGCCTTGTCACGCTGGCCAAGCTGCGCAGCATCCGCGGTTATGTGATCGTCGGCGCGTTTGTCATCGCCGCTGTCGTCACGCCGCCCGATATCGTCAGCCAGTTCATGCTGGCCGTGCCGCTGATGCTGCTCTACGAGCTTGGTCTGCTGATCGGCCGCTTCATCGAGCCGAAAGACAGGGAAACCGACAGTACCGACATCACCAAAGAAGGCTGATAAGTCTGATATCGTCGCCCACCGCAGCGCATCGTTGATAAAAAGCGCGATTGAACGCGTGCACCCCAAACCAGGAGAGCCTCATGTACCACCTTCCCAAGCTGGCCGTCGGGCTTGCGCTTGTCGCCACAGCCTTCGCCGCCCACGCAGACATCAAGGTCGGCGTCGTTCTGTCGGCCACCGGCCCGGCTGCCTCGCTCGGCATTCCTGAGAAGAACGTATTCGCGCTGCTGCCGACGACCATCGGCGGCGAGAAGGTCGAATACATCATCCTGGACGATGCGACCGACACCACGACGGCCGTCAAGAACATCCGCAAGCTCACCAGCGAAGACAAGGTCGATGTGGTGATCGGCTCAACGGTCACCCCCAGCTCGCTGGCCATGACCGACGTGGCTTCTGAGACCGGCACGCCGCTGATCTCGATGGCCGCGTCCGCCGTGATCGTGCAGCCCGCCGAGGGCAACAAGCGCTGGGCCTTCAAGACGCCGCAAAACGATGCACAGATGGCCAGCGCCATCGTCGAACACATGAAGGCTGGCGGCGTGAAGACCGTTGGCTTCATCGGCTTTGCCGACGCCTACGGCGAAGGCTGGTACAAGGAATTCTCCAAGGCCGCGGAAGCTGCCGGCATCAAGACCGTGGCCGACGAGCGCTACAACCGCACCGACACCTCGGTGACCGGCCAGGTCCTGAAGATCATGTCGGGCAAGCCCGACGCGGTGCTGATCGGCGCTGCCGGTACCCCGGCCGCACTGCCGCAACGCACGCTGAAAGAACGTGGTTACGCCGGCAAGTACTACCAGACCCACGGCGTGGCCAACAACGACTTCCTGCGCGTGGGTGGCAAGGACGTGGAAGGTACCTTCCTGCCGGCCGGTCCGGTGCTGGTGGCCGACCAGTTGCCGGAGACCAACCCGGTGAAGAAGTCGGCGCTGGAATACGTGCAGAAGTACGAAGCTGCACACGGCAAGGGCGTGTCGACCTTCGGCGGCCACGCCTGGGACGCCGGCAAGCTGATCCAGGCTGCCATCCCGGTGGCGCTCAAGAAGGGCAAGCCGGGCACGCCTGAATTCCGCGCCGCCTTGCGCGATGCACTGGAAGCCAACAAGGATGTCGCAGGCGCGCACGGCATCTTTACCCTGTCGGCGACCGATCACGTCGGTCTGGACAATCGCTCGCGAGTGATGGTCACGATCGAAAACGGCGCCTGGAAACTGGTCAAGTAAGACCCGACACGCCGCACGCGGGCTGATCCCCGCGTGCGGCGTGTTTTCGTTTGGCCCGCGCACAGCTGGCACTCCCGGATCGGGACGCCGGCTGCCTGCGCAGACCCGGAAGAAACATGGACGTCCAGATTGCTTTGTTCCTCACGCAGGATGGTGTCACCAACGGTGCCATCTATGCGCTGCTTGCCCTGACCCTGGTCCTGGCCTTTACCGTCACGCGGGTGATCTTCATCCCGCAGGGCGAATTCGTCGCCTGGGGCGCGCTTACGCTGGCTGCGCTGCAGACCGGCAAGTTGCCCGGCACGGTGTGGCTGTTGCTGATCGGTGGGGTCGCGGTGACGCTGGTCGAGGCAGTCACCTGTTTGCGCAATGCGGACTGGCGTCGTTTCCCGGCCACCCTCGGGTGGAACCTGCTTTATCCCGGGCTGGTCTATGTTGCCGCCCGCTATCTTCCCTGGGACCAGCTTCCGCTCGTGCTGCAGATCGTGTTCGCGCTGCTGATGATCGTGCCGCTGGGCCCCATGGTGTGGCGCCTGGCCTTCCAGCCGCTGGCTGAAGCGTCCGTGCTGACGCTGCTGATCGTGTCCGTCGCGGTCCACCTGGCGCTGGTGGGCATCGGCCTGCTGTTCTTCGGTGCCGAAGGCTCGCGCACGCCGCCGTTCTCGGATGGCAGCATCACGCTGGGCGGCTTCACCATCAATGCCCAGACCTTGTGGGTGGTGGGCTGCTCGCTGGCGCTGATCCTCGCACTGTATTTCTTCTTCGAGCGCACCTTCTACGGCAAGGCGCTGCGCGCCACCGCCGTGAACCGCGCCGGCGCACGCCTGATGGGCATTCCCACCAGCATGGCCGGGCGGCTCAGCTTCCTGCTGTGCGCATTGATCGGCGCCTTCTCCGGCATCCTGATCGCGCCGATTACCACCATCTACTACGACACCGGCTTCCTGATCGGCCTGAAGGGCTTCGTGGGCGCCATCATCGGTGGCCTCGGCAGTTATCCGATCGCGGCGGCCGGCGCGCTGCTGGTCGGCCTGCTGGAATCCTTCTCATCCTTCTGGGCCAGCGCCTACAAAGAAGTCATCGTGTTCACGCTGATCATCCCCGTGCTGGTCTGGCGCTCGCTCACCTCCCGCCAAGTGGAGGAAGAATGATGCGCAAGGGTCTGATTCGTCCTGTCTGGCTGGTCAGCGCAGCGGTGGTGATGCTGGCAGCCGCCCCGTTCGTGCTGTCGGAATTCACCATCACGCTGCTGAACTACATCGGCCTGTACGCGCTGGTGGCGCTTGGCCTGGTCTTGCTGACCGGGGTAGGGGGGCTGACGTCCTTCGGGCAAGCCGCCTTCGTCGGCCTGGGCGCCTACACCTCGGCCTGGCTGTCGACCTCGCCGGATCTGCCCACGTGGCTTGCCTGGGCCGGCGGCTCGCCCTGGCTGGGCCTGCTGGCGGGTTTGCTGGTGACGGGCACCGTGGCCGGTTTCCTGGGTGCGATCACGCTGCGCCTGTCGGGCCACTTTTTGCCGCTGGGCACGATTGCCTGGGGCCTGAGCCTGTATTTCCTGTTCGGCACGCTGGCCTTCCTGGGCGGCCATACCGGCTTGTCCGGCATTCCGGCCATCTCGGTGTTCGGCCAGAGCCTGGCCGGCGGCCGGCAGATCTATTTCCTCATCTGGCTGGTCTTGATGCTGGCCGTCTGGCTGCTGAAGAACCTGCTGGACTCCCGTGAAGGCCGTGCCATTCGTGCGCTGAAAGGCGGCATGGTGATGGCGGAATCCATGGGCGTGGACACCGCACGCCAGCGCATGGCGATCTTCGTGATCGCAGCCTTGATGGCCAGCATGTCGGGCTGGTTGTACGCCCACATGCAGCGCTTCGTGAATCCCACGCCCTTCAACCTGAACATCGGCATCGAATACCTGTTCATGGCGGTGATCGGCGGTGCGTCGCACGTCTGGGGCGCCTTGCTGGGCGCGGGCGTGGTGACCTTGCTGAAGCAATACCTGCAGGACCTGCTGCCGCGCCTGTTCGGTGCCTCCGGCAATTTCGAGGTGATCGTCTTCGGCATTTTGCTGGTGGTGATGCTGCAGCGTGCGCGCGATGGCCTGTGGCCGGCGCTGGCGCGTCTGGTGCCGGTACGCAAGGACCCGGTGGCCGTGGACACGGCTGCTGCGCCGCTTGCGCAACGCGCCAAGCCCGAGCGCGGCAGCATCGTGCTGGAAGCCGAGGGCGTCACCAAACGCTTTGGTGGCCTGGTCGCCAACAAGGACATGAGCCTGTCGGTACGCGCCGGCGAAGTGCTGGCGCTGATCGGCCCCAACGGCGCGGGCAAGAGCACCATGTTCAACCTGTTGTCCGGGGTGCTGGAACCCACCTCGGGCCGTGTACGCTTCCTGGGTGAAGACGTGGTGGGCAAGGGCGCTCGCCGCATCGCAAGCCTGGGGCTGTCCCGCACCTTCCAGCACGTACGCCTGCTGCCCACCATGAGCGTATTGGACAACGTGGCCATTGGCGCCCATCTGCGCGAACGTCGCGGCCTGCTGGGCGGCTTGTTCGGCGGCGCGCTGCGCCTGGACCGCGCGCAAGAGCGCCGTCTGCTGGCCGAAGCCGCACGCCAGCTGGAACGCGTGGGTCTGGGTGAACACCTGCACGACGCAGCCGGTTCGCTGCCGCTGGGCAAGCAACGGATTCTGGAAATCGCGCGCGCTCTGTGCGCCGACCCCTGCCTGATGCTGCTGGACGAACCCGCTGCAGGCCTGCGCTACTTCGAGAAGCAGGAACTGGCTGCCACCTTGGCCAAGCTGCGCACCGAAGGCCTGGCGATCCTGCTGGTCGAACATGACATGGACTTCGTGATGGGCCTGGCCGATCGCGTGGTCGTGATGGAATTCGGCGAACGCATTGCCGAAGGCTTGCCCGAACAGGTCCAGCGCGACCCGAGGGTGCTGGAAGCCTATCTGGGAGGACTGGAATGATGGCGCGTGCAACCCAGCCGGCCGCTGTTCCGGTAGGCGAGACCCTGCTTGAAGTGCGTGACCTGAGCGTGTCTTACGGCAAGGTGGAAGCCTTGCATCAGGTCAGCCTGACCGTGCCCGCCGGGTCCATCGTGACCGTGATCGGCCCCAACGGCGCGGGCAAGACAACCTTGCTGTCGGCCATCATGGGCGTGCTGCCTTCGCGTGGCAGCGTCACCTTTGGCGGCCAGGATGTGCCGCGCCCCGAGATCGAGCAGATGGTCGCGATGGGCATGAACCTGGTGCCCGAAAAGCGCGAGCTGTTCGGCGAGATGAGCGTCGAAGACAACCTGGTGCTGGGCGCCTTCCAGCGCTATCGCAGCGGCTTGCGCGACCATGCGGCATCGATGGAAGAAGTGTTCGCGCTGTTCCCGCGCCTGCGCGATCGCCGCAAACAGATCGCCGGCACCTTGTCGGGCGGCGAGCGGCAGATGCTGGCCGTCGGCCGTGCCTTGATGGCCAAGCCCCGCCTGCTGATGCTCGACGAGCCCTCGCTGGGCCTGGCGCCGCGCATCGTGAAGGAAATCTTCCAGATCATCGTCGAACTGCGCGCCCGCGGCGTGTCGATTCTGCTGGTCGAACAGAACGCCCGCGCGGCCTTGCATGTGGCCGACTACGCCTACGTGCTCGAGACCGGCGAGTCGGTCCTGTCCGGCCCGGCGTCGCAGTTGGCCGACGATCCGCGCGTGATCGAGAGTTATCTCGGCCTGGGCGGTGGCCACGGCGTGAAGGCCGAGTAATCGCAGGGACGCAGCCTTCAGGCCGCGTCCCAAGCAAGCCCAAGCAAGCCCAAGCAAGCCCAAGCAAGCCCAAGCAAGCCCAAGCAAGCCCGCGCCGTCCGACGTGCGCGACACCTCCTCGTCCGTGCCGCGAAGACGACAAAACCACGCGTCCTGGCGTTTAGGGTTGTCATCGAACTGCCTTGCGGTTCACCATGACAGCATGCCTGCCTCATCCTTGCGCCTGACGGACCTCAACGCGCGCCGGGCGGCCATCGCCATGGGCGTCGCCGTTCCCGCAGATTCTCTGCTCTACCTGCTGTTGCCCATGTATGCGGCCGACTTTGGTGTGTCGCTTGCGCAGGCCGGGCTATTGCTCGCCGCCAACCGCATGGTGCGCATCGTGGGCTACGGACGCGTTGCACGCTTCTACGCCGAACGTGGCGATGCGCCGACGCTGACCATCGCCGCGATTGCCACCGCCTGCTGCGCGTTCACCTACGCCACTGCGTCGGGCTTCTGGATGCTGCTGATTGCGCGCCTGGTCTGGGGCTTGTGCTTCGGTGCTTTCAATCTGTCTTCGCAGGCCTTGGCCACCGCCGACCTCGTCGGCGCGGCCCATCGCACCGGCAAGGCAAGGGCGGTGATTGCGCTGTTCTCGATGATCGCCTTGCCATTCGGCGCGCTGCTGACGATGTGGGCGGGCCCACGGCCAATCTTCTTCCTGCTGGGCACGCTGTCGCTGACGGGCCTGTTCTTCACCCGCTATCTGCCCGTGCGCCCCGCCAAGGCGCCGAAGCCGCTGCCGATGCGCCGTTTCGGCCGCCCCAACAGCCTGGATGCCTGGTCCTTCATGGAAGGCCTGGTGCTCGATGGCTTGTTCGTGATCGGGCTGACCGTTTTCGCCCAGTCTGCCTTGCAGGAAAATGCCGTCATCGGGGCAGCCGTCCTGATGGCGCTTCGTTATGTCGCCGAACTACTGCTAGGCCCCTTGGGCGGCGCGCTGGCCGACCGGCTGCGGCCGGAACGCATGCTGGTCTGGCTGTCGCTGATCAGTTCGGTTGCGCTGATCGGCTTTGGCGCAGGCTGGTTCTGGAGCGCCGCCGCCTTGATGATCTTGCGTGCGCTGCAACTGCCGCTGATGCCGCCGATCGTTGCGCGGCGCTATCCGGGGCCGGGGCGTGTGGAAGCGCTGGTCGCGCGCTCGCTGTGGCGTGACATTGGTGGCGGCGTCGGACCGCTGCTGGCCGGGCTGCTGCTGCCCGTCACGCCCGGCTTGCTGCTCTACGGCGGTGCGGCGGTCCTGCTTGCGGGCGCGGCGTTGGCAACGACGCGGGACAAGGTACCGGAGGTACCCGCGGACCCGGCCTGATCGCGCGCCTCAGGCTGTCCGCAGCGTCCGATCGAAGAGCGCCAGCATCGCCGCCCAGCCACGCTCGGCCGCCTGCGCGTCGAATACCGGAAAGTCCGGTTTCATCCAGCCGTGTGCCGCGCCGACATAGGTCTCGGTCTGGTAGCGCACGCCTGCGTGTTCCAGCGCGGCCTCAAAGCGCCTTGCCATGTCGGCCGGATAGTGAGGATCGTGGTCGGCAGCCGCCACATACACCTCGGCCTGCAGCGCGGACACGAACCTGTCGGGGCTCGTCGGGGCGTCGTTCGCCAGATTGCCGCCGTGGAAACTGGCCACCGCAGCAAAGCGGTCTGGGTAACTTGCCGCAGACACGATCGCCATGCCACCGCCCATGCAGAAACCCACTGCGCCATGGCGGCGCCCTGCAACATGTGGATGGGATTCCAGATAGTCGAGCAGAGCGGACGTATCCTCAGCCGCCTTGTCGTTGCCGGTCGTCGCCATCAAGGGGCCGAGGACCGCCATGACATCGCCCTTGAACACCTCCGTGGGCACCAGCGGCCCATAGGGACCATGGCGATAGAAGAGGTCGGGCAGCAGCACCACATAGCCGGCGTCCGACAGCCGCTGCGCCATCTGCAATTCCGTTGGTCGGATGCCGCCCGCGTCCATGTAGAAGATGACCGCTGGCCAAGGACCGTCGCCCGCCGGCGTGAACACGTGCGTCGGGCATTGCCCGTCGCGGGTACGCAGGCTCACCTGTTCGTGGGGCATGGGCAAGCATCCAGAAAAAGCGCAGGGCCAGTAAGGCCGTCCCCGTGCGCGGTGACGCACGGTGATGTCAGGCGGGTGTCATTCCACCGGATTTTCACGCTGCGGGCGCGGCCGGGTCGCCACCTGCAGCTTGATCTCCAGCTGTTGGTTGGCGCGTGCCAGCTTCACCACGATCTCGCGGCCGGGCGGCAGCTGTGCGATGAGGTTCAGCATGGTGGTGGTGTCGGTGATGGTGGTGCCATCTACTTCGGTCACGATATCGCCCGTCCGGATGCCGGCGCGTGCTGCCGGTCCGCCGCGCACCACGCCGGCGATGATCACGCCATCCTTGCGCGACAGCTTGAAGGCATCGGCAAGTTCCGGGGTTACGTCCTGTGGCTCCACGCCGATATAACCCCGTGTCACGCCGCCCGAGGTGATCAGTTGCTCCATCACCTGCCGACCGGTGCTGACCGGAATCGCAAAGCCGATGCCCAGCGAACCGCCCGAGCGCGAATAGATCGCGGTGTTGATCCCCACCAGGTTGCCGCGCGAATCGATCAGCGCGCCGCCCGAGTTGCCAGGGTTGATCGCGGCATCGGTCTGGATGAAGTTCTCGAAAGTGTTGATGTTCAGGTGCGTACGGCCCAGCGCGGACACGATGCCCATGGTGGTGGTCTGGCCCACGCCGAAGGGGTTGCCGATGGCCAACACCACATCGCCGACCGACAGGTCTTCGGCGCGGCCGAAGGTGATGGCCGGCAGGTTGGGCAGGTTCAGCTTGAGCACGGCCAGGTCGGTTTCCGGGTCGGCGCCAACCAGGGTGGCCGGTGCCTTGCGGCCATCGGCCAGGGCGATCTCGATCTGGTCAGCCGACTCGATCACGTGGTTGTTGGTCAGCACGTATCCTTCGGCGCTGACGATCACGCCCGAGCCCAGGCTTGATGTCTGCTGACGACGGTTGGACGAGTCGTCGCCGAAGAAGCGGCGGAACACCGGGTCGTCGGCAAACGGGTGGCTGGGCACCCGCACTTCCTTGCTGGTGAATACATTGACGACCGCAGGCGCCGCCTTGCGCGTTGCGTCGGCGTAAGAGGCCACGGCGGGGCTGCTGGCGCCGGCCGGGGGGGCTTCCAGCAGGGGCACCAGGGTGAGGCCGCCGGCCGTGCGTTGCGGCAGCCATTCCGGCCGCAGGGTTGCAACGATGAATAAAATCGCCAGACAGACCGTCGTGGTCTGGGCGAATATCAGCCAGAGTCGGCGCATGGAAAGCAGTGACCGGAAACACAAGAAGGGCAATCATGGCAGGGGAAGTGAGCACTATGCAAACTGACGGCGTCTTTGCGACCGTACGAACGACAGATTTGACCAATTGGCTCGCCGTCGAGCTGCAATCCGCCCGCTTCAAGGACTACTGTCCGAATGGGTTGCAGGTATCGGGCAGCACCGAGATCCGTCGCATCGTGTCCGGCGTCACTGCATCGGAAGCGCTGATCCACGAAGCCATCGCCCGGCGCGCCAATGCCATCCTGGTTCACCACGGCTGGTTCTGGAAGAACGAAGATCCGCGTGTCGTTGGCATTCGCCGCACCCGCCTGGCGCTTTTGCTGAAACACGACATCAACCTGATTGCGTATCACCTGCCGCTCGACGCGCACCCGCGTCTGGGCAACAACGCACAGCTGGCGCAGGTCATCGGCTTGGCCCCTGCCATGACGGCGGACGGTCCAGTGTGTGTTGGTGACAACGATTTGATCTGGGTCGGCTCGGCACCGGGGCTCAATACGCTTGGGAAATTGGCCAAACGCATCGAAGAAAGGCTGGCGCGCGCACCGCTGGTGGTCGGAAATCCGGACCAGCCCATCGGGCGAGTGGCCTGGTGCACGGGGGCTGCGCAAGGCATGTTGCAGCAGGCGATCGACGCCGGGGCCGATGCGTTCATCACCGGCGAGGTCTCGGAACCCACTGTTCATCTGGCACGCGAATCTGGCACCGGATTCATCAGCGCAGGGCACCACGCCACCGAGCGCTATGGCGTGAAGGCGCTCGGTGAGGCAGTGCAGCGACGGTTTGGCGTGCCCGTCGAGTTCATCGATATCGATAACCCTGCATGACCACGATGTGGCACCGGCATCGCGCCGGTGCGCACCGCAATCCGGTTTAATTTCGCGTCAGACGCTGCTGCCGGGGGCAGGCGGCGTGGCGACAACCGACTTCTTTTTCAGCTCGTCGCGGATCTCGCGAAGCAGAACGACGTCTTCGGCGGGGCCCTTTGCAGCCGGGTCCAATTTTCCCTTAGCGCGATTTACCAACTTGACCATCCAGAAAATCACGAATGCCAAAAGGATGAAGTTGATCAGTATCGTGACGAAGTTGCCGTAAGCGAATACGGTTGCGCCTGCCTTGGTCAGCGCATCGTAGGTTTGCGGCCCCGTGTAGTTCGCCGGTTCTCGTAATACGTAGAACTTGTTGGTGAAGTCGAAGCCACCAACCATGACGTTGACGACCGGCATGACGATGTCACGGACCAGCGAGTCGACGATCTTGCCGAAAGCGGCACCGATGATCACACCGACGGCCAGGTCAATGACGTTGCCACGTACGGCGAAGTCGCGAAATTCTTTTAATACGCCCATGTCGAGTGCTCCAGGAAGTGGTTGTGGTGATGTGGATCAAACGATGATACCGACGCACAACGTACGATCCGCGAGCGCGACGTTAATTTTCGTATCTACGTCGGGCCTTTGCTGGGCGACGCGACAATCGAAGGTGGCTAAAGTTCCGGAATGGCGTGGTCGGTACGCTATAATCCGGCGCTAGGATGCCCCCCGACCGTCGTCGGTCTGGACCGATGTACTTGAGGACTTTGTAAATGAATCAGGACAATCCGGTAGATGCTTCCCGTCGTTTCTGGGTAGGCACTACCTGTGTGGCTGGTGGGGTGGCGGCGGCCGGCGTCGCCGTGCCCTTCGTCAGCACCTTCGCGCCTTCCGAGCGCGCGAAAGCCGCTGGCGCACCGGTCGAAGCCGACATTGCCGGGATGGCAGTCGGTGAAATCCGTACCGTCGAATGGCGTGGCAATCCCGTGTGGATTCTGCGTCGCTCGCCGGAACAGCTCGAAAGCCTCAAGGCGACCGAAAACGAAGTTGCCGACCCGAAGTCGCTGCGCAGCCCTGGGGACATCACCCCCGAATACGCGTCCAATCAGTGGCGTTCGCGCAAGCCCGAATACCTGGTCGCCGTCGGCATCTGCCCGCACCTGGGCTGCTCGCCCACGGCGCGCATGGCGCCTGGCGCACAGACAGGTCTGCCGGCAGATTGGCATGGTGGTTTCCTTTGCCCCTGTCATGGCTCCACCTTTGACGTCGCCGGTCGGGTCTACAAGAACAAGCCAGCTCCGGACAACCTGACGATTCCGCCGCACCAATACGTATCCGAGACCAAGATCCTGGTTGGTGTGGACGAGAAGCACAAGGCCTGATGCGCATTTGCCCGGTTCGCCGGGCTTTGTCGCATCACGATAATTAGAAAAACGTTCCGGTTGGACAAGCGCAAATAGCCGCCTGATTCCGCCGATCCGAACCGCCGCAATAGGAGCAGGAAGTCATGGCTGGCGAGAAGAAAGTCGAGACCACGGGTTTGCTGGGCTGGGTAGACGCCCGCTTCCCGGCCACCTCGACGTGGAAAGCGCATCTGTCCGAATACTATGCACCGAAGAATTTCAACTTCTGGTACATCTTCGGGTCGCTGGCGCTGCTGGTCCTGGTCATCCAGATCGTCACCGGCATTTTCCTGGTGATGCACTACAAGCCCGATGCGGAACGCGCGTTCCAGTCGGTCGAATACATCATGCGCGAAGTGCCATGGGGCTGGCTGGTGCGCTACATGCACTCCACCGGCGCATCCATGTTCTTCGTGGTCGTCTATCTGCACATGGCGCGCGGGCTGATGTATGGCTCGTATCGCAAGCCGCGCGAGCTGGTGTGGATCTTCGGCGTGGCGATCTTCCTCTGTCTGATGGCCGAGGCCTTCATGGGCTACCTGCTGCCCTGGGGCCAGATGTCGTATTGGGGCGCCCAGGTGATCGTGAACCTGTTCGCCGCGATCCCCTTTGTCGGCCCTGACCTTGCCCTGCTGATCCGTGGTGACTACGTGGTGTCGGACGCCACGCTGAACCGCTTCTTCTCGTTCCATGTGATTGCCGTGCCCCTGGTGTTGTTGGGCCTGGTGGTGGCGCACATCGTCGCGCTGCACGAAGTCGGTTCGCTGAACCCCGACGGCGTCGAAATCAAGGAAAAGAAGGACGCACTGGGTCGCCCGCTCGACGGCATCCCGTTCCACCCGTACTACACGGTGCATGACATCTTCGGCGTGTCGATCTTCCTGATGATCTTCAGCGCGATCCTGTTCTTCGCACCGGAAATGGGCGGCTACTTCCTTGAGTACAACAACTTCATCCCGGCCGATTCGCTGAAGACGCCGCCGCACATCGCCCCGGTCTGGTACTTCACGCCGTTCTACTCGATGCTGCGTGCGACCACCGACGTGTTCACCTGGGTGCTGGCGGCCTCGGCGGTGCTGGGCGCGATCTACATCGCCCTGCGCACCCGCTTCGACGCCCGCATCAAGATCGGCATCGTGATCCTGCTGGTGGCCGTGGCAATTGGCCTGCGTGTGTTCGATGCCAAGTTCTGGGGTGTGGTGATCATGGGCGGCACCGTCGTGATCCTGTTCTTCCTGCCCTGGCTCGATCACTCGCCGGTCAAGTCGATTCGTTATCGTCCGACCTGGCACAAGGTGGTCTACCTGGTGTTCGCGATCAACTTCCTGATCCTGGGCTACCTTGGCGTGCAACCGCCCAGCGACGTCGGCAACCTCGTCTCGCAGATCGGAACCATGCTGTATCTCGCGTTCTTCCTGCTGATGCCCTTGTGGAGCCGCGTCGGCACCTTCAAGCCGGTGCCGGACCGCGTGACGTTTTCCGCTCACTGAGACACGGGTGGGGGTGGCGATGCTGCCCCCGTCGGACAAGACTCTACGGATATCAAGATGAAGAAGCTTCTCGGTGCCCTCGTGCTGATGCTGTCCAGCTCGCTGGCCTGTGCCGCCGAAGGCGGGTTCCCGCTGGAACACGCGCCTGACCGCATCAACAATCTCGTCGCCCTGCAAAACGGCGCGCGGCTGTTCGTCAACTATTGCCTGAACTGTCACAGCGCTAGTTCGATGCGCTACAACCGCTTGAAGGACATCGGTCTGACCGATGTGCAGATTCGCGACAATCTGTTGTTTACCGGCGAAAAGGTCGGTGACCTGATGACTATCGCGATGGCGCCGAAAGACGCCAAGGCCTGGTTCGGCGCCGCACCCCCGGACTTGTCGGTGATCGCACGCGCAAAGTCCTCGCATGCCGGCACGGGTGCCGACTATATCTACACCTACCTGCGCGCCTACTACCGTGACACCAGCAAGGCGACCGGCTGGAACAACCTGGTCTTCCCCAACGTGGGCATGCCCCACGTGCTGTGGGAGCGCCAGGGTCCGCGCGAACTGACGACGACCACCTACCACCCGGCGCATGCCGAGGCACCTGCCGAAGGCGCCAAGCCTGCAGCCGGCCACGGCAAGGCATGGGAAAAAGTCACGACGGTTTATGATGTCAACGGTATCGCGACCAGCAAGACCGAAGCGCTGACCGGCTACATGGGCGGTGAGCGCGTCGAGACGCGATTTACCTCGAAAGATCCGGTCCGTACGGCGGCGTTTGACAATGATGTCGGTGACTTGGTCGCCTTCATGTCTTATATTGCCGAACCTGCCCAACGTGAGCGCACGCGTCTCGGCGTCTGGGTGCTGCTCTTTCTTGCCATCTTTGCCGTCATCGCGTGGCGCTTGAACGCGGTGTTCTGGAAAGACATCAAGTAGTTTTTCTCTGCTCTTGCTGCAGGGCCAGACCCGGCATCCGCCGGGTACTGGCCTTTCATACTTATATCGTCAATTATTGGGGGTCCCCGCGATGATGGTGCTTTATTCCGGAACCACGTGCCCGTTCTCGCAGCGCTGCCGTTTTGTGCTGTTCGAGAAAGGCATGGATTTCGAGATTCGCGATGTTGATCTCTACAACAAGCCCGAAGATATCGCCGTGATGAACCCGTACGGTCAGGTGCCTATCCTGGTCGAACGTGATCTGATTCTGTACGAATCGAACATCATCAACGAGTACATCGACGAGCGCTTCCCGCATCCGCAGCTGATGCCGGCTGATCCAGTGATGCGCGCCCGTGCGCGCCTGTTCCTGTTCAACTTCGAAAAGGAACTGTTCGTGCACGTGACGACGCTCGAGTCGCGCAGCGCCAAGAGCGACGAAAAGGCGCTCGACGTGGCACGTGCACAGATTCGTGACCGTCTGGCGCAACTGGCGCCCATGTTCCTGAAGAACAAGTTCATGCTGGGCGAAGAGTTCTCGATGCTCGACGTCGCGATCGCGCCGCTGCTGTGGCGCCTGGATCACTACGGTATCGAACTGCCCAAAAATGCGGCACCGCTGCAGAAGTACGCCGAACGCATCTTCTCGCGCCCGGCCTACATCGAAGCACTCACGCCGTCTGAAAAGGTCATGCGTCGCTGATGAGCGAAACGTCTACCAAGCCCTATCTGATTCGTGCGCTGCACGAGTGGTGCACCGACAACGGCTACACGCCGTTCCTGACGGTCACCGTGGATGCGCGTACGGTGGTGCCGCGCGAGCACATCAAGGACGGCGAGATCGTCCTGAATGTGGGATCGCTGGCAACCTACAAGCTTGAACTCGGCAACGAATTCGTCGAGTTCCAGGCGCGCTTCGGCGGTGTCGCCCGGCAGATTTCCGTGCCGATCGATGCCATCACCGCCATTTACGCGCGTGAAACCGGTCAGGGCATGGCCTTCGAAGCCACGCCCATGGCAGACGAGTCGGACACGCCGGCACGTGATGCGGCGCCGGTGGCTTCCGTGCCCGACAGCAGCGATGCTGTGGGCGGCAAGCGGTTTGGCCTGGCAGCGGTTCCGTCGTCCGAGTCGACCGGCGTTGCTGAAACGCCGCCCGACCCGGACGGCCCGGAGACCCCGCCGCCCAGCCCGCCAGAACGGGGCAGGCCGCAGTTGAAGGTCATCAAGTGATAGGTCATTTCGGCCTTTGGCCAGTTTGATCTAGAATGCGAGGCTCGCCGGTGTAGCTCAGTTGGTAGAGCAGCTCACTTGTAATGAGAAGGTCGAGGGTTCGATTCCTTTCTCCGGCACCAAGAACGATTAACAAAGCCCAGTTCCTGACGGATCTGGGCTTTGTGCATTTTGGTCTTTGCAGCGGGGTCACTGCCGCCTATTCACCCTGCCAATTCATACTCATTTGCTCTACGATGCGCTGATGTTGGCCTGACTGTTGTGCCACAGTTGAGTTACACGCCTCCTTCATTTCTCCCTGCCCTGTTGATCGGGGAACCGGTTAGCCTTGAATACCACTGGCCAATAGTCAGCGCTGCGCTGCTGGCATTCGCCTATTCGTCAACGATTTCAGGCTGATCGACAACCATGGATTACAGCTTTCTACCCCCGCTTACCACCCAGAAAATGAACGGGGCCATTTGGCTGAATTTCGAGCCGTTCACGCTGCTCACCGGGTCGGCCAACATTGGAGGCTGGGATAATTCCGCGTATTACGGCACCTCTGCGCAATATGCCCTGCTGCAAAGTACGTTCGCCGTGACGCTGAAAAAGGGCGCGACCTACGATTTTTCTTCGTCGAGTTTTTTCGATCCGTTCATTCTCGAATTGCATGATTCGACCGGCAAGGTGATTGCCATCGATACGGGAGACGGCACCTACGGCCGCGACCACATCTACAATTTCAAGCCGGCCACCACGGGCACCTACTACATCAGCGCAAGCTGGGACCAGGGCCTAGCCATCGGGCACCGATATGTGTCGGTCAGCGTCTACGAGGATGTCGACACTATCCCCAAGATCCTGATACAGGGCACCGCAGGCACTGACACCGTGTCGATCATCGGAACACGCGCCGCCGCCAGCTTCACGATAGATGGGCAGACCGTCACGATCATCCGCGATGGCCACGACGACAAACAGTTCGTCAACATTGAGCGATTCAAGTTCGAAGACATCACGATCGCGACGGATATCAACGGGAATGCAGGCAAGGCCTATCGCTTGTACGAAGCTGCCTTCGACCGCAAGCCTGACGCCAGCGGTCTGGGTTTCTGGATCAAGGCGCTGGACAGCGGTGCCTCGCTCCAGAGCGTTGCGCAGGGCTTCGTCGGAAGCAAGGAATTCAAGGGCCTTTACGGTGAGCAGATTTCCCAGGCCGAGTTCGTCAGTGCCGTGTACACCAATGTTCTTGGCCGTGCGCCGGATCAGGCAGGCGCGGATTTCTGGGTAACGGCGCTGAATAACGGCGCCAGCCGCGCCCAAGTGCTGATGGGGTTTTCTGAATCGCCTGAGAATCAAGCCGGCGTGATCGGTGCCATTCAGAACGGCATCCAATACGAGTTCTTTGCTTGAACAACCGGGTTTGGCAACATGCATGAAAATCTTGGCTGCGGCTTGTGCCCGCGCCAAGATCTCAGCAACCGCTATCCCTTACCCGCTACCGATGATGTATCGGCCTCATGTGGCCCAGCTGCGCAAATGCCAGCAGGATTCCGGCGACGGCGAAGACCAAGGCCCAGGTGGATAGACGTGCGCTGCGTAACATGATTTGGCGCGTGACCGTCATCATCAGCGCAAGCACCAACGCCAGACCGATGAAGTATGACCAGTCTGCAAACGAGAAGAGGCTTGCAAGCTGGAAGCCAATATTGGTGAGCAGTGTCAGCCCAAGCACAAGCCGACGCATCAATTCCATCAGTGGGCCTCGACAGCGTGCGTGATGGTGAAGTGACAGCATCAGCGATGACATCAGCAGCCACGCAGTTGCGACGTATTCATAGAGGGTCATCTGAACCTGAAGTGGCACTAACGATTGGACGCGTGCAATGCGTGTCCGGGACCAAAACGATAAGTGCAGACAAAGGCAGTTAGTGCATCGCCCGGATCAAAATATCCGGGCTAATTTGTTTGTCAGGTATTTACTGGCGGTCATTTGCTCGTGCACAGCGTGGCGATTCCGTCTCGGTCTGATTACTTCATAACCAAGCGCCTTAATAGAATTTTCCCTTTGAATCCGGATTTTTCCCGCGGGATGGTCAGCGCGCTTAGGTAACGGAAGGCAAGAAGACACGCCTCCCACGCATCAGTTGCGCCTCCATTCGCAAGCGGGCACTACGCGCAATGCATCGCGCCCTTTCAACAACCGGGTTTTGAACGACATCGATATTCCCCCACAGCGTTGATCAAGACCTCGTTTCATCTGAAGCAGGCCCTTAACATCGCCTGGGCTTTTCCCTGAACGCTGCTGATAGCGTGTCCGGACACCTCGCGGAATCGCCGGCTTGACCGGCGGCGCCACGACCTCGATTCCACGTCATCAGGAGAATCTTCAATGAAAAAAACCTTGGTCTACGCAGCTTTGCTGGCCTCCCTTGCATTGCTTGGCTGCAAGCAGGAACCGTCTGCACCGGCATCCGATCCAGCGCCCGGGTCGAACGCTGCACCCAAGGAAAGTGTGGGCGGCGACCCGACGCAGCCTTGAGTCGGCACACGCCGCATTCGCGTCGCCCGCAATGACCGCTTCCACCGGGTACGAAACCTGCGAATCCTCGGTTCGCGCGGCAGTTGTCGCGAATCCAGCAGAGGAACGCGATGACGAGCGGAGCACGGATCGACAAGTACGAAGGACCTGCTGGTGGGTGGGGCTCGGTGAAGTCGCTCGCCAACATCATGGTGCGCACCAAAGCGCTGCCGCGTGCGCTGGATACCCTGGCGCATCAGAACAAGACCGGTGGGGTGGCCTGTGTCAGCTGCGCGTGGGCTAAACCTGCGCACAGCCATATTGCCGAGTTCTGTGAAAACGGCGCCAAGGCGACTGCCTGGGAACTGACACCCAAGCGCGTTGATGCTGACTTCTTCCAACAGCACACCTTGGCGCAACTGCGCACCTGGTCGGATCACGAGCTGGAGTTTGAAGGCCGGCTGACCGAGCCCCTACGTTACGACGCCGCGCAGGACAAGTACCTGCCGGTCAGCTGGGCTGATGCGTTTGCCGACATCGGCAAGCAGCTGGCGGCGCTGGATCCGAAGTCGACCGTCTTTTACGCGTCCGGCCGCGCATCGCTGGAAACCTCGTACATGTATCAACTGCTGGCGCGCATGTACGGCAACAACAATCTGCCCGACAGTTCGAACATGTGCCACGAGACGACCTCCGTGGCCTTGCCCGAGAGCATCGGCGTGCCCGTTGGCACCGTGCACTTGAGCGATTTCGATGCGACCGACTGTGTGTTTTTCTTCGGGCAGAACGTGGGCAGCAACAGCCCGCGCATGCTTCACGATCTGCAGGCCATCAGCAAGCGTGGCGCGCCGATCGTCAGCTTCAATCCTTTGCGCGAGCGCGGCCTGGAGGAGTTCAAGAATCCGCAGTCGCCGCTCGAGATGGTGAGCCCGACCGCCACCCGGATCAGTTCGCAGTATCACCAGGTGAAAATCGGCGGCGATATTGCGGCGATGGTGGGTATCTGCAAGGCGGTGCTGGCGCTCGATGAAGCTGCCCAGGCCACGGGTGGGCCGCGGATCATCGATGTGGACTTCATCGGTGCACACACGCACGGCTTCGAAGACTTCGTCGACTTCCTGCGCGAAAGCAAGTGGGAAGATCTTTGCCATCATGCCGGACTGAGCCAGCAAGCCATGGAATCCGCGGCGGCGGTCTATGCGCAGGCGCGCGCCGTGATCGGCATCTACGGCATGGGCCTGACGCAGCACCGCAATGGCGTGCAGAGCGTGCAGATGCTGATCAACCTGCTGTTGATGCGCGGCAATATCGGACGTGCAGGTGCAGGTATCTGCCCGGTGCGTGGTCACTCGAATGTGCAGGGGCAACGTACGGTGGGCATCACCGAGAAACCCAAGCTTGCGCCGCTCGATCGGCTGGCCGAACTGTATGGCTTCGAGCCGCCGCGCGAGGAGGGCTTGAACACGGTGGCGGCCTGTCAGGGCGTAATCGATGGAAGCGTGCGGGCGTTTGTTGGGCTGGGCGGCAATTTCCTGCGGGCGGCACCCGACACCGATGTGCTGGAGGCCGCCTGGCCTGCGCTCGATCTGACGGTGCACATCGCCACCAAGCTCAATCGCAGTCACGTGGTGCCGGGCAAAACCAGTTATCTGCTGCCATGTCTGGGGCGCATGGAAATCGATCGGCAGGCCAGTGGCGAACAGGCGGTGTCGGTGGAAGACAGCACGACCTTCATTCACGGCTCGCGTGCACGGGCGGAACCGGTGGCAAGCACGTTGTTGTCAGAGCCCGCGATTGTGGCCGGCATTGCCATGGCCATTCCTTCGGTCGCGGCAAAGGGCGCACCTTGGCGTGACTGGGTGGGCGATTACGCCAAGGTCCGGGATGCCATCGAGCAGACCTGGCCGGAGGTGTTCCCGCAGTTCAATGCGCGCCTGTGGCAGTCGGGCGGTTTTCCCCGGCCGAATCCGGCACGTGAGCGCAAGTGGAACACCGAGACCAAGCTCGCCAATTTCCATGTGCCGCGCGATCTGTCGGCAACGCTGATCGTCAACCGCGACGCGCCCGACGTATTGCAGCTGACCACGATCCGCAGCAACGACCAGTTCAACACCACCATCTACGGGCACGACGACCGCTTCCGGGGTATCCACGGTACCCGTCGTGTGGTGTTGATGAATGTGGCCGACATTGCGCGCTTCGGCCTGCGCGATGGCCAGGACATCAGCGTGCATACGGCGGTGGATGACGGCGTGGCGCGCTCCGTGGCCGGGATGCGCGTGACGGCCTACGACATTCCGGTGGGCTGCTGCGCCGCCTATTACCCGGAGTGCAATCCGCTGGTGCCTTTGTGGCACCACGCGACCGGCAGCGACGTGCCTGCTTCCAAATCCATTCCGGTGCGGCTGTCCGCCACCGGAACATGACGCCATGCGTCGCTTCTTACCCAAGGCATATCGATGAGCACGACCACCCTGAACCCTGTGCGCTTTCGCCCCGATCTGGAACAACCGGAACCGGACGAAGCGGAAACCATTGCCGGCTTGAAAGAAGCGCTGCGCAGCATCCTGGACACGACCTTCAAGGACTACGGCCACCCGGTGCGCAGCGTGCACGCCAAGAGCCACGGCATTTTGCAAGGGCAGGTGATCGTGCCGGTGCTGCCCGCGCACTTGGCGCAAGGCATGTTCGCCACGCCGGGCACGCACGAGGCCATTCTGCGTCTGTCGACCAACCCGGGCGATATCCTGGATGACAGCGTGTCCACGCCGCGCGGCATGGCGATCAAGATCTTTGACGTCGAAGGCGAACGTCTGCCTGGGGCGGAAGGCGAATCCACGCAGAACTTCGTGATGGTGAACGCGCCCGCATTCAATGCCAAGAATCCGAAGGCGTTCTTGAAAAGCCTGCAGCTGTTGGCCAAGACCACCGATACCTCGCAAGGCTGGAAGAAGGTGTTCTCGGCCGTGGCGCGCGGGGCAGAAAACGTGATCGAAGCGGTGGGCGGCGAAAGCGGTACGCTGAAAAGCCTGGGCGGCCATCCAATGACCAACATGCTGGGCGAGACCTTTTACACCGTAGTGCCCGTGCGCTTCGGCGACTACGTCGCCAAGCTCAGCATTGCGCCGGTATCACCGTCGCTCAAGGCTTTGAAAGATGCTGAGCTGGATCTGAAGAAACACCCGGATGGCCTGCGCGAAGCCGTCAACGCGTTCTTTGCTCGCGAAGGCGCCGAGTGGGAATTGCGCGCGCAGCTCTGTACCGACCTGGACGCCATGCCCATCGAGGATGCAACGGTGGTGTGGCCGGAAGACCAGAGCCCCTATGTGACCGTGGCGCGCATCGTGGTGCCCGCGCAAATGGGCTGGAGCGAGGCCCGCGTGGCGGAGGTCGATGACAAGATGCTCTTCGGGCCGTGGCATGGTCTGGTTGCGCATCAGCCTTTGGGCGGCATCATGCGTGCGCGCAAGGACACATACAGCATGTCGGCCAACTTCCGTGGCGAGCGCCTGGGCTGTCCGATGCACGAGCCGGCGTCGGCGGGGACCTTGTCGTCGCGTTGAGTTTGGCCGATCCGGCCTGCTGCATTCTTGCTGCTTGCCGTGCAAGATTTACGAGCCGGTGGACCATGTAGACGGAGACCTGTGCGTTTGCACTGCGCGCGGACGTACAGGTGAATTGACTTGAAAAAGTGCAGCCCAACGCACGTAGCGTCGCGGAAAACAAGTCAGGTAAGAAATTTGCTGCAGTGCGGTCGACCCTGACGACCCTCGCGATGGCGACGATCGGAACGGTCCGTATTTCGACCCGGGGCGCAGGCCCCGGATCACCTTCTACAAGTCGGTCGATGCCCGTGGCTGCATGACCCGGCGCCCCATAGGATGTCCCCATGGCGACTGCTTGGCTTGCTTCACCCGAATCAATACTCGAGTCACTGCCGTATTGCGGCGTTGCAGCCACGCCTGGCGATGTGTTGCAGCGCTGGAATCTCGATCCCTGGTTGCTCGCCGCCTTCGGTGGCGTCGCCCTCGCGTATCTGGTGCACGCCCGCAAATCGGGTGGACCCGCCGCCAGCCGCCGCAATGCCTGTTTTGCCGCCGGTTGGGTCATCGCCTTGCTGGCGCTGATCTCGCCCTTGTGCGCGTGGGCCGTCGCCTTGTTCTCGGTGCGTGTCGGCCAACACATGATTCTGGCGCTTATCGCTGCACCGTTGCTGGCGATGGGACTGCCGACCGTGCGCAGCCGGCCGTGGTTCGCCGGCCTGGCTTTCCTGCTCGCCTTGTGGCTGTGGCACTTCCCGCCTGCCTACGCCTGGAGCCTGCGCAATGACCTGGTGTACTGGACGATGCAGGTGAGCCTGATCGCCGCTTCCGTCGCGCTGTGGCAGGCCGTGCTCACGGGCGAGGGACACCAGGGTGAGCGCATTGCCGTCGGCATTGCCAGCACCGTGCACATGGGGCTGCTGGGTGCTTTGCTGACCTTTGCGTCACGGCCCTTCTATCCCGCACATTGGGGCAGCACCGAAGTGTGGGGACTGTCTGCACTGGCCGACCAGCAACTGGCCGGCTTGTTGATGTGGGTGCCGGGCGGCATCGCGTTCGGCGCACTGGGCCTGATGGGCTTCCTGGGCTGGTGGCGTCGTGCCGACGCGGCTCAGGCGCTGCAGGCCGGCAGCATCAGGATGGGCAAGCCGATCACCACCGTGGCGACCAACGCCACGCCGTGAAGCACCCAGGTCAGGCGGCCGGTGAAACGCGCCGTCGAGGCCGGCTGAACGTCGGTGGGCAACACATGACGGTTGCTCCATGCGCGCCAGAACATCACCACAAGCGCGCCCAGGTGCGCCACCCAGATCACGGTCAGCAGCGCGCTCAACACGGACACGCTGCCGACCTGCTTGCCGGCCAGGGCGCTTGCGCAGCCCAGTGACAAGCCCGCATACAGCAGCACAAAACAACTCGCCCACACGCCGAGTCCGGCCACCAGTCGCAGCAGCACGCGTCCTTGCGGAACGGGGGTGTAGAAGTGTTTGGCCTGCGGCTTGCCGGGCTGGTTCATGCAAGGGTCTCCGGTAAAAAGTGGATGGCCGCGAGGATCACTGCACCGCTGGCGGCAGTGAAGCTCCACCAGCGCCGGAGGATGCGCGGTTCGAGTTGGCGCATGCTGGACACATACCCCGCATGCGTGCGGCAGGCCACGTGCAGCGACATGATGATCCCGATCGCGATGTGGATCAGCGCGTAGACCACCAGGGCCGAGACGATCGATGCGTAGGCGTGCACGCGTGGGTCGGGTACGGCCTGACGCAGCACATAGGTCAATGCCAGGAACGCCATGATACCGGCGACGGCGCTTGCCCATGACCAGATGGCGCTGCCGTTGCCCGAGCCATCGTCGTTCGGACGCTTGCCGTGCAAGCCCACATGACCCTGTCGCGCAAGCAGCGCAGCACCCAGCAAGGCCGCGATCGCCAGCAAGGGCGCCGCGACTTCGCGCGTGATCCATTGCGGTGGCGGCCAGTTCGGCGCCACCGTCCACAGGAACAGATAACCGAACAGCAGCGAGGCCAGCACCATCGCATCGGCGACCAGTGCAAAGGTGACGCCCCACCAGCCGGGTGCATCATCGGTAGCCACGTAATGCGTGGGCAGCACAGCCGTGTCGTCGGGGCGCAGGCGAACCGGCGCTGGGTCGTGGCGTTTGCCGGTGCCCCAGGCCCACACCAGGAAGATCGCCAGGCTCAGGCCGCCGCCTACCGGCACCCACATGTATTGCTTGAACAGCAGGGCCTGGAAAAACACGGCGGTGGCCAGCGCCGCGTACAGCGGCATCCAGCTTGGGCCCGGCAGTTCGATCACGCTGCTGCGCTCGCCGCTGAGCGGCTCCACGGCAATGGTCTGGCGGATGCCGTGTTCGGCCGATGGCAGGTCACCTTGGCCGGCGGCCAGCTGGGCGCCCAGATCGGGTTCGTCCCAGACCGGTTCCCGGCTGCGCACTTCCGGCAGGCTGGCAATGTTGTAGGTCGGCGTGGGGGTCGGCATCGCCCATTCCAGCGAGCCGGCGCCCCAGGGATTGTGTCTGGCGATCTTGCCCATGCGGCCGTGCAGGACCACATCCAGCAGGAATAGCGCGAAGCCGATGGCCTGGATGAAACCGCCAATCGACGAAGCCAGATTGAATACGTCCCAGCCCACATCGCCGGGATAGGTGTAGACGCGTCGCGGCATGCCCAGCAGGCCGGTCAGGTGCATCACCAGGAAGGTCAGATTGAAGCCGATGAAGATCAGCCAGAACGCCCACTTGCCCAGCGTTTCCGACGGCATGCGGCCGGTCACGTGCGGCATCCAGTAGTACACTGCGGCCAGCAGCGGGAACACCATGCCGCCGACCAGCACGTAGTGCAGGTGGGCCACCACGAAGTGGGTGTCGTGCACTTGCCAATTGAAGGGCACCAGCGCCAGCATCACCCCGGTCAGGCCGCCGCACACGAATACGGCCAGGAAGCCGAACAAGTACAGCATCGGCAGTCGAATGACAGGCTTGCCCGCCCACAAGGTGGCGATCCACGCAAAGAACTGCACGGCGGTGGGAATGGCGACCAGCATGCTGGCGGCCGAGAAGAACATCTGCGCCAGCTGCGGAATGCCCACGGTGAACATGTGGTGCACCCATAGGCCGAAGCTGAGCACGCCCATGGCCAGCACGCTGGCGACCACCCACACGTGGCCAACGATGGGCCGACCCGCGAAGGTGGGAATCATCATCGACACCATGCCGGCTGCGGGCAGGAAGATGATGTAGACCTCGGGGTGGCCGAACATCCAGAACAGGTGTTGCCACAAGAGCGGATCGCCGCCGCGTGCCACCTCGAAGAAGGCCCAGCCGAAACTGCGTTCGACTTCCAGCAGGATGCTGCCCAGGATCAGCGGCGGAAAGCCCACCACGATCATCGCGGCCGCCACCAGGATGTACCAGGCGAACAAGGGCATGCGCAGCAGGCTCATGCCAGGCGAGCGCATGCGCAAAATGGTGGCGATCAATTCCACGCCGCCACACACAGCCGAGATTTCCGAGAAGGTCACGCCGATCAGCCAGACGTCGGCATTGATGCCCGGGCTGTAGGTGGCGCCGGACAGCGGCGTGTACATGAACCAGCCCTGATGGGGCGCCACACCCATCACCATTGCGCCGATCAAAATCAGGCCGCCGAACAGATAACACCAGTACGCATACGCGCCCAGGCGCGGGTAGGCCAAGTCGCGCGAGCCCAGCACCTTGGGCAGCAGGTAGAGCGCAAAGCCCTCCAGCATGGGGATGGCGAACAGGAACATCATCACCGTGCCGTGCATGGTGAAGATCTGGTTGTAGGTGGCCGCGTCCAGGAAGTCGTTGCCCGACACCGCAAGCTGCGCGCGGATCAGCATGGCCAGCACGCCGCCGATCAGGAAGAACACCAGCGCCGTGCCGATGAAGCGCAGGCCCACACTGCTGTGGTTCACGCTGGACAGCGCGCGCCAGCCACGCGGCGCGCCCCAGACGGCGTCCATCTGGTGATGGCGCGCCACCGGCGACAGGCCATCGGCGGCGGGCTGGCCGCGTGGCGCGGGCCGCGGCAGGATGCGGTCTTGCGAGGTCGCGCTCATGGCGTCACCTGCTTGAAGCGGGCGGCAAATGCGGATTCGTCGAGCGCTTCCACTTCCATGAACATGTGGGCGTGCCGATCCCCGCAGAATTCGGCGCACAGGCCGCGATAGATGCCGGGCTCGTCGGCCTGCAGGCGGATGGTGTTCTCATGGCCGGGAACGGCGTCGATCTTGCCGCCCAGCCGTGGCACCCAGAAGCTGTGGATCACGTCGATACTCTTTACGGTCAGGTGAATCGGCCGTCCTGCGGGAATCACGATGCGGTTGTCGACGGGCTGGCCGGTCGGTTCGCCGTCGGGGTATTGCGCCGTCCAGCGCCACTGCTGCGCGGTCACGTGCACCCGGAATGCCGACGCGTCGTTCGGCAACATCGCATTGCCGGCGCGCACGCCGTAGGCGAGCAACAAGATGATCACCAGGCCCGGTGCGATCAACCCGCCGCCGATCAGCAGCTGCCCCACCGGGGCGCGGTTTGAGGTCGTCCGCGGTCGGAGCGCGGCGTACAGGGCCAGCAAGACCGTGACGCCGAAGATTGCGGTGGCTCCCCACAGCATCGCCCACCAGACGGCGGCGACATCCGCACTGGCTGGACCGGCCGGATCGAGCGCAGACAGCGGTCCCTGGCCACATGCCGCCAGCACGGGCAACGCGAGCGCGGCGACAATGCGGGCAACCGGCACGACGCACGGGACTGACAAGGCGCCACGGCACAGAACTTGCCGTGCCGAGCCACGACGGCGCTGATCTCCCGCGCCCCCCGACAAGGATTTCGACTGCATGGAAAAATTCGGCCAGCCGCTACCCGAGGACACCCCAACCCGCGTCGCGGTCGCCCGCCATCCGCTGCACCCCATGCTGGTGCCGTTTCCGATCGCTTTCCTGCTTGGCGGGCTGGCGTCCGACCTGGCCTGGGTGTTCACCGCAGACACCTTCTGGGCGCGCACCTCGCTGTGGCTGCTGGGCTGCGGCGCCGGCATGGGCATCCTGGCCGGCATTGCGGGCACGGTGGAATTGCTGGCGGTGCGTGGTATCCGGCACCGGGCAGCCAGCTGGAACCACTTTGTGGTGGCCGTGATGTTGCTCGGGGTCTCTATCGTCAACTGGTTATCTCGTCTGGGCGACGCGGCGGGGACGATTCTGCCGTACGGCTTGTTCCTGTCCTCGCTTGGCGCCTTGCTGGTCGGCGTAGCGGGTTGGATGGGCGGGAAGCTGGTGTTCGAGCACCAGGTGGGCGTGGGGGACGACGACGCCGACGACTGAGCGGCGCGCTGACCGGCAGGGCCGGTGCGATTGGCGCCGGCCGCGCTCAAGCGAAGTCCTGAACGAAATCCTGCAATTGAGGCTTGGCCATCACCAGCCACAGCACCACCGGAATCAATATCGTCGGCACGATCACCAGCGCCAGGTGAAGCAGGGGATGGCGCATGCGCTTGTCATGCGGGTCGCGCAGTCTCGCCAGCAGGCCACCGCAATACAGGTGGAAGAACACCATCAACGTGACCATCACCAGCTTCATCGCCAGCCAGTCGCCCTGCAGCCCACGCAGGTACACCAGGATGGTGCCGCTGATGATCGCAATCACCGCCGCAGGCGAAATCACCATGATGAAGCTGTAGCGCGTCATGATGCGCAGACGGTGATAGTCCGCGTGATCCTGGGTTCTGGGATGCAACATGAACAATCCGGGCAGGTAGAACAGCCCTGCGCACCAGATGGTCAGTGTCGAGATATGCAGCGCTTTCAGCCAGATCATGGTGGGGGTCCGAAAAGCGCGACGACGTCGGGTAAACCACCGCCACGTAAAAAAGACATAAAAATAGCCCTCTGCACCTAGCAAACCCTGTGCCTGATACGGCCTGAAACATCGGGTAAACTCTGAGCCCTTCGCAGGTATGCCCTAGTGGTTGCCGTGCCGAAAATATGCGGTAATGTGACCGCTTTTCCGGAAGTAACAGACTGCACCTAGCAGCCTGCGTCCGTAGCGCCCACACCCCGGGTTCTGCGCAGCGGGAATTGCAAGGCGCCTCGCATCACGAGGCGTTGGCCGTCGCTGAACGCGACCGCTCTTGCCGAAATGTCTCCGGAATTGGCTCGTCGTGAATGACATACCCCTCGTGTGAGGGGACGAACGCCTTTAGGAAGACAACATGAATCGTGCTTTGAGCAGGTCAGTGGTGGCAATTGCCGCTTTGGGTGCCGCCGCGTTCGCGCAGGCTGCAGATATCAAGATCGGCGTGGCTGCGGCCCTGACCGGCGGCGCGGGCCAGTATGGCAATGCGATTCGCAATGGTTTCCAGCTCGCCGCTGAAGAGATCAACGGCGCCGGTGGCGTCAACGGCGACAAGATCGCGCTGGTGATCGAAGACGAGCAGGGCAAGAAAGAAGAAGCCATCAACGTCTTCAAGAAACTGATCTTCCAGGACCGCGTCCTGATGGTCTTCGGCCCCACGCTGTCGAACTCGGCACAGGCTGCCGACCCGATCGCGCAAGCCGCCAAGACCGTGGCCTTCGGCACGTCCAACACGGCTGACGGCATCACCTCCATCGGCAACTTCGTGTTCCGCAATTCGGTGACCGAAGCCGACGTGCTGCCCGCCACCATCAAGATGGCTGCGCAGAAAGCCGGCGTGAAAAATGTCGCGGTGCTGTATGGCAACGACGACGTGTTCACCAAGAGCGGTTACGACAACTTCAAGAAAGCCCTGGAAGACCTGAAGATTCCGGTCACCACGACCGAAACCTTCGCCAAGGGCGACGTCGACTTCAAGGCCCAGCTCACCAAGATCAAGGCCTCGAATCCTGACGCCATCGTGCTGTCGGCGCTGGTTGCCGAAGGCGGCCCGATCATGGTCCAGGCCCGTCAGCTGGGTATCGAAGTGCCGATCATCGGCGGCAACGGCATGAACTCGCCGCGCGTCTTCGAACTCGCCAAGGACAAGTCCGACAAGCTGTGGGTCGGCAGCCCCTGGTCGAGCAACAACGACACCCCGGCCAACACCAAGTTCATCGCTGCCTACAAGGCCAAGTACAACGCCGCGCCGGATCAGTTCGCTGCTCAGGCCTACGACGCGCTGTACATCGTGACCTCGGCGATGAAGGGCGTGAAGTTCACCGGCAAGCTCGAAGCCGACCGTCTGGCACTGCGTGACGCACTGCCGACCGCCAAGCACACCGGTGCAACCGGCGCCTTCCAGTTCGCCCAGGTGAAAGACAAGGCCGGCAAGCCGGCTGGCTACGATGCGGTGCAAACCCCCATCGTGATGGTCACCCGTGGCAACGCCTACGTGATCGAGAAGTAAATAGCTGGCAAGTCCGGGGCGGCAAGCCCCGGCAAGTGAGGGCGTGGCGCGCAGGCGCTGCGCCCTCGGTCTTTTTTCTCGCGGTAGTCTCGCGTCGTTTTTGCTGGAAGAGTCATGCTGGAGCAGCAACTCGTCAACGCCTTGTCACTGGGCTGCGTGTACGCACTGTTCGCGCTCGGTTTCACATTGGTGTTCGGGGTTTTGGGGGTGGTGAACCTCTCCCACGGCGCCGTATTCATGCTGGGTGCCTACCTGGCGCTTGAATCGGTCACCCAACTCAATCTGCCCTTGTGGGCCGCCATTGTGGTCGGCTGTGTCACCGCCGGCATTGCTGGCCTGATCATCGATTTCCTGGTGCTGCGCCCCTTGCGCAAGCGCAACGCCCCGCACTTGATCCCGATGATCGCCACCATTGGTGTCGCCATCGCCGTCAATTCCGCGGTGCAAGGCATCTTCGGTGCCGACAACATCCGTTTCCCGCCGGGCATCATTCCCGAGGAAGCCATCCAGATCGGTGGTCTGCACGTGACCGTGATCGAGCTGCTGATCATCTTCACGTCCATCGCGCTGATGATCGCGATGATGGCCGTGTTGAAGCGCACCCAGGTCGGTCGCGCGCTGCGCGCCATCGCCGAATCGCCCAAGGCGGCATCGCTGCTCGGCATCAACGTCGAGGGCCTGTTCCTGACGACGTCGTTCGTGGCGGCGGCACTGGGCGGCCTGGCCGGTGTGCTGATCGGGCTGTACTCCAGCGCCGTGTTCCCGCTGATGGGCCAGCCGATGCTGCACAAGGGCATCGCGGTCATCATCCTGGGTGGCATGGGTGATATTCGTGGGGCCATGATCGGTGGCCTCTTCCTTGGATTCGCCGAAGTGCTGTCGGTTGCCTACGTGGGTTCCACGATGCGCGACGCAGTGGCATTCGGCCTGCTGTTCCTGATCCTGCTGGTTCGCCCGCAAGGCCTGTTCGGCAAAGTGCTGGAACGCAAGGCCTGAGGAGCATCAGAGATGGAATGGTTTGATAATTTTTGGTCGATCTACAGCAACCTGGTGATGTCGCTGGGCACCAATGGCTTGCTGGCGCTGTCGATCTACCTGACCTTGGCCTGCGGCATGCTGGCCATGGCCAACGCCGCCTTCATGGGCATCGGCGCCTACACCGCCGCACTGCTGACCATGAACGCCGACATGCCTTACCCGGTTGCCTTGGCGGGCGGCATGGTCTTGCCGGCCATTGTCGCGGTGCTGATCGGCAAGCCCACCCTGCGCCTGTCCGGGGTGTACCTGGCCATGGCAACGCTGGGCTTCGGTGAGGTTGTGCGGGTCGTGATCCTGAACACCGAGTCGCTGACTGGTGGCGCGCTGGGCCTGAACGGCATTCCGCAGCTCACGCAGTGGTGGCACGTGGCGCTGGCCGTGGTCATCGTGGTGGCCGTCCTGATGCGCGTGCGTCGCTCCAAGCTTGGCCGTGCGTTCGAAGCCATCAAGGAAGACGAGATTGCCGCCGGCCTGATGGGCATCGACGTGAACAACACCAAGTTGTTCGCCTTCGTGATGGGCGCGGCGCTGGCTGGCTTGGCGGGCGGTTTGAACGCCCATCTGACCTTCTTCATCGGCCCCAACGAATTCGGCTTCGATCGCGGCGTGGAAATCCTGACCATGGCGATCCTGGGCGGTATCCACAGCCTGATCGGTCCGCTGGTCGGCAGCTCGATCCTGACCTTGCTGCCGGAAGTGCTGCGCGGCTTCAGCGATTTCCGTCTGATCGCCAACGGCCTGATTCTGGTCTTGATCGTGTTGTTCCTGCCCAAGGGCATCTGGGACCCGGTGGGCATTCGCCGCCGCTTCGGACGCAACAGGAAGGGAGCCTGATCATGTTGAAACTGACCGGACTGTCCAAGAGCTTCGGCGGCCTGCACGTGCTGCAGGACGTGAACTTCGAAGTGCCCCAGGGCAGCATTTACGGCCTGATCGGCCCCAACGGCGCCGGCAAGACCACGGTGTTCAACCTGATCACCGGCCTGCTGGGCCCGTCGGGCGGCGCCATCGACTTCGACGGCCAGAGCCTGATCGGCATCAAGCCGCACGAGATCACCCGGCGCGGTATTGCCCGCACCTTCCAGAACATCCGCATCTTCAAGGAGATGAGCCTGCTGGAAAACGTGGTGGTCGGTGCGCACCGCCATTTGAAGTACAGCTCGGTGAGCGCGCTGTTTGCGCTGGGCGACTACCGCAAGCTGGAGAAGCAGGCCCGCGACCGCGCCATGGAATTGTTGTCCTGGGTGAAGCTGGATCACAAGGCCGACGACCTCGCGGACAACCTGTCCTACGGGGACCAGCGCAAGCTGGAACTGGCGCGTGCGCTGGCAACCGACCCCAAGCTGCTGTTGCTGGATGAACCGGTGGCCGGCATGAACGCCAGCGAAAAAGTCGAGCTGATGGGCGAAATCCAGAACATCAGGGCGCGTGGCTACACGATCTTCATGATCGAACACGACATGCGTTTCGTGATGGGTTTGTGCGAACGCATTGCCGTGCTGAACTTCGGCCGCATCATCGCCGAAGGCACGCCGGACGAGATCCGCAACAATCCGCAGGTGATCGAGGCCTACCTGGGCCGCGATGACGACGACGAGGATGTTCCTCCGGTTACTGCGGAGATGTTGGCCGAGGCCATCGCCCGGCCGCCCGAAGGTGGACTCGCTCCCCCTCGGGGGGAAGTCGCGCAGCGACAAGGGGGTACACAATGAGTGCGCTGTTGGAAGTGAAGGGTCTGGAAGTGGCGTACGGTCACATCGAGGCGGTCAAGGGCATCGACCTGAGCCTGAACGAAGGCGAGATCACCAGTCTGGTGGGCGCCAACGGGGCGGGCAAGTCGACGACCCTGTTGGCCTTGTCGGGCCTGATCAAGAAGCGTGCGGGCAGCGTGATCTTCGACGGTGAAGACCTCACCCGCCTGCCGGCCCACAAGATCGTGGAACGTGGTGTGGTGCAGGTCGCCGAAGGCCGCGCCATCCTGACCACCATGACGATCCGCGAGAATCTGGAGCTGGGCGCCTACACCCGGCGCGACCGCGCCAACGTGGCTGGTGACCTGGAAATGGTGTTTGCCCTCTTCCCGCGCCTGCTGGAACGGGTCGATGGCCTGGCCGGCAATCTGTCGGGCGGCGAGCAGCAGATGCTGGCCATCGGCCGTGCGCTGATGGCCAAGCCGCGCCTGCTGCTGCTGGACGAGCCCTCGATGGGCCTGGCGCCGATCATCGTGCAGGGCATTTTCCGTACCCTGCGCGAGATCAACAGCAAGGGCCTGACGATTTTCCTGGTCGAACAGAACGTGCGTCAGGCGCTGAAGATTGCGCAACGCGGTTACGTGCTGGAAAACGGGGAAATCGCCTTGTCGGGCAATGGTCGCGAGTTGCTGGACAACCCGCGCGTGCTCGAAGCCTATCTGGGCGCCTGAGCGTAAAGGAAACGTTCCGGGGCCCCGGTGGGGCGCCGGACGCAGGGCCGGTCTCGCCGGCCTCTATCCGATTTGCATGAAACAGCGTCGCTGACGGACTGGCTGCGCTCTCGTCGCAGCCGGCTCGATTGTCCGATCAGCCGGCAGCCATGCCGAATGCGGGCATCAAGGCGCTGCCGTCCTTGTCCGTGCTGCGCTGCTGTGCAGGACGCACGTCGAATTGCGGCGGAATCAGCGAGTCGCGTGCTTCCTGACGAATCTGCATATTGGGCATGGAATCCCTGCCCAGCCACCGGGCTGTCAGGCTGCCGGGAAACCGCTTGATCTTGTTGTTGTAAGCGCCCACGGCGCGGATGTAACGCGCCTGCGCGGCGGTAATGCGATTCTGCGAATCGTCGACCTGGCGCTGCAAGGCTTTCAGCGCATCGCCTTTCACCAGCAGCGGCTGGTTTTCGACGGCGTCCATCAGGGCGGCCAGCGCGTTGGACAAGGCTGCCTGGCGTTCCTGGAACGCCCGCAATTCCTCGGGTTCGGTCGGTGGCGCAGCGGGGGCAGGGCTGCGCGCCTGTTCGTGGGTCATGCGCACACGCTGGGTGAGCGTGGGCTGGTCAGGGACATAACCGGCCAAGGTCCCCACCAGGGAGCCGACCATGCCGTCGCGATATTCGTACTGCGCCAGCACGTCTTCCCAGGCTGCGTCGACTTCCTCGCTGGCGGTTTCAATTGCGCCATACCCGCATCCCCCCAGCAACAGGATGAAGCAGACGAGCAGAGGGCGCAGCACACGCTGCATACAAGTCCTTGGGTGGGGGTCCTAGATGAAAAGATTAGATCAGCGTACTGACAGGTTTCCTACGCCGGTAGCGTTTCAGACTATGACTGGAATGTAAGTGCTGACTGTTGCGATGTACGCAATACCGCGTGGCACAAGGCTTCAGCTGCCAAAACGCGCCAGCTCGCCAAGGTAGGGCTTGGGGGGCGGCGTTGCAAAGTCTCCACGTTTTGAGGTGCGCAAGCCCAGCGCCACCAGCATCTCCGCCATTTTGACGGCGGCGGCAACGCCGTCGACCACCGGCGCGCCGGTGGCCTGGGAGATTTCCTCGCACAGGTCGGTCATGCCGGCGCAGCCCAGCACCAGCACGTCGCTGCGGTCTTCGATCAGGGCGCGGTGGCATTCGTCGATGATGATGCGACGGGCGTCAGATGCCGGGTCTTCCAGCGCCAGCACCGGCAGTTCGCAGGCGCGAACATTCCGGCAGAAGCGGCGCATGCCGTAGCGGTCGGCCAAGTCCCAGGCCTGGCCGCAGGTGCGGCCCAGCGTGGTGACCACCGAGAAACCTGTGCCGATCAAGCTGGCGGCGTGCATGGCGGCTTCGGCGATGCCGATGACGGGGCCGCGTGCCAGTTCACGTGCCGCGTACAGGCCGGGATCGCCAAAGCAGGCGATCACATAGGCGTCGCAGCCCTCGGCTTCGCCGCGACGGATTTCGTCCAACAGGCCGGGGACGGCGAGTGCGTCGTCGTAGTGGCTTTCGATCGACACCGGTCCGATGGCAGGGCTGACGGCCTGGACAATGGTGCCGGGTGCGGCGACCGCGCGTGCGCAGACGCCCATCTTGTCGGTCATGCTCCAGGTGGTGTTGGGGTTGATCAGGCGGATTTTCATCATGTGCTGCCACCCGGCTGCGGCGCCGGGAAACGCGCCTGCCAGTGGCGGGCGATGTCGATGCGCCGGCAGACCCAGGCCTGATCGTGCGCCTGCACGTGGTCCAGGAAACGCTGCAGGCCGGCAAAGCGCCCGGGGCGGCCAACCAGCCGGCAGTGCAGGCCGATCGACATCATGCGCGGCGTCTCTGCCCCTTCGGCCAGCATCACGTCGAAGGCGTCGCGCAGGTAGGTGAAGAAGTGCTCGCCGGTGTTGAAGCCCTGTGGCGTGGCGAAACGCATGTCATTGGTGTCCAGGGTATAGGGCACCACCAGGTGCGACACGGGCGCGCCGCCCGTGGGCGTGACGGTCGTCCACAGCGGCAGGTCGTCGCCGTAGTAGTCGCTGTCGTAGGTATAGCCGCCGTGTTCCACCAGCAGCCGGCGCGTGGCGGGGCTGTCTCGGCCGGTGTACCAGCCATGCGGCCAGCGGCCGCCGGTCAGGCGGCTGAGCGTGGCGGTGGCCAGGCGCATGTGTTCGCGTTCGACGTGTTCGGGGATGTTCTGGTAATGCAGCCAGCGCAGGCCGTGATTGGCGATCTCGTGATCGCGTTCCAGGCAGGCGGCGACGAATTCCGGGTTGCGTTCCATGGCGAGGGCCACGCCGAATACCGTGAGCGGCAAGCCGCGGCGTTCGAACTCGCGCAGCAGGCGCCACACGCCCACGCGCGATCCGTATTCGTAGATCGACTCCATGCTCAGGTGGCGCGCCGGGTAGCTGTCGGCGCCCACGATCTCGGACAGGAAGCGCTCGGACCCGGCGTCGCCATCCAGCACATTGGCCTCGGCGCCTTCCTCGTAATTCAGCACGAACTGCACGGCCAGGCGCGCGCCTTTGGGCCAGTCGGCCTGTGGCGGGTTGCGGCCATAGCCGATCAGGTCACGGGGCATGGTGGCGAGGGTCATGTTTGTGCGGGCGGGTACGGGTCGGAAGTGGAATCAACGGTCCCGCGACGGATGGCGTCGCGGAACGGCATTCACGCCAGCGCGCGGGCGAGTTCGATCAGTTGGCGGTCGCTGCCGGCCGGTCCCATCAGGGACAGGCCAAGCGGTGCGCCATGGCGTTGCGTGCCGGGAATGCTGATCTGCGGGAAGCCGGCCAAGCCTGCCGACAGCAGCAGGCGGGTGGCTAGGTTGCGATAGTCTTCCAGCGCTGAATCGGCTTCGGTCAGCAAGGGTGCGATGTCGGGCATGGTGGGCAAGACCAGCACCTTGCCGTCCAGCAGCGCAGCCAGCGTCTGCTTGAAGGCGGCGCGGGCGGCCTGCGCGGCGTCGTAACGCTCGCGGGTCACTTGGCTGGACCACAGGAAGCGTTCGCGCACGCCGGGGCCGAGCGCCAGTTTGTATTGTTCGATCAGCATGCCGTCGGTTTCCCAGGCCTCGAAGCCCTGCACGGTACGGAAGGTCCAGTACAGCTCGTCAAAGGGCGTCGACGCAATCTTCACCGGGGTGGCATCGCCCAGCAGCGCGGTCAGCTTGATCAGCATCGGGTCGTGCGCTTTCAGCACTTCCGTGGGCAGCAGATCGAAGGCGTCCTGCGCCAGCAGCAAGGGCGGGCGGGCCGGCAGCACGGTGCTGTCTTCGCCCAGCAGCACTTCACCTACGCGCGCAAACGTGTCGATGTCGCGGGCGAAGAAGCCGCAGGTGTCCAGCGAGGGGGCGAGGTCCAGGCAATGTTCCAGGCTGATGCGGCCGTGCGTGGGACGCATGCCGTACAGGCCGCAATGATTGGCCGGTGCACGCACCGAGCCGCCGGTGTCGGTGCCCAGCGCAAAGTCGCACAGGCCGTTGGACACCGCAGACGCCGAGCCGGAACTGGACCCACCCGGAATGCGATCGTGCGCCGCGCCGTTGCGCGGCGTGCCGAAGTGGGCGTTGATGCCGTTCATCGAGAACGCCAGTTCGTCGGTGTAGGTCTTGCCGACGAACTTGGCGCCTGCGTCCAGCAGCGTCTGCACCACCGGCGCCGTCACCGTCTTGGTGCCCGAGCGTGCCAGCACGTGCGGGTTGCCGCCGCCTGTGGGGTAACCCGCCACGTCGAACAAGTCCTTGGCGGCGAATGTCAGGCCAGCGAGCGGGCCTTCGGAAGCCTGGGCGACCGGCACTGCCGGATACGGGACGAACGCAAACGCGGGGTCATGGGCGAGCAGCATGCACAAATCCTTGAGTGTGTGAGGCGGTCTGGTCCAGGCGGATGCAGCGCGCGGTCTGGCCGTTGCCCAGAGGGGTAAGCGGCGGCACCGCTGCGTGGCAGGCCTCGATGGCCAGCGGGCAGCGCGGTGCAAACGAACAGCCGGGCGGCAGGGCAGACAGATCAGGGGGCGAACCGGCAATGGTCTCCAGCCGCTGGCCGGGTTCCATCGCACCGTGCGCGCGGCTTTTCAAGAGCGCAATCGTATAGGGGTGGCGCGGGGCGGTCAGCAACTGGCTCATCGTGCCTTGCTCGACGATCCGTCCGCCGTACATCACCGCCACCCGATCCGCGATCTCGGCGGCCGCACCGATGTCGTGGGTGACGAACACAATCGACAAACCCAGTTCGTGCTGCAGCTCGCGCAGCAGCAGCAGAATCTGGATCTGCACCGTGGCGTCCAGCGCGGTGGTGGGTTCGTCGGCCAACAGAATCTGCGGCCGGCAGGCCAGCGCCAGCGCAATCATCGCCCGTTGCCGCATGCCGCCAGACATCTCGTGCGGATAGGCATCCAGCCGGCGTTCTGGGCTGGGGATGCGCACGCGTTCGAACAAGGCCAGCGCACGCGCACGGGCTTGATCGCGCGACAGCGGTTCGTGACGGCGCAGCATCTCTTCGATTTGCTGGCCCAGGGTGTAGACCGGGTCCAGCGCCAGCAGGGGCTCCTGGAACACCATCGACACCACCGGGCCGCGGAAGGCGGCCAGTTCCTTGGGCGACATGGCCAGCACGTCGCGTCCACCCACCTCGATCCTGCCGCTGACCGTGGTGCGGCGCGGCGGATGCAGGCGCATCAGCGTGCGCAGGGTCACGCTCTTGCCGGACCCGGACTCGCCGATCAGCGCTACCGTCTCGCCGCGCGCCACGTGCAGGTCCACGCCGTTCAAGGCATCGATGGTCTTGCGCCCGGCAGAAAAGCGCACGTGCAGGTCGCGGATGGACAGGAAAGGGGTGCTGTCTGCCACCGTGTCGGGCGTGTGCACGGGCATATCGATGACACTCATGCTGCCACTCCCATCGGGGCGGCGGAATGGCCTGAACCCGGTTGATACATCAGGCAGCGCACGGCATGCCCGGTCTCGTCCGACAGGGGCGGCGGCGTCTGGCTACAGACCGGCTGCGCGTGCGGGCAGCGGGTGTGGAAGCGGCAACCCGAGGGCGGGTTGATCGGGTTTGGCGGATCGCCCGACAAAGGCGGTTCTTCGGTTCTGCGGTTCGGGTCCATCGACGGCATCGAACGCAGCAAGGCTTGCGTATACGGGTGGCGCGGGTTGTCGAAGACCTCGTTCACGTCGCCGATTTCCACCACTTCACCCAGGTACATCACCAGCACCCGTTGCGACACATAGCGCACCACGTGCAGGTCGTGGCTGATGAACATGTATGTCAGGCCGAACTCTTCCTTCAGGTCCAGCAACAGGTTCAGCACCTGCGCCTCGACCGACTTGTCGAGCGCGGATACAGCTTCGTCCAGGATCACCAGCCGCGGCTCCAGCGCCAGCGCACGCGCAATGTTCACGCGCTGACGCTGGCCACCCGACAACTCGTGCGGATAACGCCCCGCAAAACGCACCGGCGACAGGCCCACGCGATCGAGCAGGCTGCGCGCTTTCACTATTGCCTGCTTGTGCGGCACCCCATGCACCGAGGGCGCAAACGCAATCGAATCCTCAATGGTCATGCGCGGGTTCAGCGAGGAATAACTGTCCTGGAACACCATCTGGGTCTGCCGGCGAAAGTCGCGCAAGGGCAGCGCACGAGAGCCCACGGTCTGGCCGTCGAACACCAGTTCGCCCTTGTCCTGCATGGTCAGCTGCATGACCAGGCGCGCCGTGGTCGACTTGCCGCAACCGGACTCGCCGACCACGCCAAGCGTTTCGCCTTTGCGGATGTCGAAGTCCACGCCGTCGACGGCACGCACGGCGGTGGCCGGGCCGCGCGCGAACATCGAGCGCGACAAGGGGAAGTGCTTGATCAGGCCGCGCACCGACAGCAAGGCTTGTTGCGGGCCACCGATATCGATGTGTGATGAGGGCGGGCGAGGGCGAGAGATGACGCTGCTGTCCATGCTCATTCCTTGACTTCCATTGCCGTGCGCAAGCCGTCCGACAACAGGTTGAACGAGATCGAGGTGATGAAGATCATCGCGCCGGGCAGGGCTGCAATCCAGGGCTGGGTGTAGATGGCCGTGCGCAAGGTGTTCAGCATCAGGCCCCATTCCGGTTCCGGCGGACGCACGCCCAGGCCCAGGAAGGACAGGCCGGAGGCCAGGATCATCGACACCGAGATCAGGCTGGTGGCATAGACGAAGATCGGGCCGAGCGCGTTCGGCAGTACGTGTGCGCGCACGATGGTGAAGGGCTTGGCGCCCGATGCCCGCGCAGCATCCACATAGTCGCTGCGCCGCACCTGGGTGGTCACGCTTTCTGCCACCCGCGCAATCTGCGGGATGAACACGATGGTCAGCGACAGCAGCGCGTTGAAGATGCCGGCGCCCAGCGTGCCCGACAGGGCAATCGCCAGCAGCACCGACGGGAAGGCGTAGAACACATCGACCGTGCGCATGATGCTGGTGTTGATCCAGCCGCCTGCATAGCCCGCGATGATGCCGATGGCGCTGCCGAACACGAAGGCCGCGATCACCGGCGTGATGCCCATGAACAGCGACAGCCGTGCGCCCAGCATCAGGCGCGACAACATGTCGCGGCCCAGCTCGTCGGTGCCCAGCGGATAGTTGGGCGTGCCGATGGGCCGCAGGCGGCGCAGCATGCCGGCCTGGAAGGGATCGGAAGGCATGATCCAGTTGGCGAACACGGCGACCAGGATCATCAGCAAAATGATGGCGGCGGCCGTCATCGCCATCGGGTCGCGGCGCAGCCGCTTGACCACGTTGGACCAATAGCCGGGCGAGCGTTCCGGGTTGACGTTGATGGCCGGCGCCACCGAAGGAGAAATGGCGCTCATGTCAGCCTCGCTCGATGCGTGGGTCGAACTGGCTTTGCAGCACGTCGACGATCAGGTTGAGCAGCACGAAGAACATCGCCAGCACCAGGATCGTGCCCTGCAGCAAGGGCAGGTCGCGCTGGAAGATGGCGGTGTTCAGCAGGAAGCCGGTGCCGGGCCACGAGAACACGGTTTCGATCAGGATCGAGCCGCCCAGCAGATAGCCCAGTTGCAGACCCATCACAGCCAGCGCGGTCGGCGCACAGTTCTTCACCACGTGGCAGAACACGCCGTAGTCGGTCAGGCCGCGCGCACGCAGGCCCACCACGAATTCCTGCGACAAGGTCTCGGCCACCAGTGCCCGCACCGTGCGCGAGATGATGCCCATCGGGATCACCGACATGGTGATCGCGGGCAGGATGATGTGGCGGATATGTGCCCAGTCCAGCGTCCAATCGGCCGAGCCGCCAGGCCCGGCGCCGGTGGGCGGCAGCCACATCAGCTGGCTGGAGAAGATGATCACCATCACCATGCCCAGCCAGTAGTGCGGCACGCTCACGCCAATGACGGACAGCAGCGAGGCCAGGCGATCGATGATCGAATTGCGGTAGTAGCCCGCCACAAAACCGAACAGACAGCCGAAGAAAAAACCGATCATCGTCGCCACACAGGCGAGGATCAAGGTGTTGCCCACGGCATTGAAGACCTCGGTCGCCACCGGGCGGCCAGAGGCAATGGAGGTGCCCAGGTCGCCGTGCAGCGCACGCCACAGCCACGAGGCAAATTGTTCAGGGTAGGAGCGGTCAAAACCGTACAGCTGCATGATCTGTTTTTGCAGATCGGCCGATGCATCGGCGGGCAGGATCGACACCAGCGGATCGCCCGGTGCAAGGTGCACGAGCATGAAGCACAGCAAGGCCACGCCGAACATGATCGGGATGGCGTAGCCGACGCGATGGACGAGGGTTCGTATCATGGGTGCACGCCGTCAAGACCCCGACCGGATGGTCGGGGCGGGATGTCTGGATGCCCGAGGCTGCGCGCCTGCGGCGGATGTTCTGTTGCCCGGCTTGTCGATGCCGGCGCGCAGCTCGGGTTGAGCGGCAGCACCAAGATGGCGCCGCTGCTCGTACGTCGTGGACGGACTTATTCGATCGACATCGGCGCGATGTCGATGAACCAGCTCTTGGGCTGAACCACGCCCTTGACCTTGGGCGAGATCGCACGCGGACCGACGTCGTGCGCAATCCAGACGAAGGGCGCTTCTTCGACGATGCGGGCGTGCAGCTTGGCCAGTGCTTCGTCGCGTGCCTTGTCCTCGAAGGTAGTGCGTGCCACGCGGATCAGCTCGTCGATCTCGGCATTGCCGAAGTAGCCCCAGTTGTTCGAGACCGGCGGGAAGGTCTTGGTGCTGGTGAAACGCACCATCGCAAAGAACGGGTCCATCGCGGCGAAGCTGACGTTGGTGGCGTTCGCGCCATTGGCCGTCGGATCTTTCGCGCCACGGCGCCAGTTGGTGAACAAGGTGTTCCACTCGACCACGTCGAACTGCACGTCGAAGTAGCAGTCCTTCAGGTTCTGCTGCACGTATTCGTTCATCGGCAGCGGCTGCATCTGGCCCGAGCCCGAGGACGAGGTCTGGACCTTGACCTTGATCGGCTTGGCGGCGGAATAACCGGCTTCGGTCATCATCTTGCGCGCGGTGTCGGGGTCGTACTTGATGTCGAACTTCGGGTTGCCCCACCACGGGTGGCCGGGGCCGACGGTGCCCTTGGGTTCGGCCATCATGCCGCCCAGCAGCTGCTTCATTTCCGTGCGGTTCACGCAGAGGTTGGCGGCCTGGCGCACGCGCTTGTCGAGCCAGGGCGAGCCTTCGACGAAGGACAGCTGCCAGGGCCAGACGTGCGGCTGTTCGTTGGCGTAGATCTTGAAGCCGCGCTGACGGATGGTGTCGAGCGCGTCGGGGGCCGGGGCCTCGATCCAGTCGACCTGACCCGAGATCAGCGCGGCAGTGCGCGAGTTCGCTTCAGGCAGCGGCAGCAGCACCACACGATCGATCTTCGGCGTGCGCTTCGGGTCCCAATAGCCGGCGTTCTTCACCAGTTCCAGGCGCTCGCGCGCGACGAACTTGTCGACCTTGAAGGGGCCGGTGCCGGAGGCCTGCGCAGCAAACGCGGTCCAGGCCTTCTGCGAACGTTCTGCCTTCTCGCCACCGGCGGGCAGCGCATCCAGCAAGGCCTTCCACTTGGTCGGCGAGGCCATGAACAAGTTGGTCAGGTTGATCGGCAGAAAGGAGTCCGGTTCGGACGTGGTCAGCTCGACCGTGTAGTCGTCGATCTTGCGGGCCGAGACCAGCGTGGGCATGCGCGAGGCGGTCACGCCAACCTGGCTGGCGTCGAACTGCTCGGCGCTCTTGTCGAGCACCTTGCCCACGTTCCAGACCACAGCGTCCGCATTGAAGTCGGAGCCATCATGGAACTTCACACCCTTGCGCAGCTTGAAGATCCACTTGGTCTGGTCTGCCGGGGTAACGGCCCAGGATTCGGCCAGGCCGGGGATCATCACGCTGGGGCCGTCGGACTTCGACAAGTCCCATTGCGTCAGGCTGTCGTAGATCGGGATGCCCGTGAAGCGATTGCCTTCGAAGCCCTGGTCTGGCTGGCCCAAGGTGCGGGGAATGTCGGCGGCGGTCATGCCGATGCGCAAGACTTTTTCCTGCGCCATGGCCGGGCTGGCGACCAGCGTGCCGATGGCAACCGCGATCGCGGCGATGAGGGGTTTCAAACCAGTGCTGCCTGCTTGCATGGGGTCTCCCGGGGCGTGCTCGACGAGGGGTAACTGCGACGTATCAAACCTGGCCGCGGTGGCTTGTGAGGCGGCCAGTATGCGAGGTTTGAATACAATCCCCAATGCAACAACCATGCCATTAGCCTGGAATTTGGGTTTGTTTGCGGTGGCGTGGCGGCTGTCGACAGCTGGCAGGCAGTGCGTTGCCGACTGAGCGCGTGACTCAGGGCTTACGGCGCACTGAAACAGGACGCAGGCAGGCTGCGGCATGCGCAAGCTTGGTGCATGCGGGCGCGGTCAGGCGGTATGTGGGTAGTGGGCTTTCGAAGAAACGATAAGCCAGGCTTATCTGCGCACCGATGCGGACAGAGGCGCCAGGACAGGGTGTACCGCCGAATACCTTACGTCGGCCGCTCGGCCTTCAAGCCCTGCCACTGCGGTGTGTCGATCACGATATCGAACAGCGACAGCACCCGCGCGACCGTGTGGTCGACCATCTCGTCGATGCTTTTCGGGCGGTGATAAAAGGCGGGCAGCGGCGGGAAGACGATGCCGCCCATCTCGGTGACCGCCGTCATATTGCGCAGGTGGGCCATGTTGAACGGCGTCTCGCGCACCATCAAAACCAGGCGGCGGCGCTCTTTCAAGACCACGTCGGCGGCGCGCGAGATCAGGTTGTCCGCCATGCCGTGGGCAACTGCGGCAAGCGTCTTCATCGAGCAGGGCACGACCACCATGCCGGCCGACGGGAAGGACCCGCTGGCGATGTTGGCGCCGACGTCACGAATGGGATGCACGACGTCGGCCAGCGCGTCGATTTCCGCGCGGCTGAGGTCGAGTTCATGCTGAAGATTCAATTGCCCGGCCTGGGAGACGACCAGGTGGGACTCGATGCCGCCGGCCGCACGCAGGGCCTGCAACATGCGTTGCGCGTAGATGGCGCCGGTGGCGCCGGTTACGCCGACGATGAGCCTGCGCGGGACGGGCGTCGTCATGCGCGCGAAGGCCGAAGCAGGGGTAGGCCTTTCGCGCGATGCATAGTCGTGCTCAGATCAGGCGGTTGCGCCGGATTCGGTCAGCAGCGTCTGCAGCTCGCCCGAGGCGTGCATTTCACCGACGATGTCCGACCCGCCGATGAACTCGCCCTTCACATACAGCTGGGGCACGGTCGGCCAGTTCGAATAGTCCTTGATGCCTTGGCGGACTTCGTCGTCTTCCAGCACGTTCACGGTCACCAGCTGCTTGATGCCACAGGACTTCAGCAACTGGATGGCGCGACCCGAGAAGCCGCACTGCGGGAACTGCGCGGTGCCCTTCATGAAAAGGACAACCGGGTTGTCGGTCACGGTCTTGCGGATGAATTCCTGGACGTCGCTCATGCTGATCTCGCAAAGATAGGCTTGGATACAGCCATTATAGGGAAGCGCCGGAAATCCGCTCGATCCCGGCAAGGTCGCGTCGGCTGGACGCATCGCGCAGCCCGGCCTGGGTCAACAATTGGCGAACCGCCTCGGCCTGGTCCCAGCCGTGTTCCAGCCAGATCTGCCCGCTGGGCTTCAGTCGCTGTCTGGCACCTGCCGCCAGGATCGCCAGTGCCTGCAGGCCGTCGGCACCATCGGTCAGGGCCTGACTGGGCTCGAAGCGCAGATCGCCTTCCGACAGATGGTGGTCGCCTGCCGCGATGTAGGGCGGGTTGGACACGATCAGGTCGAAGCGGGCCTCGGGCGGCACGGCCTGGTACCAGTCGCCTTGCACGAAATTCACGCGCGCCTGCAGCCTATGTGCGTTGCCGCGCGCGATTTTCAAGGCCGCGTCGCTGTAATCGGTGGCGGTTACGTGCGCATCCCGCCGGGCCAAGGCAATCGAAATCGCGATGGCGCCGCTGCCGGTGCCCAGGTCGATGACGGTGGGGTTTTGCAGCGCCGCGATGCAGGCCAGGCCGGTTTCCACCAGCACTTCGGTATCGGGGCGGGGAATCAGCACACCGGGGGCAACCGCAAAACGGTGACCCATGAATTCGCGTTCGCCCAGCAAGTAGGCCATCGGTTCGCCATCGCGGCGGCGTGCTGCCAGCGCGGCGAAATCTTGCGCCGCCTGTTCGGACACCGCCTCATCGTCATGCGATATCAGCCAGGCGCGCGACACGCCCAGCAGGTGCTGCCACAGCATCGAGACTTCCAGGCGGGGCAGGCCGCAGTCCTTGGACAGCGCGCGGGGAGACTGATCGTGCATGCGTTCGTGCATGCGCTCAGTCGTCGCCCAGCGCTGCCAGCAACTCGGCCTGGTGTTCCGCGCCCAGCGCAGACAGCAGCTCCGTCATGTCGCCGTCCATTACCTGCTGCAGCTTGTACAGCGTCAGGTTGATGCGGTGGTCGGTCACGCGGCCCTGCGGGAAGTTGTAGGTGCGGATGCGCTCCGAGCGGTCACCCGAACCCACCAGGCTTTTGCGCTGCGCCGCTTCCTTGGCCTGGCGCTCGCGGACTTCGCGGTCCTTGATGCGCGCGGCCAGCACCTTCAACGCCTTGTCGCGGTTCCGGTGCTGCGAGCGGTCGTCCTGGCACTCGACCACGATGCCGGTCGGCAAGTGGGTCATGCGCACCGCCGAATCCGTCTTGTTCACGTGTTGCCCACCCGCGCCACTGGCGCGGAAAGTGTCGATGCGCAGGTCGGCCGGGTTGATGTTCACCTCGGCCATTTCGTCGGCTTCCGGCATCACCGCCACCGTGCAGGCAGACGTGTGGATGCGGCCCTGCGCCTCGGTTTCCGGCACACGTTGCACGCGATGTCCACCGGACTCGAACTTCAGCGCCCCATACGCGCCGTCGCCGGCCACGCGCAGAATCACTTCCTTGTAGCCGCCAAGCTCCGACTCGCTGGCCGACATGATCTCCACCTGCCAGCGCTGGCGTTCCGCGTAGCGCGTGTACATGCGCAGCAGGTCGCCCGCGAACAGCGCGCTTTCATCGCCGCCGGTACCGGCACGGATTTCGATGAACAGACTGCGGCCGTCGTCGGGGTCCTTGGGCAGCAGCAACAGCTGCAAGTCGATGGCCAGCTGTTCAAGTCGGGCCCGGCCCGCCTTCAACTCGTCCTCGGCCATGTCTTTCATGTCGGGGTCGCCCAGCATCTCGATCGCCGTGTCGATGTCGGCCTCGGTGTCCATATAGGACTTGAAACCAAGCACCACGGGTTCGAGTTCGCTGCGTTCGCGCGACAGCTTGCGAAAACCGTCCATGTTGGACGCGGTTTCCGGGGACGCGAGCAAAGCGTCAACTTCGGTCAGGCGTCGAGTGAGCTGCTCGAGCCGGCCGCGCATTGAAGCTTTCATATCAGACTAGGAGCGAGGCGTGCGCGAACGCTGCGGATAGAGGCGCGGCAGCCAGCCCAGCAATTGCTGCCGGTCTGCGCCTTGGCTTTGATTGAGGGCAGCAAGAGGGCCATGCAAATATTTCTGCGTCAGCCCGTGGGCAAGTTGTTCAAGGACCTGATCGGGCGATTCGCCACGCGCCAAGGCTTTGCGCGCGCGGTCGAGCTCGGCTTCACGCAGGCTGTTGGCGGCGTCGTGCAGATCACGAATCACCGGCACCACCAGGCGCGAATCCATCCAGTGCATGAAGTTCTGCACGCGGGTCTCGATGATGGCTTCCGCCTGCACCACCGCAGCCTGGCGCGACTCGGTCGCGTTCTGCACCAGGCGGCCCAGATCGTCGACGGAATACAGGTACACGTCGTCCAGCCGAGCCACTTCAGGTTCGATATCGCGCGGCACGGCCAAGTCGACCATCACGATCGGGCGACGGCGGCGCGCACGCGTGGCGCGTTCCACCATCCCCAGGCCGAGGATGGGAAGGGAGCTTGCCGTACAGGACACCACCACATCGAATTCGGCCAGTCGGTCGGGCAGGTCGGCCAGGCGCATGGTGCCCGCCGAGAAGCGCGACGCCAGGCTTTCGGCGCGGTCCAGCGTGCGATTGGCCACCACCATGCCGGCCGGGCGCTGCGCCGCGAAGTGCGTGGCACAGAGTTCCATCATTTCACCGGCACCTACGCACAGCACCTTCACCTCGGTCAGATCGCCGAACACACGCTCGGCCAGGCGAACGGCGGCAGCGGCCATCGACACCGAGTCTTCGCCAATGGCGGTCTGCGAGCGCACTTCCTTGGCGACCGAGAAGGTCTTCTGGAACAGCTGATGCAGCAACGTGCCCATCGAGCCGGCCTCTTCGGCGGCGCGCACGGCAGTCTTCATCTGGCCCAGGATCTGGGTCTCGCCCAGCACCATCGAATCCAGGCCGCTTGCCACCCGGAAGGCGTGACGAACCGCATCGTTCTGGGTGTGCTTGTACAGGTGGGGGCGGAGCTGACTGTCGTCCAACTGGCGGAAGTCGGCCAGCCATGCCGGCACGCGCTCGATCACGCTGCGATCGGCGGCACAGTAGATCTCGGTCCGATTACAGGTGGACAGAATGGCCGCTTCACGCACCGCACCGCCAAACGTCGCCCGCAATCCCTCGAGCGCAGGGCGCAGCAGTTCCATCGGCAAGGACACGCGTTCACGCACGGAAACCGGAGCGGAGACGTGGTTCAGGCCGAAAGTAAGGACGTCGACGGACATGGATGGGTGTGGTGGCTGGGCTGCGGAGCAGGCTTGATTATAGGACTGCGGGGCCCGCGAGGGGTTGTCCTGGGGAGACGAGGGTAAGCAAGGAGTCTTGATCCAGCGCAAACATGGGGACGGCTGGAAGGGATAGCAAGGCGATTCGGCGCCTGTCGACCGGCGTTCTACCCGGCTTTTAATTTTTTCGGGTCGAGTTGTGCTCGGAGGCGAATTCTGTGTATTATCTCGGTCTCAGCACTGCCGCAGCAAAACAAGCGGCCAGTTGCGAAAGGCCTGGTAGCTCAGTTGGTAGAGCAGCGGATTGAAAATCCGCGTGTCGGTGGTTCGATTCCGCCCCAGGCCACCAGAATTCAAGAAAGGTCAAAGGGTTACAGGCGACGAGCTTGTAGCCCTTTTTCTTTTTCGTGCTGCGGGTAGCCACCCGCGGGCTGCCATTCCCTTGCGCATCGATCGCTGTGCCGCGGAGACGTTCTGGAAGCACTCGTCAATGCCAGCACAAGCGCTCGGGGCGAGTCAGCGGCAGGGGATGCCGCTGGAAGGTCGGAGGCTGGAAAAATTCAGGACGCACTCATTCCGGCACTTCCCCTGAACTGGCCTTGCTGCGGAGCTGGAACTTCTGGATCTTTCCGGTCGCTGTTTTGGGCAGCGCTTCGAATCGAACTTCGCGCGGGATTTTGTATTTCGCGAGCATCGTTCGGCAGTGGTCGATCAGCGCTTCGGCCGTGACTTCCGCGCCGGGGCGCAACTCGACAAATGCCACTGGCGTCTCTCCCCATCTGGCATCGGGTTTTGCGACCACCGCGCATGCCAGCACCGCGGGATGGCGATACAGCACGTCCTCGACTTCGATGGAACTGATGTTCTCGCCACCAGAGATGATCACGTCCTTGCTGCGATCGCGAATCCGGGCATAGCCATCGGGCTCCAGAACCGCCAGGTCGCCCGTATGAAACCAACCGCCCTGAAATGCGGTCTGGGTGGCCGCCTCGTTTTTCAGGTAGCCCTTCATCACGACGTTCCCGCGGAACATGATTTCTCCGATGGTGTTGCCGTCGGCAGGCACCTCCTGGAGGGTCTGCGGGTCGCGCACGGTCATGCCTTCCTGGAGGGGGTAGCGCACGCCTTGCCGTCCATTCAGGCGAACTTGCTCGCTCAGGCTGGCCTCTTCCCAGGACGGCTTCTGGACGCAGACGGCTGCAGGCCCGTAAACCTCGGTCAGCCCGTAGACATGGATGAGGTCGATGCCAAGGCGCGCCATGCCCTCGATCATCGAGGCGGGCGGTGCGGAGCCCGCCACCATCGCGCGCACCTGGTGCGCGATGTCGCACCTGTCTTCGCTTGGCGCTGCGATCAACAGGTTGTGCACGATCGGCGCCGCACTGTAGTAACCCACTTCGTGGTCCCGGATGGCTGCAAAGATCGCCTTGGCTTCTACCTTGCGCAGGCACACATGCACCCCGCCAAGCAGCGCCACCGTCCAGGGAAAGCACCAGCCGTTGCAGTGAAACATCGGCAGCGTCCACAGATAGCGGGCGAAATGCGGCATCGTCCAGACCGTGACATTGCAGACCGCATTCAGGTACGCCCCGCGATGGTGGGTGACCACGCCCTTCGGATCGCCGGTGGTTCCCGAGGTGTAGCTGATGGCGATGGCATCCCATTCATCCACGGGCCCTTGCAAGCGGGGCATCGGTGGGTGAGCGGCCAGGAGCGCCTCGTACTCGATCTGGCCGACGCATTCGTGCGGACCGGCATATTCGGTGTCGCATACGTCGATCACGACCGGCGCGCGTGTGTGGACCTGCTTGAGCCTGCTCAATGCTTCCCGCATGACCGGCGCGAACTCGCTGTCCGTGATCAGCACCTTGGCCTCGCAGTGATTCATCTGCCAGGCCAGCAGGTCTGCATCGAGCCGGGTGTTCAGCGTGTTCAGCACCGCATTGATGCCCGGCACCGCGTAGTGCGCTTCGATCATCTCCGGTGTGTTGGGAAGCATGACGCTGACCGTGTCGCCTCGCCCCACGCCGAGTTCGCGCAGTGCGGCCGCCAGCCGGGCCGATCGGTCCCGGCATTGCGACCACGTGAAGCGGCGGCTGCCATGCACTACGGCGGGCATGTCCGCGAAGACCTCAGCGCTGCGCTCGATAAAACTGGTCGGCGAAAGCGGCGCGAAGTTCGCGCTGTTTCGATCGAGTCCCTGCTCATAGATACTCATTGCGATTCCTTCTGCGGTAGACGGCTTCCTGGCTTTTTACATTGTGCGTCCAGGATGGGCGTCGACGGTGTTCAGTGCCGTTCGACGGCGCAGGTCAGCGGAACGGCACGCTACGGTATGGGCTGCGTGCATCGCTCAACAGCAGGCGATTGGTTCGCAGCAGATGCTCTTCGCGGGCCTTGGATGGCTGCCATATCATGCCGGCTGCGATGTAGGCGGCGCTCACCTGTGGCCAGCCGTTGTAGGCGGCGCGGACTTCCTGGGTCAAGGCACCGGCGAAACGGGTGAATTCCGGACGGTCGATGTAGCCCAGTTGCACAGCCCATCGCGTCAGGCTCACCAGCCGTACCGCATCCCAGGCAACCAGGCTGGAGATGTCGGACGGAGAAATCTGAAAGTGCTTTTTCAGGTCTTGCACCCACGATTGACTGCCCGTCATCAGCTGCGTCATCTCTGGCACAGAGTGTCCGTTCTCCGAACCCAGCGCTCGGTAGTCGAGGCTTTTGCGTGCCTTGATCTGATAGAACGCGGGGAAAAATGCATCGACGGCCATGCGCAGCAATGCCGGCGTGGTCTGTACTGCGTTATCGATGGCGCCAATGGCTTTCCATGACGACAGATAGGCAGACCGCTGGCCCGTATCTGCCAATCGTCGTGCCGTCTGTTCGAACGTGGCCCGATCGTGAACGCCCCACACCGACGCAATGCCTTCGCGCAGCGAATCATCGTCCTTGCCGGTCGGCACCGCATTCACATAGTCGCCATTGAACGCCGACAAGGGCGCGCTCAGGGTAAGCAGCCATTGTTCTTCGGGGGTGAGCTGCACATCGCTCGAATAATGAAGCGCGTCGTTGTCGAGCAGCGCGTGACCAATAGCGTCTTTGAAGCCCATCGAAGTTCTCCAGTGCTGTGCATGGTTGAGCGTGCATTCTAGTGGCAGGTCGTCTGAAACCCCGTTACCAAGCCGAACGGTCGACGACGGCATTCCAAAGCCAAGGGCTTCGTTCTATACCCCGCACAGACGGCAAGGCCAGAATTCTCGGTACCTTTTTTCCACCACTTCCGAGAGTCGACAATGCCTGTCTCCCAAAATCTGCTTACGCCCGAAAACTGCGCGCTGGTGCTCATCGACCAGCAGGCCGGCCTTGCTTTCGGGGTGCAGTCGATCGACAAGCAAACCCTGCTGAACAACAGCCTGGCGCTGGTTCGTACCGCCAAAGCCTTCGATATTCCGATGGTGATCAGCACCTCTGCCACCAAGGTCTACAGCGGCCCCGTGCTGCCGGCCTTGCATGCGGAACTTGCCGAGCATCCGGTGGTGGACCGGCGCAGCATGAATGTGTTCGAAGACGAGGCGGCGTTCGCTGCCATTCAGGCTACCGGTCGCAAGAAGCTGCTGTTCTCGGGCATGCTGACCGAGGCGTGCATCAGCTTCGCCGTCTTGAGCGCGCAAGAGGCAGGCTTCGAAAGTTACGTGGTTGCCGATGCGTGTGGCGGTCTGACCGCCACCGGGCACGACATGGCCTTGCGGCGCATGCAGGACCATGGGGCGTTCATGACCAGCTGGCTCCAGGTGGTGCTGGAGCTTCAGCGCGACTGGACCCGCAAGGCGACTTACGATGCGGCGCGCGCCATCATCGAGGCCAATGGCGGTGGCTATGGCATCGGACTGAACTACGCACGCGACATGCTGCCGCATTGAAAGCTCGCATGATGGATGCGTTGGTGGATATCTTGGTCATCGCCGGGGATGACCGGGCCGTGCTGTCGGTGGCGGCAATTGAGCACCACGTCGGTTGCCGCGTCGCCCGTCTCAGTCGTCCGTCAGCCGACTGAACTGCGTTTGCAGCCACGCAGCGAGTTCAAGCGCCGCGCCTTGCAATTCACTCGACCCCAACCAGATCAATCCATACTGACTGCCATCCGGGTCAAAGCCCGCAGGCGCGGCCAGGCTGCCGCGTTCCACCTCGTCAAGGGCGAGCACGCGTGGACTCAGGGCGACCCCCAGACCGGCCGCCGCGGCTTCGACAATCAGCGAGTGATGGTCGAAGTAGCGGATCTCCGTAGGTCGGCGCGCCGATGGGTGAGTCTTCAGCCATTGCGCCCACGCATCAGGCCGAGTCTTCGACCCAAGCGCCAGATAGTCGCCGTGCTCGAAGCTGGGCACGAGTTCCGGCCGCATGACCGGCCCGACGCTTTCCGCGAAAAGGGGCTGGACGTTCCACGACTCGGGCACCGCGAAGTCCAGCCGTCGAATGGCCAGATCCACCTGGTTCTTGCGAAAGTCCACCAGGCCGCCTCCGACCGACAGGTGCAGAGCAATGCCGGGATGCGCCGTCTGAAACGCGCCCAGGCGCGGAATGAGCCAGCGCGCGGCCACCGAGGGTTCGCAAGAGAGCACCAACGCGCTCTTCTCGGCGCGGGTGGCGCGCAGGCTTTGTACGGTGGCGCTCAGCTCACCGAAGAACCTGCCGAGGGTGAGGTTGAGCGTCTCGCCGGCTGGGGTGAGCCGCAGGCCTCGCCCGTGCTTTTCGAACAGGCTGACCCCGATGTCCTTGGCGAGTTTGGTGATGCGCCGGCTGACGGCGCCGTGCGTGAGCGCAAGCGAGTCTGCCGCGAGCCTTACCGAGCCCAGTCGCGCGGTAGCTTCGAAGGCTCGCAGATCGTCTAGCGAAGGGATATCTGATCGGTCCATTGGTGACAAGGTATCACCGATACTCTTCAGAAACTATCGCTATTCGCCCGGCTGGACGGTGCTGATAATTGATGCATGCGCACCAATCAACATCCCAGTATCGCAATCCTCGCAGACGACCTGACCAGTGCGGCCGATGGCGCGGCACCTTTTGTTGCCCGCGGCCTGTCGGCTGCTATCGGACGAAGCCGGATTCCGAGTCAGACCGCCGGGGTGGTGGCCGTCGACAGCGCGTCGCGGTCCGCCACGCCGTTGCTGGCAGCCGAGCGGGTCGCCCGATTGACGGCGCAGCTTGCTGGCCGGGACGTGTTTTACAAGACGGTGGATTCCACGCTGCGTGGCCATGTCACGCAGGAACTGGAAGCATGCTTTGCGGCGAGCGGCCGCAAGTCCCTGGTGTTCGCGCCGGCCTTCCCCGACGCTGGGCGCACGACAGTGGGCGGCATCCAGCTTGTTGGCGGCGTTCCGGTCTCGGAAAGTTCGTATGGCCGTGACCCCGTCCATCCCGCGCGACATTCCGCGCTGGCCGACCTGGTCCCGACGGGCATCAAAAACGTCACGCTGCTCGATGCGCTGACGCAGCAGGAACTCGACGCGCAGATCGCTTCGATCCCGGATCCGGAGTCGGTTCTGTGGGTGGGCTCGCCAGGCATGGCGACGGCGCTGGCGCGGCGGTTTGCGCCAGCGAATGCCCCGGCGCCATCGATCGATGGCATCCGTAGTGATGTCCTGGTTGCCATCGGAAGTGCGAACCTGCGCAGCCATGTCCAGGCAGACCAACTGCAGGCAGATCAACACCACCAAGCCGGCGGCTCCGTGCTGCTGCGTGCACCCATGACGCGCGAGCAGGACCCGGCCGCGGTGCTGCGCCGTATTGCGCAAGACGCGGCGGGCCAGCTTCAAGACCCCCGCTTCGGTGCGCTGATTGCGACCGGCGGCGACACGATGGAAGCCATCCTGGACCTGCTCGATGTCCACGAGTTCGAGATTCTGCAAGAACTTGACCCCGGCTTCCCGCTGGGCCGCGCCAGGCTGGGCGATGGGCGCTCGCTGCTGCTCGCCATGAAAGCCGGTGGCTTTGGCAACAACGACGCCCTGGTGCGCGCAGTGGCGCGGATACGTGGCGCAACCCAACCCTTTCGAACGGATTCACTGTGAACCATATCCACGCTCCACTTGCCCTGACCATGGGCGACGCATCGGGCATCGGGCCAGAGATCGTGGCAAAAGTGCTGGCGAAGGGCGGCGAACGCGTCGTCGTGTTCGGCAGCCACGTCGTCATGCAGGACGCCGTGCGCAGGCTCGGGCTGGACATCGACGTACGGCGCATCGAGACGCCCGATGCGGCCCGGTTCCAGCCGGGGGTCATCGAGGTCATCGAGGCCACGCGCATCACCGAGCCGCCGCCCCTCGGGCAGATCAGCGCGATCTCCGGGCAGGCCGCCTTCGATGCGATCGTTGCCGCCATCGCGGCGGCCAAGTCTTCGGCAGTCAGCGGCATCGTCACGGCGCCGATCAACAAAGAGGCGATGGCCAGCGCGGGCATCCGTTACCCCGGCCATACGGAAATCCTGGCCGACTTCGGCGGCGCCAAGCGCGTGGCGATGATGCTGGCGAATGACGACATTCGCACCGTGTTGGTCACGATTCACACCTCGCTGCGCAAAGCGATCGAACAAGGCGATTTCGACGCCCAGATGTCCGCCATCCGGCTTGCCCACGAGGGCGGGAAAGCGCTCGGCTTCGCGGCCCCGCGGGTTGCCGTGGCCGGTCTCAACCCGCACGCAGGGGAAGGGGGCCTCTTCGGGGACGAAGAAATCCGGATCATCCGGCCGGCAATCGACGCGGCCCGCGCAGAGGGCATCGATGCCAGCGGCCCTTACCCGGGCGATACGGTCTTCATGCAGGCGCGCCAAGGCCGATTCGATGTGGTCGTGGCCCAGTACCACGACCAGGGGCTGATTCCCGTGAAGTACCTGGGGCTGGAAAAGGGCGTGAACATCACGCTGGGCCTGCCCTTCGTGCGCACCAGCCCGGATCACGGCACGGCCTTCGACATCGCGGGCAAGGGGGTCGCAGACCACGCCAGCCTGGAAACCGCACTCGCCTACGCAAAGCGCCTGGTCGCTGCGCAAGTCAACACGAACTGATTCAAAAAGGGACCATCATCATGGGTCTGCGTTTCATCTTCATGCTTACGCGAAACGATCGCACGGTGCCGGACGCGTCGCAGCAACTTCAGACTGCGCTCAGCCTCGGGGTGCGGCACATGGGATTCAAGGATATCGGCTTGCCCATCGAGCAGCTGAAGCTCTTGAATGCAGCCATCAAGGCGGGTGGGGCGACCTCCTACCTGGAAGTCGTATCGCTGGACCGCGAAAGCGAAATGGTGTCGGCACAGGCCGCCACCGAGATTGGCGTCGATGTACTGCTGGGCGGTACGCGCGTCGATGACGTGCTGCCGATCATCAAGGGCACCGGCATCCAGTACTTCCCGTTTGCCGGGCGGATTACCGGCCACCCCAGCGTGCTGGAAGGCAGCATCGAAGACATTGTTGAAAGTGCCAAAACCATCACGGCGAAAGACGGCGTGCATGGCCTGGACCTGCTGGCATACCGCTCGAAAGAAAACGTGCCCGCGTTGATGAAGGCCGTTTGCGCGGCGGTTGCCAAGCCTGTCTTCATGGCGGGGTCAATTGATACGCCTGAACAGATCGCCGCCGTCCAAGATGCTGGTGCAGCAGGTTTCACGATCGGAACGGCGGCACTGGACGGCAAATACCCCGCCAGTGGGAAGGATGTGCCAAGCCAGCTTTCCGCCATCATTCGCGACGTCGCCGCGCTGAACAAACACCTGTCGCCGATTCACAAGCAGGACCTGTCAACGGCGTCTGCTGGCAAGGTCGAGGGCCATATCAACAAGCTGCAATTCAAGGTCGCCAGGTTCGAGGGAAGCTCTGCCTGGTCGTTCCGGCAGCACGAGGATGAACTGTTCTTTGTGCATCGGGGACGCCTGCTGATGAAGTTTCGCGACCGCGAAGAGACGATCGAGCCGGGCGAGTTCATCGTCGTGCCGCATGGCGTGGAGCACTGCGTGGTGGCCCTGGACGGGGAAGCGTCTGAAGTATTGCTGGCAACCACGACTGCATAGTGCCGGTCAGGCGGTGGTCGCGCACCTCGACGGTTCTGGCGAGCAACCTCAATGTCAGAGCGCGACCACGAATTCAAGCACCTGATGCAATTGATGACCTTATGCAGTTATCCACCTTATGCAGTTAAATGCATGTCTGGCCCTTCTTGATACAAGGCTGACATGAACTACCGTCAGATCGAGTGCTTCCGCGCCGTCATGCATACCGGCTCGATGACGCTTGCCGCCGCAGAGCTGCACACATCCCAGCCAAACATCAGCCGGGCCATCGCGCTGCTGCAGCGCGAAACGCAGTTGATCCTGTTCGAACGCATCGGACTGCGCCTGGTGCCCAAGCCTGAAGCCTACGCCTTGCTCAAAGAGGTCGACCGCATCTACGTCGGGCTGCAGACCATCCGCGAGGCGGCGGACCGCATCCGCACCCTGGGGGTCGACGGCCTGCGAATCGCAGTGTCTCCTGCCATTGGCATCAGCCTGGTGCCGCGCATCCTGCAGGTCTTTCGCGGACTTCGCCCCCACGTGCCGGTGGTGGTCCACACCACCGATTCCGCGACCATCTGCAAGTGGGTGTCCTCGGGCTACTGCGAGCTCGGGATGGTCTCGTACGTCGCCTTGCCCCAGGAGGTCGACAGCGAGCTGGTGTATGCGGACCGCGCCGTGTGCATCGTGCCCCGGGGGCACCGGCTGGCGCGCAAACGCAAGGTCGTTCCGTCAGACCTGGCAGGCGAATCATTCATATCGCTTGCGCCTCCGGACGTCGTGCGCGCGGCCATCGATCGCCTTTTCGATCCCGAGGTGCGCAAGCTGGAGATCGAGACTTCCCTGGCTGCCACCGTCTGCGCCATGGTGGCACGTGGCCTGGGTGTCAGCATCGTGGAACCGCTGGTGCTCAGCGAGCTCGGGCTCTCGGGGGTGCATTCGCTGGTGTTCGAGCCAGAGATCTACTTCAGGTGTCACCTGGTGCGAGCCCGGCAGCAGCCGGCGCAGGCGCTTGTCGCAGACTTTCTCGAGGCCATGCGCATCGTGGTGCGCGACGCTCACCCCACCGAACGCGGCAAAGCGTAGCCGATCCCCTCGGGTGATCGCCGTGCGCGAGAACACCCATCCCTTCCTGGATGAATGATCGGCGAAACAACTCGCTGAGGCTTCATGTCGTCCAGTGAAAATTTACTGCCTATTCATTCATATTCGATATGCAAGCCCTGCGGACGCCATGTCCGCTTCAGGTGCTGGCGGCACGCCATTGGTCGATCAGATAGATACATATCAATAATGTATGAACATCGCCAAAACTTGTATTTGACCGCATAAATTCACATTCCCATACTCGGTGACATCAAGTCATTTCGATGCGTCGAACGAGCTGGATGCCTCTGGCGATGACCACACCATCGTCGGCCCCGGTGCATGCGGTTTGATCCTCGAACGCCTCAACGCTGACGGCTGCCTGGATCGCTTGTTCATCGACGAGCGTCCTCACCCAGCTGTTCAGTACGACAGTGAACTCATGGCGCAATGCGCAGGAACAATCATGACCGTGGCCTTAATGCTGCACCGTGCAAACGGCGCATCGATTTCAACCTCTTTTCGCCTGGCGGCGTTCGGCAAGAACGACCCCTTCGCGACCACGCGCGAGATCGCCTGGGAAGGCCCCGACGCGATGGCCGTGGGCAGAATCGGCTTCATCGGTGAGCTCGACGTCGCCAGTTATCCCCACATCGAAACCATTGTTGTGGCGCTAGGCACCTTGACACTGACGTTGGCTGGCAAGGCGCCGCTGGTGCTGGGTGCGGGGGAGGGCGCTGTCATCGGATGCGGCACTGCGCTGCGCATTCACGCAGCGTCGCGGGTGCAGGTTTCCTTTTGCACCGCCGCCTGCGACAAGCCTACGAATCACGGCCTTGTGCCCTTGCGCGCCGACGCCGATTTCAAGCCTTCCAGAACGCTGCCGCCAGAGGCGCTGCTGGGCCCGGCTCCGGTATGCCGCAGCGACAACGTCTTCATCGAGGAAAGCGCGGCCTACAGCGCTGGCACCTGGGATTCAAGCCCTTATCACCGGATCATCCGCCCGCATGGTCAGAACGAGTTCATGCACCTCGTGGCCGGCAGCGTGCGATTCGCTGCACCCGATGGCAGCGTGTTGTCGGCAGACACCGGCGATTCCCTCTTCGTGCCGAAGGGCGTATCGGTCGGATGGGAGAGCAGTGAGCGCGTGGCGAAGTTCTTTGCCGTCCAGACTGTCCAGGCTTGAACCGGCCAAGCGAAATTCATCATGTCTCCTCCGCTGGTCCACATCCATACCTCCCCCAATCCGCCGGCTGCTGCTGACGTCGTCGTGATCGGCGGCGGCATCGTCGGTGTCTTTGCTGCCTACTATCTGGCCCAGCGCGGCGTGTCGGTCGCCTTGGTCGAAAAGGGCAGGATCGGCGCCGAGCAGTCCAGCCGCAACTGGGGCTGGTGCCGCCAGCAGAACCGCGACGAGCGCGAACTGGCCATGGCCACCCACAGCCTCGACCTCTGGGACCAGTTTGCCGTCGAGAGCGGCGAAGACACGGGCTTTCGTCGCTGCGGGCTGCTGTTTCTCAGTAACGACGAGGCGGAACTGTCTGGCTGGGCCAAGTGGCGCGATTTTGCCAAGACCGCCGGCGTCACCAGCCACATGCTTACCAGCCGCGAGGCTGCCGAGCGGGGCAGTGTCACCGGCCGTCCGTGGAAGGGCGGCGTCTACTCGCCTCACGATGGCACCGCCGATCCCGCCAAGGCCGCGCCGGCCGTGGCGGCTGCGCTGATGAAGCTGGGTGGCAGCGTCCACCAGAACTGCGCTGCCCGCGGTATCGAGACAGAAGGCGGACGCGTCAGCGGCGTCGTGACGGAAGCCGGCGTCATCAAGACCCGGACGGCCGTGCTTGCCGGCGGCGCCTGGGCATCTGCCTTCTGCCGCCAACTGGGCATCCGTTTCCCGCAGGCGTCTATCCGCCAATCCATCCTCAGCGTGGCCTCGGTGGCGCACAGCTTGCCCGAGGCCCTGGTGATGCAAGGGGTGTCGGTCACGCGCCGCAGCGACGGGCGTTACGCACTGGCCATCAGCGGTCGTGCGCGCATTGATGTCACGCCGCAGTTCATGCGCTTCGCGCCGCAATTCGTGCCGATGTTCGCCAAGCGCTGGCGCAGCCTGCTTCCCGGCGGCCTGCAAGGCATCCGAGGTGGCCACGAAACGCTGCGGCGGTGGCGGCTTGATGCGCCGACGCCCATGGAGCGGATGCGCATTCTCGATCCCACGCCTTGCGCGAGGACGATCAAAGAGACCCACCGCCGCGCCACCGAACTGGTGCCCCAGCTTCGCGACGCAGCGATCACACACGCGTGGGCCGGCTTCGTCGACAGCACCCCGGACGGGGTTCCCGGCATTGGCGAAGTGCCGGGCCTGCCCGGATTCATTTTGGCCGCGGGCTTTTCAGGACACGGCTTTGGCATCGGCCCCGGCGCAGGTCATTTGATTGCGGACCTGGCCACCGGCGCCAAACCGATCGTCGATCCCACCCCGTTCCGACCCAGCCGATTCAGCAGTGCCATGTGGGGCAAGGTCGCTGAGTTCTAAAACCTGCCCGCCCGACTCAAGCAAGCAGCCCGACCCGCAAGACCCAGTGAGGAGACAACCATGAATGATTCCAACAGAGAACAGAAAGGTACCTACATGATGAAACCGACCGACAAGACTGGCGATGCCCCCATGGTTGATGTGACACGGCGCAACGTCCTGTTTGCCGGGGCAGCATCTTTTGCCCTGGCCTCTTTGTCTTCGCTGGGTGTGCCGGAGCATGCCTACGCCGCCGAACCCGCCCCCAAGCCGACGGGCCAGGCCATCCTCGGCTTTTCGCAGGAAGTGACCGTCCTGCATCCGCTGATGACCGCCAACGAGGTGGACCAGGGCGTCTGGTGGAATCTGTTCAGTCCCTTGTGGATGATCGACGCTGACGGGGTGTTCGTGCCGGTGCTGGCGAAAGCCGTTCCCACCCTTGAGAATGGCGGCATTTCGGCCGACGGGTTGACCTGGCGTGTCGAGTTGCGGCGCGACGTGAAGTGGCACGACGGTAAGCCGATGACGGCGGGAGACGTCGCGTATTCGATCAACTTGATGAAGAACCCGGCCTTCCGCGCCCGCAACCGTACCGCTTTCGAACTGATCACGTCGGTAGCGGTGGAAGGCGACAACATCATCACGTGGAAACTCAAGGAGCCTTACGCGCCGCTGGCGTCCGCGCTGAGCTGGACGTTCATTGTCCCCGCGCACGTGCTGTCGCAGTACCCGGACCCGAACTCGCCGCAGTTCGCCGCCGCGCCGGTCGGCACGGGGCCGTTCCGCTTCGTCAGCCGGCAGGCCGGCGATCACATGATCCTCGAAGCCAATCCGAACTACTTCGGCAAGGCGCCGTCCTTGAACCGGCTCATCTTCAAGTACGTGCCGGACCTGAACGCGATGTACACGCAGTTCAAGACCGGAGAGCTCGACTTCATCGGGTTGCAGGGGATCCCCGCTAACTTCTACAAGGAAGCGACTGCATTGAAAGGCCGCCAGGTCTACGCGGCGAACCGCGGTGCGGTGGAGAACCTGACGCTCAACCTTGCGCACCCGGCGCTTGGGGACAAGGCGGTGCGCAAGGCGCTGAACGTCGCGATCGACCGGCAGTCGATTTGCGACCTGGTCTATTACGGCGTTCCCAAGCCGGCGCACAACTATCTCGTGCCGACGCACTGGGCCTACAACGCCAACTTGCCGAAGCCGGAATACGACCCGAAAAAGGCCGCCACGATGCTGGACCAGGCTGGCTGGGTGCGCGGTGCGGATGGCATTCGCGCCAAGAACGGCGTGCGGTTGTCCTTCACGTGTTCAACGGTCACGGGCAACCAGTTGCGCGCGCAGACGCAACAGCTCATCGCCGACGACTTCAAGAAGATCGGCGTCGAGATGCTGATCAAGAACCTGGTGGCGGCAGTGCTGTGGGCGGACTTCTGGCGCAACTCGGAGTTCGACAGCCTGATGACCGCGCCGACCTACACGATCGCTTCCGACCCGGATGTCACGCACCGCTTTGGCGGCGGCTCCATCCCCAAGCAGAGCGGCTCGGGGTCGAACGTGAGCCAGTACAAAAATGAGGGTGTGGATGCGCTGCTTGCCCGCGGCCGTCAGGAATACGACATCGGCAAGCGCAAGGAGATCTACGCCAAGGTCCAGGAACTGATCATGGACGATCTGCCCTTCCTGCCGCTGTTCTACGAGGTGCAGATCGAGGGCACGAAGGCTGGCCTGGAGGGCTATGCGAACAACGTGAACGTACTGGCCAACAGCTGGAATGCTGCCAGCTGGCGTTGGAAGGCCTGAGGCCATGGGACGCTATCTTGTTCGCCGCTTGCTGCAATCGCTGCTGCTGCTCGTCCTGGTCTCGATGATTGCCTTCGCGATCTTGCATCTGGCCCCGGGGGGGCCGCTGGCGCAGTTCGTGGCCACCGGCAATCTCGGCCAGGAGGACGTCGCCCGGCTGATGGCGCAGTACGGCCTGGACCGGCCCGTGCCGGTCCAATACCTGGAATGGGCCGGCAACCTGCTGCGGGGCGACTGGGGTAGCTCCTACCGAGACCAGCTGCCGGTGCTGACAAAAATCGGCATCCACATCGTGCCCACGCTGGAAATCATGGTCGCCTCGACGCTGCTTGCCATGTTCCTCGGCGGCATGATCGGCATCCTGGGCGCAGTGCGGCGCTACTCGTTCTTCGACCATCTGGCGACGGTGGGGGCGATGGTTGCCCTGTCGATCCCCACGTTCTGGTTCGGCCTGGCTGTCATCTATGTGTTCTCGGTGAACCTGGGCTGGCTGCCGGCGGGCAGCAGGGAGACCATCGGCGACGGCTCGTTCGTGGACCGACTGCATCACCTGGTGGCGCCCTGCATCGTGCTGGCGCTGGTCTCCACGGCCGTGTGGAGCCGCTACATGCGTTCGTCGATGCTCGACGTGGTGAACCAGGATTACATCCGCACCGCCAAGTCCAAGGGCGTGCCCGCCATGCGGATCCTGTTGCACCACGCGCTGCGCAACGCGCTGCTGCCGATGATCACGATCACTGGCCTGCACGTATCCACCCTGCTGAGCGGTGCGCTGGTGACGGAGACCGTCTTCACCTGGCCCGGCATGGGCCGGCTGTTCCTCGACAGCGTCAGCAACCGCGACTACCCCGTGGTGATGGGGATGCTGATGTTCACGGCATGCATGGTTCTGCTGGGCAGCCTGCTGGCCGACCTTCTCTACTCTGCCGCGGATCCGCGCATCAAAGGAGCGTCGACATGAGCGCCGTCCATACCGCATCGATTGATTCACCGCCCCAAACGTTCGCCGAGCGCTATCCGGCCCTGCGGCGTTTCCTGCGCCACCGCGTGGCGCTGCTGGGCTTGGCGGTCGTGCTGTTCATGACGATCTTCAGCTTTGCGGGGCCCTGGCTGATTCCGTTCAATGAGACCGACACCGACATCCGCGCGCGGCTGATGGGGCCGTTCGTGGGCCCACACATCTTCGGCACCGACCCGTTGGGCCGCGACATCCTGGCGCGCCTGATGTATGCCGGCCGCATTTCCCTGTCCATCGGCTTCGCAGCCACTGCGCTGTCGGTGGTGGTAGGCGTCCTGGTCGGTCTCGTGGCGGGCTTCTACCGCGGCGCGATCGGGGCTTCGCTGATGCGCTTCGTGGACGCCATGCTGTGCTTCCCGACCATCTTTCTGCTGCTGGCCGTTGCCGCCCTGATCGAGCCCTCGGTCACGTCCATCGTGGTGCTGATCGCCTTGGCAAGCTGGATGGAAGTGGCACGCGTGGTCGAGGGGCAGATACGGTCGCTGCGCGAACGCGATTTCACGCTTGCCGCCGAATCGCTGGGTGCCAGCGACAGCCGCATCATGTTCCGCGAGCTTCTGCCCAACGCTGTTGCGCCCATCGTGGTTGCGGCAACGCTGAACATCGCGCACGCCATCCTGGCCGAGGCCTACATCAGCTTCCTGGGCTTCGGCATCCAGCCGCCGACGCCGAGCTGGGGAAACATGCTGGAGAACGCGCAGAGCTACCTGACCAACGCGCCCTGGCTTGCCATCGTGCCGGGGCTGGCCATCACGCTGACGGTGACGAGTTTCAATTTCATCGGCGACGGCCTGCGCGATGCGCTGGACGCCAAGCTGGATCGTTGAGGTGATGGACATGAATCTCTACGAACCCATCCACACGCCCGTCGTTCAACCTGGTGCACAAGCCGACCAACAAGCGGACAGCATCCTGGACGTACGCGACCTGAACGTCACCTTCCGCACTGCAGCCGGCACGGTGCATGCGGTGCGCGACGTCAGCTTCTCGGTGCGCCGCGGCGAAACCCTGGCGCTGGTGGGCGAGACGAGTTCCGGCAAGAGCGTGACCTGCCTGGGCCTGCTCGGCCTCACGCCACCCGCGCCTTACTGCACCATCACGGGGTCGGCGCGCGTGACGGCGCGTGATGGCAACGCCTACGAACTGGTCGGCACGCCTGAACGCGTGATGCGGCGGGTGCGGGGAGGCGTCGCCTCGGTGATCTTCCAGGAACCGATGACGTCGCTGAATCCGGTGCACACCATCGGCGCGCAGATCTGCGAGAGCTTGCGGATCCACCTGGGCATGAACGTGCGCAGCGCAACCGACCGCGCTGCCGACCTCTTGAACCAGGTTGGCATCTCGGACCCGAAACGTCGGCTGACGAACTACCCGCACGAGCTGTCCGGCGGCATGCGGCAGCGCGTGATGATTGCGATGGCGATCGCGTGCGAACCGTCCTTGCTGATCGCGGATGAGCCAACCACCGCACTCGACGTCACCATCCAGGCGCAGATCCTCGAATTGCTGGAAAAGCTGCAGGCCGAAACCCGGATGGCGATGATCTACATCACCCACAACCTGGGCACCGTCGCCGAGATTGCCGACCGCGTGATGGTGATGTACGCAGGCCGCATCGTCGAGCAAGCCGATGTGGTGGAGCTCTTCACGCAGCCGCGGCATCCCTACAGCCGCGGCCTGATCCACTCGGTGCCGCGGCTGCATTCGAACCGCGCCCGGAAAACGCCGCTGTTCGCGATTCCAGGAAACGTGCCCGATCCAACCGGGCACCCACCCGGCTGCACCTTCGGGCCGCGTTGCGGTCATTTCGAGCCGAAGCGCTGCGACGCAGCGGTGCCGGTCCTGCAGCACGCACAGCCTGGCCATCTGGTGCGATGCGTCCGCTGGCCGGAAATTGAAGGAGCCATGTGATGCCGCAGAATCCCCTTACTTCCCCCTTGTTGCAGGTCGAGGGATTGCGCAAGTGGTATCCCCTGGGTGGTGGCTGGCTCGGCAAGCCGGTGCAGCACGTCAAGGCCGTCGACGGCGTCAGTTTCGAGATTCGTCGCGGAGAAGTCCTGAGCCTGGTGGGCGAAAGCGGCTCGGGCAAGAGCACGGTCGGCCGTGCCATCCTGAACTTGAACCCGCCCACTGCCGGCGAGGTGAGCTTCGACGGAAAACCGCTGGTGGGTCTCACGCGGCGCCAGATGCGACCGATGCGGCGTGCGATGCAGATGGTGTTCCAGGACCCGTACTCGTCGCTGAACCCGAAACACACGGTCGAGGCACTGCTGTCGGCGCCGCTGGAAATCCACATGCCCGAGCTGAGCTTGCAGCAGCGTCGGGACCGTATCGACACCGTGCTGAAGACGGTTGGCTTGAATCCTGCGCACCGGTCGCGCTATCCGCACGAGTTCTCGGGTGGGCAGCGCCAGCGGGTCGGCATCGCCCGTGCGCTGATGACCGACCCGCAACTGCTGGTGGCCGACGAACCGGTGTCGTCGCTTGACGTGTCCGTACAGGCGCAGGTGATCAATCTGCTGCTGGAGCTGAAGCAGCGCCTTGGCCTCACGATGCTGTTCATCAGCCATGACCTGGCGGTGGTGGGCCATATTTCGGATCGCATCGCCGTGATGTACCTGGGCCGTCTCGTCGAGATCGCCGACGCCGAATCCTTGTTGAACAACCCGCGGCACCCCTATACGCGCGCCCTGATGGCCGCCGTGCCGAACCTCGATCCGCGGGAGCGGCGTCCACGCGAATTGCTCAAGGGCGATATTCCCAGCTCCTTGTCTCCCCCGTCAGGCTGTGCGTTCCGCACGCGCTGCCCGCACGCCCAGCCGGCTTGCGCAAACGGGGTTCCCGAACTCAGAGTCGTCGACCGGAATCATGCTACCGCGTGCATCCGGGACGACATTTAACGCACACCTATGTCCCCACCCATTCTTCGCATACGCAGCGACGCCACGCTGCCCGAACACGCCGATGCGGTGGTGATCGGCGGCGGCATTGTCGGCGTGTCCACCGCCTATTTCCTGGCCAAACATGGCCTCTCGGTCGCGCTTCTGGAAAAGGGCTACATCGGCGCAGAGCAGTCCAGCCGCAACTGGGGCTGGTGCCGCCAGCAGAACCGTGACGCGCGCGACCTGCCGCTTGCCACGCTGGCGCTGCGCCTTTGGGACGAGTTCACGCGTGACATCGGGCGAGACCTGGGTTTCCGTCGCTGCGGTCTGTACTACGCCACCGACAAGCCGCAGCAACTTGCCACCTGGGAAACCTGGGGCCAACAGGTTGGACGGCCTGGCGGGGTGCGCACCCGCATGCTTGACGCAGCCGAGACTACGGCTGTCATGAAGGGCAGCGGCCCCCGCCAGTGGCTGGGTGGCGTGCATTCGATGGACGACGGCACGGCGGAGCCTGCGCTTGCTGCGCCGGGGATTGCCGAAGGCGCACGGGCGCTTGGCGCCACTATCCACCAGGACTGCGCGGCCCGCGGCCTGGACATCACCAACGGCGCCGTGAGCGGCGTGATCACGGAACGCGGTCTGATCAAGACCCGTGCCGTCGTGTGCTCGGGTGGTGCCTGGGCGTCCGCATTCTGCCGCCGGCACGGCATCTCCTTCCCGCAGGCAAGCGTGCGCGCCACCGTCCTGCGCACCCGTCCCATCGAGGGCTTGCCGGCGGCGCTCTCTGCGCCGGAGTGCTCGCTGACGCGCCGTCTGGAAGGCGGCTACAACCTGGCGATCAGCGGCAAGGCGAGGCTTGAGATCACCCCGCAGGGGCTGCGTTACGCACGCGAGTTCATGCCGATGTTCATGAGGCGCATCAAGGCCGTGCAGTTCGGCATTGGCCGATCGTTCTTTCGCGGCCCGGGAGCACTGGGCAGTTGGGGCTTCGACGAGGTGTCGCCGTTCGAAAAAATCCGCGTACTCGATCCCGCGCCGGACCCGCGCGCGATCCGCCACCTGCTTGCCAGCTTCCAGAATCTCTACCCCGCGTTGAAGGATGTCGCGGTGGACCAAGCCTGGGGTTCCTACATCGACAGCACGCCCGATGGCGTGCCGGTCATCTCGCCGGTTGACGCCATCAAAGGCTTTGTCCTGGCAGCGGGCTTCAGCGGCCATGGTTTCGGCACCGGCCCCGCATCGGGGCTATTGGCCGCGAGCTTGATCACCGGCGAGCAGCCGCCGGTCGATCCGACACCTTACCGCCTCTCGCGTTTTGCCGACGGCTCGAAGGTCACCGTGGGGGCGTTCTGACGGGTCTCTGCCGCGCCCAGCGCCCGTCAATGTCTCTTTCTCCAAGGGACACCCTCTCGCGAGAAGATGATTTCCGCTAGCTGCGGATGCCCCGGGACGGGACACTGAAATCGTCAAGAGTCGTTACGCCGGCCGCCCGCGGCATGAAGCGTGCGAAGCACCGTGCAAGAATCACCGCTTCGTTACCCTACCTGGCACGCTCATGGACTCCCAGCCCGACGACGACCTGGTCATCACGCCCATCCCCGCGCTCTGCCTGATCCTGGTGAACATGGAGAAGCAGAAGGGCAGTCCTCTGACCGAAGCAGAGGTCGTGGCTGCGCGCAATGCGGCGACGTGCATGACCGTGTCACGAAAGGTGCACTCGGCCATGCAAGAATCGCGCGGCTATCGCGACCTCGACCTGGAAAACGTCTGGGAAGACTGGTTGGGGTTCCGGGCCTGGATGGCGCAATCCGAGTCGTGATGCTTGCGGCGTGATCCGCATCCCCTAACTTCTTTCGAAGGCGAGCATGTCAATTATTCACCTCGTCCGTCATGGTGAAAGCGAAGCCAATGCCGGCTTGCCCACCACGGTTCCCGCGTTGATTGCGCTCACCGATACCGGCCGCGCGCAGGCTCGTGATCTGGCCGAATGGTTCACCGTGCAGCCGACCGCCGTGATGTCCTCCCACTACGAGCGTGCGAAGGACACCGCACAGCCTTACGCGCAGCGCTGGGAAATGACGCCTGCTGAGGACCCTGTGCTGCACGAGTGCGTCACCTTGTCGCCGCGCGTGGTGGGCGGCACCGACCAGGCGTCGCGCAAGCCCTTGATTGACGCGTACTGGCAGACAGCCGATCCGCATTTCCAGCATGGCGATGATTCCGAGTCCTTTGTGCAGTTTGCGGCGCGGGTCGAGGATTTCCGCCAGCGCCTGGACACCGTGACCGATGGCACGGTGATCTTCGGACACGGGCTGTGGTTCGCGATGCTGCTGTGGCAACTGCAGGGCTTTACCTACGGCGACGAGCTGGCGATGCGCGCGTTTCGTCGCTGGCAGCTTGCGCTGCCCATGCCGAACTGCGGGGTATATCGCCTGACCGGCAGCGGCGCCGACTGGGCGATTCGGTTTGATGATGCCTTGTACCGCCGCATGCATCACGGGCAGACGCCGGTGGAGACGGATGTGATGGGCGGGGCGTCGTGATCTTCAGCGCGCTGCGTGATGACGTTTGCTCAGATGGTCGACCAGCAATCTTGCGGCTGGGGAAAGTTGCTCGAATTTCCTGAAGCACACGGCGAACTGGCGTTTTGCCCAGACGTCCGTGAGCGGGATCAGCGTCATGCGCGACAGATCTTCGGCACGTCGCGCAATTTCTCGCGGCACGATCGCCACCCCCAGCCCCGCCTGCACGCAGCGCAGCGACGCATCGAAGGTCGATACGACCGCCCTGTAGTAGATCGGCTTGCCGATGATGGCAGCGGCTCTTGCCAGCATGGTGTGCACTGCCGTGTTGGCAGGCAGGCCCACATGGTCATGGGCCAGGGTGTCGGCAAACGTGCATGTCTTCAACTGCGCCAAGGGATGGTCGGGGTGAACGGCCACGCTTAGCTGGTCCGTCCGATACGCCCTGGTTTGCAGGCCCTCCACATCCGCCGCATCCCAGCACACGCCCAGTGGCGCAAGGCCGTCGCGCAATGCCTGGACGAGTTCCGAACTTGTGCGCTCCTCGATGTCCACGCGTATCTGCGCGTGTTCGGGCATCTGCAGGAAGGTGGCAATGTCGTCGGGCAAGGACTCGGTGATCGACGATACGGACGCCAGCACGCGCACCTGAGCTTTCACGCCGTGCTTGTAGGCCATCATGTCGCGCGCAATGCGGTCCGAGCTCGCCAGCATGGCGCGGGCGTGCTCCAGCAGGATGTCGCCGGCAGCAGTCGGCACGACACCGCGACGATGCCGCTCCAGCAGCGGGACGCCAATCTGTTCTTCAAGCTGTGCCAGGCGCTTGCTGATTGCCGAGCTGCCGATGTTCTGCTGCTCGCCCGCCCGGGCAATGTTTCGATGCATGCAGACCGCCACGAACAGGCGCAATGAGGTCAGGTCCAGGTCGTGCATAGGTATTCCATTTGGGAAGGTCTGAGCGGATAAATTATCGCTTCAGCGCCGGTTTGGGAACTCCTATATTTCTTGCACCTCTTCCCGGCAGACCTGCATGACAGCCCCCACCAGTCCTTATCCCACCCGTGTCACGATCCGCGAAGTCGGCATGCGCGACGGCTTGCAGAGCATCGCCACGCTGGTCTCGACGGAACACAAGTTCGAATGGTTGCGGGACGCCGTCGCCGCAGGCCAGACGGAAATCGAAGTTGGCTCCTTCGTGCCACTGAAGCTGTTGCCTCAGTTGGCCGATACCGACCAGGTGCTGGCCTATGCCAAGCGCCTGCCCGGTTTGCAGGCATCGGTGCTGGTGCCGAATCTGCGCGGCGCAGAGCGTGCCCTGGACGGTGATGCCGACCTGATGCTGCTGCCCTTGTCTGCGAGCCACGCGCACAGCCTGGCCAACTTGCGCAAGACCCCTGACGAGGTGGTGGCCGAACTCGGTCGCATTCGTGCTGCGCGGGATGCGTCGGGCAAGAAGACGCTGATCGAAGGCGGTGTGGGCACCGCCTTCGGTTGCACGATCCAGGGGCGGGTAGAAGAGTCGGAAGTGCTGCGCCTGATGCAGGCCTTGCTGGATGCCGGCGCAGACAAGGTGAGTCTGGCCGACACCGTGGGTTATGCCGATCCCGGGTCCGTCAGCCGCCTTTTCGAGAAGGCGCTGAAGATTGCCGGCGACCGGTTCTGCTGCGGCCATTTCCACGATACGCGCGGGCTTGCACTGGTCAACATCCACGCTGCGCTGCTGCTGGGGGTGAACCGTTTCGATGCATCGCTGGCCGGCATTGGCGGGTGTCCGTATGCGCCGGGTGCCAGTGGCAATGCATCTTCTGAAGACCTGTCTTTCATGCTTGGCGCGATGGGCATCGAGACGGGCCTGAACATCGGTGCCTTGCTGGATTTGCGCGCCAAGGTCGCAGGCTGGATCGATGGCGAGCCGACGCACGGTGCGCTGTGGCGCGCGGGGCTTCCCAAGGATTTTCCGGCCTCGGTCGTCGCCTGAATCCGCCTTGCTTATCCCAGGCGATCTCTCACGCAGGGCTTGCCTTCATCTCTACAGAAACGCATCGATGCCATGAACACTGAATTCCCACTGCCGCTGGCCGGCATCCGCGTCCTCGAATTCACGCACATGGTGATGGGGCCGACCTGCGGCATGATCCTGGCCGACCTCGGCGCAGAAGTCATCAAGGTCGAGCCGCCCGGGGGCGACAAGACGCGCACGTTGCCTGGTCTGGGCATCGGCTTTTTCCGCAGCTTCAATCGCAACAAGAAAAGCATCGTGCTGGACATCACCGCCGAGGCTGGCCGCGAGACTGCGGTCGAGCTCATCGGTAGCTGCGACGTGGTGCTGGAGAACTTCCGCCCGGGCTTGATGAAAGAACGGGGGCTGGACTACGACACGCTCTCGGCCAAGTATCCGGCCCTCATCTATGTGAGCCACAAGGGCTTTCTGCCCGGTCCTTATGAGAAGCGCTTGGCGCTCGATGAAGTGGTGCAGATGATGGGCGGGCTGTCTTACATGACCGGGCCTGTCGGGCGTCCCCTGCGTGCTGGCACCAGCGTCAACGACATCATGGGCGGCATGTTCGGTGCCATCGGCGTGCTGGCCTCGCTGCGCGAACGCGACCGCACGGGCAAGGGGCAGGAGATTCAAAGCGCGCTGTTCGAGAACTGCGTTTTCCTGTCATCACAGCACATGCAGCAATACCTGATGACGGGCGAGGCGCCGCCGCCCATGCCCTCGCGGGTGTCGGCCTGGAGCGTCTACGACGTGTTCACCCTGGCCGATGGCGAACAGCTTTTCATCGGGGCAGTCAGCGACAAGCAGTTCACCACCCTGTGCCGCTTGCTGGCGCGTCCCGATCTGCTGGATCGCCCGGAGTACGTCGACAACGCCGCGCGGGTGGCCGTGCGCCCGCAGTTGCTTGCGCAACTGGGCGCGATTCTGGCGCACCACCGGATCGACGAACTTTCTCCTTTGCTGGAAGCGTCGGGCATTCCTTATGCCCCGATTTCCCGACCCGATCAACTCGTGACAGACCCGCATCTCGTGCAAAGCGGCGGCATCGTGCCGATGACGACGGACGACGACGGCACGACCGACGTCGTCTTGCTGCCCCTGACGCTTGGCGGACGCCGGCCCGGGGTGCGCATGCCGCTACCCAAGGTGGGCGAGCACACCGATGAGATTCTTGCGGCACTGAAACGCGTGACCTAGCCAGACACCCACTCCATAGAAAAAATATCAGGAGACAACCATGACCGATCGCACCCCTTCACCCAAAGGGATCACCCGTCGACACTTTCTTGCGTTAGGGGCAACCGCCGCCGTGGCGGGCTTCCCCGCCATTGTCCGTGCTCAGAACACGGCCCTCTTGCGTATTCTGCTTCCGACCGGCCCGGGCTCCAGCGTCGATCTCATCATGCGCTCGGCACAAGGCGCGCTTTCCAAGGCACTGGGCGGCCAGCCAACCGTCATCGAGAATTTGCCGAGCGCAGGTGGCATCGTCGGCACCAGCGCCATCGTGAAGGCAAGCCCGGATGGCAATACGATTGGCGTGGTGTCCAACAATCATGCCGTCAATCCCAGTGTCTTCAAGAAGCTGCCTTACAACAGCCTCGATGACATCACCCCAATCACCGTGATCGGCGGGTCCCCCTTTGTGTTTGTCGTCAGCCCCAAGCTTGCTGCGACCAACGTCAAGGAACTGCAGGCCTTGATCAAGGCCCGGCCAGGCGAATTGAATCTTGGCTCGTCGGGCAATGGCACCATCATCCAGTTGGCGGGTGAAATGATGATCACTGAAATCGGCGGCAGCACGCGTCACATTCCCTACAAGGGCATGGGCCCCATGATCACGGATCTCATGGGCGGACAGGTGGATATGGGGGCGTCGGGTCTGGCGGCGGTCATCGGGCAGATCAAGGCGGGCACGCTGCGTCCGATCGGCATCATGGGCAAGGCGCGCGTCAGTGCGTTTCCGGATATTCCGACGGTGGCCGAGCAGGGCTTTCCGGGCGTGGACATTTCGGGTTGGTTTGCGACGATTGGCCCGAAGGGCATGCCGGCCGAACAGGTCAAGCGTCTGCATGACGCACTGGTGGCCGCGTTCAGCGACCCCGAGGTCAAAGCTGGCTTTGCCAAGCGGGACGACTTCCTGATCCTGAATTCTCCAGAGGACAGCGCAAAATTCCTGAGTTCGGAACAGGCGCGTTACGCCGTTCTGGTAAAAAAGGCCAATGTCACGCTGGATTAGCAGGCTGACTCACCACTGCGCTTGCGCGGATGAGCCGATGGTGTTTCAGACAGCCCGGAGTGAATCGACTTATTCACATCTTTCAGGAGTTCGGCATGTCCGATCTGTTCGATAACCCCATGGGCCTGTGTGGCTTCGAGTTCGTTGAGTTTGCATCGCCCCAGCCCGGCGTGCTTGAGCCGATGTTCGAAAAGCTGGGCTTCACGCTGGTGGCCAAGCACCGGTCCAAGAACGTGTTGCTGTATCGCCAGGGCGGCATCAACTTCATCATCAACAACGAGCCGGGTCAGGCGGCGTACTTCGCTGCCGAGCACGGGCCGGCGGCTTGCGGCCTGGCCTTCCGCGTTCGTGATGCGCACCTGGCCTACAAGCGGGCGCTGGAACTGGGCGCCCAGCCGCTGGATATCCCGACCGGCCCGATGGAATTGCGCCTGCCCGCCATCAAGGGCATCGGCGGCGCGCCGCTGTATCTGATCGACCGCTTTGAAGAAGGCAAGTCGATCTACGACATCGATTTCGAGTTCCTGCCGGGTGTGGACCGTCATCCCAAGGGCCACGGTTTCCAGGTCGTGGACCACCTGACGCACAACGTCTACCGCGGCCGCATGACCTACTGGGCGGACTTCTACAGCAAGCTGTTCAACTTCCGCGAGATCCGCTACTTCGATATCTCTGGCGAATACACGGGCCTGACCTCGAAGGCCATGACGGCGCCCGATGGCTTGATCCGCATTCCGCTGAACGAAGAGTCATCCAAGGGCGGCGGCCAGATCGAAGAATTCCTGATGCAGTTCAACGGCGAGGGCATTCAGCACATCGCCTTGCTGACCGACAACCTGCTGGAATCGATCGATCAGTTGCAGATGGCAGGCATCCCCTTGCTGACCGCGCCCAATCAGCTGTATTACGAGCAACTGGCGGGCCGCCTGCCGGGACATGGCCAGCCCGTGTCCGAGCTGCAGGCGCGCGGCATTTTGCTCGATGGCACCACGGAAGGTGAAACGCCGCGCCTGTTGCTGCAGATCTTCTCGCAGCCCATGCTCGGCCCCGTGTTCTTCGAATTCATCGAGCGCAAGGGCAACTACCGCGAAGGCTTCGGTGAAGGGAATTTCAAGGCGCTGTTCGAGTCCCTGGAGCGAGACCAGATCAATCGTGGCGTGCTGACCGCGGCGGAATAAGCCGCGACGAGTAAGCGCACGAAAAGATCGATCGCTTGCGCCACGCCGCCTGTTCCAGGCGTGCGTGGCGTGTGGCGATAAGGATGGCCGTCAGCGAGCCTGCGCGGCCAGCTCCCAGCTCAATCCAAATTTCATCAAATACTTTCGCAGCCTGTCTGCATCGTTGACCACCGCGCGTTGTGTTCGCGATCGATCGAATAAGGTTCGGCCTGCCTCGGACAGGGTTCTTGACCGACGGCAGACGCGCACCACATTTTCCAGTTGCACGCGGTCGAACAAATCCAGAGTTTCGGCGACGTCTGGCGGCAGCATCGCGTCCAGGTCGATGTCCAGATCAAGGCCTGTCACGTCCTGCGTATCGGCCCGTTCCCATAGCCATGCCAGACGCTGAATTTCCGCTTCCGCCAGCGCGATGGAAATCCGGTCCCCATCGGCGAGTGTCGCCATGCGCGTCACGCTGGCAAACAGATCCCGAAAGTTTCCGCGCCATACCGCCTGGGGCGACTTCGCAAACTGCAGGTAGCGCGCCTTGGCGTCTACGTTGAAGCGCACCGCGCGCCCAGTGTCCACGGCTGCGCGCGTCAGCAGGTAGTCGACGTTGGGCTCGATGTCTTCGGGGCGCTGCGCCAGTCCAGGCAGCGTGTACGACCACAGGTTGATTCGCGCGTACAGGTCTTCGCGAAAACGCCCTTGCGCCACGTCCACACGCAGGTCGCAGTTGGTGCCTGCGATCAGCTGGAAGTCGCTGCTGACTTCCTTGTCGCTGCCCATCGGGAAGAAGCGTTTTTCTTCCAGCGCCTTCAGCAGCATGGCCTGTTCATCCAGGCCCAGTTCGCCGATTTCGTCCAGGAACAGCACGCCTTCGTGGGCGGTGCGCAGCAAGCCTGCGCGGTCGGCCGCAGCGCCGGTGAAGGCGCCTTTCTTGTGACCGAACAAGGTGGATGCCGCACCGTCGCCGCGCAGCGTGGCGCAGTTCACTTCCACAAAGTCGCCTTGCACCTGGTGGCGGGTTTTTTTCAGCTCGAACATGCGCCGCGCCAGGTGCGATTTGCCGGCGCCGGTGGGGCCGGTCAAGAGCACCGGCGCCTTGGAGCGCAGGGCGACGCGTTCGATTTCTTCGATCAAGGCATTGAAGCGCGGGTTGCGCGTAGGGATGCCGCTTTTCAGGAAATCGAGCGCGTCGGTCTGCGCCTGGCTGAAGCGCTGGGCCAGGCTGTCGTAGCGCGACAGGTCCAGGTCGATCAGCGTGTAGGTGCCCGGGTTGTCGAGCGCCTGCTTGCGGGGTGGGGCAGTCTGCAGCAGCACGCCGGGAATGAAGCGCGATTCCACCATCAGGAACATGCAGATCTGCGCCACATGGGTGCCGGTGGTGATGTGCGCCCAATACTGCTCGTGTTCCGGGTCGAAGGCGTACGTCCGCGCCCAGTCGTACAGGGCCGCGTACATCTGGCCGAAGTCCCAGGGGTCGGGGACGTCCATGGGGACAAGATTGACCACGGTCTCGGGCGACACGCTGGCGATGTCGTCAACCAGCTTCTCGGCCAGCAGCTTGTAGCGGATTGGGTAGAAAAGCTCCAAGCGGTCGATCAGCGTGTCCTCATGCTGGACGAGCGATACCGTGGGCCGCCACTTTTCCCAGCGGCCCGCGCCGAGGCCCGCGTCCAGCTTGGTGCCGATGAAACCCACGACGACGTTTTTCTTGGTCATAGCTGATTGGATAGATAACTAGCTTTGATTATAGGGTTATGGGTAATGGTGGCTTGGCATGTTCTTGTTGGAAATACGCGGGATAAAAATAATCTTATTTAAATCAACGGTTTATATTCAATTCAGCGATTGTTCGCGCCGGCTGGCATACCCATTGCAATGGAAAGACCAAGAACAACAGTCGAATGCAAAGGAGTACACCATGGTCAATACGCAACTCTTCCAAACCAGCAAAGGTGCGCTCCTGCCCGCTGCTACGGCGCGCAACGCCGAGCAGGCGCCAGCCTACGCATTCGACGCCCGTCATCAACTGGCGCAATTCGCAGCCACCGGCTGCCTGAACCAGACCTTCTATGCCACCGCCGACGCCCAGCTCGATCAGGTCAGCGCACTGGCGCAGCAAGTGGACGCCGCGTTCGTCGCCAAGACTGCGATCTATGCCCGTGAGTGCGGCCACATGAAAGACATGCCGGCGCTGCTGGCCGCTACGCTGGCGGTGCGAGACGTGTCGCTGCTGGACCCGGTGTTCTCGCGGGTGATCGACAACGGCAAGATGCTGCGCAACCTGGTGCAGATCCTGCGCAGCGGCGCGGTCGGTCGCAAGTCGCTGGGCACGCGCCCCAAGAAGCTGGTGCAGCGCTGGCTGCTGACGGCCAGTGAGAAGCAACTGCTGCATGCCGCCGTGGGCAATGCGCCCTCGCTGGCAGACGTGGTGAAGATGGTGCATCCCAAGCCCACCGAGGCCTGGCGTGCAGCGTGGTTCGCGTGGCTGATCGGCAAACCGGTTGAGGAAGCAGCGCTGCCGCCGATCACGCAGGCTTTCGAGCGCTTCAAGCGTGACAGCGCCCAGGGCCTGGCCATCGATGTGCCCGAGGTCCCGTTCCAGATGCTGACGGCGCTGCCGCTGAGCGCGGCCCAGTGGGCGCAGATTGCGCACACTGGCTCGTGGCAGATGGTGCGGCAGAACCTGAATACCTTCGCTCGGCATGGCGTGTTCGATATCGCCGGCATGGCCGAGGTGGTGGCGGCCAAGCTGCGTGACCCGCAAGCGATGGCGCGTGCACGGGTGATGCCCTTCCAACTGATGTCGGCCTTCAAGGCGGCCAGCGACAAGGTGCCGTACCAAGTGCGCGACGCGCTGCAGGATGCGATGGAAATGGCGATCGAGGCCGTGCCCAGCTTCGGTGGCCGGGTGGTGGTGTGCCCGGACGTGTCGGGCTCGATGAGCTCGCCCGTGACGGGCTGGCGCGGGTCGGCCACATCGAGCGTGCAATGCATCGACGCGGCTGCGCTGATGGCGGCGGCGGTGCTGCGCAAGAACCCGCAGGCCCGTGTGCTGCCCTTTGCGCAGCAGGTGGTGAAGCTGTCGCTGAACGCCCGCGACTCGGTGATGACCAATGCGCAAGCCCTGGCTGCCATCGGTGGAGGCGGGACCAACTGCAGCGCGCCGCTGGCGCTGCTGAACCAGGAGCGTGCCGAGGTCGATCTGGTGATCCTGGTGTCGGACAACGAGTCGTGGATCGATGCGAAGCATGGCGCAACCAAAACCATGCAGGAATGGGCGCAGCTGAAACAGCGCAACCCGCAGGCGCGGCTGGTGTGCATCGACATTCAGCCGAACGCGACCACGCAGGCGGCAGAGCGCCACGACATTCTGAACGTCGGCGGCTTTTCCGATGCGGTGTTCACGACGGTGGCGAGCTTTGCCAGCGGGGAACTGGATGCCGGCCACTGGGTCGGTGAGATAGAGAAGATATCGCTGGCGGTTCAGTAGAAGCGCCGCGGTCAAGCGCACGGGTTCTTGTGTGGCGAATGCCGATGGGACTACATCGAAAGGGTCTCATCACAAACTTGTTGCCACGCAGGAATAGCAAGTCGGCGCGAATGCAGGCAGGACTACATCACGACCCAGGGGCGCAAGCCCCCGCCGTAATGGCATGGGTAATGTCCTTCCGCCCCTTGTCGCGCCTTTATTTTTCGATGTCTTGCTGCGAATGCAGGTGGAACTACAGATTTGGGATCTCGGGGTCGCGGGTTCAAATCCCGCCGGTCTTGCAAAAGACCGTAGCTCAGCGGATAGAGCACGAACGTTTCACCACTTTTGTCGCAGCGGGGCATCACCCGGTTTTCGCGGTGAATGCAGATGGAAGTACAGGTAGACGCACGCAACGCAAGTTGCGGGTCTTGCGCACAAGCGCAAGGCGCCCGGGTTCAAATCCCGGTCCAGCAATGGATGGCGGAGCAAACCTTTCATCGATTCTTGTCACCGCACTTTTTTTCATAAGGGGCACGAGATGTCCAAGCAGAACTACACCATTGAAGAAGTCCCCGGCGGTGTGTCGGTGAAGATGTGGACCAAGGGCGTGCCGGTCGAAGACAAGGCACGCGAACAGCTGGCCAATGCGGCGCGCCTGTCCATCGTGTTCAAGCACATCGCGGCCATGCCCGATGTTCACCTGGGCATTGGCGCGACTGTTGGCTCGGTGATCCCGACCATCAAGGCCATCATTCCGGCTGCGGTCGGCGTGGACATCGGCTGCGGCATGATGGCCGCCAAGACCACCTTGCGCGCGGAAGACCTGCCCGACAACCTGGGCCCGCTGCGCAGCGCCATCGAGGCTGCCGTGCCGCATGGTTTTTCACCGCAGCGAAATCGTCGCGACCCCGGCAGCTGGGATACCCCGCCGGTATCGGTGGACCAAGTCTGGGGCACGCTGGTCGATGAATTCGAGGCGCTGTGCGAGCTGCATCCGCGTCTGGAAAAGACCAACAACCGCAAGCACTTGGGCACACTGGGTACGGGCAATCACTTCATCGAAGTCTGCCTGGATGAAGCAGGCTTCGTGTGGTTCATGCTGCACTCGGGTTCGCGCGGCGTGGGCAATGCCATTGGCACGCATTTCATCGCGCTGGCCAAGAAAGACGCCGAGCGCAACCAGCGCAATCTGCCGGATCAGGACCTGGCATATTTCGAAGAAGGTGCGCAGTACTTCGGCGACTATGTGCGTGGCGTGTCGTGGGCGCAGAAGTTTGCAATGCGCAATCGCGAGGTGATGATGGCCAACCTGATTGCGGCGGTTCGCAAGGTCATCAAGAAGCCCTTCGAGTCGCATGTGGAAGCGGTGAATTGCCACCACAACTACGTGCAGAAGGAGCGTCACTTCGGCGAAGACGTGTTCATCACGCGCAAGGGCGCGGTCAGCGCCAAGCGTGGTGAACTGGGCATCATTCCGGGCAGCATGGGCGCGCGCAGCTACATCGTGCGTGGCCTGGGCAACCCGGAAAGCTTCGAGAGCTGCAGCCACGGTGCGGGGCGTGTGATGAGCCGCACCAAGGCCAAGCAGATGTATACGGTGGCAGATCAGGTGAAGGCGACGGCTGGGGTGGAGTGCCGCAAGGACGCCAACGTCATCGACGAGATCCCGATGGCCTACAAGGACATCGACGCGGTCATGGCCGCGCAGAAAGACTTGGTTGAAGTGGTGCACACCTTGAAGCAGGTGGTGTGTGTGAAGGGCTGATGAGCGATGAGAAAAAACATCACATGATCGACATCGATGGTTCCGCCGGCGAGGGAGGCGGACAGATATTGCGTACGTCCCTGGCCCTGTCCATGTGCACCGGCCAGCCCTTCACCCTGACGCGCATCCGGGCAGGGCGCAGCAAGCCCGGCTTGCTGCGCCAGCACCTGACCTGCGTGAACGCTGCCGTCGAGGTCAGCAGCGCCGAGGTCGACGGCGCGCAGCTGCATTCGCAGTCGCTGCGCTTCGTGCCCGGCACGCCGCGCGCCGGCAACTACCAGTTCAAGGTGGGCACGGCCGGCAGCTGCACCCTGGTCTTGCAGACCGTGTGGTCTGCGCTGTTGCTGGCCGATGCGCCCAGCAAGCTGACACTGGGCGGCGGGACGCACAACCCGATGGCGCCGCCGTTTCATTTTCTGGCGCGCAGCTATGCGCCGTTGATGCGCAGGCTTGGCGCGAATGCCGAATTGCGCCTGCGCCGGCTGGGTTTCTATCCGGCCGGCGGCGGCGAGATCGAGGCAACGATCTGGCCGGCTGCAGACACGCTGCAACCCTTCGATCTGCTTGCACGCGGCGCGCTGATCGATGCCTATGCCGAGTGCTTTGCGCCGGCCATCTCTCCCCAGGTTGCGCAACGCGAGCTGGATACGGTGGGTACCTTGCTGGGATGGCAGGGTGAGCAACTGCGCCTGGCGCAGGTGCGTGCCAACGAAGGTCCGGGCAATGCGCTGCTGGCCACGTTGGAGTACGAGCAACTGACGGAAGTCTTCACGCAGTTCGGCGAGCGCGGATTGGCCGCCGAGACGGTGGCTGGAAACCTGGCGCACGAGGTGCAGGCATACCAGGCAGGGGATGCTGCGGCGGGCGAATATCTGGCTGACCAATGGGCACTGCCGCTGGCGCTCGCTGTGTGGAAACGCCGATGTGCGGCCAGCTACACCTGCACCACGCTGAGCGCGCATACGACGACCAACTTCGACGTGATTGAGCGGTTTCTGCCGGTGAAGTTTTCGTCCCTGCCGGCAGGGACAGGATGGACCGTCAAGGTCGAGCCTGCGTAATGGGCGTTCAGGTAATCGCACTCAGGTTAAGTGAAGCCTGTGCGACTGGCGCCGCCTGAGCTGCGCCGACCAAGGCGGTGCCACGCGCCTGCTCAGCGGCGCGCAATCTTGAGCGTATGCAGGTCGAACAAGGTCAGGTCGCCACGACCGTCCCAGCCGCTGGTGTCGATGAAAAACACATTGCCCAGGTTCAGCGGCTTCTGCAGCGGCGTGTGCCCATGGACCAGCGCGCGCAATCCACGCACCCGACCGGCATAGCGCGCCTCGATGCGAGCGCGCGACCACAGGCAGCACTGCACGTCTTCGTCGCTCAGGCTGCCTGCCTGCATGGGCGCCCAGTCGTCGTAGGGATAGTCGGCATGCACGATGCCGACTGGTCCGTCAGGGGTGTCGATTTCCATGGCCAGCGGCAGGGCCTGAAGACGCTGGCCGATTTCGCGTTGCAGCGGCTCGGCACAGGCATCCAGCCACCGGCCGCCATGAACCCGGTGATCCACATCCGGGAACGGATCGCCCAGCGCGCGCCGCCACGTCATCAGTTCATGGTTGCCGCCCACTGCGTGGAACCACGGGTGAGCCAGCCATTGCAGCACCTCGACGGACTCCGGGCCTCGGTCCACCAGGTCGCCGACCGAGAACAGCCGATCGCGCGTGTTGTCGAAGCGGATTTTTTTCAGCGCGGTGGCCAGTGCCGAGAAGCGACCGTGGATGTCGCCGACGGCAATGTCTCGGCCAAGGGGGTTGCGCGGGTGGTACTGGAGCGTGGGGGTGACCATGACCCCAGTCTAGAGCTTCGACGGCGGGCCCGTGCGAAGGGTCTTGCAGAATGTTGCAGTGCACGCGCGCGAAATAGGATCGGGATAGAATCGCTCGCTTCACTATTTCGACGTCGACCCCTGCTGCGGTTCGGCGACTGCCAATGGCGCGTTCCATTCTTGGCGTGAAGCCTGTCTCCACGCTGCAAGACACCGAGCTGCGCGCCCGCAGCAGCGTGGCTCCTCGGCTCGACGGGGCGGCCCTGCAGGCGCGGCTGCGCGCCAAGCGTTCCAGCGCCTACCTGACTGCCATGACGCAACTCGATGCGGGCGGGCATGTGCATGACGCGGCCGCCACCAACGCCTTGATCGACGCCATCCGCAAGGAACTGCCTGACGTGCAGGTCGAGGCCTTGCCGATCGGCATCGTTGCCAAGTGCTATCTGGGTGCGCCATACGAAGTGCACACGCTGAACTGCACGGGAAACATCATCCAGCACTACAAGGCGGGCGCGTCGCTGCCGCATGACATGGAGCGCGCCCGTTCGCTGGCGTGCAATGCCAACTACCTCTTCATCGAGGTCTACGCGGACAAGCTGATCGCCGTCAGCGAGTCGGGCCAGACCGCCATCATCGGACACTGAGAAGCAGCATGAGCGAACGCGTCATCAGCACTGCAGATCTGAGCAGTATCTTCGGAACCCTGCGCGGCTTGCAGAGCGACATCGGAACGGTATCGGGGCAGGTCGGTTCCGTCAGCCAGGATCTGAACGAGACCCGGGCCGAACTCTCCCGCCTGGAACAGGCCTTCGCAGATTTCGTGGCCTCGGATCTTCGCGCCAAGGAGTTGTCGTTGGCGGAAACCCGCCAGGTCAAGGTGCGCCAGGAGCTCGAGACCACCTTCGAGTACTACGGCATCGTGCGCCGGCAGGCGACGGGCATCCTGCAAGCCTCTGACATCCAGCTGGTGCGCAAGGAAACGCTGCGCAGCGCGACCGAGGAATTGATGATCTCGGCACCGCGCTACTGGCTGGCACCGGCGCTGGTGGCCTTGTCCGCCTGGTTGGGCGACAACCGCGAACTGGCCGAGCGCGCACTGGCCGAAGCGATCCGGCGCGACGACGAGAAGACCTCGCTGTTCTTTGCGCTGGTGGCGCGCCGCGCCGGTCGCAACGAGGTCAACCGTACCTGGCTGGATCGATATTTCGGTTTGCAGAATCCGTACAAGCTGGACCGGCAGACGGTGGTGATGGTCGATGCGCTTGCCAACGGCGTGTTCGGCGCCGATGTGACCATGCATTGCGGCAAGCGCATTGCTGCCTGGATCGAGGAACTGTCGCAGCAGGCAGGCTTTGTCGAAGCCCAGCGGGTGCAATGGGGCAAGGCCCTGCTGTCCAAGACGCCGACCATCGATCATGCGGCCCGCTATCCGCACCTGACGCGTTTCAGCCCGACCTGGCAGGCCCTGAGCGAATCGCTCAATGGCGCTGCCATGCATGAAGTCGTGTTGAAGCACTTCGAAGGTGTGTTCGAGGGCGAGATACGTGCCGCGCCCAGCGTGTTGGTGGCAGTCGATGAGCTATTGAGCAAGCTGGTGACCCGCTTCGACGACGAAGAGCTGCCTTTGCGCCGGCAGGAAGCCTTGTGCCGCCTGATCATCGAGGAAGACGGCAATCGGCGCGCCGCACAGAAGCGTTACGACCTGGAAAGCACGGCGCTGGACGAGCAGTCCGATTTCACGCAGTTGCTGACCAACGCAGCGATGCACCCCGAGCTGTCGCACGTGACGCGGGCCACCCAGCGCTTTGCCGTCGCGCATTCGCGCGCCTGGATTCTGGATGGCCACGCGGATGTGACGGCCAAGGTGCGCATGGCCGTGCCGGCGCGCATCTCGCTCGACATCGAGGGCTGGCAAGGCACGACCAAGGATGGCGACAACGAGAAGGAATTGCTGCAAAGCCTGGAGCAGAGCATTGCGGAACGCGAGACAGACGCACTGGCGAGCGTCAAGCTCAAGCCCGGGCAGTGGCTGATCGGTGCGCTGGGCGCCGCGGCGGTGCTCAGCGCATTCAGCTTCGGCATGTTCGCCTTGCTGTTCGGCGCAGTGCTGCTGGGCAGCGTGTTCTTCGCGCATCGTCGCCTGGAAGTCGAGCGCACCAACATCAAGGCCAAGTTCGCCGCCCTGCGCGCGCAGGCTGCCGACGCGTTGCGTGCCAGCGTGGCGGAAGTCGTCGAGCTGCGGCGCGATCTGGCTCGCCGTGACGGGATCGCGGCCAGGGTGACTACCTTCCTCGACGGCATCAGCCCCGAGCAGCACATTCTTTCATCACACGACTCGGTGCGTCGTGTGATGGTCCAGCCCTGAGGACTTATTCATGACCCGTGACATTCTCGGCAAACAGCCTGCGCCGGCGCTCCAGCCGGCCCCCGATACGGTGGAGGTCGTCCAGCCGGCAAGCCCCGATGCTCAGGCAGCCAAGCCCGATGCGCTGGCCGGCGCCTTGCCCGCGTGGGACTTGCTGCCCGCCATGCCCTTCGTGCGGCGCGTCAAATGACGGCACTGCGGTCCCTTGAGGTTCCTCGCACTTACGCGCAATGGAGCGCTTGCCTGGATAGCCTGTCCGAGGGAACGCAGGACGAGGCTTGCCTGACCTGCATGGCTCAGGGCGAGTTGTCGTGGAGCGGCGGCGTCGCCCCCTTGTTTGCAGAGCGACTGAGCAAGGAATTCGAGAGCCGCCTGCGCCGTTATGCCGACTGGTTGACCCGCGACCTTCGCCTGAGCGGGGATGAGAGCCTGGTGGTCCGGGCTATTCTGAACACCCGCAACGGCTTGTGCTTTCTGAACCGGCTGGCGCAACTGCCGGTACTGCCCGAGACGCTGCGCGTGCACCTGAGCGACGAGGTGCGCAAATTCGCGGAGCGCTCGCAGCAATCCCTGGAAGATTCGGCGAAAACCGATCGAAGCGGTCGCTTGCCGGTTTTGCTGCGCAACAACTCGCTGCTTCGATACCAGGTGGCCATTGATGCTGCTGCGCCTGCCGGTACGACCGCCGCCTCTCTGGCGCCACCAGGTGCGGGGGCAGCCCAGGTTCCCATCGCCGCGGTTCCCGCTGTCGGCGCACGACGTAGAAACATTCTGAGCTGAGCTGCACCGATGAGCGATACCACTGAATTCAAGGCCACGCTGACGCGCTACCTCAAGGCGCGGATCCCCTTCATTTCGATCCGCAGCGCCGAGCGCAGCCGCGTGCTGGACCTGCTTCGCGAAGTCGCCGCACCGCTGAATGCGCCGGTCTTTGTCCATACCCTGTCGCAAGGCACGCGTGAGCTGGCAACAGGTCGAACGGTCAACGAGGACCGTTCGGTCACGGGCGCCGTGGACTTCGCCAGCCAGCAGTTCGCGCAGCGCCAGAACCTGTCGTGCGTGCTGACCGAGGTGTCCGATCTCGATGACGACACTGCTTCCGCGCGTCATCTTCTTGATGTGGTGATGCTGGCCGCCGAGCACAGTGGCGTGGTTGTGGTCATCACCACCAAGCCGGTCTGGAGCCAGTTGCAACGCTCGGGCATGGCACTGGTGCTGTCGGCCCCGAACGAAGACGAAATGCACGCGATCATTCGCGAGAATCTGGACGCCTATCGCGGACATTTTCCGATCGAATGGGACGAGGCCGATGAGCGTCGCGCAGCCGCGATCCTGACCGGGGTGTCTCGCATCGAAGCCGAGAACATCATTGCCACCTTGCTGGCCAACGGCAAGGTATCCAAGGCTGACCTGGTCGAGCTCACGCACGCGAAGGACCGCATCTTTGCCGACATCTCCGGCATCGAGCGCGTGACCGTACGCAGCAACGAACTGAGCGTGGGCGGCTTGGGCGGCTTGAAGTCATGGCTGGACAAGGAACGCCCGCTGCTGACCGCTGACCTGCGCGAGCGCGGTATCCGCCCGCCTCGTGGCGTCTTGCTGGTGGGGGTGCCCGGCTGCGGCAAGTCCTTGTCTGCCAAGGCAATTGCGGCCAGCTGGAGCTTGCCCTTGTACCGGTTGGACCTGTCCACCATTCACGGCCAATACCTGGGGCAAAGCGAATCCCGCCTGAAAGATGCCTTGAGCACCGCTGACCATGTGTCGCCATGTGTGCTCTGGATCGACGAGATCGAAAAGGGCCTGGCCGGCGCTACCCAAGGTTCGGGCGACGGCGGCACCTCCACCCGGCTGGTCGGCCAGTTTTTGTACTGGCTGCAAGAGGCGCGGGCTCGGGTGTTCGTGGTGGCAACGGCCAACGACGTGTCGCGTCTGCCGCCAGAACTGCTGCGGCGCGGCCGCTTCGATGAACTGTTCTTCGTCGACCTGCCCACGCCGCAAGAGCGGCGCGAGATCATCGACATCTACGTCAAGCGCGGCCTTAAGCAGGAGCAGTCGGCGTCGTTGATGGACGAGCTGGTCGAGATGTCGGATGGCTTCGCCGGCTCTGACCTCGAGGCCGCCGTGCGCGAAGTGGTCAAGGAGGCCTACCTGAGCGGCGACGCGGCGGCGACGCCCGAGTTGTTCCGCCAAAGCTTCCGCAATGTCGTGCCCTTGTCGAAGACCACGCCGGAACAGATCGAGAACATCCGCGCCTGGGGGCGCGAACGGGCGGTGCCCGCGTCGGGGCAGCCGATCGGAACCTTGTCACCCCAAGGGCGGCCACGTCGGCAGGTGCTGGGGTAAGCCAGGCGCGCGTCGCGCGGTAAATCAAAGGACGCCTGCGCGTCATTGACGACATCTTCCGGTCGCGTTGCGCAGCCGCGACTGCGCCGCGTTCACGAGCCGTCTGCTGTTTTGCACTGTTCGCAAGGGAGCAGTTCGTCTTAACGGACGCAAGGCATCGACCTTGAGCAGAAAATCGCTCAGGCAAAACTTTTGGCAGATGAATCAAAACATCTCGGCCAAGACATCATTTTCAATGCTCACGAGCCTTCCAGGGGACGTCACGTACGGGACGCCCCTGGTCAGATAATTCGGCGCCGTCGCCGGCCGCCAAGCATTGGATGTGATGATGAATACCAGACCCGACCTCGATTCCAGCAAATCGCCCGCGTTGCCGGCCACTGTCGCCGGCGCCAGTGCGCCCACCGGTGCGGTCGGTACGCTGGTGTCCGACCTGATCGGTGCAGGCGTGTCCGATGTCGATGGCAACACCGTTGGCATGGCGGCGACGGCGATCACCGGTGGCACCTTGTATTACTCGCTTGACGGCGGAACTGCCTGGAGCGTCGCACCTACCATCGCGGCAGGTTCCGCGCTGTTGCTGGCCGCGACGGCGCGGGTGTACTTCGCCCCCACCGCCGGCACGACCGCCACGATCGCGAATGCTGTGACCTTCCGGGCGTGGGATGGCACCTCGGGGGCAAGCGGCGCGGTGGAAAGCACTGGTGGGCCAGTGAGTCTGGTGGCGCAGGACACGTCGATCGGCGGGCGGATCGCCACAGCCGCGGGCAACAACGTGCTGCTCTTCAGAGGAAGTGACATCGACGTGGTGGATACGAGCGGGGTCACGCCGAAGAAGATCGGGACGGTCGACATTTCGAACTTTGACTCGGTCGGTGACATGGCTGTCTCGGGTAACTACGTCTACGCCTTTATGAACGGCCAGATGGGCGCGGCGGGTGAGTTGGCAGTGTTCTCGGTCGAGAATCCTACGCGTCCGTCGTTGGTGAAATCGGTCACGCTAAGCGACTCGAGCGTTCGAGTCGTCGACATTGCAGATGGAATCGCTTACTTGGCGTCTGGGACGTCGATCCTGCGTTACTCGCTCGCAGACGCCGTTGCGCCGACGGCAATGTCCTCCTTTTCCGTTGGTTCGAATACCGCGATGGGTGTGGGCGCTGACGTGATCATGGTCGGTAACTTCGACAACGTACTTACCGTGCTCGACAAGACGACCGGTGCCGTCCTCGGCACGTTCGCTGGCCCGACGCCGACCAAGAGCGTGACGCCGCAACCCTATGACATCGTTTTCAAGGGCCAGTACGCGTTTGTTGCCATTGGGCGAGAAGGCGTCCACATCGCCGATCTTTCAAACCCCGCCCGCTTGCAGTGGGTCGGCAACATTCCTGCGTTGAGCACCGACGTCTTCGGTGCCACCGGCGCTGCCGAGCTCTCCATCGTCGACAATAAGCTGTTTGTGGCAAGCCACCCCACGTCGGCGGTGTACGACATCAGCAATCCGCTGGTGCCGGTCTTCGAGCAGCAGTACGGCACCAATTCTTCCGTCTCGGTGGCTCATGTTGGCGGAAAGGTCGTATTCGGCGCCGACACCGGCATCGTGGTGGTGACCGACGGACATGAAAACGACAGCGTTTCCACGAATACCGACACCGTGTCGATCGACATTGCCCCGGATGTTGACTTGACCCCGCCCGTCGTCGGCATCCAGGGGAGCGCCGTCGTGGTCCGCGGCAACACGGCAACCATCACCAGCAACGAAGGGGGCAAGGCCTATCTGGTGAAAGTAGGCGCCCAGGCCGGCACGCCCACCGCCACCGAGCTGACCGCGCTGGTGACCGACGGCAAGGCGGTCGAACTGACGGTCACCAACGGCAAGGCGATCTTTTCGACGGAAGCGCTGCTGGGCCAATACACCGCCTATGCAGTCGACACCGCCGGCAATGTTTCTACCGCGACCAAGGGCAACATGGTCACGGTCCGCACCGTGCCGACGGTGACGCTTCCCGCCACGACGCTGTCCTTCACCGAGGGCGATGCACCGAAGGCGGTGGCACCTGATCTGGTGCTGTCCGATGCGGACGCCGTGGACGCGGGGCTGACCCTGGCTTACGTGCGCCTGGTATCCGACTCACCCATTCTCGTTGGCGGCGCGCCGATTGGCGACGTCAAAGCGAGCGAAACACTGGTGTTGGTGGCCAACCCGGCCACGATGGGCACGCTGACGGGAAGCTACTCGGCCGCCGAGAGTACGATGACCATTGCTGGCACCGGCACGCTTGCGCAATGGCAGGCGGCGCTGCGCGCGGTGCAGTACAGCAATACCTCGCAGTCGCCGCTCGCCGGCCGGCAGATCGAGTTCACCGTACTCGACACCGATGGCGAAAGTTTCACGCAGAAAACCCGCGCCGTGGAGATCACGGCGGTCGACAATGCGCCGGTCATCACCGGCGTGCCCGCACAGACCCAGACCGTGGCCGTAGGGGCCGCAACGAGATGGGACACCATCACCGTTGCGGATCCCGATACCAGCACGCTGACGGTCACGCTGACCGCCACCAATGGCACCCTCGGCGGCATCACGTCAGTGGAGGGCGCCTACGTGCTGCAAGGCACCGCGACCCAGATCAACACGAAGCTCGGCCAGCTTACGTTCACCTTGCTGCAGGCAGGCACTGGGTCGGTGTCCATTTCCGTCACCGACGGTCTGGGGCACCAGCCGGTCGTCTCTACCTATACCTTTGCCTCGCCGCCAGTCGTCGTTCCGCCTGTCACTACGCCCACTACCTCGGTCGATGGCGTACCGGTGGAAGTGAGCACGGGCAGCGACGGACAGCAGCAGATCAAGATTCCCGTTGTCACCGACACCCGCCAGGAGGACAGCAGCACGCCAAACGGCAAGCTGGCCGACATCACGCTGGTCAAGGATGCTGCGGGCACTCCACTGCTGAATCTGGGAGTGCCGGTAGGCACCGGCCTGACCGCCAATGGCCCCGGCACGCCGGTATCGGGCAACACGGCGCAGACGGTGCTGGACAGCCGCATCAATGCGGCCCAGGGCACGCCCCAACAAAAAACTGCGGCGGGCGACTTCCTCGCATCGCTTCAGGCGGGCACCCCCGTGGTCGTGCAGACCATCACGGTGACCGGGCAGTCGGCCAACGGTGAGCCGCTGGTCATTGGCACCAGCAACCTCGGCGACGGCCACAAGACGGCGCTTGTGGTCGACACCCGCGCGCTGCCTGCCGGGGCCACGATCAACCTGGCGAACGTCGACTTCGCGATCATCGTGGGCGACGCACGCGTGGTGGGCGGTGCCGGCGCGAACGTGGTCTATGGCGATAATCTCAACCAGTTCATCGTGCTGGGCGAAGGCGACGACGTCCTGCACGGTCAGGGCGGCAACGACACGGTAGGCAGCCTGCGCGGCAAGGACCAGACCTTCGGAGACGATGGCAACGACGTGGTCTACGGCGGCACCGGCAACGACACGCTGCATGGTGGTGCCGGCAACGACCGGATGAACGGTGGCTTCGGCCTCGACACCGGTGTGCAGTCGGGGGTGCTTGGCGACTACGCCGTGGCGGTCGATGGCCGTGCGGTGGTGCTGACGCACAAGACGTCTGCAGAAGTCGACCGCTTCATTGATGTGGAACACATCGTCTTCGATAGCGGTACGTCGTTGATCGTGGCGCATGAGGCCGGCGATGTGGCGGCGCTGAAGGCACAGTTCACTGGTGCGCAGCTGATCGAGTTGAATGCCAATCGCGCGGTGGGCGGCACGGCAGCCAGCGACGACATCACGCCCGAACTCGGCATGGCGCTGAACATCGATCTGGGCACCGGCGTGGACATCGTCCGCTTGGCCGGCGCACGCGCCGACGTGCACATCGACGTGGAAGCTGGGCAGCGCGCCGAGCTCACGCGACTTGCCGACGGCGCCATGCTCGCCTTCAACAATGTCGAGATGCTGGCGTTTGCCAACGGCAATGTGACGGTGCTGGCGCATAACCACCAGGAAGCGGTCGTCGGTCGTGCCTACGAGTTACTGCTGGATCGCAATGTGGACACGGGCGGTTTTGCGTTCTGGATCGCAGGCGTGCAAAGCGGCGTCTCGTTGCAGAACACGCTGAGCTTGATGATGCAGTCGCCTGAATACACGGGCGCTTCCTTGTCGAACAGTGCCTTCGTCGACCTGCTGTACACGAACGGTTTCGGCCGCGCAGGCGACGTTCAAGGCAAGGCGTTCTGGGTCGGTGCGCTCGATACCGGTGTGAGCCGCGCTCAGGTGCTGGAAGGCTTTGCGAGCTCCGCAGAAGCCGTCACGGTGATCGGCAGCACCATCGACGTGACCGTGGTGTCGTAAGTCATTTGCAAGGCGATCCCCCACGCGGGGATCTCACCAACCGGCCGCTTCATCGCGGCCGGTTTTTTTATGCCCTGGCGACCTCGTTGACGATGGCAGGGACAGGTTCACACCTTGCCGCCTACTCGGTCAACGCCCGATAAATCAGCAAGGACGCATGCGCATCGTTGGCTGCGTACTGCAATTGCTGCGGGCTAAGGGTGGGCGCGGCCCAGTTCGATGTGGTGACCTTCTTGGACTTCGGCAAGCGCTGGCCAAGCAGGATGGCCACGGCGGTCTTCAGCCCCACGGCGTCCTTGTAGCCGCGCTGGCGCAGCAGGAAGGACACGTCGATCGAGGCGCCCAGCTGCAAGCCGAACCGGCGCTGCAGACCGGGCCGGTCGGATGCCAGGCCGACCCCGACTTTGACGATCTGGTCGGTCTCGAGCACCGCGCGCAGAAAGCTCGCCGCGCCTGGGGTGTTCGCCTGGATGATGAAGGCGTGATCGAGGGTGGCGATCTGCACCAGGTCGGGGCCAGTCTGCACGGCGCCGGCGGTGAAGGTCGGTTTGGTCTCGGTATCGAAACCCACGTGCGTGGCGGCCAGCAGTTCGTATTCGGCGAACGCGAATTGCTCGCTGGTGCGCAGCAAGTGGATGTGGCTGGGCGGCAGCGCGCGATACGGGGGCAGGGCGGCGATCTGCTCGCGCGTGGGACGCGCCAGGGGCGTGGGTCGTTGCATGGGTCGAGTATGCCTGAGCTCAGGCGCCTGCCAACTCGCTGCCGGCCACGGCCATGATCAATTGGGTTGCGGGCGCCACCAGGCTGCGCAGTTCTCCCGAGCTTCCTTCCTCGACTTTTTGCAGGATCAATTCGTTGATCCCGCCGACGACCGTCATGGCCATGCTGGCGGACATCCGGTGCTTATCGCCGTCGACAGTCGCGATCTGGATAAACATGGCGAGCTGTTCATTGACCCGCCGGCGTACAGCCAGGCCGGGCAGCCCCAGGCCCAGGATCTCCACGAACAGCGTTTTCAGCAGCGCCTGGTCTTGTGCCAGCACGTCCAGGTAGGCCGTGAGCGCATGGGTGACCTGGGTGCGCCAGGGCTGGGTCGGATCGACGGCCGTGCTCAGCACGAAGAGCGCCCGTTTGCTGGCGGATTCATACAGCGCCAGCAGGCAGTCTGCCTTGGTCGTGAAGTGCTCGTAGAAGCTGCGTCGCGACACGGCCGCTTCGCGCACGATGTCTGCAATGGTGATGTCGGCGTAGCTTTTCGTCGCCACGGCCCGCGTCATGCCTTCGAGCAAACGAAGGTAGTGCTCGTGGGGCGGCTGCTTGGCCGCGATCTGAGGGGCAGGACTGGTCATGGTGCACTGAAATAGTTTGGTACTTGACAGTACCAGAAGTCGGTTTCATTATGTTGGTACGCATTCGTACCAAGTGAGTTTGATCAGACGAGTGCGCTTCAAGGAGTCATCCATGACCGATCTCGTCGTTCGTCGTTTGTTGATCGACCTGCAGCAGCCCATCGCGCGCAACTGGTGCGGGGGCGATGCGTTTTCCACTGCCTTTTTCAATGCGTTGTCGATGAGCTTCCCGGTGGGCGAGCAGTTCTTCATCGATTCCATGCGCGGCATGCTGGAAGCACTGCCCGATGCCGAACAGACCAAGTACGCCGCCGAGGTGAAGGGTTTCATCGGCCAGGAGGCCACCCATCGCCGCATTCATGCGCTGTTCAATGCGCACCTGGAAAAGCAGGGTCTGGTCGACGCTTGGTCGCCGCGCGCCACACAGCGCCTGAAGCGGCTCGAAGGCCTGGACCCGCGGCATCCGCTGGCCATCACTGCGGCCACCGAGCATTTCACGGCCATGTTTGCGGATTGGTTGCTGGCGCACCCGCAGGTACTCGATGGGGCCGAGCCGCGCCTGCAGACCATGTGGCTGTGGCATTCGGCCGAGGAGTCCGAGCACAAGAGCACGGCCTTCGATTTGTATACGGCTGCCGGCGGCAGCACGCGCTGGCGCAAGCGCTGGTTCCTGCGTTCCACGGTGTATTTCCTGAGCGACGTGATGCGGCAGACCGTGGCCAATCTGCGCAAGGAAGGACAGCTGTGGAAGTGGGCTACCTGGCGCAGCGGCGCTCGCATTCTGTTCGGCCGCGGCGGTCTGTTGCGCGCCAACCTGCGCCCCTGGCGCGAGTACCTGTCTGCCGACTTTCATCCCACGCAGCAGGACAGCAGCCTGTCGGCGCAGTGGCTGCGGGACAACCGTGCGTCGTATACGCCGGTGTGGTCGCGCGAGATGGCTGCAGGGGCTGCGACGTAAGCGCAGCGGGTTCTAGAGAATGCCTGCCTCTGCGTACGGTTTCCCTTCCACGACGCGCTCGTAACCCAGCCGCATCAGATCCAGCGTCTGGAACTTCCCATGCACCACCAGCTCGGCAATGCCGCGCCCGGCGGCGGGGGCGTGCATCATGCCGTGGCCCGAGAAACCCGCCACCGTGAACAGGTTCGGCAAGCCCTGGTTCCAGGCTCCGATCACCGGGTTGCCATCGAGTTCATTCACTTCATACAGGCCAGACCAAGTGCGATGGCACTTCGCGGCCTCAAAAGCCGGGAAACGCTCGGCCACTGCCGGCCACATCACGCGCTCGAAGTAGTCATGGTCCACATCGAAGTTGAAGCCGCGCTGCGCGCTGCCGTCGACCAAACCGCCCGAAAACCCGTTGCCCTCGGAGCGGAAGGCCATGCGGTTCACGTCCTTGACGTAGGGCAGGCGTTCCACCGGCGTGCCGGCCGTGAAGTAGTGTTCGAAGCGGCGCAGCGGGGTGATGGGCAGGGTCATGCCGAACTTTTCCGCGACCATGCCGGACCAGGCGCCGGTGGCATTCACGAAGGCATCGGCATGCAGCGTCTGTCCGCTGGCCAGCATCACCGACCTGACCTTGGTGCTGTCGACCTCGGCGGCTTCCACGCGGTCTTGAATGTACGTGGCGCCCAGTTCGACGGCCTTGCGGCGAAAGCCCCACAGCAGGCCGTTCGGGTCGCACCAGCCGTCGTGTGGCGTGTGGGCGCCCACGCCCAGGTCGTCGACGTACATGGACGGGAAGCGTGCCTTCAGTTCCGACGGCGACAACAGGTCCACCACGCAGCCGTGCGCGCGCTGGATGTTGACGTTGCGGGTCAGGTTGGCCACTTGTGCCGGCGGCACGATGAAGAGATATCCGCCTTCCACCCATTCCACGTTGGCGGGCCGGTCTTTGGTGCCCATGGTGGTGTCGAACTGCTTGATGAAGTCGATGCTGTAGGTCGACATCTGGATGTTCTCGGGGCAGGTGAACTGCACCCGGCAACCGCCGGAGGCGCGCAGGGCCGACGCGAATTCGTAGGTGGGGTCGGGTTCGATGACGGCCACCGACAGCGTGGGCGATTCCTTCATCAAGTGGTAAGCCACGCTTGAGCCGACGATGCCGCCGCCCATGACGACAACATCGAACTTCTGATCGGGGAGGGAAGTCATCAAGGCAGCCTCAGAGTGGCAGTCGGTAGGCGGTGATTTCCGGTGCAGCTTGCGTCCACGCTTCGATCTCGACCAGGCAGGTTTGTGCGCTGCAGCCTTGCGAGAACGAAGATGCCGGGACATCGGCCGTCAGCGCATTGGGATTGCCGTGCTTGTCGAAGACGGGCGTGTCCATCGCCGCCGCATGCGTATCGCCGGTCTGTGATCGCGCTGGATCGAACCACGCACCCGTCGACAAGCGCACCACCCCTGGCCGAATATCGTGCGAGGGCACGGCTGCCGCCAAGCAGGAACCCCGGGCATTGAAAAAGCGCACCAGATCACCGTGCTGGATACCGCGTGCCTGGGCATCGGCAGCATTCATGTAGGCCGGCTCCCGTCCGTTGATGCGGTCACCACGGCTGTGCGGGCTGTGGTCAAGCTGGCTGTGCAGCTTGTTCTTGGGCTGGTCGGAAATCAGGTGCAGCGGATAGCGGCTGGCAAGCGGGCTGCCCAGCCATTCGTGCGGTTCGCGCCAGCAGGCATAACCGGGGCAATCGTCCAGGCCGAAGTCCGCAATCGTTTTCGAAAAGATCTCGATGCGGCCGGATGCCGTGCGCAGTGGATTGGCTACCGGGTCGGCGCGGAAGGTGTCCAGCATCACAACCGGCTCGCCGGTCTGGGGCAGCGACAGAATCCCGTCCTGCCAGAAGGTGTCGAAAGGGGGAATGGCGACACCGGCTTTCGACGCAAGCTTGTCGCGCCATTCCTCGTACAGGCGCTTGACCCAGCCCGCAGCGTCCAGGCCCTCGGTGAAGGCTGCGGCGATGCCCAGGCGCTCGGCCAGCGCGGCCAGGATCGCGTAGTCGTCGCGCGCCTGCCCGCAGGGCGGCTGCACGCGTTTCATGGCGACAACGACCGGTTCGCGCGTGGCGTAGAAGATGTCGTCGCGTTCCAGCGTGGTTGTCGCCGGCAGCACGATGTCGGCCATTTTCGCGGCGGCCGTCCAGTATTGCTCGTGCACGATGATGGTTTCCGGCCGCTGCCAGGCAGTCGTCAGCCGGGCCAGGTCCTGATGGTGGTGGAAGGGGTTGCCGCCCGCCCAGTAGACCAGGCGGATGTCGGGATAGGTGTGGGTGGCGCCTTGGTAGGTGAAACTTGCGCCCGGGTTGAGCAGCATGTCGGCGATGCGGGCCACCGGAATGAATGCCTTCACTGGGTTGCGGCCCTGATCGAAGGTCGGGCCGAACAGGCGCCGATGCGGGCTGCCCATCAGGTTTGCTGCGCCGTAGCAGACGGCAAAACCGCCGCCCGGCAGGCCGATCTGCCCCAGCATGGCAGCTACCGACACCAGCGCCCAGAAGGGCTGCTCGCCATGGTGGGCGCGTTGCAGTGCCCAGGCCATGTTGATCATCGAGCGGTTCGCTACCAAGTCCAGCGCCAGTTGCTCGATGTCCGCCGCAGGAAGGCCGGTGATCTCGGCCGCCCAGGCCGGGGTCTTGGGCTGCCCGTCGGTCTCGCCCATCACGTACTGCTCGAATACCTCGAAGCCCACGCAATGGGTGGCCAGGAACTTGGTGTCATGCAGTCCACGCACGCGCAAGGTGTGCGCCAGTGCCAGCAGCAGCGCGGTGTCGGTATTGGGGCGGATCGGCCACCACTCGACCTCGCCGCCGGTATCGATGTCGTCACGCACCGGGCTGATGTTGATGAAACGCACGCCCGCCTGCCGCATCTTTTCCAGCCCTGGCCGCACGCGGTGTTCCGCAGTGCCGCCGACGGCAATCTGGGCGTTCTTGGCCGGCACGCCGCCGAAGCTCAGGAAGAGCTGCGTATGCGCAGCCAGCGTGTCCCAGTCGGTATGTGATGCCACCAGTTCGTCGATCGATGCGACCAAGTAGGGCATCAAGGCACGGGCGGCGCCCAGGCTGTAGGAATCCACGTGCCGGACGTAGCCGCCGAAGACATTCAAGAAACGGTGGATCTGGCTTTGTGCATGGTGGAAGCGCCCGGCGCTGGCCCAGCCGTAGGACCCGCCGTAGATGGACTCATTGCCGTGTGCGCTGCGCACGCGCTGCAGTTCTTCGGCGACCAGGGTCAGCGCCTCGTCCCACTCGACTTCCACGTAGTCGTCGCTGCCACGTGGCGCGCCTTCGCCACCCTTGCGTGCGGCCAGCCAGCCTTTGCGGACGGCCGGCTTGCGTACGCGCAGCGCTTCTACATCCGGGTGATTCAGGTACAGGCCGATGTCGGTCGGGTCCGGGTCGCCGCGATAGGGCGTGAGCTTGGTATTCGGGCCGTTCGGGTCTTGCACTTCGTACAGCCCCCAGTGCGAGGCGGTGAACACCGTTGACGGGGCAGGCGCAACAACAAGCGGATCGGTATCGGACATGCACGGACCTTGCGAGAAGAATCGGACGGATGACGCAACGCGACTTGTGATCTTAAGCCCGTCGTCCGTTCACGTCCGCGAGCGCAGCCAGCAAGGCCGGCACCAGCGGGTGCTGGGCCCGGCCTGCCGCAACAAAAGCGCCCACCGTGAAGTCGATGTTCGGCGTCAGCCGGATTGCATGGCCGCCAAGCTTGGTGTGCCGCCATGCCATGAACGGGTCGACGACGCCGATGGCGGTGCCTTGCAAGACCATGTCGCTGATGAACATCGACTGCGACGAGACCGCCACCATCCGTGGCGTGACCTTGCGCGCCGCCATGACGGCGTTCAGGCGCACCCCCGTGGCGACATTGCCGCTGTAGGCAACGAAGTCCTCGCCGTCCAGGGCGTTGATGCTGACCGAGCGCCGCGATTTCCACGGATGGCCTGCCGGCAGGATCACCCTGCAGTCCCCCCGCATTTCGTCGATCCGTTCCAGGCTTCGATCGGTGTCGTGGCTCAATGCCAGGGCCAGATCGAATTTTTGTTCGGTCACCAACTGCAAGGCGATTGGTGAGGCAACGACATGCACTTGCACGCTTGCGCCGGTCTCTTCGATCAGTTTGTGCACGGCGGCGGGAAGCACAGACAGTCCCAGCGCAGGCATGGCGGAAACACGCAAGGTGCGCATCTTGTTCTGCGTCAGCTGCCTGCCCGCTGCCTCGATGCGGCTGAGCCCCGCATACGAATATTCAACCTCTTCGAACAGAACGGCCGCATCGTTGGTCGGCTTGATGCGGCGGCCATCGGGCTCAAACAGGCTCAGGTCCAGCGTGGCTTCCAGGTCATGGATCAGCCTGGTCACCGAAGGCTGGGATATGTGCAGCATCTCGGCCGCCTTGGTGATGCCGCCGGTGATCATCACCGCCCGGAACGCTTCGATCATCCTGAATGTGATGGCCATGTCGATAGATAGTATTTACGGATGAAAAGATCAAATAACAGTATTTGATGGATGGGATGGATTGCAAGAGTATGACTGCAGATCGCTGCCGACTGCTGTCCACCTTTCTCCTGGATCCGTCATGAAACCTCTCTACGCGCTCATCCTGCTGGCCTTGTGTTCCGCCCAAGTTCAAGCACAAACCCCGCCCCGGTCCACGCTCTACCTGGCCAGCTACGGCGGCTCGTCGGAAAAGACGTTTCGTGAGGTGGTGATCCCGAGCTTCGAGCAGCAGTTCAATGCCAAGGTGGAGTACGTGGCGGGCACGTCCGCCACCAACCTGGCGCGTCTGCAGGCCGAACGGGCCAAGCCCGAGATCGACGTGGCCATTCTCGACGACGGTCCCATGCAGCAGGCGGTGTCGCTGAACCTCTGTGAGGCCGTCAAGCCCTCGCCCGAATACGAGGCGCTGTATCCGATCGCCAGGTTCCCGCATGGCAAGGCCGTGGGCATTGGCGTGGTCGCCACGGGCCTTGCCTACAACACGGTGGAGTTCGCCGCGCGCGGCTGGAAGCCGCCCACGTCCTGGCTCGATCTGGCAGACCCCAAATACAAGGGCACGCTGCTGGTGCCGACCATCAGCAACAGCTATGGCACGCAGGCCCTGGTGATGCTGGCGCGCGCAGGCGGCGGCAGCGAGAAACAGATCGATCCGGGTTTCGCGACCATGGAAAAGCTGGCGCCGAACGTGGCGTCTTTTGAAGCGGCCTCGGCCAAGATGTCCGAGCTGTTCCAGACCAAGGCGGTCACGCTCGGGGTCTGGGGCAATGGTCGGGTGCAGGCGCTCGCCGACACCGGCTTCCCCGTCGCCTTCGTGTACCCGAAAGAAGGCGCGGTGGCCTTGTTCACCGCAGCCTGCCCGGTTGCCGGCAGCGATGTGCCCGAGCTGGCCCAGTCCTTTCTGCGCCACCTGATGTCGACGGAGGTACAGGCGGCGCTTGCCAAGGGCGCTGGCTGGGGGCCCACCAACAGCAAGACGGACCTGAAACCCTGGGTGGCCTCGCGCGTGGTGTATGGCCCGCCGGCGGTGGCCAAGCTGATTGCGCCCGACCTGGAAGTCATCAACGACCAGAAGCAGGACTGGAGCAAGCGCTGGTCGCGCCGCATCGAGCGCTGAGCGGATCAGTGCGACATCCATCCTCTGGGAACCCACATGTCATTTCTTGAAATCAAACACGTCACCAAGCGCTTCGGCAACGCGGTCGCGGTCGACGATCTCAGCCTGGATATCGAGCAGGGCGAATTCCTGGCGCTGCTGGGCCCGTCGGGCTGTGGCAAGACCACCACCTTGCAGATGATCGCGGGCTTCGTCGATGCATCCGCCGGCGAGATCCGGCTGGCCGGCCAGTTGCTGGCGGGCGTGCCCGCGCAAAAGCGCGACATCGGCATCGTGTTCCAGAGCTACGCGTTGTTCCCGCACATGACGGTGCGCGAGAACGTGGCCTTCGGCCTGCTGATGCGCAAGGTGGACAAGCACGAGATCGGCAAGCGCGTCGACAAGGTGCTGGCGCTGGTGCGTCTGGATACCTTGGGCGAGCGCTACCCCAAGCAGCTGTCAGGTGGGCAGCGACAGCGCGTGGCGCTGGCACGCGCCATCGTGATCGATCCGCCATTGCTCTTGCTGGATGAACCGCTGTCCAATCTGGACGCCAAGCTGCGCGAAGAAATGCAGGTGGAATTGCGGCGCATCTGCCGCACGGCAGGCGTCACCACCATCCTGGTCACGCACGACCAGGCCGAAGCCCTGGCGCTCAGCGACCGGATTGCCGTGCTGCGCAACGGGCGGCTCGAACAGCTGGGTACGCCGTCCGAGATCTACCGGTCGCCTGCCACCGCATTCGTGGGCAACTTCATCGGCAAGATGAACCTGTGGGATGTGGCGCCCGCGGCCAGCCGAGACGGGCAGATGGTGATCCGCGCCGGCAACATCCAACTGGGCGCCAGTCACGTGCCCGAGCATGCGCGCGGCAGCGCCAGTCTGGCCGCCGGCATCCGGCCGCAGGCCATTGCATTCACGGCGCCCGGGACGGAGCGGCTTGGTGGGACCGTGGCCACCCGCGTCTACCAGGGCGACCACGTGCTCTACATGGTGACGACACCCCTGGGCAATGTGATGGTCCAGGCCGGCCATGGCAGCGATGCATTGCGTGTGGACGAGGGCCAGCAGGTGTTCCTGGACTGGTCCGACGAAGACCTGTGTGTGATGCGTGGAGACGCGGCATGAGACGACTTCCCTGGAAGCCGCTGGCCCTGACCGGGCCCGCGCTGCTGGTCTACGCCGTGGTGCTGGCCGGCCCGGTGTTGCTGATGCTGTTGCTGAGCCTGCAAGGCGGCAAGGGGCAGGACGGTTTCACGCTGGCGCATTACGCCGAGATTCTGGTCGACGGTTATTTCTGGGAAATCTACGCCCGCACCTTTGTGATGGCGCTGGGTGTCACGCTCATCTGCCTGCTGATCGGCGTGCCCGAGGCCTATGTGCTTTACCGCATGCGTGCACCCTGGCGTGGCTACTTCCTGCTGGCGGTGCTGGCGCCGCTGTTGGTTGCGGTGGTGGTGCGCACGCTGGGCTGGGCGCTGGTGCTGGGGCCGACCGGGCCCTTGTCGACCACGCTGATGGCGCTGGGCATCGTGCAGCAACCGGTGTCGTTGCTGCAGACCATGAGCGGCGTGGTGATCGCGCTGGTCCATGTTCTGGTGCCTTTCCTGGTGATCGCCGTGTGGTCCAGCCTGCAGCGTTTCGACCCCGACACCCTGCGTGCCGCGGCCTCGCTGGGCGGCTCGGACCTGTCGATCTTTCGCCGCGTGGTGATCCCGCAGGTCATCCCTGGTGCGCTGGCTGGCGCCGTGGTGGTGTTCTCGCTGTCGGCGACCGCCTTTGCCACGCCGGCCATCGTCGGCGGACGCCGCCTGAAGGTGGTGGCCACCTCTACCTACGAGGAATTCCTGGGCAACATGAACTGGCAGCTGGGCTCGGCGCTGGCCGTGCTGCTGCTGGTGGTCAACATGCTTGTCGTCATCGGCGCAAGCCGTTTGGTCGAAAAGAAGTTCGCCCACGTCTTTGAATGAACGACCTCGATTGATGAAAACCTGCTCATGAAAAACGGTCCTCTCGCGCTGGGTTTCCACGCGCTCTTTGTCGGCTTCCTGGCCTTGCCGCTGGTGATGGTGATGCTGGTGTCGCTGACCGCCAAAAGTTACCTGTCGCTGCCCACCGATGGCCTGTCGCTTCGCTGGTATGCGGCCATGCTGGATAACCCACAATTCATCGCTGCCTTCAAGACCAGCCTGCTTCTGGGCCTGAGTTCTGCCTGTATCGCGCAAGTGCTGGCAATCCCCGCCGCCTATGCGCTTGCACGCATGCAGTTCACGGGACGCCAGGCGATCGCCGCGATCCTGATGTCGCCGCTGCTGATTCCGCACCTGGTGTTGGGCGTGGCCTTCCTGCAGTTCTTCTCGCAGATCGGCATGCGTGGCGGTTTCGTGGGCCTGGTGCTGGCGCACACGGTGGTGGTGGCGCCTTACGCGGTGCGGCTGATGATGAGCGCCTATACCGGCATGGATCCCAGCCTGGAGCGCGCGGCGCGTTCGCTGGGCGCCTCGGCATGGACGGCCTTCGTTCGCATCACCTTGCCGCTGGCGATTCCCGGCGTGGTCAGTGGTTGGTTGATGGCCTTCATCCACAGCTTCGACGAGACGACGATGACGGTCTTCCTGGCTTCGCCGTCGATGACCACGCTGCCGGTGCGCATCTACCTGCACATCGAAGAGACGGTCGACCCCTTGGTGGCCGCCGTGTCCAGCACCTTGATCATTATGGCCGTGGCGCTGATGGTGGTCCTCGACAAATGGTTTGGTCTGGATCGCCTGCTGACCGGCGGCGGCCCGAAGGACGAGCAATGATGCATCTGACTCCCCTTGCCCGGGCAAGCAGCACCGGTTCCGTACGCATTGAAGTCGACGGCGTGTCGCACCAGGTCGATCGGGGCATCAGCGTGGCAGCCGCGCTGCTGCAGCTTGGCTGCGAGACCTTCCGCACGCATCCAGTGAGCCAAGCGAGGCGGGCGCCGTATTGCATGATGGGCGTGTGCTTCGAATGCCTGGTGCAGACGGATGCCGATGGCCAGCAGCGGGCCTGCATGCTGACCGTCTGCGACGGCCTGCGAGTGAGCACGCGATGATCGACAAAGACGTGATCGTCATCGGTGCCGGCCCCGCAGGACTGGCGGCTGCCGATGCGCTTGCCGGGGCGGGTCTGGCGGTGCTGATGCTTGACGAGCAGGCAGCAGCAGGTGGGCAGGTCTATCGCGGCATCGACAGCTCGCGCCTGGACGCAGCGGGCGTGCTCGATCAGGACTACTGGACGGGCCGCACGCTGACCCGGGCGCCGAATCTGGCGCGGGTCGAGATCGCCTATCAGTCAAAGGTCTGGCATATCGCCGAGGGCAACCAGGTGAGTTATCTGCAGGCGGGCAGGGCGCAGACCGCGCGTGGAAAATTCCTGGTGATCGCCACCGGTGCGCGCGAGCGGCCCGTGGCCATTCCCGGTTGGACCTTGCCGGGCGTGATGACGGCGGGCGCCGCGCAAATCCTGCTGAAGACGGCCTCGGTGACGGCCGACGATGCGGTGTTCGCGGGTTCGGGGCCGCTGCTGTATCTGATCGCTGCGCAGTACCTGGCAGCTGGCGCGCGCATCAAGACCATTCTGGATACGACGCCGGGTGCGAACTACCTGCGTGCCGCGGCCAGCCTGTTGCCCTGTCTGGGCAATCAGCAGCTGTACAAGGGCCTGGGAATGCTGGCCCGGCTGATGCGGTCCGAGGTGCCGTTCCATCGTGGCGTGACCGGGATTCAGGCGCAGGGAACATCGGCGCTCAGCCAGGTGTCGTGGACCCGGGGCGGCAAGCGCCACACGCTGGATTGCAATGCCCTGTTCCTGCATCAAGGGGTGGTGCCGAATATCGAGATGCCGCTGGCGGCGGGCTGCGACTGGGTATGGTCCGAGGCGCGGCTGTGCTGGGAGATTCCAGTGGATGTGCACGGTGCGTCGTCTGTACCGACAGTGTTCGTGGTGGGCGATGGTGCGCGCATCATCGGGGCCAAGGCGGCGGTGCTGTCGGGCAAGCTGGCGGCGTCGCGGATTGCTGCGCTGGCCGGTGTCGGGGCTGCGGCATCGCAAGGGGAGGCGCAGGGCAACTCGCTGGGTAATCCGCAGAACAACGCGCCGCAGAACAACGCGCCGCAGAACAAGCCATACGACACACCACACGACAAGCCCTTGTTGCGCCTGCGTAAACGCGAACTCCGCATGCGGCAGTTTCTCGACAGGCTGTACCGGCCAGACGAGGCAAGCATCCTATCCGCCGATCCGCAGACGGTCGTATGCCGTTGCGAGAACCTGCGCATCCAGGATCTGGTCTCCACGGTGCCCGATGCCGGCGCCGATCTCAACTTCGTCAAGAGCGCCTCGCGCTGTGGCATGGGGCCGTGTCAGGGGCGCCAGTGCAGCCATTCGACGGCGCTGCTGGCACGCCGCGCCGATCCCGCGCAACACCAGCCCGTGCCCTTGCGGCCCCGCTCGCCGCTGGCGCCGCTGAGCTTGCAGGAACTGGCTTCGTACAAGGACGTGTCATGAGAGAAGCTGACGTGCAAGAACCAGGCATGAAGGACGTGTCATGAGCACCACCCTTACCGCCGACGTCGCCATCGTGGGCGCCGGCATCCAGGGCTGCGCCGCCGCCAATGCGCTGGCGCAGCGCGGCGTCTCTGTCGTCGTGCTGGAACGCGAATACGCCGGGCGCCATGCCTCGGGCGTGAACGCGGGCGGCGTCCGCACCATGGGGCGTCACCTGCTGGAGCTCCCCCTGGCCCTGGCCTCCAAAAAACTGTGGCACGACATCGGCACCTTGGTGGACGACGACTGTGGCTTCAATCCCGTCGGTCACCTGACGGTCGCCATGGGCCCGGAAAACCTGGCCGCCATGCAGGTGCGCGGGCAGGAGATCACCCGGCTTGGCCTGGATCACCATGAAACCCTGCTGTCCGCCGCCGAGGTCCACGCGATGCTGCCGATGCTGGTTGGGGATGTGGCCGGCGGCAGCATCGTGAAAGGCGACGGCTTTGCGATTCCCTTTCGCACCACCCAGGCGTTTCGGCGCAAGGCCCAGGCACGTGGCGCGCGCTTTCTGGAAGGCGCTGCGGTGCAAGACATTCGACGCGTCGACGGCGTGTGGCGCCTGTCTGCCGGCGATACACAGGTCAAGGCGCCAATGGTGATCAACTGCGCGGGCGCCTGGGCAGCGCCCATCGCACACATGCTGGGAGATGTCCTGCCCATCGAGGCCAAGGGCTCGATGCAGATCGTCACCGGCCGGATGCCGCCTTACCTGCCTTGCGTGGTCGGTCTGTCGGGTGCCCCGCTTGCCATGAAGCAGTTCGACAATGGCACGCTTGTCATCGGCGGCGGACAGCGTGCGCCGGTGGACGTCACGCGTCGCACCAGCAGCTTGGTGCCGAAAGGCCTGGGGATTGCTGCGAGCGTCGCCACCCGCTTTTTCCCGGGCTTGAAGACGGCGTCGATCGTGCGCTGCTGGTCCGGCATCGAAGGATTTTCACCGGACGGTTTGCCGATGATCGGTTTCGGTCGCGACCGCTCGGTGATCCATGCTGCGGGATTCTCGGCCCATGGCTTCCAGCTGGGGCCGGCGGTGGGGCAGGCGCTTGCCGACCTGGTGGTGGATGGCAAGACCGCCTTGCCCATCGCGCATCTGGGGCCGGAACGTTTTTCCCCCTGAAAAACCCGTCCGGCACTTTTTTTGCGGCTTCAGTACCATAGTGAATGACCCCCCTGGTCCGTCCCTATGGAATTGACCCATGAGTTTTCCCGCTGTCGTGCTGGTTGCCGCGATTGCCTTGCTGCTGGGCATCGGCGTGTGTTGGTGGGTATTGGGCAGGTGGTATGCGGCCAAGCTTGCCTGCGCATCCGACAGATCCGACAAAGCCATGCAGGCATTGCGAGACCAGCTCGACTGGTATTCCAACACCATGGCCTTTGCCGACATCGGTATATGGGAATGGACGGCGGCGACAGATGCCTGGCGCTGGTCCGACCAACTGTTCCGCGTATTCGGCTTGGTCCCGGGCAAGAACATTCCCGACACCAAGTGGTTCTTTTCGCAGGTCCATCACGACGATGCCGCCGAGGTGCTGTGGCGCGAGTTGGCCTGCGTGGCGGGCAACGCGCCCTTGCGTGTCGAGTACCGGTTTTTCCTGCCCACGGGCGAGATGCGCTGGATGCGTGCCGGCGGCGATGTGCTGCGTGACGAGTCAGGCGAGATCGTGCGCATGATGGGCGTGGTGATCGACATCACCGACGAGAAGCGCAAGCTTGCGCAGACGTCCCAGACGGCCAATTACGACGAACTAACCTGCTTGCCGAACCGCGCGTTTTTCAAGCGTCAGCTGGAAAGCTTCGTCAATGCATCCTTCGGCAAACGACAGGCGGTGGCCCTGGCTTGCGTCGATCTGTCGGGCTTCAAGCGGATCGGCGACGTCCATGGCAAGGTGACCGCCGATCGGGTGCTGCAGCAGATCGCCCAGCAACTGCGCCGCGCCGCGCGCGCCGAAGACGTGGTGTGCCGAATCGGGCCGGATGAATTCGCGATTCTGTTCAATGCCGATGGGCAGGACCCGGAAACCGTGGAAGCCACGGTGCGGGACATTGCTACCGCAGGCCTCGCGCCAGTGGAGATCGACGGCGTGATCTTCGACGTCGGGGCAAACATCGGCATCAGCAGCTACCCGACGCTTGCGACCACACCGGAATGCCTGCTGACGACCGCCGAGCGCGCCAGGTCACAGGGACAAGGGCAGGGCAGTGCCCTGCACATCGTCACCTACGCGGCCGCCAACTGATCAGAAACCCGCCAGCACGACCTTGCCGCGCGACCGGTTGCTTTCCACCAAGGCATGCGCACGACGCAGGTTGGCGGCATTGATGGTGCCGAAAGTCTCGTTCAGCGTGGTCTTCAGTACGCCTTCGTCGATCAGCGCCGACACGCGCTCCAGCAGCTTGTGCTGTTCGATCATGTCGTCCGTCTCGTAGATGGAACGCGTGAACATCAATTCCCAGTGCAGCGAAATGCTCTTGGACTTCAAGGGTCGCGCGTCCAGGGTTTGCGGGTCGTCGATCAGGACCAGGCGACCTTGCGGACGCAGCGCCTCGATGATCTGGGTGTAGTGACTGTCGGTGTGCGTCAGGCTCGCCACCATGTCGACCTGCGGCAGGCCGGCGCGGCTCAGTTCGTCGGCCAGCGGTTTGGTGTGGTCGATCACGTGGTGGGCGCCAAGTTCGCGCACCCAGTCCGCGGTTTCCGGTCGTGAGGCAGTGCCGATGACCGTCAGCTTGGTCAGCTTGCGGGCCAGTTGCGTCAGGATCGATCCCACGCCGCCTGCTGCGCCGATGATCAGCAGGCTCTGGCCTTCGCCACCGCCTTCCTGCACGCCCAGACGGTCGAACAGCAGTTCCCAGGCCGTGATGGACGTCAGCGGCAGGGCAGCGGCCTGCGCGTCGTCCAGGCTGCGTGGTTTGTGGCCGACGATGCGTTCGTCCACCAGGTGATATTCGCTGTTGGTGCCTGGCCGCAGGATGGAGCCGGCGTAGAACACGGCGTCACCGGCCTTGAACAGGGTGACATCCGAACCCACCGCATGCACGACACCCACGGCGTCCCAGCCGAGCACGCGGGGCTCGGTGACGGCGGCGTTCTTGCGGATCTTGGTGTCGACCGGATTGACCGACACGGCATGCACCTGCACCAGCAGGTCACGCGGGCCGGGCAGCGGCATGGGCAGGTCGATGTCGATCAGGGATTGCGGATCGTCGATGGACAAACCGTTCTGGGTGTAGGCGATGGCTTTCATAGGTTTCCTTTGAAGATTTCAGCTGCGCTCAGGGCGCGTGACAGGGCATGGCGCCATCATCGGCTGAATTGGTCTGTCGAAAAACAGTCAAAATAGATCAACACTTTCTTCAGAATCGTGAAAATGATCCGCATCGACGATCTGCAGTTGTTCGTGCGCTCGGCCGCGCTGGGCGGTTTTTCCGACGCGGCGCGCGAAGCCGATCTGGCGCCCGGGCAAGTCAGCGCCGCCATCAAGCGGCTGGAGCGCGAACTGGATATCCGCCTGTTTGCGCGGTCCACCCGCAGCCTGCGCCTGACGGCCGAAGGCGATCGGTATCTGCCTTATGCGCAGGGCGTGTTGGCGATGCTGCGCGACGGCCAGGAACAATTGCACGAAGAACGCAGCGAGCTCAGCGGGCAATTGCAGATTGCCGCGCCGTCCGACCTGGGGCGCAACGTGCTGCTGCCCTGGTTTGCGGCGTTTCGGCGGCAGCACCCGAAACTCACCATGCGCCTGTTCTTCTCGGACCGGGTGACGGACGTGTTTCGCGACCCGGTGGACGTGGCCATCCGCTATGGCCCGGCCGAGGACGCCAGCTACGTGGCGCTGCCGCTGGCGCCGAACAATCGCCGGGTGCTGACGGCCTCGCCCGGCTACCTGCAACGGCGCGGCCATCCGAGCTCGTTGGACGAGTTGGCGCAGCATGACTGCCTGCTTTACCTGATGCGCAACCGCGTCTATGACAAATGGGCCTTCGTGGTTGGCGGCCAGCGGCGCGTGGTCAATGTGCGCGGCCCCTTGCAGACCGATGATGCAGACGTGGTGCGACGCCTGGCGCTGGAAGGCGAGGGCATCATTTACAAGTCCTGGCTGGACGTCAGCGAGGACGTGCGCACCGGCCGCCTGGTGGTGTTGCAGGGCGACTGGCTGGGCGACCCTACGCCATTGTCGCTGGTGTGCCCGCACCGCAAGCAGTTCTCGCCGGCAGTGCAGTTGCTGCACCAACTGCTGAGGCAGAAATGCGAGGCGCTGGCGGCGACGTATCCAGGCGCATGACGACAGGCTTGCCTGTGCCGCGAATGAACTAGAACAGTCCCATCGTCGATGCCTTCAAGGTTGCCGCTGCGCGGGTGGTGCAGGCCAGTTTGCGGAAGATGTCCTCCAGATGGGCGCGCACGGTGCTCGGGTTGATCAGACCGCACTGTCTACCCCTTGGCCGACTGCCGCCATCGGACGAATGTCCGAGTCGGCAGTTCACGAAGCTCGGGAACGCCCCTTGCTAAGAGTCATCCATACCCACCCGATCGACGCGCAACCGTCGAGCACCCACCTACTGTTGGATCAACGGCGGTGGACATTTTTCTGGAGAGACTTCATGCCATCCATTCTGCTCTGGCTCCTTGGTGTGCCGATTCCCATCATCCTTTTGCTGTGGTTCATCTTCTGAGCCTTGCTTGAGAACACGGGGTGTCCGCTGCGCGAACCCCCGACCCGCCAGATCCACGCTTGCAGAACATCGAGAACAACATGTCTAGTACAACTACGCACCCGGCCAGCTACCCGGTGAGGGGCAATGTCGAGTCGGCGGTATCCGCCGTCTCTTGGGGCGCCGTGATCGGCGGCGCGTTCGTGGCCGCCGCACTGTCGCTGGCCTTGCTGGCGGCCGGCACCGCACTGGGCTTTGCCACCAGCTCGCCTTGGCGTGATTCGGGCGCAAGTGCCACCACCATCGGTGTCGGCGCCATCATCTGGCTGATCGTGGTCCAGATCGCCTCCGCCGGCATGGGCGGCTACGTGGCGGGTCGTCTGCGCACCAAGTGGGTGGACCTGCATTCCGGTGAAGTCTATTTCCGTGACACCGCGCATGGCTTGCTGGTGTGGGCGGTCGGTGCCGTCATCGGTGCCCTGTTGATCAGCTCGGCTGCCACCTCGTTCATCGGCGGTGCTGCCAAGCTCGCCGGTGGCGCTGCTGCCGGTGTGGGCGGCGCTGCTGCGACCGCTGTTGGTGCTGCTGCGCAAAACGCGCCTTCGGTCGATTATCTGACCGACACGCTGTTCCGTCGCGATACGCCTGATGCCGCGGCTACTGCCAACCCGGCTGAAGCACGTGCCGAAGTCGGCCGCATCCTGACGACCAGCCTGGCCAATGGCGAAATGACCGCCGAGGACAAGGCTCAGGTCACGCGCATCGTTGCGCAGCAGACCGGTGTCGATCAAGCCACCGCTGAAAAGCGCATCAACGACCTGACCGAAAAGGCCAAGGCCACTGCCGCACAAGCCAAGCAGAAGGCGCAGGAAGCTGCCGACGCTGCGCGCAAGGCTGCCGCTGCTGCTGCGCTGTGGATCTTCGTGTCGCTGCTGGTGGGTGCACTGAGCGCTGCTTACCTGGCGACCGTTGGTGGCCGCGCACGTGACCGCATGGACTGATGGTTGACGCTCCAAGGCAGGTGACAAGCCTTCCAGGGAGAAACATGGCCCCATTCGCGCAAGCGGTGGGGCCATTTTTCATGCGAGCATGCGGTGCGCATCGGTTCCGCCTCTGCTTGTTCATCACAAGGATTTCCATGCACGTACCGCTCTGGGTAAACATCGCCATTTTCGTGTTCGGCGCCGTGCTGATGTTCCTGGTTTTCTACGGCATCATCCGGCTGGCTCGCTACATCCTGGGCAAGCCCACCGAGGTGGCGTTCGTGGGCAGCATGAAAGGGCCATCGGTGCCGGTGCTGGCAAGCTTCACGGGCTTCACTTTCCTGCCCTGGGCTGCGATCACGTCCAACAACCTGAACCCGGTGCTGGCCATTCACCCGGACCGCATCGAATATCGGGCGCTCAAGCTTCGGACGCGTCCGATTTCCGATATCGCAGATGTCGACGTGCAACTGGCACGCGGCACCGTGAACCTGGTGTTCCGATTCCACGGTTCATCGAGGACCTTCACTGCGAATGTGGGCCAGCAGGCGCTCGCGGCACAAGCCTTGGCGGCCTTGCCTGCAACCGTCAGCCTGAAGCCGGGTGCGCGCAAGGTGCTGGATACGCTGGGTCCAAAGACCTGATCGGATCAGGCCTGGAAATTACGCAAACCCGTCACGCCGCGTGCAGGTGCTGATACACGATGGTCGCGCCGACCACGATCAGCACCACGCCGCCGAGCATCTCTGCGCGGCGGCCAATGGCCCTGCCCAAGACGCGGCCAAGCATCACGCCCATGGTCACCATCAACATGGTGGCCAAGCCGATGGTGACGGCGGCGCTGGCAATGTTCACGTCGATGAACGCCAGGCCCACGCCCACGGCAAGTGCGTCGATGCTGGTCGCAAACGCAGTGACTGCCAGCACCCAGAAGGTATGGCGCGTGGGCTTGTCTTCCGCTTCGGTGGGCGCGCGAAAACCGGCCAGGATCATGCGGCCGCCCAGCACCAGCAACAAGGCAAACGCGATCCAGTGATCCCACGCCGTGATGTAGCGTGATGCGGTCAGGCCGATGGCCCAGCCGATGACGGGCGTGATGCCTTCGATGACGCCGAAGATGAGGCCGGTGCGCAGTGCTTCGCGCAGCTTGGGTTGGTGCAGCGTTGCGCCCTTGCCGATCGCTGCGGCAAACGCATCGGTCGACATGGCGAAGGCCAGGAAGATGACAGAGAGATAGTTCAAAGCAGCAGTTCCGGCCGGGCGCGATTCCACGATGAGCCTGCGCGCCCGACCTCGGCGCAAGCTATCGATGGTCTCGCCAACCAGATGGTGCACGTGCCACGGCAGACGCCGAGAATGTTGACACGGGCGCTTTCGAAAACGCGAAAGCCGGCTACTCCCCACAGAGGCCCGAATGGTACGTTCAACAACGCGCTTTGTCACGCGAAAAAATTCTGCAAGTAGTTGATTCTATTAAAGAAAGTGCAATCGATGATTAATAGCCAGGGCTAATTTTCAGCTGCCTATCAACTATCCAAAAGGCTATTAGCGAACGCGTTTGTGTGTATTGCTGGCGGTATCTGTGGGTTTGCTTAAGCGCCGTCTGTTTGCGCGCGCCGCCAGCTTTTTCTGCGCGTACACTGCCGTCCATGCGTGCACCCCGACCCCATCGTTTCAGGCGTTCTGCGATCTTCTCGCTCGAACGGGCAAGCGTGTCCCGATGCCTGAACATAGGGGGTCTGGCATTGCGCTGGGCGCTGCTGCTGTTCCTGGTTTTCGACCAGATGGCCACGCCTTTCCAGGGCTATCGGCATGACGTTCAGGCGGGTGGCAGCGCGTTTGCGCAGACTCACGCGAACGATGCGCGCCTCGCCCTGGGCGTGGCCTGCCTGCCCCAATTCAGGCCGGCTGGCGTGCAGCCCTCGACGCCCGCCCACGCGCACATGCCGCTGTTCGTCGCCGCGACGTCCGGCGAAGAAGATCGGTCGCCCTGGCTGGATGCGCGACGGGTCCTGATCTCGCTGTGGTCCGACTGGTTCGATTGGCCGGACGCGGCTGCGTCGCTTGCCCACATCCTGTCGGTCGACCCGCCATCTCTGCACACACGCGCCATCGGCGAACGTCCACACACACGCGCGCCACCGCTGCAGGCCTGATTCCCCGGTTTCTTTGCCGACGCGTCGCATGCGCCGCGTCTGACCACCCCTGCTTTGCGTAGAAGCGGTGAGTGCGTCGTTTCAGTCGTACGCCGCGATACGCGACAGCAGTCCTTGCTGCCTGCGCGGCCAGTCAGATGAGTGTTGAATGAAATTTTTTCCTGAGCCTGGCAATCGCTCCATGCCCGCGTATGCGAGCAGACGGACGCGTCGGTGGATGGCTGCGCTCATCATGTCGATCACGCTCGCCTGCATCGTCACCGGACACGAGGGCTTGCGCGTCGTGCAGTTGTGGGCGCTGGTCTTGCCTGTGATTGCGTGGCAGTTGTGGCCGATACGCCATGTGGCCTGGCGCGCTGTTCGCTCGCTCGTTATCTGGCTGATCGCCATGAGCTTCGTGATCGATGGCGTGGTGCGCGCCTACATCACGCATACCTATCAGGCTGCCCCTGACAGTTCGATGGTCTTGAGCGCCATGGCCAATACCAGCCGCGCCGAGAGCGCGGAATATCTGCAGATGTACTGGGTGCAGTGCCTGGGCAGTGCGCTTGCCGTACTGGCTGCCGCTGTGCTGCTGGCGGTGTGCGCACGCATCGGGGCGCGACCCGTGGCCACGAATGTCGTCGATCCTGCACCGGGCCGGACCGGCCGCCGCGTGATGGGGATGGTATTGGGCCTGTGCCTGGCGATCAGCGCCGTGGGCTACATCAGCAAGCCGTGGCGCCGCCTGCATCCGCTGATGTTCTGGCCGGCCTGGAGCGTGTCGGTGGCAAACGTGCGCGGAAGCTGGCAGCACCAGGAAACCGAGCGCCAGCGCGCGCTTGATGCGGCGGTGGCGGCGCAGCCCGTGCTGGGCAATGACAAGCCGGCGACCGTGGTGCTGGTGATATCGGAGAGCATCAATCGCGACAATCTTGGCTTGTACGGTTATGCACGCGCGACCAGCCCGTCGATGATCAAGCAGAAAGATGCGCTGGCCGACCAACTGCTGACCTTTCGCAATGCTTGGTCGACCCAGGCCACGACGGTGCCATCTCTCCTGGGCATGCTGCACCTTCGCAATGAAGACCCGGCGCCTTTGCATGTCATTGCCCTGGCGCGCGCCGCCGGCTTCAAGGTCTGGTGGATTGGCAACCAGGACGATGTCGCCATCGAGAACCTACACGCCAAACTGGCCAATGAGGTCGACCTGGTGAACCGCACCCCGGGTCGCGGCAGTGTTTCGCTCGATGCCAACGTGCTGTCGCCCATGCGCGCTGCCATGGATGATCCGAGTCCGCGCAAGTTGATCGTGGTGCATCTGATCGGCGCGCATCCGCATTACCTGCTGCGCTACCCCAAGGGCGCCAACGTATTCGATCACGCCGACGATGCCGTCGATAAAACCATGAGCGAACAAGGCCGTGCCGCCTGGGTGCGCGAGTTCCGGCAGGACTATGACGCGGCGCTGCTGTATCACGATGGGGTGATGTCGCAATTGCTGGATGCCTGCCGCCAGGGTGGCAAGCCGGGCGAGTACCGCGCCTGGATGTTCCTGTCTGATCATGGGCAGGAAGTCGGTCATGTGATGGACCACGCCGGGCACAGCCAATCCACCGCCGCCGGGTATCGGATCCCTGCCTTGATCTGGCAAAGCACGCCGCGTCACCCGGTACCGGCCGGCACGGCAGACCGGCCGTTCCGGGCCGACTGGACCAGCATGACGCTGGCCGATCTGATGGACATCCGCTGGAAGGGCTATCAGCCGTCCCACGATGTCCTGAACCCAGACTATCGATGGGAAGCGCCCAAGCTGGGGGCGCCGGTCAAGTCCTTTGTGGACTGACAGCGGCGCCTGATGAGGCGCCGCTGCGATGGCCTTGGTAGATATCGACTTACGTGGTCTCGACTTACTTCAATTCGATTTCAACAAACACGAATTCGAAATCGTTGTCGTTGATCACGTTGTGTTCCACACCCGTCAGGCGGGTGTACGACACGCCGGCGGTCAGCGGGCTGCGGATCTCGCCGTTGGGGGTTTCCAGCAGCAGGGCGCCGCTGGTCATCGGCACCACCACGTAGTCCATGCCGTGGCGGTGATACCCGGTTTCGGCGCCGGGGGCGAAGCGCCATTCGGTGACGAGCACACGTTCGTTGTCGATCTGGACGGTCGGGACGGCGGCGGGACGGGTCATGGACGGAACCTTGAAAGAAGTGGAAGGCGCATGCGCAGATTTACCTGCGCGCGGGGCGTGCGGCCAAGCATGCATGATGCTTGGCCATGAGGCAACGTCCTGGCACCGCGTTCCGGCAGTGCGCCATGTCGGATCGTCTATCCTCTGGGGCTTCGAGGAGATTCATCACGATGCCGACCTCAAGGGCGCTCGACACGGGCACCGCCGAGTCAGATCCTGCCGCACAGGCTGCATCTGCTGCCGCCGGCCACCGTGCTGCCGGTCAGATCGCTTCAGCCCAGATCGCTTCCGATCAAGGCAAACCGACGCGCCGAGCCCGCCAGGACAAACGCGCCCTCATACTCGATGCGGCGCTTGCGCTGTTTTCGCGTTTCGGCCTGCATGGCACCTCGATAGATCAGGTGGCTGCGCGCGCCGAGGTGTCCAAGGGCAACCTGCTGTACTACTTCGCGAACAAGGAAGTGCTGTACGTCTCGGTGCTGCGCGAGCTGCTGGACGTGTGGCTGGAACCCTTGCGCAATTTCAGCCCCGACCAGGATCCACGCGATGCAATCGGTGACTACATCCGCCGCAAGCTGGTGATGTCGCGCGACCGCCCGGACGCGTCGCGGCTGTTCTGCCTGGAGATGATCCAGGGTGCGCCCTTGCTGGGCGATGCGCTGGATCAGGAACTGCGCGAGCTGGTGACGCGCAAGTCGGATGTGATCCGTGCCTGGGTGGACGCAGGGAAGCTTGCGCCCGTTGATCCCCACCATCTGATCTTTGCGCTGTGGGGCATCACCCAGCACTACGCCGACTTTGCCGTGCAGGTGAAAGCCCTGACCGGCAAGACGCTCAACGATGCCGCGTTCTTCGAGCAGACCGTGGACAGCGTGCAGCGCATGGTCTTGCAAGGGATCACGATGCGCTGAGGGTGGCAGCGAGGCCCAGGGGCTTATCCCGGTTTGCCAACATGCGCAATAGAGGCGATCTCGATCAGCGCGTCGGGTTTCACCAGGCCGCACTGAATGCAGTAGCGGGCGGGCTTCACTCCCGGAAAGAACTCCGCGTAAACAAGATTGATCGCAGCATAGTCATCCCAGCTCTTCAGCATGATCATGTTGAAGGTGACGTCGTCCATGGTGCCGCCAGCGGTCTCGACCACCGACTTGATGATGGTCAGTACATGCCGCGTCTGTGCCGCCGCATCGCCGACGTGAACCACATTGTTGTGCTCGTCGAAGGGCAAGGTGCCCGACACATACAGCGCGCCATCGGCAAGCGTGCCGGGCACGAAAGGCGCGATGGGCGTACCGGTGCCCGGCGGGATGATGGCTTGTTTCGGCATGGCATAAATCCTGTGTGGGTAAAGGAGCAGGCAGGTGGGCGCTGAGCCTGGTGAAAAGTCCTGTGCAGAGTACTTCGGCTGCAGCTTGCTGCGTCAACCGGTGCTTCGTGCCCGTATCCGACCAACATTTCGTAGCCAAACCGTCAGGCCACTGACAGCACCAGGGCGATAAGATGCAAGCCGCCTTAGTATACGAATGGTTACTCCATGTTGAAACGCAATCCGAGCATTGTCCTGTTCGCATTGACGATCCTGCTTGCCGGTGTGATCGGTGCCCTGACGCCGTCCATCTTCCCGGAAGATCTGTTTTCCGAGGGTGGTCCGGTCGAGGAACTGACCCTCGGGTGCTATGCCCTGGGCATTCTTGCCGTGGCCATGGTGCCCACCCGCATCGTCGGTCGGATCGACAAACTCGCCACCTGTATTTTGCTGGCGGCCTTCGCTGCACGTGAAATGGACCTGCACACGGTGATGTTCGGCACCAGCATCCTGAAGGCCAGGTTCTACAACCGCGATGGCACGGCGCCACAGATCGCGATTGCCTTGCTGATCCTGCTGCCCATCTTTGCATCGATCGGCTGGCTGGCGGTCAAGCATGGCCGACAATGGCTGGGCGCCCTGCGTGAACGGCAGCCCGCGGCGATCACCTTCCTGATCTTCATGATCGCGCTGGTGGTCGCCAAGCTCAGCGACCGGGCGCCGGACACCTTGGCTGGCTGGCACCTGATGGTGTCGATGACGGTCCGCCACATCATGCAGGGCATTGAAGAAAGCTTGGAAATGTTCCTGCCGATCTTCGTGGCGATGGCGGTGTGGCAGGCTGCGCGGTATGCCATGCCGCGCATGTCGCCGCAGACAAGTCGAGTCTGATGCGCGTCTGAATGCGCTACCTCTGGACACTCGCCTGCATGCAAAGGGCCCGCAAATGCGGGCCCTCTTTCATTGGGATGCAGGCAGTCTCGACGCTGATCAAGGCCGAGATGTCATGAATCGACTCAGATCCCGCGCGCCCCTGTCGCCATGAAGCCGCCATCCACCGGGATTGCGGTGCCGGTCACGTAGGACGCAGCATCCGAGGCCAGAAATGCCACCACGGCGGCGACTTCATTCGTGCTGCCGTATCTGCTCATCGGGATCGCCTTGGCGTATTCCGTGCGGAACTGCTGGGTGTGCATGGCTTCGGTCATGGCGGTGTCGATCGGGCCGGGGCACACCGCGTTCACGGTGATGCCATGTTCCGCCAATTCCGCCGCAATCTGCCGGGTCAGCCCGATCACCGCCGCCTTGGACGTGCCGTAGGCGGTACGCCCGCTGCCCACCGCGCGCATGCCGGCCACCGAGGCCAGGTTGACGATGCGTCCCCAGCCGCGCTCGACCATCATCTGGGCGGCGTACTGGCTGCACAGCATGGTGCCCGTCACGTTGATGTTCATGGTCGCCAGCCAGTTGTCCAGCGGGAAGCTCAGGAAGGGAATCACCTTGGCGATGCCGGCGCTGTTGACCAGCACGTCGCAGCGTCCGAACTCGCGGCGCACGGTGTCGAATCCTTGAGCGATGGATGCGGGGCTGCCGACGTCCATGGTCAGGGCCAGGGCTTGGCGGCCGGCTTCGCGCAGGGTCGCGGCGCTGCGCGAAGCTGCCGCGCCGTCGATGTCCGCAACCACCACGGTCATGCCTTGTTCGGCCAGCAGGCCGACCACGGTCGCACCGATGCCGCTTGCACCGCCGGTTACCACTGCTACCCGGGCGTGAATTTTTTGTTCGTCGTGCATCGTGATCCTCCCTTGTTTGGTGCGTCGTACCGCGCTGGTAAGGACGCTTGGGCTTAGGCTATTGCGCACCAATCCTGGGCGGCAAATACAAAACAACTATGAAATCGTATAAGTTAATTGCGTGGAAGTATTTGTAATAAGCATACAAGGCCACCATGATTGCGAATTACGCATGAAGCTGGGGTCATGGAACTTCGTCAACTCGAAGCATTTGCGGCCACCTTGTCGACCGGTAGCGTCACAGGGGCAGCACGCCTGCTCGATCGATCCCAGCCGGCCATCAGCCGTTCCATCCAGGAACTGGAAGCCCAGATCGGTTATGCCTTGTTCACGCGCAGCGGACCGCGCGTAACGCCCACCACGCAAGGCTTCCTGCTGTACCAGGATGTAGAACGCGCCCTGGGCAGCTTGCGTCATATTCGCACTCGCGCCGACGAAATCGCGCGCGGCGATGGCGCGCCGCTGCGGCTCGCGGCCACCTTTGCGATGTCCAGCGGTCTGGTGCCCTCGGCATTGAAGCTGGTCGCCGACCGACACGGCCCCGGCCACACCCAGTTGCGCAGCATGCCGGCCGAACAAGTCGTGCATGCGGTGTTGACCGGGACCGCGCAAATTGGCGTCAGCAGCCTGCCGCTGGAACATCGTGGCTTGCGCGTGAACTGGATCGGCCAGTCGCGCTGTGTGGTGGCCCTGTCCGAAAACGATCCGCTGGCCGTGCTCGAGGTAGTGCCTTTGGCGGCGCTGGCGGGTCGGTCGCTGGTCACGCTGAGCAACCCGTACCGCCTGCGTCGCAGGCTTGATGCGGCCATGGTGCGCATCGGCAAGGATGTCACGGCGCGCGGGCAGGGCGGCCTGATCGAGACCAATTCCTCGATCAACGCGATGGCTGCGGTGCGTGCCGGGCTGGGGGTGTCGGTGCTGGAACCCGTCACCGCCTATGGCGCGCCGATGCAAGGCGTGGTGGTGCGGCCGCTGGATATCGACATTCCGTATTTCTTCGGTGTCATCACCCCCCAGTCCTCGCCGCTCGAAGAACCGGTGGTGGCGTTGGCCGATGCCTTGGCCCAGGCCGCCGCCACCCTGCTGCCGGGTTTTGTGCTGCACCAGGCCGAGGCCCATGCGAGCTTGCTGCAATCGATTTATGACGGCGAAGTCGCCGTCGAACCGGAAATCCAACCATGAGTGCTTCGATCCAGTCCGTGTCCGATCAGGACGTATCCGCCAAGCTTGCTGCACCTGCGAGTCCGCCTGTGGGCCTGGCGGCGCTCGAAGCGCGTGTGCGCCAGGACCTGTCCTGGCTGGAACTGCCGGCCAAGTCCTGGACGGTGCAGCACACGCACGAAGGCCAGACGGTGCTGGACGTGGCGATCATCGGTGGCGGCATGGCGGGCTCGGCAGCGGCGGCCGCCTTGAAGCACGTGGGCGTGAAAGCGGTGATCTTCGATCGCAGCCCGGCCGGCTTCGAAGGTCCGTGGGCAACCACGGCGCGCATGGAAACGCTGCGTTCGCCCAAGCAGCTGACCGGCCCGGCGCTGGGCTTGCCCGCGCTGACCTTCCGCGCCTGGTTCGAGGCGCAATTCGGTCTCGAGGCCTGGGACGCGCTGGACAAGATTCCGCGACTGCAATGGATGGACTACCTGCGCTGGTATCGCCAGGTGCTGCAGCTGGACGTGCGCAACCAGCACAAGGTCACGGCGGTCAAGCCGCGCGCCGACCAACTGGTCGAGCTTGAACTGGATACGCCCGACGGCGCGGTCACGGTATTTGCGCGCCGTGTGGTGCTGGCGACGGGCCGTGATGGCCTGGGTGCTGGCTGGGCGCCGGACTACGCGCATGCCTTGCCGCGTGATCGCTGGGCGCATTCGTCCGACGTGCTGGACTACGCCACCTTGGCCGGCAAGCGTGTCGGCGTGATCGGTGCCGGTTCGTCGGCCATGGACAGTGCTGCCACTGCGCTGGAATCCGGCGCGGCGCGGGTCGATCTGCTGGTGCGCCGCCCCGATCTGCCGCGCATCAACAAAGGCAAGGGCGCAGGCAGCCCGGGCATGACCTTCGGTTATCCCATGCTGTCGGACGAATGGCGCTGGCGCATTCGCCACTACGTCAACGTGCAGCAGGTGCCGCCGCCGCGCGGCAGCACCATGCGCGTGTCGCGCAACCCGAACGCGCATTTCCAGCTGGGCTATGCGGCACGCAATGCCTGGATGGAAAACGACGAAATCGTCGTCGAGACGGCACAGGGCAAGTTCGCTTTCGACTTCCTGGTGTTTGCCACGGGCTTCCGCACCAACTGGGAACGCCGGCCGGAATTTGCAGCGCTTGCGCCACACATTCGCCTGTGGGGCGAACGCTATACACCTGACGCGGCAGATGCCGACCAGGAACTGGCCGAATCGCCCGACCTGGGTCCCGTCTTCGAATTCCTGCCGCGCGATCCCGACGCCTGTCCCGGGCTGTCACGCGTGCACTGCTTCTGCTGGCCAGCGGCGGGTACGCATGGCGCGGTGTCCGGCGACATCCCGGCGGTCAGCGACGGCGCGAAGAAACTCGCGCAAGGTCTGGCCGGCCTGCTGTTCGGCGAGGACATCGACACGCACTTTGCCCGCATGCAGGCCTGGGACGACCCGGAACTGCTGGGTGACGAGTGGGTGCCGTCGGCTGTGCCGCCGCCCGCCGTGAAGGGGTCTGCATGATTACGCTGCGTACTGCATCACCGCTGAACATGCCCGCACGCCTGAGTCAGGTCGACATCAAAACGGCGGGCCTATGACCGGCTGGCTGATCCGTCGCCTGATTCAGGCCTTCTTCGTGGTGCTGGCGATGAGCCTGATCGTGTTCGTCGGGCTGCACATCATCGGCAACCCGGTGGACATTCTGCTGTCCGACGACATGAACCAGCAGGACCGGATCGAGGCCATTGCGCGTCTGGGCCTGGACCAGCCTTTGTGGCGCCAGTACCTGTCCTTCCTGTGGGCGGCAGTGCATGGCGACCTGGGCAAGAGCTTCGTGTATCACGAGAGCGCCATCGGCCTGATTCTGCACCGCCTGCCCGCTACGCTGGAACTGGCGATTGCCGCCATGGTGATCGCGGTGGTGGTGGGCGTGCCGCTGGGCATGTTCGCCGGCCTGAAGCCCGAGAATCCGCTTTCGCGGATGTTGATGGCCAGCAGCATCGTGGGATTCTCGCTGCCGTCCTTCTGGGTCGCCTTGATGTTCATCATGGTGTTCGCGGTGCAACTGGGCTGGTTCCCGGCCAGCGGCCGTGGCGAAACCGCCAGCCTGTTCGGCATCCAGTGGTCCTTCCTGACCTGGGACGGTCTGCGCCACCTGATCCTGCCGGCCACCACGCTGGCCTTGTTCAAGATGTCGCTGGTGCTGCGCCTGACGCGCGCAAGCGTCCGTGAAGTGCTGCCGCTGGACTTCGTGAAGTTCGCGCACGCCAAGGGCCTGCGTCCGTCGCGCGTAGTGATGATGCACGTGATGCGCAACACCATGATCCCGCTGGTGACGGTGTTGGGCCTGGAACTGGGGTCGACCGTGGCCTATGCCGTGGTCACCGAAAGCATCTTTGCGTGGCCGGGCGCCGGCAAGCTGATCCTGGACAGCATCTACACACTCGACCGCCCGGTGGTGGTGGCTTATCTGATGGTGGTGGTCTTGCTCTTCGTGGTGCTGAATCTGCTGGTCGACCTGGCCTACCGCGTGCTCGATCCGCGCGTCCGTGTCGAGGCCGCCCAATGAGCGCCCTCGGACTCGACCTGGCTTCGCCCTGGCGCCGCGCGCTGATCGACTTCTGTCGCTCGCCGGTCGCGCTCGGTGCGCTGATCGTGCTGGTGCTGATCGCGCTCGCCGCCATCTTCGCGCCGTGGCTCGCGCCGCAGAACCCCTATGACCTGATGCAGCTCGACGTGCTGGATGCGCGCCTGCCGCCGGGCTCGCACAGCGAAGCGGGCGGCTACACCTACTGGCTGGGCACCGACGGCCAGGGCCGCGACCTGGTGTCGGGCATTCTGTACGGGCTGCGCATCAGCCTGATGGTGGGTATCGGTTCGGCATTGGCCGCCGCGTTCATCGGCACCATGGTGGGCTTGTTCGCGGCCTGGGCCGGCGGCCGGGTCGATGCTGCGCTGATGCGCCTGGTCGACCTGCTGCTGTCCTTCCCGACCATCCTGATGGCCTTGATGATCCTGGCCTACATGGGCAAGGGCGTGGGCAACGTGGTGTTCACGCTGGTGATGCTGGAGTGGGCCTACTACGCCCGTACCGCCCGCGGCCAGGCGCTGGTGGAAGTGCGCCGCGAATACGTGGACGCTGCGCGCGGGCAGGGCGTGCCGGGCTGGCGCATCGTCACCGGCCACTTGCTGCCGAACTGCATGCCGCCTTTGATCGTGATCGGCACGCTGCAGATCGCACGCGCCATCACGCTGGAAGCCACGCTGTCCTTCCTGGGCCTGGGCGTGCCGGTGACCGAGCCTTCGCTGGGTTTGCTGATCGCCAACGGCTTCCAGTACATGTTGTCGAACGAATACTGGATCAGCCTCTTCCCCGGCCTGGCGCTGCTGGTCACCATCGTCGCCATCAACCTGGTCGGCGACCAGGTGCGCGACGTGCTCAACCCGAGGTTGCAACGATGAGCGCCAGCCACACGACGAATACCGGACCCACACTGGAAGTGCGCAAGCTGCGCACCGTCTTCGACACGCGCGCAGGCGAAGTCGCCGCCGTCAACGAAGTGTCCTTCACGCTCGAACGCGGCCGGGTGCTTGGCCTGGTCGGCGAATCCGGCTCGGGCAAGTCCGTCACCGGCTTTTCCATCATGGGGCTGGTCGATGAGCCGGGCCGCATCGCCGGCGGCGAGATCCTGTTCCAGGGCCGCGACCTGGCCAAGCTGCGCCGTGAAGACATGCGCCAGCTGCGCGGCAACCGCATCGCCATGGTTTTTCAAGACCCGATGATGACGCTGAACCCGGTCTTGCGGGTCGACAAGCAGATGATCGAAGCCGTACAGGCGCACCAGCGGGTCAGCCATGCGGTCGCCCGCGACCTGGCGCGCGACACGCTGGGTCTGATGGGCATTGCCAGCCCGGACGAGCGCCTGATGGCCTACCCGCATCAATTGTCGGGCGGCATGCGCCAACGTGTGGCAATCGCCATTGCGATGCTGCATCGGCCCGATCTGATCATTGCCGACGAACCGACGACTGCACTGGACGTGACCATTCAGGCGCAAATTTTGTCCGAGATGCAGAAACTGGTGGAAGAGCAGGGCACGGCACTCATCTGGATCAGCCATGACCTGTCGGTGGTGGCCGGCTTGGCCGACGACATCGCGGTGATGTATGCCGGTCGCATCGTCGAGCACGGTACGGTCGACGATGTGCTGGATCGTCCTTTGCACCCTTATACCCAGGGCCTGATCGGCAGCCTGCCGCGTCGGGCGCCGGGGCAGAAGCGCGGCACGCGGCTGCGCCAGATTCCGGGCATGACGCCCAATCTGCTGGCCTTGCCGCCGGGCTGTGCGTTTGCGCCGCGCTGCACGCGTGCAACGGAAACCTGTCTGCAGCAGCCCCCTGTCACCCGGCCGACGGGTGTGCAGGAAGTGCGCTGCTTCCACCCGGGCGCGCCCACGCTGTATCCCGAATCGACGTCGCAAGGAGTCGGCGCATGAGCACTGAACTTGCGTTGGACAAGACGCTGAACCCGCATGCGCACACAGGCCTGGATCAATCTGCCCCCCTTGCCGAGTTGCGCGACGTCAGCCGCCGTTTCGGCGGGCGTCCGGCCGGCCAGTTCGGCCGCCTGCTGCAACGCATGGGCTGGGAAAAGCCGCCCGCAATCACGCATGCCGTCGACCACGTCGATCTGCAGATCAAGCGCGGTGAAGTCGTCGGCCTGGTCGGTGAATCCGGCTGCGGCAAGTCGACGCTGGGTCGCATGGTGGCAGGCCTGTTGCCGGCATCAGATGGCAAGGTGCTGCTCAGCGGCACGCCCATCGACGAACTGACGACCGAGCAACGCAAGGCCGCCCGCCTGCGCGTGCAAATGATCTTTCAGGACCCGTACGCCAGTTTGAATCCGCGGCTGCGGGTGGATCGCATCGTTGGCGAAGGCGCGCGATTGCATGGTCTGACCGACCGTGCCGGCTTCGACGATTACGTGGCCGCACAATTGCAGCGTGCCGGGCTCGATCCGGCGCTGCGCCATCGTTATCCGCACCAGTTCAGCGGTGGCCAGCGCCAGCGCATCGGCATTGCCCGTGCCCTGGCGGTGCAGCCGGAACTGCTGGTCTGCGATGAAGCCGTGGCGGCACTCGACGTGTCGATCCAGGCACAGATCCTGAACCTGTTCATGGATTTGCGCGAAGAACTGGGCCTGACCTACCTGTTCATCAGCCATGACCTGGGCGTGGTCGAGCACTTGTCGGACCGCGTGGTGGTGATGTACCTGGGTCGCGTGGTGGAAAGCGCGCCGGTTGACGAATTGTTCGAGCATCCCGCGCATCCGTACACGCAGGCGCTGCTGGCCGAAATCCCGCGCCTGGACGTACGCCGCACGCGTTTCCAGACCATTCGCGGTGAAATTCCCAGCCCGCTTGCGCCGCCGTCTGGCTGCCATTTCCATCCGCGTTGTCCGCACGTCATGCCTCGCTGCAAGGTGGAAGCACCGACCTTGCGCGGCATCGCGATCAATCACCTGAGCGCCTGTCATCTGCACGACGGCGCATAAGGCTTTCGAACCATTTGCGCTGACCGCACCGCTTTCCCACGCATCACCTCTGTCCCCGAGCACCGCGTTTTCCTTGTCGGCCACCGACACGCACCAGAAAGGACTTCCATGAATCGCATCCTGCTAACCGCCTTGACCGCCGCCGCCCTGCTGGGCGCGGGCGCCGCGTCCGCACAATCCCTCTCGATCGGCTTTGCCGACCCGGTTTCGTCGATCGACCCGCAGCTGAACAACCACGCAGGTGACCGCTCGGTGGCGCTGCACTTGTTCGATGCCATCGTCGACCGTCACGACAGCGGCAACCTGCCGTCGCTGGCGCTCAGCTGGAAGACGCTGGACGACAAGACCTGGGAATTCAAGCTGCGCCCGAACGTGGTCTGGTCCGACGGCAAGCCCTTCACCGCCGATGACCTGGTGTATTCCTTCGAGCGTGCCCGCAAGGTGCCGGGCAGCGTGGCGTCCTACGCCAGCTCGCTGCGCACGGTGGAGTCGGCTACCGCCAAGGACCCGCTGACGCTGATCATCAAGACCACCATTCCGAACCCGGAACTGCTGACCAACATCGGCGCGGTGCACATCGTCAGTCGCCATGTAGGCGAGAAGGCCAGCACCGAGGACTACAACGCCGGCCGCGCAGCGATCGGCACCGGTCCCTACCTGCTGACCTCGTGGACGCCTGGCGACCGCGCCGTGTTCGCGCGCAACGACAAGTACTGGGGCCCGAAGCCGGCCTGGGAAAAGGTCACCTACCGCTACATCAACAACGCCGCTGCCCGCACTGCTGCGCTGCTGGCAGGCGATGTGGACGTGATCGACAAGGTGTCGGCATCCGACGTCGACCGCCTGCGCAAGACGTCCAACATCTCGGTCTACGCTTACCCCGGTTTGCGTGTGCTGCTGGTGCAGCCCAGCTTCCGCAAGGGACCGAACGAGTTCATTACGGACAACGCCGGCAAGCCGCTGGCCGAGAACCCGTTGACCGATGTGCGTGTGCGTCAAGCCCTGAATATCGCCATCAACCGCAAGACGCTGGTTGACCGCGTGATGCAGGGCACGGCCACCGTGGCCAATCAGTGGATGCCTGCCAAGACCTTCGGCTACAACCCGGAGGTCAAGGACATCCCCTACGACGTGGCGCAAGCCAAGAAGCTGCTGGCCGAGGCCGGTTTCCCCGAGGGCTTCAAGCTGACGGTGCACGTGCCGGGTGATCGTTACCCGCTGGGCGCCGAAACCTTGCAGGCCGTGGCGCAGTTCTGGAGCCGCATCGGTGTGAAGACGCAGTTGGAAGTCGTGCCATGGTCGGTGTACTCGGCACGCGCCAACAAGAACGAGTTTGCGATCAGCATCGTGGCCTGGGGTAATGGCACGGGTGAAGCCGGTTATGGCCTGCAGAACGTGTTTGCCACCGCCAACAACCAGAAGGGCCTGGGCAATTCGAACTGGGGACGCTACAGCAGCGTCGATGTCGACAAGGCACTGGAAGCCGCCACCGTCGAGTTCAACACCGAACGCCGTGCCGCGATCCTGCGTCACTCGGTGAAGCTGGTGTCTGACGACGTGGCGGCGATTCCGCTGTTCCACTACCAGAACATCTGGGCCGCCAAGAAGGGCTTGAAGGTCGAGCCCTACATCAGCGACCGCACGACCGCGATGCAAGTGAGCAAGCAGTAATCGGTATGCAGTAATCGGTATGCCGTAAGTCGTAAGCAGTAAGTCGCAAGCAGTAAGCCTGAGCTGCGGATCGCGCGCCGAGCAAGAAATGGCGCGCGGTCCGCGCCCTTGCGCGAATCCACGCAGCAAGGGTGTTTCGGAGCATGTATGAATTCAAGTCCCTTTTCCGTTCGCGTCGAGCCGGCCCATGCCCGCATCGACGTGCCCCGCCGAATCACGGTCGATGGCCTGGAGCCAGGCGAGATCGTGACGCTGAGCGCGGTCACCGCGCGCGCCGGCACACCGTGGCAGGCCATTGCGCAGTTTGCAGCCGATGCGCAGGGCGTGATCGATCTGACGCGAGACGCACCGCTTGCCGGCGACTACGAAGGCGTGTCGCCGATGGGCCTGATCTGGGCTCAAAGCCTGCAGGACCCGAAGGTCGGCAACGGCCGTGTGCTGTTTCCCGACGACGTGTTCGAGGGCCTGGACACCACCGTGACCGCCGTGCGCCAGTCTGGCGTGACGACCAGCGCAAAGCTGCATCAACAACTTGCCACTGCAGGCGTGACCCGCCGCGAGGTGCGCGAAGAAGGACTGGTGGGCACCTTGTTCCTGCCCGCCGGGCCCGGTCCGCATCCGGCCGTGATCATCGTCAATGGCTCGGGCGGCGGCATCAATGAACCGCGCGGTGCGCTGTATGCCTCGCAAGGCTATGCGGCGTTTGCGCTGGGCTACTTCAAGGCGCCGGGGTTGTCCGACTACATCTCCAACACGCCGCTGGAATACTTCGAGACCGCCCTGGCCTGGGTGCATCGCACGCTGCGTCCGCTGCATGGTTTTGTTGCGCTCAGCGGCCAGTCGCGCGGTGGTGAGCTGGTCTTGCTGCTGGGCGCGATGTTCCCCGAGCAGGTGTCGGCAGTGATCGGTTATGTGCCGGGTGCTGTCGTCCACGGGGCGCAAAGCGCCTGCGACCCTGCCACCGGTCGTGATGGCCCGGCCTGGCTGTATCGCGGCGAAGTCGTGCCGCACGTCTGGCAGAACAACCGCACAGCTACCTGGGCGGCATTGAACGAGGTGGACGCCGATGGCGTGCCGCGCCGTCATGCGGAAGCGGTATCGACCGCACTCGATGACCCCGACGCAGTTGCCCGCGCACGCATCCCGGTCGAGAAGATCCGTGGTCCGGTCATGCTGCTGTCCGGCACGGACGACGCCGCCTGGCCGTCCAGCCGCTACAGCCGCATGGTGCGCGAGCGCCTGGCAGAAGTGAAGCACCCATATCCGGTGGCGTACGTCGATGTCGAAGGCGCCGGCCACAGCATTCTGTTCCCGTATGTGCCCACCACGCAGCTGAGTTTTCCGCACCCGGTATCCGGGCGCCTGAGCACCAGCGGCGGCACACCTGCCAACAACGCGCATGCCGACGAAGCCTCGTGGGCCGCGGTCAAAACATTCCTGGACGATGCCGTCGCGGCACGTCGCTGATTTTTTTCGGAGATCCACCATGTCCGACCTGATCGATTCCGCTGCCGGGCTTGCCGCCGGTTCGTCGCTCCAGACCACCCGCGCCAAGCGCGACAAGGTTGCCGCCGCCACGCAAGGCAGCTATGACGCGATCTTCGACCCGGCGCTGCCGGGCGTGACCCTGGCCGAGCGCCTGCTGGTGGCGCTCGACATCGCGCTCTTGTCCGGTGTCGAACCGGTGGCCGCGCAATACCGCGCCGAGCTCGCCAAGCAGACGCTGACCGAGGCCGAGCGCAGTGTGCTTACCGGCGGCCCCACCGTGCTGCCCGAAGAACCGCGCCTGCGCGCCATCCTGAAATTCTCACGCCTGCTTACGTTGGCGCCGGTGGAAGGTGACCGCGAGGCCTTGCTGGCATTGCCCGCCGCCGGCCTGACCACGCCTGCCGTCATCACGCTGGGCCAGCTGATTGCCTTCGTGTCCTACCAGGTGCGCCTGGTGGCCGGCCTGCGCGCGCTGACCGCGTTGGGCGAACCGGTGCCGGGCGAGGCCGGTGTGCCCGTGGATGAAGGCAACTTCGTCCACCCCGCCACCTTGCCGCCGCCGGGCGAGCCGCTGCGCATCAATGGCTATACCAGCGAGACGCTGGGCTGGTCCTCATGGCTTGACGTGCTGGATGTGAACACCGCGCGCCCGGACCAGCTGGCCGTGCTCGACGCCAGTCACCCCAAGGCGCGCACCTCCGACTATTACCTGGTGCTGTCGCATCAGCCGCGCATCCTGGAACAGCGCGCGATTGTCTTCAACGCCATCATGTATGCCCCGGGCGGCATGTCGCGCGCCGAGCGCGAACTGGCCAGCACGGTGGTGTCGCGCGTGAACGGCTGCGTGTATTGCGCCTCGGTGCACGCCCAGCGCTTCGAGCAGCTGGCCCGCCGCAATGACGTGATCGCGCAGGTCTTCACCGAGCCCGTGGGCGCCGGCACCAATGCGCGTGAACGTGCGATCGTCGACGCGTCCATCGCCTTGACCAAGGCGCCCGGCACCTTCAGCGCCAACGAGCTGCGCGCCTTGCGTGCCGCCGGTCTGTCGGACCTGGAACTGCTGGACATGATCCACGCCGTTGCTATCTTCGCCTGGGCCAATCGCCTGATGCTGAACCTGGGCGAGCCGGTGTTCCCCGAACGCACGGCGGCATAAACCATGGCGCCCGAGCTGCTTGCATCCGATGCCTTGCCCGGACTGCTGCCCGCGCATGTGATTGCTGCATTGCCTGCCGACGGCATCGGCGTGTTCCGGGTCGACGACGACGCGTCGGACACTGCCGCCTTCAGCGAGCGCTACGACTTTGGCCTGGAAGATTGCGCCAACACCATCGTGCTGCGCTTCAAGAAGGGCGGGGCCGAACACTTTGCGGCCGTGGTCTCGCTGGGTTCGGTGCGGCTGGACATCAACGGTGCGGTCAAGGCCGCGCTGGGCGCGCAGCGCCTGTCGTTTGCCAAGCGTGAAGACGCGGTCGAACGCAGCGCGATGGAGTTCGGCGGCATCACCGCCTTCGGACTGCCGGCCGACTGGCCGGTGCTGGTCGACGAAGCGGTGATGACCCGCGAGCAAGTGGTGATGGGCGCGGGCATCCGGCAGGCAAAACTGCTGCTGGCGCCAAACCTGTTGCGTGCTTTGCCTGCGGTGCAGGTTGCGCCGCTTACGCTGGTGGAAGGCGAATAACGGAAAGCCCAAGAACAGAACGCCGAAGACAAGAAGATCGAAAACGCGGCAGCGACCCTGCCGCGTTTTTCATTCATGTGCTTGTTTTGTGTCTGTCGGTCTGTCTGACGTGCGGTCTGCGTCCGGTCGGTATCTGCCTGGCGTTGTCCAGTGGTCTTTGTCGAACACACTGCCGCCCGCGCAGTTCAGACGCCAATCGCCGGCGCTCCGCCCACCCACAATACCCCGCGCAACACCGCATAGATCAGCAGTGCCCCCATGCCCACCAGCACCGCCAAGCGCGCCGCCGCCCAGCCGTTGGCCGGTCGCCAGCGTCCTGCCGACACCCGCCAGCCGATGGCTGCTGTCGACACGCTGTACAGCACACAAGCCACATTCAGAATGCTGCCGCGCATCAGCGCAAAGCCCAGCATGAAGGTTGCCGTACCCAGAATGAACGACGGCAGGCCGACCACATAACCCAGCGCGCGCGAGATCGTCAGCGCGCCCACATCCCAGCCTTCCGCATTGGGCGGACGCAGGCTGGACGGATCTTCCGGCGTGGTTGGTGGGGTGCGCATCACATTGGCCTTTTGTAAATCGATGGAACCGTAGCCACTCGACCACGTCGGACAGATATGCGGCTCGATGCATCGGCCACGGCAAATGGTAAGCGCAGAGCTTGCGCGCCGTCGTCAGGCTTTCGTGGATACGTGCTCCGTGCGTCTGGCGCAACTGGCCCGGCATGCAAGCTTATCCCCGAGCGGGGACGGTGGTTATGGTGCGCGCAGGCGCAATGTTCTATCTTTCTGGCCGTCAACTTTCCGACCGCCCGCTGTCCATCGATCTGCTTTCTGGCCCGATCGGCGCGATGCCCGGCCCCGCCATCTGTTCCTGGAGTGCTTTTCATGCCCGACGTTCGGTTTCTGAACACCATCCTGCTCGGCGGCAGCCCAGCCGACAAGCTGGAGGCAGCACAAGCAGCGGGCTTCGACAGCGTTGAGCTGTGGCGGCAAGATGTCGATGCCTTCGACGCCGGTGATGCGTCCACCGCCTTCGATGACAAGGCAGCAGGTCTGGCAGACAAGCTGCGTGCGCTCGAACTCGGCTTGGTCGACTACCAGGTGCTGCTCGACTTCGACGGCGCGCCTGCCGAGCAGCAAGCCGCCAAGCGCGCCGAGGCCGTGACCATGATGGATGCTGCGGTGAAGCTGGGCGCAGACACCTTGCTGGTACCCGCTTCCACCGCGGCCGACTGTGACCCGGACCGCGTGGTCGATGACTTGCGCTGGCTGGCCGACGAAGCGGCCAGCCGGCAACTGCGCATTGCCTACGAGGCCATGGCCTGGAGCACCTTCCACGCGGAGGTACGAAGTGCCTGGGCCGTGGTGCGAGAACTGAAGCGCCCGAATGTCGGCCTGGTGATCGATGCCTTCCACTTGTTTTCGATCGGCGGCACGGTCGCCGACCTGGCCGGCATTCCCGCGGACCGCATCCTGCTGGTGCAGTTGTCGGACCTGGCGCAAGACCTGAGCGGCACGACGCGCCAGGCCTTGATCGACATCGCCCGTCACCAGCGCTTGCTGCCCGGCGAGGGCGACTTCCCGCTGACATCGCTGCGAGAATGGGCGCGGGCGATCGGCTATCGCGGTCCGGTGGGCCTGGAGGTGTTCAACGATCGGTGGAAATCGCGGCCGCCGCAGGATGCTGCGATTGCGGCGATGCAGGCCTTGCGTGCGGCGTGGCCTGACTGAGATCCGTCTTGTCCACAGGGAGCGATGACGAACTTATCCTCCGCGTCCTGTTTTATCCCCAGCAGCCGCGAAAATCAGCGGTTTGGTTTGCGGCGCGAACGCAGCGTCGGTGGTCTGGCTGCGCGCGGGACGACGGGTACAACAGACCCCTTGCCTGCATCAGTTGTCTTGGCGGCATTGATCGCGTTGGCTGCCTTGGCGACGCCAGCTAGCTTGGCAGAAGTCGCCACGGCAGGCATCCGTTTCGCCGCCGCCTCCGCTGCTGCCTTGTCCACAGGCGACATCGCCGCCGCCTGCGCAGCCCGTTCCTTCGCCAGCTTTTCCACCTTTTTCGCCGCCACGCCGATCCCGGCTGCCTTGCGGACCGGGAAGGGTCGGCGAACCGCAGGCGTCGACCCCTCAGACGTCACTGGCATTTCCCGCTCCGCCCGCTGCAGCACCGCCCCGGCTGTCCAGCGCACCACGTCCAGAATCTGGTCCAGCTCCAGGCGCCAGATATCCTTCAGCACCAGGAACACTTCGGTGCCATACAACAGCGACAAGGCCTGCACCACCCGGTCGAACTGCGCCTCGTTGAGCTTGCCCTGCAGCGGCTGTGCAGCGCTGCGAAGCCGCTCGATCCGAAACCCGCGCACGAACGGGCGTTCCGTCGCCGGCCCGCTGGCACGTTGCTGCGCGATCTGCTGCAGAGACAGCTGGATGGCAGCGCGCAAGGGCACCTCGTATTGCTCCAAGCGCGGGTAGGTCGCACAGAACAGCGCATCGACACGCTCGGTTGCGGTGGGGGCGTCGGACTGCCAGTCCAGCACCGGTCCCAGGCTTTCCCCGACGATCGCCGATACCAGTTCGCCCTGAGTGGCAAAGTAACGATAGGCGGTGGCGCGAGACACATCGGCCGCTTCGGCAAGTTCTGCTATCGATGGAGTGATGCCGCGTGCCATCATCTCCATGGCCGTCGTCAGCAACATCTTGCGCATGCGCGCGCGCGGCCCGCGGGCAGCCTCGGGGGCGGTGATCGGGGCTGCGCCCGTGGGTGCGACCGATGCTTCGGTCCCCGATGCGTTTGCCTCGTTTGCCTTCGTCCCGGATGGCTTCGCCCTTGATGGCCGCCTGCCAGAAGGCGCTGCAGTGTTGTCAGGCTTCACGTGTGTCCATGTAAGTACCGTCGCACGAGATCAGATGATGTGTGTTGCGGTCGAGTGTAACGATCACCAGGACAGGCCCGATGCGCACCACCGCTTTACCCCCTGCCAATCCCCCATTTCCGAAGATCTACCTGGTCGGCTCCTTCGATACCAAGGGTACTGAACTGATCTACCTGGCCGATCAGCTTCGCAGCCTTGGTGTGCCGCTGATCACCATCGACGTGTCCACCACCCACGGCGATCCGCGCGCCGACATCCCGGCCGAGCAGATCGCCGCCTGCCACCCGCAAGGCTCGACGGCCGTGTTCACCGGCGATCGCGGCTCGGCCATCAGCGCCATGAGCCAGGCCCTGCCGCAGTGGCTTGCGCAACGGGACGACGTCGGTGCGGTGATCGGCATCGGCGGGTCGGGCGGCACCGCGCTGATCACGCCGGCCATGCGGGCCTTGCCGGTCGGCCTGCCAAAGCTGATGGTGTCCAGCGTGCCCCCGCACGATGTCGGCAGCTTCGGCGGGCCGACCGATATTGCAACCATGTATTCGGTGACCGACGTGGCCGGCATCAACCGCATCTCGCGCCGCGTGTTTGCCAACGCGGCCGGCATGATCGTCGGCGCATTCAAGCAGGCGCAGCGCCGGGTCGAGCCCGATGACGCGCGACCTGCCATCGGCCTGTCGATGTTCGGCGTCACCACGCCCTGTGTCCAGGCGGTCGCCGCCCAGTTGGACGCCGACTACGACTGCGTGGTGTTCCACGCGACCGGCACGGGCGGCAAGGCCATGGAAAAGCTGGTCGACAGCGGCCTGCTGTACGGCCTGATCGACCTGACCACCACTGAAGTCTGCGACTACCTGTTCGGCGGCGTGCTGCCCTGTACGGCAGACCGCTTCGGCGCAGTCGCGCGCACCCGCATCCCCTACGTGGGGGCCTGCGGTGCGCTCGACATGATCAACTTCGGCCGCCCCGAGACCGTGCCGGCTCAACATGCCGGCAGGCGCTTTTATCCGCACAACCCGAACGTCACGCTGATGCGCACCACGCCGCAGGAAAACACGGAAATCGGGCGCTGGATCGGCGAGCGTCTCAACCGTTGCGAGGGCGAGGTGCGTTTCCTGATTCCCCAAGGCGGGGTATCGGCGCTGGATGCGCCGGGCCACGCCTTCCACGATCCACAGGCCGATCAAGCCTTGTTCGACGCGCTGACTGCCACGGTGAAACAGACTGACCGGCGTCGCCTGGTGCTGGTGCCGCATCACATCAACGATCCGGCGTTTGCGGCGATCGCGGTGGGACATTTCCGGGCCGTCACACAGACAAGCGAAGGTATTTTGGGCGCATAGTCGGGTCGACGGCGCGTCCGGTAAAGACCTGGGTGTTGCCAGCAGGTAAGGGGGCCGAGCCTCCCTGAAACCCGGCCGTTCCACAAAACTGGTTGCAGACCCGATGGCCGGACCCGCCGGGGCTTCATCTATCATCGGAACATTCTCTTTCCCCGACACCCGCATGTTCGACGAGTTCTTCCAGGGTTTCTCGATGCGCGCGTTGTTGCTCAGCCTGCGCTCGGGTTTCACCCAGCTCAGCTTCCTGGGCCACTTGGCGCTGACCGTGATCGTGATCATCACCGCGATGATCGTGTCGCGCCTGATCTCGCGTTACTACCGCAAGCGCGGCGCGGGCACGACCGAGGCCAAGCGCATCGCCTACCTGGTCGCGCGCAATACGCTGGGCGGGGTCACCGCCTTGCTGCTGCTGTTCATCTGGGCCGGCGAGCTGCGCACCTTCGCGCTGTCGATCGCGGCCCTGGCGGCGGCGGTGGCCATCGTCTGCAAAGAGTTCTTCATGAGCGGTCTGGGCTCGCTGATGCGCGCCATCACGCGACCGTATTCGATCGGCGACGTGATCGAGCTCGGCACCATGAAAGGCGAAGTCCTGCAGATCGACTTCCTGTCGACCCGGCTGCTGGAGCAGGGTCCGTCCGGTTATGTCACCGGCCGCACCTTCGAATTCCCGAACATGATGGTCTTGCTCAACCCCATCCGAAAGCTGTCGCACACCGGCCGCTTCGTGCACGAGATCGTGCGCGTGCCCATGGACCCGGCGGGCAATGTCCCGCGGGCCGAGCGCCTGTTGCTGCAGGCTGGCGAAACCGTGTGTGCCGACTGGATCGAGGCTGCCGACGCGCATTTCCGTCGGCTGGAATCGTCCCGCCTGATTGCATTGCCCGATTCGCGTCCCCTGGCGATGATCGAACCGGTCGATCCCAAGCGGGTAGACGTGCTGCTGCGCTTCCCGTGCCAGTCGAACCGTCGCCTGGCCACCTCGCAGGCCATTCTTCACGCCTACTACGTGCTGGCCAAGGAACCGGACCCCGACGACCCGCTGGCCAGCCAGCAGATACGCTCGGCCGATGCGCCCACGCCGCCGCCGGCGCCCGAATCCATGGCCGCGCCAATCGGTAAACTCATATGAGCCCGTCCGCTCGCCATCGTGCGGCCGGACGCGTGGCGTCTAGGATCTCCCAATGAACGCAATTCCTTCTTCCAGCGGTGCGCTGGTGGTCGGCACCGGCACTGCCGGGCTGGCCACCGCGCTGGCGCTGGCCCGCCAGGGTATTCCGGTGTCCTTGCTGGGCCCGCGCGCGCCGATCCCGGCAGCAGCGGCCGACACCTACGATCCGCGCGTCTACGCCGTCTCGCCCGCCAGCCAGGCCTTTCTGGCCAAGCTGGGCATCTGGGACCTGTTGCCGTCCGAGCGCATTGCCCGCATCGAGTCCATGGACGTGATGGGCGCAGCGCCGTCGACGGCGCCGCTGCAGGCCGATGAGACGTCGCCGGCATCGGCCTCCACGAATCCCGGCCGCATCCATCTCACTGCCTGGCAGGGCAATCTGCCCGCGCTGGCCTGGGTGGTGGAAGGTCGCGAGCTCGAGCGCGCTTTGCGCCAGGCAGTGGGGGTGCTGGGCGTGGCCTGGACCCAGGAGCGCTTTGTGTCGTTGGGCATCGGCGACCCCGGCGCACCGCTGGACGTCACCACCGATTCCGGCCGCATTCTGCGCACCGAATTGGCGATCGGTGCAGATGGGGCCGAATCCCCCCTGCGCAGGGCGGCAGGCCTGAACAGTCAAGGATCGGATTACGAGGCCACCGGCCTGGTGGTTCATCTGGATATCGAACAGCCCCACCAGGGCGTGGCCTTGCAATGGTTCACCCCGGACGGCGTGCTGGCATTGCTGCCCATGCCCGACACCGCCGATGGCGCACAGGTGTCGATGGTGTGGTCGATGGAGACCACGCAAGCCAATGCCTTGCTGGCCTTGCCCGCTGCCGAGCAGGCCACGGCACTCGCAGCGCGCCTGCAGACCGTGGCCGGCGACCGCGTCGGTCGTATCCGGGTGCGTGGCGCGCTGCATGGTTTCCCCTTGCGGGTACGCAGCACCAATCCGATGGTGGCGGCGCGCATCGCCCTGGTCGGCGATGCTGCGCACCTGGTGCATCCGCTTGCCGGGCAAGGCCTCAACCTGGGCCTGGGAGACGCCGCTGGTCTGGCCAAGGCGATTGCCGATCGGGAACATTTCCGCCGCATCGGGGATCTCAGGGTGTTGCGCCGCTACGCGCGTGCACGTGCGCCGGCCTTGCTGGCCATGCGTGCCGCCACCGATGGGTTGTATCGTCTGTTTACGCCGCAAGACCCACTGCTGGGCTGGGTGCGCAACACCGGCATGGCCTTGGTCGACCGCCTGCCGCCGCTCAAGCGCGCGCTGATTGCCGGCGCATCGACATTTTGACGCCATACTTGATGCCCTGACCAAGCCAGCCAGGGCGTACCGACACAGGACAATCGTGCAACACAACGAGAACACCATGAAAAAGCAGACATTTGCACAGCACATCGGCAGCTGCCTGGGGTTGGCCATCGCCAGCATGGCAGTGGTGGCCGCAGGCATTCTGGGCGCCGCGTCGCCCGTGTCGGCACAGACCCGCCCGGCCGCGACCGCGCAGCCCAAGGTGGATGCCGCGCCCGTGGCCCCTACCGCAGCCGAGGAATCGGTGCGCAAGCGCTTCCAGGAACGCTTCGACGGCGCCGAAATCGACAGCGTCACGCACACGCCCTACGGCCTGTACGAACTGCGTCTGGGCTCGCAGCTGATCTACACCGACGAGGCCGTCAGCTATGTGATTCAGGGCAACCTGATCGACGTGGCCACCCGTCGCAACATCACCAAGGAACGCGTCGACGCGCTGATGGCGGTGCGCTTCAACGAGCTGCCGCTGGAGCTCGCCATCAAGCAGGTACGTGGCAACGGCGCGCGCAAGGTGGCCTTGTTCGAAGACCCCAACTGCGGCTATTGCAAGCAGCTGCGCCAGTCGATGGAAGGCGTCGACAACGTCACCATCTACACCTTCCTGTATCCCATCCTGTCGGAAGACTCGATGGTCAAGGCGAAGAACATCCTGTGCTCGTCCACGCCGAGCAAGGTCTGGGATGACTGGATGCTGAAGGGCCGCGCGCCTGCGCGCACCGCCGGCTGCGACACCACCCCGATCGATCGCACGCTGACCTTCGGCCAGAAGATCCAGGTGCGTGGCACGCCCACCATCATCTTCTCGGACGACACCCGTGTCGGCGGCGCCATGCCGGCCGACCAGTTCAAGGCCAAGCTGGACTCCTTGCCCAAGGGCTGAGCGCCTCCCCGCGCCTGGAAGTCAAAAGGCCCCGGATCGTGAGATCCGGGGCCTTTTGCATGGGGCGGTCGTCAATGCAGACCTGAGCTCAGGCCGCCATGTTGCCGAGGTTGCGAGGCGGGCCGATCTGGCTTGATCGCCCTCGGCCCACCACCGTCATCTTCAACGCGCCGACTGCGGCGCGCTGCCGCGCGGCCACAACACCCACATCTTGCCGGGTTGCTTCATGCGACCAGCCTGCTCGCCCGCCTGGGCGCCAAAGCCCCAGAACATGTCCGCACGCGCCGCGCCCTTGATGGCCGCGCCCGTGTCCTGCGCAAACGCCATGTGGGTCAGCGGCTGATTGCTGTTCGGATAGGTCGTCGCCAAAAACACCGGGCTGCCCAGCGGCACGATGCTCGGGTCGACTGCAATCGAACGTCCCGGCGTAAGCGGCACGCCGAAGGCGCCGCGCGGGCCGTCGTTCACGTCGTTGATGGTCTCTTCGCGGAAGAACACCATCGCCGGATTGGCGTTCAGCATCTCGCGCACGCGGCCCGGGTTGGCGCGCGCCCAGGCCTTGATGTTCTGCATCGAGGCCTGCGCCAGCGTCAGTTGACCCTGGTCGACCAGCCACTTGCCGATCGACACATACGGATGTCCGTTGTGGTCGGCATAGGCCAGGCGGATCACGCCGCCGCGATTCGGGCCGTCGATCAGTTCCGCGCGGCCCGATCCCTGCACCTGCAGGAAGAAGGCATCGACCGGATCGTTCACGTACACGATGGCCGGCGGACGCTGCGGGCTGTTCTCGATTTCGGCGCGCGAGTCATACGGCACCACGCGATTGCCGACCAGCTTGCCGCGCACCCGCTTGCCGGTCAGTTCGGGATACATGCTGCCCAGATCGATGGTCAGCAAGTCGGCGGGCGCGGTGTACAGCGGCCACTGGAACACGCCACCTTGCACGCGTGACGCCTGCACCAGCGGTTCGTAATAGCCCGTCACCAGCCCGGTGACCGCATCGCCACGTGCGGTTCCCACCACCCAGGGCTCCAGCCGGTCTTCCAGAAAGCGCCGTACCTGGCCCGCTTGCGGACTGCGGCGCGACAAATCCTTGGCGGCCGTGCACACCGGCAGCCAAGGACCGGTGGCCACCCAGGCCGAGGCGTTGGTGGCCACGGTCTTGCCGGCACGCGCGACGATGGCGTCGCAATTGCGCAGGAAAGCCACCCAGGTGTCATCCACGGGGTCGTTCTGCCAGCCGGGCAGGGCGTTCCACGGGCTGCGAATGAATCGGGCCGTGGTCGGCAAGGGCAGGGTAGGGGGCGGCGGGCTGACACCGGTGCTGGGCCCCGGCGGGGTCAGCACGAATGGCTGCGAGGGCTGGGTGCCGTAGGCGCCAGGCGTACCGGACGCACCGGGAGTACCCGACGGACCTTGGGCCGACGGCGTCGGCACGGCGGGGGCTGCCTCGCCGTCGTCGCCAGGATCGGCAGCCGGGGGCGTGGTGCAGGCGGCCAGCCACAGGGCGCCCGTCATCGCGACGGCGAGCACCTTGAGGCGGGGGAGCAGGAGGCCGGGCAGGCGTGCGGCCAGCGTGCGGTCGGACATTGTGGATGAGCTCCTGGATTCGGCAAGCCCCGGCCGGTCGCCTGCGCGTCAAAGACGGCGGCGGTGCCGACAGGGCGGGCCGATGGACGTGAAATCGGGAATGCGCCGACAAGGCGCGGAGGGCTGCTCAGTGCAGCGTACGTGGCATGGACAGCACGAACTCGGGGATCAAGGCCTCGAAGGGGGTGCCGTCTTCGCCGACGCAATGATACGTGCCTCGCATCGATCCCACTGGCGTGGATAGCGGGCAGCCGCTGGTGTATTCGAAACTTTCGCCCGGTTTCAGCAACGGTTGCTGGCCGACCACGCCCAGGCCCCGGACTTCCTGCACGGCTTGCTCGCCGTCGGTAATGGTCCAGTGGCGGCTGATCAGCTGCGCAGGCTGCGAACCGGTATTGGTGATGCGGATGGTATAGGCAAAGACGTACTGCCGCCGGGCCGGATCGGAATGTTCCGCCAGATAACGCGGCGAAACGGTGACGGACAATTCAAGAGTTTTCATGCTGTGTTCATACCCGGTGTGCGGTGCTACTACAATTCGAGCCGGCGTCGCCCGAAACGTTCGCAGGATCTTCCCCACGACGCATCTGACGATCCCGTTATTCACAAGCCACGGAAACCGCTCATGTCCGCGTCCAGCCCAGCCACGACTCGCATCGCTCCCAGCATTCTATCCGCCGACTTCGCCCGCTTGGGCGAAGAGGTCCGCAATGTCGTCGCAGCCGGCGCCGACTGGATCCATTTCGACGTGATGGACAACCATTACGTGCCGAACCTGACGATCGGTCCGATGGTCTGCCAGGCGATCCGCCCGCACGTGGATGTGACCATCGACGTCCACCTGATGGTCGAACCGGTCGACGCCATCATCCCGATGTTCGCCAAAGCCGGCGCCAATGTCATCACCTTCCATCCGGAAGCCTCGCGCCACGTTGATCGCAGCCTGTCGCTGATCCGTGAAAACGGCTGTCAGGCAGGGCTGGTGTTCAACCCGGCCACGCCGCTGTCCTTCATGGACCACGTGATGGACAAGCTCGACATCGTGCTGCTGATGTCGGTCAACCCGGGCTTTGGCGGCCAGAGCTTCCTGCCGGGCACGCTCGACAAGCTGCGCGAAGCGCGTCTGCGCATTGACCGCTGGCAACAGAAGACCGGCAAGACCATCCTGCTGGAAGTCGACGGCGGCGTGAAGGTCGACAACATCGCGGAAATTCGTGCAGCCGGTGCCGATACCTTCGTGGCTGGGTCGGCCATCTTCGGCAAGCCCGACTACGCGGAAGTGATTCGCCAGTTGCGCGCCGAGATTGTGCGCGGCGAGACCAGCTCGGCGTAAGCCGGACGCAACTATCCTGGCGGGCTGGCCGTGATTTTCATCGGCCAGCTTGTTTTTCCCCTTTCCAAGGTTTCTCCCATGGCCCTGCGCGCTGCATTGCTTGATCTCGATGGCACCCTGATGGACACCATTCCCGATTTGGCGAGTGCTGCCAATGCCATGCGGGTCGAACTGGGCATGTCGCCGCTGCGCGAAGACGTGATCGCCACCTTCGTGGGCAAGGGCATCGAAAACCTGGTGCGCCGCACGCTGGCCGGCACCCAGGACGCAGAAGAACACCCCACCGGCTTCGACGACGCGCTGGCCTCCTTCAAGCGCAACTACCACATCATCAACGGCGAAAAGAGTGTGGTCTTCGACGGCGTGCTCGATGGCCTGATGGCCATGCGCGCCATGGGCATGAAGCTGGCCGTGGTCACCAACAAGCCCGAAGAATTCACTTTGCCGCTGCTGCGCAACACCGGCATTGCCGGCCTGTTCGACGCGGTGGTGTCGGGCGACACCTGCGCGCGCAAGAAGCCGGACCCGCTGCCCATGCTGCACGCCTGCGAACTGCTGGGCGTGGACGCGTCTGAAGCGGTCGCCATCGGCGACTCCATCAACGATGCGCTGGCCGCGCGTGCCGCAGGTTGCGCGGTGTTGGCCGTTCCCTACGGGTATAACGAAGGCCGGGACGTGCGCACGCTCGATGTCGATGCTATAGTTCCCACGCTTGTCGAGGCCGCCGAATGGGTGCGCCGCAGGCAAGACAGCTTGCAGAAAGACAGCGCACAGTGAAGTTCGCGCGAATAAAGTTTGCAATACGCCAGACCGGATCTCCGTAAGATCCACGCAGTTCCCCGTACTACCCCACATTCGAGACGACCGCCTTTCCATGACCGCCCTGGTTCTCACGCTCGCACAATCCAGCCCCTCGTGGCGCTGGTGGCGTTCGTCTGCCGGGTGGTGGTGATTCCCCGGCTGGTCGCTCGATGCGCATGACACACACGCGTCGCCCGGCCAGCCAAGCAAGATTTCCCAGATTCAAGAATCCCCCCACCTGTGCCTGAGTTCCGGCGCGGGGATCAGCATGCCCGGGTCACTCAGACGCAGGTCCAGAGATCACGAGGAATGCATGACCGAAATCGAATTCAACGCGCTGGCCGCTCAAGGCTATAACCGCATCCCGCTGGTCAGCGAGACCTATGCGGATCTCGACACGCCGCTGTCGCTGTATCTGAAGCTTGCCCACGCCGGCCCTGCCGGTGGCGCCATGAGCTGCCTGATGGAATCGGTGGTCGGCGGCGAACGCTTCGGCCGCTACTCCTTCATCGGCCTGCCGGCCAAGCGCTGGATTCGCTCCCACGGCAAAACCACCGAGGTCTTCGAAAAAGGCCAGGTCGTCGAAACCCATGAAGGCGATCCGCTTGCCTTCATCGCCAGCTACCAGAAACGCTACAAGGTGGCGCTGCGCCCCGGCATGCCGCGCTTCGTCGGCGGCCTGGCCGGTTATTTCGGCTACGACATGGTGCGCCACATCGAGCCGCGCCTGGGTCCCAATACCAAGCCCGATCCTGCCGGCATGAATGGCGGCACGCCCGACATGCTGCTGCTGCAGATCGACGAACTGGCCATCGTCGACAACCTGGCCGGTCGTCTGTACCTGATCGTCTACGCCGATCCGACCCAGCCCGAGTCCTATAACCGCACCCGCAACCGCCTGCGCGAACTGCGCGCGCAACTGCGCAAGCCGGTCGAAATGCCCTACGGCCAGTCCAGCCTGCCGACCGAGGCGCGCCGCGACTTCGCCAAGGAAGACTATCTGGCTGCCGTGCGCCAGGCCAAGGAATACATCGCCGCCGGCGACCTGATGCAGGTGCAGATCGGGCAGGTCATCGCCAAGCCCTTCCGCGATTCGCCGCTGTCGCTGTATCGCGCGCTGCGTTCGCTGAACCCCTCGCCCTACATGTACTTCTGGAACTTCGGCGACTTCCACGTCGTCGGCGCCTCGCCGGAAATCCTGGTGCGCCAGGAAATCATCGAGGCCGACGGCGACGCGGCCACCCGCGTGACCATCCGTCCGCTTGCCGGTACCCGCCGCCGTGGCGCCACGCCCGAAGAAGATGCTGCACTGGCCGACGAGCTGCGTGCCGACCCCAAGGAAGTGGCCGAACACGTGATGCTGATCGACCTGGCCCGCAACGACGTGGGCCGCATCGCCCGCACCGGCACGGTCGAAGTCTCGGACAAGATGGTGATCGAGCGTTACTCGCACGTGATGCATCTGGTGTCCAACGTGGCCGGCACCGTCAACGCCGACATGAGCGCGATGGACGTGCTGCGCGCCACCTTCCCGGCAGGCACGCTGACCGGTGCTCCCAAGGTGCGCGCGATGGAAATCATCGACGAGCTGGAACCGGTTCGCCGCGGCATCTACGGCGGCGCGGCCGGCTACCTCAGCTACGGTGGTGAAATGGACGTGGCGATCGCGATCCGCACCGGTGTGATCAAGAACGGCACACTGTATGTGCAGGCCGCTGCCGGCATCGTTGCCGACTCGGACCCCGAAAAGGAATGGCAGGAAACCGAGGCCAAGGCTCGCGCCGTATTGCGCGCGGCCGAACAAGTCCAGATCGGTCTGGACGAAGGCTTCTGACATTCCCGCGCGGCGCTGCGCCGCGCGAATCCTGAACAGGTCCGTGGCGCGCGACGCGCGCCCATCCCGCCCGGAGCACATCATGCTGCTGATGATCGACAACTACGATTCGTTTACCTACAACCTGGTCCAGTATTTCGGCGAGCTTGGCGAGGACGTGCGCGTGGTGCGCAACGACCAGATCACGCTGGAAGAAATCGAGGCGATGGCGCCCGACCGCATCTGCATCTCGCCTGGCCCGTGCTCACCCAATGAGGCCGGTATCTCGGTCCCGGCGATCAAGCACTTCGCCGGCAAGCTGCCCATCCTGGGCGTGTGCCTGGGCCACCAGGCCATCGGTGCAGCCTTCGGCGGCAAGGTGATTCGTGCCAAGCAAGTCATGCATGGCAAGACCTCGCCGATCACTCACACCGGCACCGACCTGTTCACCGACCTGCCGTCGCCATATACGATCACGCGCTATCACTCGTTGGCGATCGAGCGTGAATCCTTGCCCGATTGCCTGGAAGTCACGGCCGAAACCGCCGATGGCGAAATCATGGGCGTGCGTCACCGCAGCCTGCCGGTGCTGGGCGTACAGTTCCATCCCGAGTCGATCCTGAGCGAACACGGCCACGCCTTGTTGCGCAACTTCATCACGCACACCGCTTGAGCGACGCGTTGCCCCGCCCCCACGAATACAAGGAAGCCGTGTCCATGATTACTCCGTCCGAAGCCCTGGTCCGCTGCATCGAACACCGTGAGATCTTTCACGACGAAATGCTGCACCTGATGCGCATGCTGATGCGCGGTGAAGTCTCGCCGCCGGTCGCCGCCGCGCTGATCCTCGGCTTGCGCGTGAAGAAGGAAACCATCGGCGAAATCGCCGCCGCCGCCTCGGTCATGCGCGAATTCGCCGACAAGGTCGACGTCGCCAACCCTGACGACCTGCTGGATCTGTGCGGCACGGGCGGCGATGGCAGCCACACCTTCAACATCTCGACCACCGCCATGTTCGTGGCAGCCGCAGCCGGCGCACGTGTCGCCAAGCACGGCAACCGCGGCGTGTCGTCGTCGTCGGGCAGCGCCGACGTGCTGGAAGCGCTGGGTGTGAACCTGGCGCTGAATTCCCAGCAGGTGGCCGAGAGCATCGAAGCCACCAACATCGGCTTCATGTTCGCCCCTGCTCATCACAGCGCCATGAAGAACATCGCCGTGATCCGCAAGGAACTCGGCGTGCGCACCATCTTCAACCTGCTGGGCCCGTTGACCAACCCGGCCGGCGCCGCCAACCAGTTGATGGGTGTGTTCCACGCCGACCTGGTCGGCATCCAGCTGCGCGTGCTGCAACGCCTGGGCTCGCGCAATGTGATGGTGGTCTACGGCAAGGACGGCATGGACGAAGCCTCGCTGGGCGCCGGTACCCTGGTGGGCGAACTGCGCGACGGCCAGATCAGCGAATACGAAATCCATCCCGAAGATTTCGGCCTGTCGATGGTGTCCAATCGCGGCCTGCGCGTAGGCAATCGCGACGAGTCCTGCGCCATGGTGCTGGAAGCCTTGTCGGGCACGCCGGGCGCTGCGCGTGACATCGTTGCGTTCAATGCCGGCTTGGCGCTCTACACCAGCAACCGGGCAGATTCGGTCGACGCGGGCATCCGCCTGGCATTCGAGACGATTGCCAGCGGCGCCGCGCGTGCCAAGGTGGATGAGTTTGCCCGTTTCACCCAGAAGTTCGCCAAGTAAGCGCTGACGCTGACCTGAAGAAAACCGAATGAAAGGGTGCTGTTTCAAGCGCGTACAACCCACGGGTTAATCGCGAGACGGCGCCCCCGCATTCGGTGTTTCAATGCGGACATCCTGGCCGGATCGCCTCCGGTTGTGTTCAAGCTGGCTGACGCCGGCATCTGTATCGAGTGTTTGACTATGAGCGATATCCTGCAGCGCATCCTGGCCGTGAAGGCCGAGGAAGTGACCCGTGCGCGCCAACTGCGCAGCGAATCCGACCTGCGTCGCGAAGCGGAAGCCCGGCGCGACGTGCGCGGATTTGCCAAGGCCATCGAGGCCAAGATCGCCGGCGGTTCGGCCGCGGTGATCGCCGAGATCAAGCGCGCATCCCCGTCCAAGGGCTTGCTGCGTGAACGCTTCGTGCCGTCCGAGATCGCTGCGTCTTATGCCAAAGGCGGCGCGGCCTGCCTGTCGGTGCTGACCGACGTGCAATTCTTCCAGGGCGCGGCCGACTTCCTGCGCCAGGCGCGTGCCGCATGCTCGCTGCCGGTCCTGCGCAAGGATTTCATCATCGACAGCTACCAGGTGATCGAAGCCCGTTCCATGGGTGCCGACTGCATCTTGCTGATCGTCTCGGCGCTGTCACCCAGCGCACTGCGCGACCTGGAAGCGCTGGCCATGGAGCTCGGCATGGACGTGCTGGTCGAAGTCCACGACGCGGCCGAGCTGGATATCGCGCTGACCATGAAGACGCCTTTGCTCGGCATCAACAACCGCAATCTGCGCACGTTTGAAGTGTCGCTGCAGGCCACCGTCGACCTGCTCGGCAGCATTCCTGCCGACAAGCGCGTGGTCACCGAAAGCGGCATCCTCAAGCGTGAAGACGTGCAGTTCATGCGCAGCCACGGCGTCGAAGCCTTCCTGGTGGGCGAAGCCTTCATGCGCGCCGACGAGCCGGGTACCGCCCTGTCGGAACTGTTTGCGTGAAGCTTGCGCAGGCGCAGCAGTCAGACGCAGAAAGCAGGCCTTGGCATCAAGCATGCTGACGCCTGCCCGGATCGACACACGCGTGGGAATTTGCCATGACTAGACAGAAAGAACTGGGTTTTGGCGACACGGCGTCCGAGCCTGTTGCCACAGCACCTGCTCCTTCACCTGCACCAGCCACCGCCAGTGGCAATCTTCTGACGCGTCCGCTCGCGAGCTTCATCCCCGATCTGCCCGCCGATTGGGCCGAGGCGCTGGCGCCGGTCCTGCACAGCGATGTGTTTGCCTCGCTGGCCGCCTACGTCGACGAGCGGGTTGCGAGCGGCGCACGTGTCTATCCGGCTGACCCGTTCCACGCCTTGCGGCTCACGCCCTTGTCGACGGTACAGGTGCTGATCCTCGGCCAGGACCCGTACCACGGACCGGACCAGGCCCAGGGCCTGGCGTTCTCGGTTCCCACCGCCGCCAAACGCCCGCCCAGCCTGCGCAACATCTTCAACGAAGTCGCGGCCGAATTCGGCGGAACGCCGGCATCATTCGACAACGACCTGACGCGCTGGGCAAAGCAAGGCGTGCTGCTGCTGAACACCGTGCTGACGGTCGAAGACGGCGCACCGGCCTCGCATGCCAAGCGTGGCTGGGAGCGCATCACCGACGCGATTTTCGAGACGGTCGCCAAGCGGGCACCCACGGCCTTCCTGCTGTGGGGTGCGCATGCGCAGTCCAAGCGGGCCTTGATCCCCGCCGATCGCCATCACCTCGTGCTGACCGCCAATCACCCCTCGCCGCTATCTGCCCGCCGCCCGCCCGAACCCTTCCTGGGGTGCGGCCACTTCAGTCGCGTGGATGCCTGGCTGACCAGCCGAGACGAATCGCCGATCGCCTGGCGGTAGAAACAGCGACGCCTCTGCATTGCGCTCATCGCCAGGGAACTGAATCTGACTGCGCAATCTCTGTGTGAAACCTGAAGGTCGGCGCCTGCTCTCAGGGTCATCCCACACAGATCTGCATGCATGAATCGATCTTCATAAGTCCGCAAAGGCCGCAGCGCCGACATTGGCGCGCGCTGCCGTTTTCTTACACGCCAAGCACTCGCGTTCAGCCGGTTTTAGGCTAGCCTTCCTGTGGCCGCGCCCACGCGGTCCAGGCGTCGCCCACGATGCCACTTTCTTCAAAGGAAAGCGGAAATGCTGGAAGATCAGGCGCTCGCACCGCGCCAGGCCGCCGATGCGCTGCCGCCCGGATTGCCCCCTGCACATGCAATCGAACCGCCCCTGGAACTCCCCATTCGTTTCACGGGCAGCGGTTCGGAATACTTCCGCATCTGGATCGTCAACCTGCTTTTGTCGATCCTCACGCTGGGCATTTATTCGGCCTGGGCCAAGGTCCGGCGACTCAAATATTTTTACGGCAATACCTTGGTCGATGGCTCGCCGCTGGATTATCACGGCAAACCAATTGCGATCCTGAAAGGGCGCCTGGTGGCAGCTGTATTGCTGTTGATCTGGTTAGGCGTGCAGCAGTTCGGTGACCTGAAGCTGGTCGGCATCGTATTCGTGCTCGGTCTGATTATTCTGCCCTGGCTGCTGGTGCGCTCGCTGCGCTTCCAGTTCTTCAACACCAGCTATCGGGGGGTTCGCTTCGGCTTCCAGGGCGCCACCTTGCGCGCCTATGCAGTATTCGGCATGTCGGCGCTGCTGCTGTTCCCTGGCGTTGTCATGTCCTTCGTGTCCCCGCTGTACATGGTGCCGGTACTGGTGTTGATAGCACCGCTTGCGCATCAGCAGCTGCGCAAGTTCCTGGTGGACGGCGTGCGTTATGGCAACTTGCCGGGCAGCATGCGCGCCAGCATTGGGGCGTTCTATCTCGTCTACATCCTGACCGTGCTTATCGTGTTGGGGGCATTGGTGGGCATTGGCCTGATCGGTGCCGCCATTCCGAACGTGCTGCTGGCAGCGAAGACGATGATTACGCTCGCAGGCGCCGATGCCGGCTTGGGCAGAGGTGTGCTGGCGCTGGTGGTCGCGATTGCAGTAGGGGCGATGGTGGTTTTCATTCTTTTTGCCGGCCCTTTTTTCCTCGTTCGCATTCGCAACCTGGTGTGGAGTCGCAGCCAGATCGGCGAGCATCAGTTCCGCTCGCGCGCCAAGGTGTGGCCGTTCATCTGGATCACCGTGTCGAACTTCCTGCTTATTTTCCTTACGCTGGGCCTGTTCACCCCCGCCGCACAGATCCGCAAGGCGCGCTACCTGATACAGAGTGTGGCGCTGGTGCCGCAAGGGTCGCTCGATGACATCGTGGCCACCCAGCAAGACCGCGTCAGCGCCGTCGGCCAGGAAACCGCCGACCTGTTCGACATCGACATCGCCCTATGACCGACGCCTCGCAAACGCCACCGCCCCAGCAGTCGGGTACGCCCGGTGATGGCGGTTTCCGTCGTTCGGCTGAATCAAGTCCACCAGAGGCGTCAGGTCCATCGGGTCCATTAGGTTCATCAGGTACGGGCGCGCCGCCCACCGCTGGTGCGCCTGTGCCTGGCGGTGCATCGGACATCGAAGGGTTTTATTTCGACGGTATGCATTCCCGACGCCATGTCGTGCGCATCACCGTCGATGCCGCGTCCCTGTCGATTCATGGCGAGACAGTCAGCCGCACCGAGCCCTGGTCCGCCTGCGAGATTTCCGAACGTACCCGACATGGCCCCCGGCAGATCGAATTCAGCGACGGTGCCCGCGTGGCCATTCCGGAACCAGGGGCGTTCAACGCAGCCATGGCCGCGCTGGGCCGATCCGACTCCATCGCCGTGCGCATGCAGCAATCCTGGCGCATTGCGCTGCTCTCGCTGGCCGGATGTGTGCTGGCGGTCGCCGCGGCGTATCAGTGGTTGCTGCCTTGGGCAGCGGGCGTGGCCGCCGACCGGATGCCGCGTTCGGTGCTGGTCGCCGTCAGTGATCAAGTCATGGAAACCTTGGACGACTATGTCCTGAAACCCAGCGCCTTGACTGCCGACCGGCAGGCCAGATTGCGGCAGCGGCTGGCGGATATCTCCCAGAAACTCGGTCCGGCAGAACTCCTGTTCCGCGACGGCGGCAAGGTCGGCGCCAATGCGTTTGCGCTGCCATCCGGGAAGATCATCGTCACCGATCAGCTTGCCAGCATGCTGAGCGACGAGCAGATTGTCGGTGTCCTGGCGCATGAGCTCGGTCACGTCGTCTATCGGCACGGCATGCGCGCCGTGCTGCAGAAAAGCGTGGTGGCGCTGGTGGCTGGCTGGTACTTTGGCGACATCAGCTCGCTGCTTGCCGGATCGGCTGCGGCCTACGCAAATCTGCACTACTCGCGTGATTTCGAATTCGAGGCCGATGCCTACGGCGCCAGCCTGCTGCGCGCCAACGGCATGTCGCCCACCTTGCTGGCGGGGGCATTGGAAAAACTGGAAGCCAGCCACACCCATCGTCGCGCCAAGCCAAGTGGCGCAACCGGAGAGCCGAAGGTTGATGGCAAGTCTGAACCCGGCAAGCCCGACACCGACAAAGACAAGTCAGACGGGGAGGGCACCGACTACTGGTCCACCCACCCCGGCACTTCCGAGCGCATCAAGCGCCTGCTCACTCGCGAAAACTGAATACCTCGAACGAGGCTTGGTCCCGAGATGACTTCTCGGACTGCTCGATTGGCAGAAGGACTTCAGGCCAAACGCTGATATCAAACGCCGATATCAAGCGACCGACCTACGCCTCTGCCCCCCGTGCGATCTCTCCGAAAGAGATGCCCGGCGCCGCCCCCCTCAGATCCGCGTCAAGCTGCAGCTGACCGGATCGTCTGCAGCCAACTTCACCCGGAAGTGACGCAACTCATCGCGACGGAAGGCGTACACATCAACCAGGTCGCCCACTTGATGCCTGCCCAGTTGCGCATCCAGCCCGGCACTGCCGCTGACGCGCAAGCCGTCGATGGCCACCAGCACATCGTGCGCCGACAAACCTGCGCGATGCGCTGCACTGCCTTCAAACACCGTGGCCAGTCGCCAATCCTCGCCCTGGCGTGCGGCACGGACACCCAGGGAAGGCAAGTCCGATGCCGGTTTCAGCGTCATCATGATGCCGTGCTGCGGCAACATATCGGCCAGCGGGACATCCTCGGTGCCGTCCACATGACGGCGCACGAAGTCCGACACATCCACGCCAGTGGCGTCCAGGATCAGGGCGGGCATGGCGTCTTCCGGCACGCCTTGTCCCGCACCCTGATAGAAGTCACGGCCAAAGCGCTGCCACAACAGGCGCATCACATCGTCCAATGACTTGATACCCGCCGTCTTGTCCCGGATCAACAAGTCCAGGCCCAGCGCAACCAGCGCACCCTTGGTGTAGTAGCTGACGATGGCGTTCGGCGAATTCTCATCTTGCCGGTAATAGCGCGTCCACGCATCGAACGAACTTTCCGCTACCGACTGCTTGTGCCGGCCACCGGCGCGCAGCACACTGCCAATGGTCTTGGCCAATCCCCTCAGGTAATCGGCGTCCTCGATCACGCCTGCGCGCAAGACCATCAAATCGTCGTAGTAAGAGGTGAACCCTTCGAATACCCAGAGCAGGCGGCTGGTGTTCTCGCGGCTCAGGTCATAGGGTGCGAAGGCCGCCGGCTTGATGCGTTTGACGTGCCAAGTGTGGAAATACTCGTGGCTGACCAGCCCCAGGAAATTGCGATAACCGTCGGTCTGCACCGGCTTGCCGATCACCGGCAGGTCTGCGCGCGAAGTCATCAGCGCAGTGGACGCCCGGTGTTCCAGGCCGCCGTAACCATCGCCCGTCACCATGGTCATGAACACGTAGCGGTCGGACGAATCCAGGAAAGGTGCCCGATGGGTCTCGGGTTCGAACAGCGCAATCTGCGCCTCGCAGATGCGCTTCGCATCCTCGGCAATGCGCGCCAGGTCCAGGCCGGGCACGACACCCGTGAACACCAGCTCGTGCAAGGCGCCGTGCGCATGGAAGCTGGCCACCTGCGGCGTGCCCATCTCGATCGGGTGATCGATCAGCGCGTCGTAGTCCGGTGCTGCATAGCGTCCGAAGCCATGTTCCTTCGCGCCGCCCGTCTTCGCGCGCGGCAAACTCGTATAGACGCGCCAGTCTTTTGATCCCGGGTGTGTGGGTGCCGCAAGTTCCAGCAGGCAGGGTGTGTCTTCGTGCCCATGGGCGCGAAGAAAAACGCTGGTTCCATTGAAAAAACCATGTGTCTGGTCCAGATGCGCAGACCGCACCGACAAGTCCCAGGCATACACCACGTAGCGCACTTCCAGCGGACCCTTGCAGGGCGCAGCCTGCCAGGTGTCCTTGTCCAGCTTGTGCAAAGCGACTGATGTGCCGTTCGCACTGGCCTCGATCGTCTCGATCTGGCGGGCGAAGTCACGAATCATGTAGCTGCCCGGAATCCAGGCCGGTAGCGACAGACGCTGGCCATCGGCGGTCGGATTCGGAATCGTCAACGAGACGGTGCAGCGGTGGCCTGCCGGATCGGTCAAGGCCAGGCGATAAGAGATCGGTTTGATAGGCATGGGCACTATCGTAACCGGCGAGCTTTTCGGCTTCGATGGGGCAGGGGACTGGTTTCGGTTCAAGGCGTATCCGAGATTCGCACCTTGCCTGCGCCGTCGTGAAGTCGGTCAGCCGGGAAACGGGCCTGAAGCGCAAAGGACAAGCGCAAAGGACAAGCGCAAAGGACAAGCGCAAAGGACAAGCGCAAAGGACAAGCGCAAAGGCTGTCGCGAGAACGGAGCGCAGGATTTGAAGAAGCCGCATCTGAAGCCGCAACGCCGCGTGAGGCACAGCGGACGAAGGTTTACCGATCAGCGGCCAAGGTGCTGAGTCGCATAGATTTGGCGTCGCATCTCCGCGCGATGTGCCATCGCATGGATACCTCTGGTAGCGCTGCGGGTCGCTACGGGGATGCCAGAACCCGGGGGCTGGTCTATCGTAGGGAACTAAGCTTGCCGCCGACCACGCGGCAGCCGAAATCACCTCTCTATATATAGAGAGGTCGTTTTCGCACTCTATATGTAGAGACCACTCGACAACCTCGACCGCCTGGCGGCCAGCCACAAGCAAGGTCTGCCAGCCGCCGTCACCCTTCGTTTCGGAGAATCCATGAGCGATGCCCTCGTCCTGATTGAAACCCGCGGCCGCGTCGGCCTGCTGACCCTCAATCGCCCCAAGGCGCTCAACGCGCTCAACGACGCCTTGATGGACGAACTCGGCGCCGCGCTGCTGGCCTTCGACGCCAACGCCGATATCGGCGCGATCGTGATCACCGGTTCGGAAAAGGCTTTCGCGGCAGGCGCCGATATCTCGGCCATGAAGGATTGGACCTTCATGGAAGTGCACACCTCCGACTTCATCACCCGCAACTGGGAAACCCTCAAGCGCATCCGCAAGCCGGTGATCGCTGCCGTATCTGGCTACGCGCTGGGCGGCGGTTGCGAGCTGGCGATGATGTGTGACTTGGTCATCGCTTCAGACACCGCCAAGTTCGGTCAGCCCGAAATCAAACTGGGCGTGATTCCCGGCGCCGGCGGCACGCAGCGCCTGACCCGTGCGGTAGGTAAGGCCAAGGCCATGGACTTGGTGTTGACCGGCCGCACCATGAATGCGGACGAAGCCGAGCGTGCGGGCCTGTTGTCACGCATCGTGCCCGCCGATCGCCTGCTGGAAGAAGCACTCGATGCCGCCACCATCATCGCGTCGATGTCCTTGCCGTCAGTCATGGTCGCAAAAGAGGCGGTGAACCGATCCTTCGAGTCATCGTTGAACGAGGGCTTGCTGTTCGAGCGCCGCGTGTTCCACGGCCTGTTCGCGACTGAAGACCAGAAGGAAGGCATGAATGCCTTCGCCGAGAAGCGGAAGGCGAATTTCCAACACCGTTGAAGATTATTCGGCGTGACTTGCGCACGCCGAATTTTCCGTGCTATATTCATTGGCTCGACGGAGCAAACGCGAAGTCGGGACAAAGCAAGAAGCAGAAAGACAGAAACAGCGAGTCGAAGCCTTCGGGTGGGACGAGCAAGCAGCGTTGGGTTTTCTAGGTTTGCAGGTTGAACGAAGAAAATTTCATCGTAGGCGAAACAGGCCTGGATTTATCGTGCTATAGTTTCTGGCTCGGCGCAGCGAAAGTTGCGGTGAGAAAAAAGCGAAGCGGTCTGGAGCGAAAGTTCTGAATCAGCCGAGCAGCACTACGGAGATCAATGCTCAGCAGTTGTTTGGTTGAGCAGCGAAAATTCTCCGGGTTGGAAAAACAGTCCAGCTTTTAGTGTGTTATAGTTTTGAGCTTGGCGGTGCAAAACAAGTCGGCGGTTAGTAAGCAAGATCTGCGAAACACGTTGATGAGTTAGAAAGTTGCAACGACAAGTTGAAAGCGGTAACGAAAACAGTGTAGAATGCACGACTCGCTGATCGCGACGCAGCTAGCAAGACAAAGCGGCGAAACGGTCGATGAAGAAAAAATGTACGAAACGGTAGAGATACCGGGCGCGATTGAGTCGATGACTTGATTGGCCGAACGCTCTTTAACAACTAAACAGCCGATAAGTGTGGGCGCTTGAATGATGGCGCTGCCGGCAAAAGTGGTTCTTCGGAACTGCTCGACCTGGCTAGCGAACAGAAATTAAGTGCTCACTTGAGAAGTAAAGAGAAAGGCCAGAGACGCAAGTCTTGATCCCAATCTTCACTTCCTTTGAGCAAGCGACCTACTGGGAAGCTGTTGTGATCTTCGGATTGCTTCAGTCCCCTTAAGTAGGAAAAAACTAGAGATTAAACTGAAGAGTTTG